>Ga0302314_10009005_pt1 | contig 17691 bp, 21 predicted proteins | sample III_Palsa_N2_3_FD_200533 | JGI IMG/M metagenome (GOLD analysis project Ga0302314, IMG submission 200533) | Peat permafrost microbial communities from Stordalen Mire near Abisko, Sweden - III_Palsa_N2_3 | ecosystem: Environmental > Terrestrial > Soil > Palsa > Peat permafrost | place: Sweden...
GTGGGGCCGTCGGCGGTGCCCCGGGTGGGGGCTGCGGCCGCGTCGGTGTCCCGAAGCTGCGAGAGCTCCTCGCGCACGCCCCGCAACTCCTCGTAGGCGGCCGTCAGCTTCGTTCGGGCGTCGTCGAGGAGGCGCGTCACCTCCTCGCGCCGGGCGCGCTCCAGCCGGACGGACTCCTGGGCCGCCAGCACCTGGGCCATGCCCTGGCGCTCGTCGAGGTGGACGGCATCGAGCTCCGCCCGCTTCACGCCGAGGAGGCGCTCCGCCTCGTTGGCGCGCTCGAGAGCGCTTCGCGCCTCGGCCTCCAGCCGTCGCACCCGTGCGGCGAGCTCGTCCTGGGCCAGCGGCTGCAACGGGTGGCGCTCGCGGGACTCGGTTTGGGCCTGCCAGCGCCGGGCCTCCTCCTCGGCCCGCTCCTTCTGCTCGCGCGTCTGGGCGAGCTCTCCCTTCAGCCCGTCGGTGTCCCTTCGCGCGGTCTCCAGGGACTCCTTGAGGCGGCGGCTCCTCTCCTCCCACTCGCGGGCTCGGGTGGCCACCTCGTCCAGACGGTTTGCGGTGAAGGCCAGGGGCGCTGGCGGCAGCTGCACCCAGGTGGGGTCCGCCGGCCGGTGGGCATCCTGGCTGGCCACCACCACGAAGTAGGCAGCCTCGGTGGAGCCAGCGAGCGAGCCGTCGACTTGCAGGCCCTCGCTCTTCTCGAAGGCCAGCTGGTAGCCAAGGAGCGGGCTCTGGGTGGCCACCTCCACGGAGCGAAAGTGGGAGGAGAGCGCGTCGAGCGCCTGCCCATACGTCGGCGGCGCACCTTCGCCGTCGGCCTCCATGAGCTGGGCCAGGGCCAGCCCGGCCGGGTTTCGCAGCCCGCCCACGAGGGAGCCGGTGGGGGAAACCTGGGCCACGAGCTCGCGCAGGAGCTCCGGGGCGCGTACCCACGGGGCGAGGTCCGCCACCAGCACCAGGTCGAAGCCGCCAGGCGGCAAGTCATCGAAGACGGCGGCGCGGAAGCGGAGGTTGGCGCTTCCCAGGCGGGACTGGGCATCGGCCACGGCCTGCAAGTCATCATCGCAGGCCAGCACCACCCGGGCTCCACGCTGCAGGAGAAACTCGGCGGAGGCCCCGCCGGTGGTGGAGACGGCACCCACCTCCAGCACGCGGCGGCGGATGAAGAGGCTCTCGGCGAAAATGTACCGGGGGAGAAGCTCGCTGACGCCCAGGCGGCGGAACGTGAGGTTCATGGGCGCTTGACACAGGAGACTATACCCCCAAGGTTCCGGCACCCGCCCCTTCTCTGGCGCCCCCAAAGGAGCACGAGGTCACCATGGCTTCCCCCACCCCTTCCACCTTTGGCCAGCGCGCCGGGAGCGCCTTCCGCCGTCTCCTGGTGACGCTTCTCGTCCTGGCGCTGGCCGGCGTGGTGTGCTGGCTGCTGGCCAAGGACAACGCGCGGACATTCTCCTTGAAGGTGGAGGGCGGCAAGCTTCTCGTCCAGAAGGGACGAAACCTCCCCTGGGGAAGCGCCCCCTACCGGCCCACCGACCCAAGCCTGGCCGACGTCTACGCACCCATCGACCTGTCCGGGGCGAGCGTGGGGGCAGTGGACGCGGACCGCTTCGAGGACCGCGACGAGCTCGACCGGGCCCTGTTTCGCATCCTCGAGCAGGTGGCGCGGCCGAGGCTTCTGTCGGACGACACCCAGGTGGTGACGAGCGGCATGGGGCTCCTGCACCGGATGGACCGGCTCCAGGGGGCAAGCGAGGAGCAGCGCCGGACGCTGCGCAGCCTGGAGCTCGACGTGGCCTATGACCAGGCCCGCATCCGCTTCGAGGACGCCCGGCGCGCGGTGTCCGAGGGCCTCGCCCAGCTGCGCATCGCCGCCGACAGCCCGACGCGCCGGGCCCGGGCGGCCCACGCCATGCTGGTGCGGGTGGAGCCCGCGGCGAGCGCGCTGGAGGAGGTGCTGCGCCAGGTGGTGTCGACGCTGGCCGACACACCCCCCAGCGGCGCAGCCCCTGTGCCCGCCGCGCCGGTGGCGTCTCCGGACGCCGGCGTTCCGTAGACGGGGCGCTGCACCGTCACAGAGCCGGGGCGGTGGATTTCGTGAAGCCCGGCGCGCCAAGCTTTCGCTGTGCAGCGGCTTCTCGGAGTCATGGGCATTTGGCCGCCACCGGGTGTGCCACCCAACCGATGCCAAAGGAAAGCTCGGCCGAGAGCACGCCGGTGCTCGTCGTCACGCTCACCGGAATGGTGCGGGTCGCGAACTCGACCGTCTTCGCCCTCTATGAAAGCGGACGATTCATCTCCATTGCAGACGGTGACGTGGTCGTTTCGAATTTTTTCGAAGAGCGACTGACTGTGGAGGAGCGAGACCGCTTCCTTCAGGGTTTACCGCTCGAGCGGTTTGCGAAGCTCTCGCCGTCGTACCAAGCCTCGTCGCTGGAGAGTGAGAAACCGCGGTGGACCATCACTGCTTGGGTGGGACATGAGAGGCACGCCGTGGAATACGCCGGGCACTTCGGCTGCAACCGTCCCGGCCCGAACAGGATGAGCGGATTCACCGCACCGTCGGATGGGTCAATTCCGAACGCATTCACTGCCATCCTCGACCGAGTCTGCAAAGTGCTCGGTCGCGGAAGCCCATGGAGACCCAAGGATTTCCAAGTCCTTTGGTACCCCCTCACTACGGATGAGGAATTCACATGGCCACTCTCCTGGCCTCTCGACTGGCAGCGCTCGCACCCGGTGCAGCATGCGACAGTCAATGCTTCACAGAGATGCCAGGGGAGCTCTACCCAGACGTCGTGAACTACCTTCGCGATGTCCACCGGACTGGCGCACGGGTCGCTGTGAATCGGAGGCGGTTCTCGGTGCATTTCTTCTTCACCCTTCCCGGAGAGAATTTCTGGAATGAGTGAGGGCCCTGTTGGGATGCCCTATTCGCCCGGCACGACGCCCAAGTAGGGCAGGTTCCGGTAGCGTCCGTCGTGGTCCAGCCCGTAGCCGACGACGAAGACGTCGTCGATGACGAAGCCCCGGTAGGCGATGTCCACCTGCATCCGGGCGCGCGAGGGCTTCACGAGTAGCGTACAGAGGGCAAGGCTTTTCGGGCTCCTTGCCTGGAGCAGGCTCACCAGGAAGGCCGCGGTGAGCCCCGTGTCGACGATGTCCTCCACGAGGAGGACGTCCTTGCCGGCAAGCGGACGAGCCACGTCCGTCCAGAGGCGGACCTCGCCTGAGCTCTCGGTGGCTCCGGCATAGGAGGAGACGCCGATGAATTCGAGCTCCATCGGCAGGTCGATGGCCCGCACCAGGTCCGCGAAGAAGAGCGCTGCGCCTTTGAGGACACAGACGAGGGTGAGGGTCCGGCCCCGGTAGTCGCGGCTGATGGCCCGTCCCAGTGCCCGTACGCGTGCGCTCAACGCCCGGGCGGAGATGAGGGGGCGCACCCTGGGCCCCGCGCGCCGCCGCGGCTTCACTGGCCGCGCGCGTTGCCCTGGCGTCTTCACCTTTGGCATCCGTTTCCTCGCTTCTGGCCGTGCGGCCGCGTCCGCGCAGCAACTTCAAACACTTTTCCGGTGCAAGAGGAAAAAACTCAGACACTTCCAACATTCGCCGGCCCGCGGAGGCGTCCGAATGGAAGTGTGTGGCGCCTTTGCCCGGGAGAGCGAGGCGGCCGGTGCGCCTTCGCGAAGGCGCCCACGGGGGTCTTCCGCAAACCCACCGCTTTGCGCTACTGACACGGGAAGCCCCCCATGCCCATGCGCGATTTCAAGGTCTTCGCCGGCAACTCCAACGTCGCCCTCGCCACCCGCATCTGCGAGCACCTGAAGCGACCACTGAGCAAGGCCGAGGTGGGCCGCTTCTCCGACGGGGAAATCCAGGTGGAGATTGGCGAGAACGTCCGCGGCCAGGACACCTTCATCATCCAGTCCACCTCGCCGCCGGCCAATGACCATCTGATGGAGTTGCTCATCATGGTGGACGCCCTGAAGCGCGCCTCGGCGGCCTCCATCACCGCCGTCATCCCCTACTTCGGCTACGCCCGGCAGGACCGGAAGGTGGTGCCGCGGACGCCCATCACCGCCAAGCTGGTGGCCGACCTCCTCGAATCCGCCGGGGCCACGCGCATGGTGTCCATGGACATGCACGTCGCGCAGATTCAGGGCTTCTTTCACATCCCCTCGGACCACCTCTTCGCCTCGCCCGTCTTCCTCGAGGACATCCGCCGGCGCTTCGGCGCCAACACCGAGGACCTGGTGCTGGTGTCGCCCGACGCGGGCGGCGTGGAGCGGACGCGGGCCTACTCCAAGCGCCTCAACGCCGGCCTGGCCATCGTCGACAAGCGGCGGACGCGGGCCAACGTCTCCGAGGTGATGAACGTCATCGGTGACGTCAAGGGCCGCGACACCATCGTCATCGACGACATGGTGGACACCGCCGGGACGCTCACCCAGGCCGCCGAGGTGCTCAAGAATGGTGGCGCCCGCCGCGTCCTGGCCTACGCGGTGCACCCCGTCCTCTCCGGGCCGGCGGTGACGCGCATCCAGGAGTCGCCGCTCGAGGAGGCCGTCTTCACCGACACCGTGCCCCTGGCCCCCGCCGCCGCGGCCTGCTCGAAAATCCGCCAGCTCTCCACCGCCCGCCTCTTCGCTGAGGCCATCCAGCGCATCTACTCGGGTGACTCGCTGAGCTCGCTCTTCGTCTAGCCGCCCAAGATGCCCGCCGCTTCGAAGGTGGTGCTGGTGGTGGAGGACGACCCGGACATCCGGGAAGTCCTCGAGGAGATGCTCGACGCCGGAGGCCACAAGGTGCTGACCGCCTCCAACGGGCGCGAGGCGCTGGCGGTGCTGGACCGTGTGCCCAGTCCCTGCCTCGTGCTCCTCGACCTCATGATGCCGGTGATGAGCGGCTTTGCGTTTCTCGAGGAGCTCACCCGCCGCCCGGACCGCGAGCGCGTCAACGTGCTCCTCATCTCCGCCAACGCGCAGGTGGAGCAGGTGCGCTCGAGCGGCGTGGTGGGCTTCGTGAAGAAGCCCTTCGACCTCGACGACGTCCTGGCCCTGGTGGACAACCACGTCCGGTAGCCGCGTCCCAGGGGGCCCCTCGGGCGCTGGCCGTCAACCGTGCGGAAGGGCGTTGGGCATCTCGAAGGTGGCGTCCTCATCCCCGAGGCCGGTGTGCACCACGTGCTGCCAGTAGAGGAGCCCGGCCTCGAGGCGCAGCCGCTCGCTCCCCGGAAGGCGTCCCAGCGCCCGGCCCGCCGTCGAGACGAGGCCGCGCAGGGCCGGGACGAGGAAGCGCCAGCCCGTCTTGGGCATGTGCAGCGCGTCGGCGTAGCCGTCGTCCAAGAGGAAGCGCGACAGCCCGTAGCCAAGCGAGACGACGGCCTCGGCACGCGAGCGGTCCTTGGCCGTGCGCGCCTGCTGCAGCGGGCTCTCCACGAGGGACGCCGCGAGCTCGCGCGAGTCGGCGTCGGGCGGGCCCTGGGTGAGGCGGATGAGGTCCCAGAGGTCCCGTGCCTCGCCCTCGGTGCTGCACAGCAAGTCCTCCCGCACGCCGAGGAGCCAGCCCGCGGTGCGCCAGAGGTGGAGGACGTCCGCCACCTCCTCCTCGGAAAACTTGAAGCCGAAGCGGCGCAGACCGTCCACCACCACCAAAGAGAAGAGAAGCACCGTCCCCGCCATGTCCAGCTGGTTGATGGGCGTCCCCCAGGCGGCAGTGTCCCAGCGTGGCGAGGCGAGGAGGAAGCGGCGCACCTGGGCGTGCATCAGCCGCACCCGCGCCGTGGCCACGAAGCCCGGCGCCCCCGGCTGGAGTCCCCCGGGCAGGGCGACGCTCTGGACGAAGCGGCCCGTCTCGCTGACGCGGCGGGCAGCCGAGGCCCGCAGCCGTCCGGAGAAGACGAGGGGCTTGTTCCCGGCCGGGCTGCAGTAGCCGAGGATGAGGGAGCGAAAGGCCAGCACCAGCCCTCCGAAAATACCGGTGCGGAGAAGGACGGCCCCACCACGCGCAGCGCGCGCGCTGTCCACCCAGAAGGGCACCTCGAGAAGCGCGTCGCGAAAGCGCCGCACCTCCGAGGGCACCCGCTTCGGGGCTTGCAAGGAGAGGACGCGGCCGAGGAGGGACTCGCGGGCCGTCGGGGAAAGCCGGGCCAGCGCCTCCACCACGGCATCGGCCAGGCCATCCGCCTGCCCGAGCAGCGGCACGAGGCGGTCAGCACGCTCTCCGAAGCGCGCGCGGGCCTGCTCGAGGTGGACCAGTCGGCGGGGCGTCACCTTGGGGAGGTTGGCTAACTCCGGGGGCAGCCCTCTGCTTGACGTCCCGTAGGGGCCTGGGGCAGAAGGTGCGCCGGACGGGCGTCCCTCCTGGAGGGCCGCCAGCCCCTCATCGTACCGGGGCCCACCGTTGGGGTGGGATGCCGGACGGCGGACAACAGGACACACAACCCCGCGGCACTTCAAGGCGGAAGGGTTTTTCCCAATGGCGAGCGACAAGAATGTACTCGGTGGCAAGGCGCGCGAAGGCGCTGGCAAGGGACCGGCGCGGCGGCTGCGCGCACAGGGGCTTGTGCCAGCCATCGTCTACGGACGGCACCTCGGCGCGCCAGCGCACATCGCGGTGGACCCGGTGGAGGTGAAGCGCGCCATCGCCACGCCGCTCCACTTCAACACCCTCCTGACGCTGAAGGTGGAAGGCCAGGAGGAGCGGCGGGTGCTTCTCAAGGACTACCAGCAGGACCCCGTCACGAGGGAGATGCTGCACGCCGACTTCCTCGAGGTCCGCGAAAACGAGGAGGTGAAGGTGAATGTCCCCCTGGTGCTGGTGGGCAAGCCGGAAGGCGTCACCACGGGCGGCATCCTCAGCCAGAACCGACGCGACATCGAGGTGTACGTCCTCCCCTCCGCCATCCCGGAGAAGCTGGAAGCGGACGTCAGCCACCTGAAGATTGCCCAGTCGCTGCACATCCGCGACGTGAAATTCCCTTCCGGCGTCCGGGTGAAGACGCACGTCAACTACACGCTGGCGGTGGTCAACATCCCGGAGAAGGAAGAGGTGGTGGTGGTGGCAGCACCGGTGCCGGGCGCAGTCGTCCCGGGCGGTGCGGCTCCGGCGGCAGGCGACGCCAAGGCCGGCGCACCAGGAGCAGCGGCTCCGGCGGCGGGCGACGCCAAGGCCGGCGCACCGGGGGCGGCAGGCAAGGCCCCGGCTCCGGCAGGCGGCAAGAAGGACGACAAGAAGAAGTAGCCTTCCTTCGTGAAGCTCATCTGCGGACTGGGAAACCCCGGCGACGAGCACGCCTCCGACAGGCACAACGCCGGCTTCCTGGTGGTGGACACCCTCGGAGCCCGCCTCGGCGTGGCGGTGGACACCGCCAAATTCGAGGGCCTGGTGGGCACCGGCCGGCTCGGCGCCGAGCGCGTCCTCCTCCTCAAGCCACTGACGTACATGAATGACTCCGGCCGGGCGGTGGCCGCGGCGGCCCACTTCTACAAGGTGGAGCCCAAGGACGTGCTGGTGGTGCACGACGAGCTGGACCTCCCCTTCGGGCGTCTCCAGCTGAAGAGCGGCGGCGGCACCGCGGGCCACAACGGCCTGCGCAGCATCCTCGCCTGCCTCGGGGACGACGGCTTCGCGCGCCTGCGCATCGGCGTCGGAAAGCCCCTCGGGAAGGAGCGGACGGTGGGCCACGTCCTCTCCGGCTTCTCCAAGGAGGAGCGCTCGGCGCTCCCCGAGCTCCTCGGCCGCGCCGCGGACGCTGCCCAGGGCTGGGCCACCCTGCCCCTGTCTTTGGCCATGACGCGCTTCAACAAGAAGGAGTGAGGCGCGTGGGGGCAATGCCCGCCACCCTCTTGAGGAGGGAAGGCGTCCCCCTCCGGGAAGCCGCTCGGGGGTGCGCACCGCCCCCCCACTGGCCCACGCGGCATGGGGGCCTTCTTGACTTCGCAGCCCCGAGGCCGCTACGTACGCGCGCCCTGCCTCTCGTCGCCTGCCCGGCGCCGAGGGGTCGGGAGACGTAAAGCGCGAGGGTGACGGACGCGCACTTTCTCCGTCCCCCGGTTTGGCCGCTCCAGAGCAGCCCTTCCGGCTCCCCGCTGCCTTCCCATGGGTTTCCTTGGGAGGCGGCACCATCCCGTGGGGAAAGACACATGGCCGAGCCAAGCAAAGCGCATCTGCGCGAGTACGAGACCATCTTCCTGGTCAAGCCCGACTTGACGGACGACGGCGTCGACCGCATCAAGGACCGCGTCCGCACCATCGTCTCCCGCGACGGGGGCAAGGTGCTGCGCTTCACGGTGCTGGGAAAGAAGCGCACCCTCTACCCGGTGGCGAAGCAGGCACGCGCCATCTACGTCCACGCCCACTACCTCGGTGGGACGGGCATGGTGGCCGAGGTGGAGCGCAACCTGCGCAACTTCGACGAGGTGACACGCTTTCTCTCGGTGAAGCTGGCCGAGGACGTGGACCCCGAGACGCGGCCCGTCCTCGAGGACGTCCGCATGGCGGGCGACGTCGACGAGCGGACGCCGGGAGCAGCGGTGGGCCCGGGCCTGCCGGGTGTGCCGGCGACGTCGGCGGTGCGCGAGGGCGTCCCCGCGGCCCTCCTGGCGGATGACGAGGAGCCGGCCGAGGAGGCCTGACACCCATGAAAGACAACCCAACGGCACAGGCGGTGAGCGCAGCCCCGGCCCCTGGCGGACGCGTCTCCAGCGGACGTCCCGGCGGTGGTGGTGGCGGCGGTGGTGGAAGTGGCGGAGGCGGTGGCTACGGCGGCGGGGGCGGCGGCTACGGCGGCGGCGGTGGTGGCGGCGGCTACGGTGGCGGGGGTGGCGGTGGCTACGGCGGTGGTGGAGGCGGCGGCGGCTACGGCGGCGGGGGTGGGGGCGGCTTCGGAGGCGGCGGCAATGGCGCCGGCGATGACGAGCGCCGCGGCACGCGCGGTGGGTTTGGCCGCAAGAAGGTGTGCCGCTTCTGCACCGAGAAGAGCAAGCCCGACTACAAGGACCAGGCGGCGCTCAAGTACTTCGTCACCGAGCGCGGCAAAATCATCCCCCGGCGCATCAGCGGTAACTGCGCCAAGCACCAGCGCCAGGTGGCCACGGCCATCAAGCGGGCCCGTGGGCTGGCGCTCATCCCCTACAACGCGCTGGTGGGCTAGGAGGACGTGACGCCATGCCGATGAAAGTCATCCTCCGCGAGGACATCCCCAACCTGGGCAAGTCCGGAGACCTGGTGTCGGTGAAGCCAGGCTTCGGCCGCAACTACCTGCTTCCGCGCAAGCTGGCGGTGCTGGCCAACGAGGCCAACGTCCACCAGCTGGAGCACGACCGGGAAGTCATCTCCGCCCGCCAGGCCAAGCTTCGCGGCGCGGCGCAGACGCAGGCCGAGAAGCTGTCGGCGGTGGTGGTGCGCATCAGTCGGAAAGTCGGCGAGCAGGACAAGCTCTTCGGCTCGGTCACCTCCCTGGACATCGCCGAAGGGCTGGCGGCGCAGGGCCTGAAGGTGGACCGGCGTTCCATCCACCTGGCCGAGCCCATCAAGACCACCGGCAAGCACGCCGTGGAAATCCGCCTGCACCGTGACGTCACCTCGACCATCCACGTCGAGGTCTCCCCCGAGGCTTAAGAAGGGGCTGTCGTGGCGGGCCCCGGGCCAGTAAAGGGACGGGGGCCGCTGTGCCCCGGGGGGACGCCGGCCAACGGTGTCCGCCCCCCGCGCTTTTTCAGCAAGTCGGGAGTGTGACGATGGCCGTGGGACGGATGGAGAGTGGGGAGCCCCGGCGCTCGTTGCAGGACCTGGCCGCCGAGCGCGCCGTCCTCGGCGCCATCCTCACCGACAACACCGTGGTGGCAGCGGTGGCGGAAGTCGTCCATCCGGATGACTTCGCCGCCCCGGGCCACGTCCATATTTTCTCCGCCATGCTGGGCCTGGACGCCACCCAGCGTCCGGTGGACCACCTCACCCTCTCCGAGGAGCTGAAGCGGCGCGGGCAGCTCCAGGCGGTGGGGGGCCCGGCCTACCTCATGTCCCTGGACCAGGTGGTGCCCGTCCCGTCCAGCGCCGTCAGCTACGCCAACATCGTCAAGGACCAGGCGGTGCGCCGGCGGCTGGCCGAGGCGGGGCGAGAAATCCAGGAGCTGGCCAGCCAGGACTCGGGCGAGCTCGACGCCATCCTCGACGAGGCCGAGCGCCGCGTCTTCCTCCTCGCCGAGCGCAAGCGCGAGGGGGACTTGAAGCCGGTGCGCGAGCTCATGGAGCGCACCCTCGACCTCCTCGACCGGATGAAGCTGTCGGCCACCGGCGTCACCGGGCTGTCCACCGGGTTTCTCGACCTGGACATGCAGCTCACCGGCTTTCACCGCGGCGAGCTCTTGGTGCTCGCCGCCCGGCCCGGTGTGGGCAAGACGTCCCTGGCCATGAATATCGCCCTGCACGTGGCCCTGAAGGAGTCCCTGCCCGTCGGCATCTTCTCCCTGGAGATGCCGGCCGACCAGCTGTTGATGCGGCTGCTCGCCGCCTCGGCGCGGGTGGACATGAAGCGGCTCCGGGGAGGGCGTCTCACCGCGCACGACGAGGAGAAGTTCCAGGAGGTGGCCGGAAGCCTCTTCAACGCCCCCCTCTACATCGACGACACCGGCACGCTCTCCCCCTTTGACCTCCGGGCCAAGGCCCGCCGGCTGAAGCAGAAGAATGCGCAGCTGGGCCTCATCGTCGTCGACTACCTGCAGCTCATGCACCAGAAGGGCCGGGTGGAGAGCCGCCAGCTGGAGGTCTCCGAAATCAGCCGCTCCCTGAAGGCGCTGGCCAAGGAGCTCGACTGTCCCATCCTCGCCCTGAGCCAGCTCAACCGGAAGGTGGAGGAGCGCAAGGGCGGGCGGCCGATGCTGAGTGACTTGCGCGAGTCGGGCGCCATCGAGCAGGACGCCGACGTCGTGATGTTCATCCACCGCGACGACGAGGAGGACACGGACCCCGGCGGCTACGGTTCCCGCGGCGCCGTCCCGGTGGAGCTCATCATCGCCAAGCAGCGCAACGGGCCCACCGGCACCATCGAGCTCGTCTTCCTCTCGGAGTTCACCCGCTTCGAGAGCCGGGCCCGGGACTCCTAGCCTTCGCCCGCGAGGTAGCGGCGCACCGCCGCCCGGGCGTGGCCCACCGCGCGGGCCGCGTCCTCCCCCAGCCCGAGGCGCGTGGCCAGCGTCGAGGCGAAGCGACAGCCGGTGCCCCGGCGTCCCGCCCCGGGGAGCCGCCTCCCGCCGAAGCGGACGACGCGCGCGCGCGTCACCAGCACATCCACCGGGGGCCCCGGAAGGTGGCCGCCCTTCACCACCACCGCCTGGAAGCCGTCGGCCAGGAGGGCGGTGGCGAGCTCGGTGGCCTCCTCCGCCGAGCGCGGCAGCGCCCGCCGTCCAAGAAGCCACGCCAGCTCCGCGACGTTGGGCGTCAACCACACCCTCGGCCCGGCCAGGCCCCGGAAGTCCTCCGGCCGAAGCTGCGAGAGGCGCTCCCCGCGGGAGGTGCGCACCACCGGGTCCACCACCACGGGGACGCCCAGCCGGACGAGGCCCGGCCAGAGGATGGCCAGGCCCTTTCGCGTCGGGACGGCACCCAGCTTCACCGCGGCCGGGCGGGCGTGCAAAAGCGCAGCTCGAAGCTGCGCAGCCAGGAGTGGGCCCGGCACGGGGACGAGGGTGAAGCGTTTCCCCTGGGCGGTGAGGGCGGTGACGACGCAGCTTGCGACGCCGTCCGCGGCCTTCACGGCGGCGACGTCGGCGAGGAGGCCGACGCGCCCCGTCCCCTCGAGGCCCGCGGCGACGAGGACGGTGGGGGCGCTAGCGGCGCGTCTCACGGGCCTTCTGGACGAGTGCCCGGTAGAGCCCGAGCTGCAGCGGCATGCTTTGCAGGAGAAGCTCCGGGTGCCACTGCACGCCGAGGACGAAGGGAAGCTCGGTGGACTCGATGGCCTCCACCACCCCGTCCGGCGCCGCGGCGCTCACCCGCAGGCCCGGGGCCAGCTGGGAGATGGCCTGGTGGTGCGTGGAATTCACCATCAGCTGTCCCCGGCCCAGCACCTCGGCCAGCACCGAGCCATCGCGCACGTCCACCGGGTGGCTGGGCTGGCTCCGGGCGTTGCGCTGCTCGTGGTCCTTCGCCCCGGGCAGCTCCCGGGCCAGGTCCTGGTAGAGGGTGCCGCCGAGGACGACGTTGAGCAGCTGCATGCCGCCGCAGATGCCGAGGATGGGAAGCCTGCGCCGCAGCGCGGCCTGCAAGAGCAGCGTCTCGAAGGCGGTCCGGGAAGGCTTCAGCGGCCCGAGGCCCTCGCGCTCCTTCTGCCCGTAGGCCTCCGGCGGGACGTCGAAGGCCCCTCCCGTCACCACCACGGCGGAGACGCGGTCGAGGTAGGTGTCCACCACGGCTACTTCGGCGCTCAAGGGAAGCACGAGCGGCAGCCCTCCGGCGCGAAGAGTCGCCTCGGCATAGGCCGTCTTGACGACGTAGCGCGCCGCTTCGGCCTCCCCCTCGACGTCCGGGGTGATGCCGACGAGTGGCCGGCGCAGCGGTGTGCCGTGCGGTCTCACGTCCTAGGGTATCCCTCGTTCCTCGAGGCCGCGCTGGAATTCCTCCTGCAGCAGCCGGACGCGGGTGGGGATGTCCTCGGCCCCGAGGACGTCCGACACCACCGCCGCGCCGTAGGCACCGGCCCGTGCCACGGCGCGGATGGAGGCAAGTCCGAGCCCGCCGATGGCCACCACCGGGAGGGGGCTCTCCGTGACGACGCGCTCCAGCCCCGAAATGCCCAGAAGCGGCGCGTCGAGCTGTTTGCTCCTCGGAGAGAAGACGGGGCCGACGCCGACGTAGTCCGCGCCGGCGGCCTGGGCCCGCCTCGCGCCAGGCCCTGAGCGCACCGTCACGCCGAGGAGGGCCCTCGGGCCAAGCAGCGCCCGGGCGTCCTCGGGCAGCAAGTCCTCCTCTCCGAGGTGGACGCCGTCGGCCCCGGACAGCATCGCCCAGTCCACGCTGTCGTTGACGATGAGCACCGCGCCGGCGGCACGTGCCAGCGCCACCACCCGGGCCACCGCGGCCAGCGCCGCTGCCCCCACCGTCCGCTTCAGGCGAAGCTGGAGGGTGCGTGCCCCGCCGCGCAGCAGCGCCTCGCTCTGGGCCTCCACCGACAGCGTCGAGGCGCCGTCATCGGCGAGGGCGTAAAGGCCAGGCGGAAACATAGGTAAGTAGGCCCCCTTTCTCGGGTTTGGACGCCGGGGGCTTGTGCGCTAAAAGTCTCGCGCCCGGGGTGCTCCCGGGCAAGGACTCCCAGGAAAAAGAGGCTTCACCCCAGATGGCAGACCCCGTAGACACCAAGCTGTTCGACAAGCGTACCGCTGCCCGTTACCGGGACTCCGGTCTCCTCGACGAGAAGGCGTGGGAGAAGCACCTCAAGACACTTCCGGACCTCACGCCCGAGAGCCTCATCGTCGACACTCGGATGAGTCACGAGCCGGACGACGACGCGGACTGACGAGGAAAGGCCCTTTCCCACGTGAGCGGCCGGCGCGGCGACAGTTTCGTCATGCACAGCCCGCCCTCGGGGTCGGGCCCCATCGACTTCACCGCCTTCCTCCTGGGGCTGGCGAGCTCCGCGCTCATCCACATGGGCGCCTCGCCCCACCCCGAGACCGGCCGCACGGAGCGCAACGAGGTCCTCGCCCGGCAAAGCGTGGACCTCCTGGCGATGCTTCAGGAGAAGACGCGGGGAAACCTCTCGGCCGAGGAGGAGCGCTTCTTCGCCGCCCTCCTCACCGACTTGCGCCTGAAGCTCATCGGGGCAGCCCCGCCTTGAGCGTGGGCTTGGGCGAATTGCCGAGCCGCCTGCGCTTGGCCACCTTGCTGGCAGTCCTGCTCAGTGGCCTCTGCGGCCTCTCCTCGGCCTGGGAGGGCTTCAGTCTCGTCCGCTTCGGCGAGCTGAAGCAGCCCCAGGCCCCCTCCCCGCTGGCGCCGGACCCGGTGCTCGCCGAGCAGCTGAGGCTGGCGCAAGTCCTGGCACTGGAGCCAGTGCGCGAGCCCCGCATGGTGGTGCTGTTTGCCCTGGCCCTGACGTGCTCCTTGGGCTTCGTGGCCTCCACGCGCCTGTTGCGTCCCGCGGGCCTTCCGCGGGAGGGCGTCCGCCGTATTCTGGTGTGGGCGCTGGTGGTGGCGGCGGCCCTGCGCACCATCGACGGCGCCCAGTCCGCGGCGCTTGCGCCCAGCACCGCCGACGTCCTTCGCCGGAGCCTCACCCTCCCGGAAGGGACGAGCACGGCCGCCGCGCAGCAGATGCGGGACATGGTGACTCCAGCGGTGCTCTTCACCTACATCCTCTGGACGGTGCTGGTGGCGGGGCCCTTCCTCCTCCTGAGCCAGTACTTCCGCTCACCGCGCGTCAAGGAGTGGGTGGCCACCGCGGATGCGCGGCCGACATGAGTTCTCCCGTCGGCCCCACCGAGAAGAAGGTCGACACCGCCGCGCTGCGAGTCATCATCGGCTACAAGATTGTGAAGGGCTGCCTCACCGTCGCCGCCGGCTTCATCATCGGCGGGGCGCTCTTCTTCGGCTTCGGCCCCGAGCTGCAGCGACACGCCGCCCGCATCCACCTCCACGCCACCGGCGCCTGGGCGCTCTACCTGGCGGAGCTCTTCTCGAAAATCACCACCCCGCGCTGGCTGCGCTGGTCCGCGGTGGCGCTGGAGCTCGATGGCGCGGTGTGCTTCCTCGAGGCCTGGGCGCTGAGGGAGGGCCACGCCTGGGGCCCCTGGCTGGTGGTGGCCATCACCGCGCTCTTCCTCCCCACCGAGGTGTACGAGCTGTGGCGGCACCCCCGTACGAGCCGCGCCGTGCTGCTTCTGGCCAACCTCGCCATCCTCGCGTTTCTGGCCTGGTATGCGAGCCGCCACTCCGCCCAGCGCACCCAGCGCAAGCGGGCGCAGGCCGGCGCGTAACTCCCTGCCGCTGGCTTCCCGGGGGGCCCCGCCCTCAACTCCGGGCGGCCGCGTCTCCCGCTTCACCCTGAAGGGAGAGGAGCGCGCCCTGGGCATAGGGCAGGCGCAGGAGCTCCTCGCGGCCGAGCCCCAACAGCTGCGCCAGCCGCCCCATGGGCCAGTGCTGGCGCAGGGCCTCGAAGTCCGCCTCGGAGAGGTTCTCCAAGTCCAAGTCCTGCTCCTCGTAGAGGATGGTTTCCCCGCCCACCACCACGCCGCCGCCATAGGCCACCACCGCCTCGAAGCGGTCGGGGTCAAAGGCGTAGGCGTGCGCCGTGCCCTCGAGCTCCAAGGAGAGGGCGGCGGCCAGGGCGTGGTGCGTCCGGTACCAGTCGGCGCCGGCCGGCCCGTAGGTGTGCGGGCCGTCGTAGGCCAGCCGGACGAGCCGTCTCTCGGGGTCCGTCGAGACGAAGAGGCCGGCCGAGTCCGGGGACTGCCCGTCGCGGGCGAGCGCGGCGCGCGCCAGCCGCTGGACGTCCAGGCCGGCCAAGGTTTCCGCCCGGACGAGGTAGCCGCCGTGAGCGTCAATGCGTGGTGCAGCCACCGGCACGGGCCCGCTTCTAGGCCCGGGCCATGAGCCTTGCCAAGTCCCGTCAAAGTCTTAGGTTAAGGGCCCATGCGAATCGACCAGTTCACCGTCAAGGCACAGGAGGCCATCCAGGCCGGCCAGGCCTTGGCCCGCCGGGCGGGAAACCCCCAGTTCGAGCCAGAGCACCTGGCCCTGGCACTCCTTGACCAGGAGCAGGGCGTGGTGCCGGCCATCGTCCAGCGCATCGGCGCCGAGCCCCAGCTTCTGCGGGACCGTCTCGAGGAGGCGGTGGGCAAGCTGCCCAAAGTCTCCGGCGGCGACGGCGCCACGCTGTCTCAGCGCCTCTTGAAGCTGCTCGACAAGGCCGAGGACGAGGCCAAGGCGCTCAAGGACGAGTACGTCTCGAGCGAGCACCTCCTCTTGGCCGCCACCGGCGACAAGGGAGCGGTGGGAGAAGTCCTCAAGTCCACCGGCATCACCCACGCCCGCGTCCAGTCCGTCCTCAAGGAGCTGCGCGGCGGCCGCCGCGTCACCTCCCAGGAGGCGGAGGACAGCTACCGCGCGCTGGAGAAGTACGGCCGAGACCTCACCGCCGACGCCCGGGCGGGGAAGCTGGACCCCGTCATCGGCCGCGACGAGGAGATTCGGCGCGTCATCCAGGTGCTGAGCCGACGCACCAAGAATAACCCCGTCCTCATTGGCGAGCCCGGCGTGGGAAAGACGGCCATCGTCGAGGGACTGGCCCGCCGGATGGTGGACGGAGACGTCCCCGAGGGGCTGAAGGACAAGCGCCTGGTGGCGCTGGACCTCGGGGCCATGGTGGCGGGGGCGAAGTTTCGTGGTGAGTTCGAGGAGCGGCTGAAGGCCGTCCTCCACGAGATTGCCAAGGCCGAAGGCCAGCTCATCCTCTTCATCGACGAGCTGCACACCCTCGTCGGTGCCGGGAAGGCCGAAGGGGCCATGGACGCGGGCAACATGCTCAAGCCGGCCCTGGCCCGGGGCGAGCTGCACTGCATCGGCGCCACCACCCTGGACGAGTTCCGCAAGTACATCGAGAAGGACGCCGCCCTGGAGCGGCGCTTCCAGCCGGTGATGGTGGGCGAGCCCTCGGTGCACGACACCATCAGCATCCTGCGGGGCCTCAAGGAGCGCTACGAGGTGCACCACGGCGTGCGCATCCAGGACGCGGCCCTGGTGGCCGCTGCCACCCTGAGCGCCCGCTACATCGCGGACCGTTTCCTCCCGGACAAGGCCATTGACCTCGTGGACGAGGCGGCGAGCCGGCTGCGCATCGAGATTGACTCGATGCCCACGCCCATCGACGACATCCGCCGGCGCATCACCCAGCTCGAAATCGAGCGCGAGGGGCTGAAGAAGGAGTCGGACCGGTACGCCAAGGAAAGACTGTCCGCCCTGGAGAAGGAGCTGGCCGACCTCCGCGAGAGATTTTCCGCGCTCAAGGCCCACTGGGAGTCGGAGAAGGCGGCCATCGGCAGGATTCGCGCCGTCAAGGAGAAGCTGGACAAGGCTCGCACCGAGCAGGCGGCCGCCGAGCGTCAGTCGGACCTCAACCGCGCCGCGGAGCTCAAGTTCGGCACCATCCCTTCCCTGGAACGGGAGCTGCAGCAGCAGAACGCCAAGCTGACCGAGCTGCAGAAGAAGCAGAAATTCCTCAAGGAGGAAGTCGACGCCGAGGACATTGCCCAGGTGGTGGCGAAGTGGACGCACATCCCCGTCTCCCGCCTCCTGGAGGGCGAGGTCCAGAAGCTCATCCACATGGAGGAGCGGCTGGAGAAGCGGGTGGTGGGCCAACGGCCCGCCGTGGAGGCGGTGAGCAACGCCATCCGCCGGGCCCGCAGCGGCATGCAGGACCCCAACCGCCCCATCGGCTCCTTCATCTTCCTCGGGCCCACCGGCGTGGGGAAGACGGAGACGGCCAAGGCCCTGGCCGAGTTCCTCTTCGACGACGAGAACGCCCTCATCCGCCTGGACATGTCCGAGTACATGGAGAAGCACGCCGTGTCCCGGCTGGTGGGCGCCCCTCCGGGCTACGTCGGGTACGACGAGGGTGGACAGCTCACCGAGGCAGTCCGCCGCCGCCCCTACGCGGTGGTGCTGCTCGACGAGATTGAGAAGGCGCACCCGGACGTCTTCAAC
>Ga0302314_10009006_pt1 | contig 17690 bp, 18 predicted proteins | sample III_Palsa_N2_3_FD_200533 | JGI IMG/M metagenome (GOLD analysis project Ga0302314, IMG submission 200533) | Peat permafrost microbial communities from Stordalen Mire near Abisko, Sweden - III_Palsa_N2_3 | ecosystem: Environmental > Terrestrial > Soil > Palsa > Peat permafrost | place: Sweden...
ACGCATGTCGATCTCCTAAACTCCGTGTAGGCTCGATATCGTGCACGGAGCCGGCCGGTAAAAGCCGAGAGGTTATACGGGTATGAATACTACCACCCTCAGTCCCTTCGAGGCGGCGCCGGCCCTGACCCTGGGCGGCTTCCTGCGCGCCCGGCGGGCGCGGATCGCGCCGGCGGCGGGAGCCGGTGGTCGGCGCCGCACGCCAGGTCTGCGCCGCGAGGAGGTGGCCGCGCGCGCCGGCGTCAGCGTCACCTGGTATACCTGGCTGGAACAGGGCCGGGGCGGGCCGCCGTCCGACCATGTGCTGGAGCAGCTCTGCAAGGCGCTGGAACTGGATTCCGCCGGCCGCGAAGTTCTCTTCCTGCTGGCCCAGCAACGGCCGCCGCCGATCAAGTTCGTGCCCATGTCGACCCCCGAGGTCGAACCGGCGCTGCAGCGGGTGCTGGACGCCATGCCCTACAGCCCGGCCATCGTGAAGACGCCGACCTGGGACGTGGTCGCCTGGAACGCGGCGGCGCTGGCGGTGCTGGGCAACTATGGCGACCAGCCGTTCGAGGAGCGCAATGTGTTGCGGCGGCTGTTCAGCTCGCCCGAGGTGCGTAACGCCCTGCCCGAGTGGGAGGCCAACGCCCGCTTCGCCATCGGCGTCTTCCGGGTCGAGATCGCCCGCGCCGGCGACCAGAACCCGGAGATAGCCGCCTTGGCCGCCGAACTGCTCGCCACCAACGCCGACTTCCGCCGCATGTGGGCCGAGAACGACGTGCATCGGCACTGGATCGGCCGCAAACACTTCAACCGGCCGGACATCGGCGCGTTCGAACTGGAGACCACGGCCTATGCGGTCGATGGCTCGGAGGGCCTCAGCATGATCGTCTTCACGCCGGTGGGTCCGGAGGATGTGAAGGCGGTGCAGCGGCTGATGGCCGCCAGCTGAGTCGGAACCTCGCAGCGACCTGAGCCGTTCGGGAAGCGTCGCTTTTGAGGCGGCGAAAGAACAAGGGACGGAAACATGTCGACTTTTAAGCGCGGCGCCCTCGTCGCGGCGGCGGCCGTTTTGGCGCTATCGACGGCGGCTTGCCACAAGCAGGACGACTCCGCGGCTAACGCCAGCGCGGCGGCTGCCGCCGCCGACAATGCGGCTGCCGCAGCCAACAACGCCAACACCGCGGCGACCGTCGCCGGCGCCGCCAACGCGACCAACGCCGCCGCGTCGAACGCCTCGATGGCGGCCAGCTCCGCCGCCCAATCGGCGAGTGACGCGTCTCAATCGGCCACGGACGCCGCCATGGCGAACAAGCCTAACTAATCAGACCTTCGTCCGAAGCCCGGGACCGGCCTTCGCGCCGGGCCTGGGCCCTTGGCGCAACCGCCAAGCTTCTCGGACGTTTCTCGAGCCTTGCTGGGAGAATTGACATGCTGGGTATCATCGCGGCCGTTCTGATCATCGCTTGGCTGCTGGGCTTCTTCGTCCTTCACGTCTCATCGTTCCTGATCCACATCCTGCTGATCGTCGGGATCATCATGATCGTGATGCATTTCCTGCGCGGACGCGGCAGCTCTGTCTGACGCTGCGCGCGCTCGCCTCGGCGGCAATCAGTTCACTTGATCGTCATGGTCGACCGCATAGCCTCAGCGTCGTCGCGCCATCGTCGATTCGGGAAACGCTATGAAACCGCCAATCGTCCGCTTGGGTGACATCAAACCCTCAAACGTCTCAGGCGCCTACGCACGCCCGAAGCCAAAGGTGTCGAGGATGAAGACCGCCAAGGTGCTGACGAAGGAAGAGAAGGCGGCGTTCTTGGCGTCCAGGCCGGATCTGAAACCGAAGGCCTGAGCCGGTTCTGAGTAATTTCCTTTGCGGGGATGAGCGGGTTGGGGGCTATGGTTCTAGTTCACCATCCCCGCCATGCCATCGCCGCCAGACTCGCCTATATGTCGGCTATGGCTGACGACATCGTCGCATCATCGCCGCAGGAGGCGAGCCCGGAGACGCTGCAGGGCATTCCCCTGATCAAGGATCAGGTGAAGCGGCTGCCTGACGCCCCGGGCGTCTATCGGATGATCGGCGACGAGGGCGAGGTGCTCTATGTCGGCAAGGCGCGCTCGCTGAAGAAGCGGGTGGGGCAGTATGCGGCGGGGCGGGCCCACACCCAGGGCGTGGCGCACATGATCCACCTGACCCGCGCCATGGAGTTCGTCACTACCAAGACCGAGACCGAGGCCCTGCTGCTGGAGATCAATCTGATCAAGCAGCTGAAGCCGCGCTTCAACGTCCAGCTACGCGACGACAAGAGTTTTCCGGAAATCTTGATCCGCCGCGACCATCGGGCGGCGCAGATCCGCAAGCATCGCGGCGCCCATTCCATTCCTGGCGACTATTTCGGCCCGTTCGCCTCGGCCTGGGCGGTGAACCGGACGGTCAACAGCCTGCAGAAGGCCTTCCTGCTGCGCTCCTGCTCGGACAATGTGTTCGAGACGCGCACGCGGCCCTGCCTGCTGCATCAGATCAAGCGCTGCTCGGCGCCGTGCGTCGACCTGGTGACCCAAGACGAATACGACGAGCTGGTGCGGGAGGCGCATGACTTCCTGTCGGGCAAGAGCCGGGCGGTGATGACGCGGCTGTCCACCGAGATGACCGCCCTGGCCGAGGACATGGAGTTCGAGCGCGCCGCCCGTCTGCGCGACCGCATCCGCGCGCTTTCGTCGGTCAGCCAGGAGCAGTCGATCAATCCCCACTCCACCGAGGAGGCGGATGTGTTCGCCATCCATGTGGAGGGGGGCCAGGCCTGCGTGCAGGTCTTCTTCTTCCGCGCCGGGCAGAACTGGGGCAACCGGGCCTACTTCCCGAAGGTGGCCAACACCGTCGATCGCGACGACGAGGCGAGCGGGATTCTCGACGCCTTCCTAGGCCAGTTCTACGACAGCCAGTCCGTGCCGCGCCTGGTGCTGCTGTCGCACGACATCCCCAATCGCGAACTGCTGGCCGAGGCCTTCTGCATCAAGGCCGGCCGCAAGGTGGAGGTGAACAAGCCCCTGCGCGGAGAGAAGGCCGAGTTGGTCCGCCACGCCCTGACCAACGCCCGCGAGGCCCTGGGCCGGAAGATGGCCGAGAGTTCGGCGCAGGGACGGTTGCTGAACGGCGTCTGCGAGGTATTCGGCCTGGAGAGCCCGCCGGAACGGATCGAGGTCTATGACAACGCCCACATCATGGGCACGAACGCCGTGGGCGGCATGATCGTGGCGGGCCCGGAAGGCTTCCAGAAGAGCCAGTATCGCAAATTCAACATCAAGAGCACGGAGCTCACCCCCGGCGACGACTACGGCATGATGCGCGAGGTGCTGACCCGCCGCTTCGGCCGCCTGGCCAAGGAAGAGGAGGCGGGCGAGGCGCCGGCGCGACCGGATTTGCTGCTCATGGACGGCGGCCAGGGCCAGCTGGATGCGGCGCTGGAGGTCATGGCCGACCTCGGCGTCGATGATGTGGCGGTGGTGGGCGTGGCCAAGGGACCTGACCGCGACGCCGGGATGGAGCGCTTCTTCCTGCCCGGCAAAAAGCCCTTCATGCTCGAGCCCAAGGATCCGGTGCTCTACTATCTGCAGCGGCTGCGCGACGAGGCGCACCGCTTCGCCAACGGCGCCCACCGCACCCGCCGCTCGATGGATATGAAGAAGAACCCGCTCGACGAGATCGAAGGGGTCGGGCCGGGGCGCAAACGCGCCCTGCTGCATGCCTTCGGGTCGGCGAGAGGCGTTAGCCGCGCCGCCGTCGCGGACCTGATCAAGGTCGAGGGGGTGAACGACGCCCTGGCGCAGCGGATTCACGATCACTTCCGCCGGGGGGCGTGAGGTTCGTGCGTCCTTCGACGCGCCGGCTTCGCCGTCGGCTCAGGATGACGTGGTTCAGTGGGCTTTGTAATTCTACGTCATGCTGAGCCGGCCGCTTAGCATGACGCGTCGAAGCACGCACAGACACGCACGCACCCTTTTGCAGCCGCGCTCGTTTCAGAGCATGAAGCGCCGTTAGCAACCGATGATCGTGAGACCATGAAACACATTCCCAACCTGCTCACCGGCCTGCGCCTGGTGCTGTCGCTGGCCATGTTCGCGGCGCTGGTGGTGATCGCCTCGGGGAGCCCTAATGTGTCTTCCGACCTCATCACCTGGTTGATCCGCTTTTCGCTGATCGCCTTCGTGGTCGCGGCCGTGACCGATTTCTTCGATGGCTGGCTGGCCCGGCGCTGGCAGGTGGTCAGCGTCGTCGGCGCCATCCTCGACCCCATCGCCGACAAGATACTGGTCTGCGGCGCCATCCTTGGCCTGATCGCCATGCACGCGCCCGAGATGCTGCTGTTCGGCGGCATCATCCTGTTTAGGGAATTCGCGGTCTCGGCCCTGCGCGAAGTCTTGGCGCCGCGTGGCATCAAGCTGCCGGTCACCTTCCTGGCCAAGGTCAAGACTACGCTTCAGCTGGTGGCCATCGCGGCGATGATGGTCATGTGGTTCTGGCCGGCCTGGAGCATAGACGCCCGGATCGACCACCTGCGCATTGCGCTCGACGGCGCCATCCTGCTGATGGGCGCCGCCGCCGTCATCACCCTCTGGACCGGCCTTGAGTACGCCCGCAGCGCCATGCTGGCGCTGGGGGAGACAGATGGCGCCGCCGCAAAATGACGGCGTGGTTCGAGACGCGCTGCGCTCCTCACCAAACTCGGCTTTTGCGCAATCCAATAAGTCGAGTTTGGTGAGGAGGGCCTCCTTTAGGCCCGTCTCGAACCACGCACTTTGCTACGGCTTCAGGCTCGCCCCGCTCACCGTCGCGTCCCCAGTCAGCGCCTGCGTCGCCGCATCCGGACCCGCGAAAACCTTGAAGTCGCCGGCCGCCAGCTTCCAGCCGTGGGCGCTGTCGTCCCAATCCGCCAGCAGCCGCCTGTCGGCGGTGACGGTGACCACGCGGCTTTCGCCGGGTTTCAAGGCCACGCGCGACCAGCCGATCAGGCGCTGCTGCGTCCGGCCCGGCTCGGCGCTGAGGTAGACTTGCGGCGTATCTATCCCGGCGGTCTTGCCGGTGTTCTTCACCCGGAAGCTGGCCGTGATGGTCGAGCCGCCCTTCACCATCAGATGGTCATAGGCGAAGCTGGTGTAGCTGAGCCCCCGACCGAACGGGAACAGCGGCGTCTTGCCGGTCTTGGCGTACCATTTGTAGCCGACGTCCGAGCCCTCGCTGTAGTCGATGTCGAAGGGCTTGGTGGCGTCCTGGGCGCCGTGAACCATCTGGTCCGATCCCGGCAGCACCGGATGCGGCAACTGATCGACGCTGGCCGGGAAGCTGATCGGCAGGCGGCCAGCGGGATCGACTTCGCCATAGAGCACCTTGGCGATGGTCTCGCCGCCATTGGCGCCTGGATACCAGGCCTCGACCACCGCCCCGACCTTGTCCAGCCAGGGCATCAGCACCGGATCGCCGCTTTCCAGCACCACCACCGTGTGCGGATTGGCGGCGGCGACGGCGGAGACCAGAGCGTCCTGATCGTCCTGCAGGGTCAGGGAGACGTCCATCGCCTCGCTGGCCCATTGGGTGGCGAAGACGATGGCGATGTCTGCGTCCTTGGCCGCGGCGGCGGCGGCGGCCGGATCGGTCCCGTCGACATAGGTCACCGTCGCGCCGCTGGCTCTCGCCTGGATCGCCTTCAGGGGCGAGTAGGGGCCATAGATGACGCCGGAGCTCCAGATCGGCGCGCCGCGCTGGGGCTTCAGCTTCAGCGAGCCCAGCGGAATGACCTGGGACGAGCCGCCGCCGGACATGACGCCCACATCGGCGTGGCCGCCGATCACCACGATCCGCTTGGCCTTGGCCGCCACAGGCAAGAGGCCAGCGTCGTTCTTCAGCAGCACCACGCCCTGTTCGGCCGTCCTGGCCGCGACCTTGCCGTCGGCGGCGGTGTCGAGGCCGCCGGCCTTGACCGGGTTGTCCATCACGCCCGAGGCGAACAGGCCGCGCAGGATGCGGTGGACCATGTCGTGCACCCGCGCGGGCGCAACCTGGCCGGAGGCGATCGCCTCGCGCAGGGGCTGGTCGAAGTAGATCTTGTGGTCCAGCTCTTCGCCGGATTCCTGGTCGAGGCCGTTGGTCGCGGCGGCGGCGGAATGGACCGCCCCCCAGTCCGACATGACCCAGCCCTTCCAGCCCCAGTCGCCCTTCAGAATGCCGTTCAGATAGGCGGGGTTCTCGCAGGCATAGACCTCGTCGATACGGTTGTAGGAGCACATCACCGAATTGGGTTGGCCGCTCTCGATGGCGATCTCGAACGCCAGCAGGTCGGATTCCCGAGCGGCCGCCGGCGACATGTTGGCGCTGGCCACCATCCGCCCGGTTTCCTGATCGTTCAGGGCGAAGTGTTTGGCGGTGGAGGCGACGTGGGCGCTCTGGATGCCCCGGATCGAGGCCCCGTCGAGCGTGCCCGCCAGAAGCGGGTCCTCGCCCAGGTATTCGAAGTTGCGGCCGTTGCGCGGCTCGCGGGCGATGTTGGTCCCGCCGGCCAACAGGACGTTGAAGCCCTTCTGCCGCGTCTCCTTGCCGATCATCGCGCCGGAATCATAGGCCAGCTTGGGGTCGAAGGTGGCGGCCAGGGCTAGGCCCGAGGGCAGGGCGGTGGCGTCGTCATTGTTCTTGCGACCGGCATTGGCCACGCCGAGGCTGGCGTCGCTCTCCCAGATGTCGGGAATGCCCAGGCGCGGCACGCCCGGGAAATAGCCTGCCACCCGCGGCATGTTGGGCGGTCGCGCGCTCATCATGCCGGGTGCATGGCCGTGCAGGAGGCTGAATTCCTCGTCGGCGGTCATCTGCGCCTGCAGCAGGTCGGCGCGTTTGTCAGGGGACAGTCTGGGGTTCATCCAGGGCTGCGCGGCGCCGGCTTGCGTCGCCAATATCGCGCCAAACGTCACGGCGATCACGCCGGCCAGTTGCTGCTTGTTCATCGTAGCCTCCCCAAGTCTTTTCTCGTGCGTAATCGACTTCGTGTGGCGACGCTAGAGGAGGGGGCTATCGCTAATTGCTCCCCCGCTGGGGGAGCCAGTCGGCGCAGCCGACAGAGGGGGGCGAGTCGTAGTATAAGCCGGCGTAGCGGCGAGACCCCCTCCACCGCTGCGCGGTCCCCCTCCTCATCGGGGGAGGAATTAGGCAGGCTTCCGTGCGAACCAGCCGTACCCGGCGATCAGGACGTAGCAGGCGACCGGCACCAGCAGGGCCATGGACAGGCCGACCACGTCTGCCGTCTTGCCGCTGATCAGTGGGATCACCGCCCCGCCGACGATGGCCATGCACAGCAGACCCGAACCCTCCGGCGTCTTATCGCCCAGGCCTTCCAGCGCCAGGCTGAAAATGGTCGGGAACATGATGGCGTTCATCAGGCCGACGCTGAGCAGGGTCCAGCCGGCGACGCCGCCGTGGCTGAAGGCCGAGGTCAGCACCAGGGCGCCGGCGCCCACCGCCGCGCCCATCAGGATCTTGCCGGGCGAGCCGAGCCTGAGGATCACCGAGCCCACGAAGCGTCCCACCATGGCGCCGCCCCAGTAGAAGGCGAGATGCTCGCCGGCGGTGGCGGGGTCGAGGCCCAGGGTCGAGGGTTGGACCAGATAGCTGACCATCAGGCTGCCGATGGTCACCTCGGCGCCGACATAGACGAAGATGGCCGCGACGCCGAAAGCCAGGCGTGGCCGGCGCATCAGGGCCAGGCTGTCGGCCAGGCTCGCGGCCTGGCTGGCTTCGCCCAGTCGGGTCCGCACGAACCAGAAGACCAGGGCGACCAGGGCCAGGACGACCGCGACGCCGAAATAGGCATGGCCGATCACCGCCGCCGGCGCGGTCCCGCCCGAGGCGATGGGCGCCAGGATCAGCCGCGCGCCGATGTAGGGGGCGATGGTGGTGCCGAAGGAGTTGAAGGCCTGGGCCAGGGTCAGCCGGCTTGAGGCGGTCGCCGGCGCGCCCAGGTTGGCGATCAGCGGATTGGCCGCCACCTGCAGAATAGTGATGCCGCCAGCCAGCACGAACAGGGCCGCCAGGAACAGGCCATAGGTGGCCAGCCAGGCGGCGGGCAGAAACAGCAGGCATCCCGCCGCCATCACGATCAGCCCGAGCACGATCCCCTTGCCGTAGCCCAGCCGCGCCACCAGGGCGCCAGCCGGCACCGAGACGATGGCGTAGGCGGTGAAGAAGGCGAACTGGATCAGCATCGATTCCGCGTAGCTGAGCCGGAACAGGCCCTTCAACTTGGGGATCAGGATGTCGTTCAAACTCGTCGCCGCGCCCCAGATGAAGAACAGGCTGACCACCAGCACCACCAGGGCGCCGGCGGTCTGGCCAGCGACCTGGGCGGTGGCCGAAAGGCGAGCGGACTCGGGTGGGGCGGGCGCGGTCATGGGCGGCTTTCGAAAAGCGACTGGTCCGAGGCGACCGTCCTGGCGCGGGAAGCTAGGCGTCGCCGCGAAACGCTGTCAAATTTGTTGTTGGACGAGGCTATGCCGAATTGGAGACGCCCATGCTGGAAGGCTCATGTCACTGCGGCCGGGTGCGGTTCGAGATCGAAGCGCTGCAACCGACCGTCACCGACTGCAACTGTTCGATCTGTCAAAGGCTCGGGGCGCTGTGGGCCTACTACCAGGCCGACCAGGTCCACTTCACCGCTGGCGAGGACCAGACCGTCGCCTATGTCCGGCAGGGCGAGGATATGGGCGGCCTGGCCTTCCACCATTGCCCCACCTGCGGCGTGACCACCCACTGGTCGAGCCGGGTCCCCACCTCCACCCGTATGGGGATCAATGCGCGGTTGCTGGACCGCAAGTTGCTGGAGGACGTTCGCGTGAAGCGGCTCGACGGGGCGGAGACCTGGACGGAGTTGGAGTAGCGTTTTCCTTCTCCCGCAAGAGGGAGAAGGAATTAGGCTTGCGCCGCTTCCTTCGCCCCCGCGCCGGCCTTCACCGGCGGACGCTGGATCAGTTCGACGATGTAGCCGTCCGGGTCCTTGGCCAGGCCGATGGCGGCGCCGTCCATGCTGGCCATGGGGGCGGGTTCGCGGATGATCTCCAGGCCCTCCGCCTTGATCCGGTCTGACACGACCTTGGGGTCGGTGACGTAGAAGACCAGCTTGACCGGGTTGTCCTTGTAGTTGCGCGCCGAGCCGTCGGTGTAGTGCATCAGCACCACCGCCGTGCGGCCTTCGAAGGCGAGCACCACCTCCTCCATATAGTCCAGGCTGAAGGTCTGGGTCTGGGTCATGCCGATCACCCGGCTGTAGAAGTCGGTGGATCGCTTCAGGTCGCTGACGCCGATGCCGACGGCGCCGAGCAGGTCTGGTGAGCGCATGGAATTGTCCTTTCGAGATGGCGAGGGGCTTCACGCAGGGTCGGGCAAGCCCAGGATGCGTTTGGCGATGATGTTCAGCTGCACTTCCTGCGAGCCGCCGGCGATGGTCCCGGCCTTGGAGTGGAACAGGTTGCGCACCGAGGCGATCTCCTCGGGCGTGAAGGGCTCGCCGCCCCAGGCCAGGCCCCGGTAACCCATGATCTCAGCCGTCAGCTCCGCGCCGTCGCGGCGGATGAAGGAGCCGACATTCTTCAGGATCGAAGTGGTGGCGCGCGGTCCCTGGTTGCTGCGCGCCTCGGCGGCCGAGCGGGCGTGGGTGAGGCGCAGAGCCTTGGCCTCCATCTCGAAGTCGATGACCCGCCGGCGCAGGTCCGCATCGTCGATCCGGCCGGCCTCGTCGACGCCGACATACTGTTTGGCCAGGTCCGGCATCTGCACCTTGACCTCGGCCCGAGCCGCGCTGACGGCTGTCGAGAGGCCGGCGCGTTCGTGCTGCAGCAGCCGTTTGGCGATGGTCCAGCCGCCATTCAACGGTCCGACCAGATTCTCCTTGGGCACGTGCACGTCGGTGAAGAAGGTCTCGCAGAAGGGCGAGGCGCCGTTGATCAACAGGATCGGCCGGGTCTCGACGCCGGGTGTCTTCATGTCGATCAGGACAAAGCTGATGCCGTCGTGCTTGCGCGTGGTGTCCGTGCGGACCAGGCAGAAGCACCAGTCGGCCAGGTTGGCGCCTGACGTCCATATCTTCTGGCAATTGACCAGCCAGTGGTCGCCCTTGTCTTCGGCCCGGGTCGTGAGGCCGGCCAGGTCCGAGCCTGCGCCGGGCTCGGAAAAGCCCTGGCACCAGCGCAACTCGCCCCGCGCCACCGACGGCAGGTGCCGCTTCTTTTGCGTCTCGTCGCCGTATTCCAGCAGGGTCGGACCCAGCATCATCACGCCCATGCCGCCGATGGGGTTGGAGGCGCCGATCCGCGCCATCTCCTCGCGCAGCACCTTGACCTGGCCCGGCGTCAGCCCGCCGCCGCCATAGGCTTTCGGCCAGTCGGGCGCGCCCCAGCCGGTCTCGCCCATCCGCGCGCGCCACACCTCGTCGTCGGCGGTCTCCTTGCGCGCCACCGCGCCGGCGAAGGGGGAGGTGGCCGTGTGGGCCAGACTGGGCGGGAAATTGGCGGCCAGCCAGTCGCGGACCTCGCCGCGAAAGCCGTCCAGCTCGGCGCCGAAGTCGGCCATGCCCGATCTCCCTGGATTTCGTTTTATCGTTGTGACCCCAACCTTCCGTCTTGCTGGTGTGATCGTCAACGGTCTTGCCAACGGCCCGCCGGTGGGAGGATGCTGCCGCAACAGAGAAAATGGGAGGACGGCGATGAGCGACATCGCAACCGTGCTGAAGGGCGAATTCCGCCATCCGCGCAATATGCACCAGGGATCCGGCGGCTCGATCCACAATGACGCCACCGCGTCCAAGTTGGGCTTCAAGGGCGGCACCGTGCCGGGCTCGGTGCATATGGACCAGTTCGTCCCGCAGATCCTGCAGACCTATGGCGAGGCCTGGTTCGAGCGCGGCGACATCTCCACCTATTTCACCCAGGCCACCGTCGATAACGAGGCGGTGCGCGTCGAGCTGGCGCCCGGCCCGGATCGGGCGCGGCTGACGATGTTCAACGAGCCCGGCGCGGTGATCCTCGAAGGCACCGCCAGCGTGGCCATGCCCGACCAAGGCTCGGAACTGCTCAAGCGGATGGAGATGCAGGAGCCGGTCAAACATGGCCGGCTGCGCATTCTGGGCGACATCAAGGTCGGCGACGAGAACCGAGATTTGATCGTCCAGGTTCCGATCGAACATCTGAAGCGGACCTTGGAAAACATCACCGAGACCGTCCCGGCCTATGCGGACAACATCCTACCTCCGTCGCAGGTGGTGCATCTGGCGCACCTGACCCGCACCTCGGCGATGGCGAAACAGAAGCCGGCCGTGGGCCTGTTCGGCGCCCTACAGGTGCAACATCTGCGTGGACCGTTCCGCGCCGGCGTCGACTACCGCGCCCGCACGCGCATCCTCAAGCTCACCGAAAGCCCGCGCACGGAGAACGTCTGGTACGATGTGACCTTCCAGGAGTCGTCGGGCGACGACGATGTGGGCTCGATGCTCTACTGCCTGCGGTTCATGAAGGCGTCGTCACCGCTGTGGGCGGAGCAGACGGCCTCTTAAAGCGTTGGAGACCGGGTGAAGCCCAGGACCGTCATCGTCAACGACCGGATGCAGCGGGATTTCCGCTACGAGGTGACCGAGCCCGAGGGTCGTGCTTTCGACCCCGAGTTCAAGCCGGACCTCACGCCGAAAGAGATGCTCGAAATGGGCGTCTTCGGCGGGAAATACATGACCGATACGCGGGACGAGTTTCCGGCCAGCTGGTTCGAGACGGCCAAGCTGGCCTCGGCGGGCCACGATAAGTCATTGAACTACTTCGGCGTCGACGCCAGCCAGCCGTTGTCGGTCTGGCGGCGGAAGGGCTGGATCCACCTCGACGATCCGCGCGGCTGGTTCCAATGGTATTGCCGCTACTACCTCGGTCGCCGCCTGCCCGACGAGGATCGCCGCCAGATCAAGCGGTGGAAGGCCATGCGCCGCCACATCCAGCAGATTCGACGCAACTGCGAGCCCGGCGACATCTTCTGCCGCCCGCGCCAGCGTCAGGCGCTGCTGCACTGGGCCTATGACAGCCGCCTGATCTAGCGCGCCGCCTGTCGAGCGGCTTCGATGCCGGCCAGGATGAGGTCGATGCCGGCCAGGAATTGCTCGCGGTCGTCGTGCTCAGGCAACTGCGCCGCCACCTGTCGTACGAACGGATATTGCGCGGGATCGAGCTTCGTCCACCGCGCGGCGACGCTCGCGAGGACCGCCGATCGATCCGTCTCGCGAGGGGCGAGGCGGGCGTTGGCCGCATTCTGGCCCGCACAGCCGAGGATGTAGTTCACCAGCGCCGACGCGGCGTTGAATTGCTCAGGTTCGGCGACGCCTAACGCCTGGACCTGCTCGCCCACGCTTTCGAATATCTGCAGCATCGCTGACTGCCACGGCTCACGAGACAGCTGGGCGCCGACCCAGGGGTGGGCGTCGATCGCATCGAACAGTCCAAGGGCGATGCCGCGGATCGCCTCTCCCGGCGCCGACCCGCCGATCACGTCGGTCATGACCCGGGCGATGACGTCGTCGGTGGTCGCCGCGAGCAGATCGTTCTTGTTGGCCACGTGCCAGTAGATCGCTCCGCTGCCGGTCGCCAGGCGGGCCGCGAGCACGCGGAAGGTCAGGGCGCTTTCGCCGGTAGTGTCGAGAATTTCGATGGCGGCCTCGACGATCCGCGCCTTCGAAAGCGCGTCCGCCCGCCGTTCGGTTCGCTGAGTCTTGGTCGCCATGAGCGCCATCTTGACAGCACTGGAACGTTGTTCCAATAAGCATTCGTGGAACGGCGTTCCAGTCGACCTGAAGGGAACATGATGACGAAATCTGTCACAATCATCGGTGCGGGCCTCGGCGGCCTCACCCTCGCGCGCGTCCTTCATGTCCACGGCGTCCCCGCGACGATCTACGAGGCGGAGCTCTCGGCGGAGACCCGCACGCAAGGCGGCCAGCTCGACATCCACGAACAGGATGGGCAGGCCGCCCTGGAAGCGGCCGGCCTCACCGACGCCTTTCGCGCGATCATCCACGAGGGCGGCGCGGCCTCGCGCGTGCTCGACCAAGACGGCGCTGTGCTGCTCGACGAGCCCGACGACAGCCGCCGTCCCGAGGTGCTTCGAGGCGACCTGCGACGGATCCTTCTGGAATCCTTGCCCGCTGAGACGGTCCAGTGGGGAAGGAAGCTCACCGATGTCGCGCCGCTCGGCGATGGCCGGCACGCGCTGACCTTCGCTGAAGGGTCGAGCGTGACAACCGGCCTCCTCGTCGGCGCCGATGGCGCATGGTCGAAGGTGCGGCCGCTACTGTCGATCGCCGCGCCTGAGTATGTGGGTACGACCTTCATCGAGACCTATCTGTATGACGCCGACGAGCGGCACGCCGCAGCGGCGGAAGCGGTGGGCGCCGGCGCCATGTTCGCGCTCGCTCCGGGAAAGGGCATTTTTGCGCACCGGGAGGCTGGAGGTGTTCTTCACACCTACGTCGCGCTGAACCGCTCCGCCGAGTGGTTCGCGGGCATCGACTTCGGTGAAGCGGCCGCCGTGACGGCTCGGATAGCAGCCGAGTTCGATGGATGGGCGCCGGCGCTCACCGCGCTGATCACCGACGGCGAGGCCGCGCCGATCCCGCGTCCCATCTACGCATTGCCCAGCGGCCACCGATGGGACCACGTGCCCGGGGTGACGCTCCTTGGTGACGCCGCGCACCTGGCGTCGCCCGCCGGCGAAGGCGCGAACCTGGCCATGTTCGACGGCGCCGAGCTTGGAAAGGCGATCGCAGCGCGCCCTGATGACATCGAAGCGGCGCTCGCCGCCTACGAAGCGGCGATGTTCGCCCGCAGCGAATCTGCCGCCACGGATGCCCATCTGGTCCTGGACCTTTGCCTCGGCGACCGCGCACCGCTCAGCCTTGTCGACTTCTTCACCGGCGCCGTTCGGGGAGGGCGCGAAGGGCCAGCTCAGCCCTGATCCGCACTGCTATTTTTGACGGATTGCTTCCAGATTTGGAGGCGTCCGTGCCCCCGAAGGGCTTAGGCGAGACCTTCTGGCCGCCAGTATCCCCAGCATAGTCGCCGCCGCCTTCCCTGGCAGGACTAATCCTCGGCCTGCTGATGTTCTTCAGGCCATAGCCGGTTCTTCAACCACTCTTTTACAGTCCAGCATTAGATTAGCTGGGAACGTCGGACGTCCTTTTGGGCGTATGCAGCAAAATGCGGCAGATCGACTAACACTCGTTTTGGGTAGTTATGGTCGATCGCAGCGTCCGAAGCCTGGAACATCTTGAGCGATCAGCCTCGACATCGCGGGTTCTGAATCTGCGCGCGATCGGTCATCGGTGGGGCCAGGACCTGGATTACAAGCAGCGCCCGTTCTTTCGCAGCGGCGCCCTGAACACCTCGATCATCGTCAAACATCGTCTGCGCCGTAACGAGTTGGATCAGTTCTCCTCGCCCAGGCGGGTGGCGACCAAGATCCTGGTTCCGTTGCAATCCACCGACCTTCGGCTAGGGGCTCGCTACATCTTTGTTGGTCAGCGTGGGTTCAAAGAAGCGCTCGCCAACGCCTTCGGCATCGCCACCGGCGCCGAAAGCATCGACCTGCGCACCCTGGCTGTACTGGATGAGAGCCCGACGCTGGACCCGTTTCTGCTGCGGGAGCTGCTGTTGCGTCGCGAACTGATGCCGGCGCGCTGCTACTTCGAACTGTCGAACGCCGACGCAAAGAAGATGTCGCAGTTTGCGCAGCGGGAAATCGCGCCGCTGATTCGGATGACCGGCGGCCCCAGCGATCCAGCCTCGCCGCACGCGATCCGCTTTGCGCGCAAGATTCTCTCCAATGCCGGTGACGCCGAGTTGGAACCCCTGCGCCAGACCCTGCAACTCGACCATCATCAGTTCGAGGAGGGCATCTTCTCCTGGAAGGCCTTCCTCTATTACAAATGGAAGCTGGTGGACCTGCTGCCGAAGGTCCAGCCGGTGATGCATGGCATCGAGACGATCCAGCCCCGGGGTGGGCGTATCGCCGAAAACCGCGCCTATCTCACCGCCGCCCGGGAAAGCCTGCGCCTGGGCCTGGCCGAGTGCGCGCGACATGTGCGCGGAACGTTGGAGATCTACGAGATCGCCTATCGCGCCTTGACGTCGCAGGGCGATTCCATCGCCTTTCGCGACTTCCTGCTCAATGCGCCGAAGCTGTTCAACGAGCTGGGCGATCGGCTAGGCGCCATCGATCACATGGTCAGCTTCTGGTCCTTCCGATTCCCAGACGGGCGCCTGCCCGTGGTCACCTCGGACGAACTGGCCGACATCTTCGGCGATTTCGAGAGCGGCCTAGGCGCCGAGCGTTCGACCGAGATCGCTCACCTACAGGGCCCCGAGACGATCGGGCCCGTTCGCGAGGCTTTGGCGCTCTAAACTTCAGCCGACCCGCCGTCGCAGGGAATCGTCGCGCCTGTCGTATAGGCCGAGGCGCGCGAGCCCAGGAAGATGGCGACGCCGGCGATATCTTCCGGCTGGCCGATCCGGCCTCGCGGATTGGCGTTGGCGATGGCGTCTCCAGCCCTGGCCAGGGTGGCGGCCATCATATGACTGGGGAAGGGGCCAGGCGCGATGGCGTTGACCAGGATGTGCTCCGAGGCCAGCCGCTTGGCCATGTGGCGCGTCAGCATGATGCAGCCGGCCTTGGAGGTCGAATAGGCGTAGGTCTCCAGCGCTGGCGGCGCGATGCCGTTGACGGAGGCGATGTTGATCACCCGGGCGGGATTGTCGGCGCTGGCGGCGGCGCGCAGTTGCGGTAACAGTTTCTGAGTCAGGAAGAAGATCGACTTGACGTTCAGGTCGACGGTCTTGTCCCAGCCATCCTCGGGATAGTCGTCGATCGGCGCGCCCCAGGTGGCGCCGGCATTGTTGATCAGCACATCCAGCTTCGGCTCGCGTTGGGCCACAGCGGCGGCGAGGCCTATGATGCCCTCCATGTTCGACAGGTCGAAGGGCAGGGAGGTGCAGCTGCCGTATTTGGAAAGCTCATCGGCCAGCGCATCGCAGACCGTGGCCTTGCGCGAGGAGATGTAGACGCGGGCGCCGTTCTCGACATAGCCGCGTGCGATCATCTCGCCGATACCGCGGCTGCCGCCGGTGACGACGACGGACTTGCCTTCAACGCTGAACAGATTGCGCACGTGGACTCCCGGTGTTCGGATGATCTGCTGGTTTAAAAGTCGCTAGGCGCTCAGGGGCCAGCGGGCGTCTTGCAACGCGGTTTCGATCGCGTCGGCGGCGGCGGCGACGCCATCTTCAAGCCCAAGCTGGCGCGCCATCTGAGCGGTGCGATTGACGTGGGCCGTGTTCAACACGTTCGCCAGCGCCTTGGCGGCGCGCGCGGGATTGTAGGCGCTGGGCGCGACCATGCGGCCGAGGCCGAGCCGCTCCACGCGGGTGGCGTTGTCGGGCTGGTCGCCGAAATGGGGCACCACCAGCTGCGGCTTGCCCGCGCGCATGGCCTGGGCCGTGGTGCCAATGCCGCCGTGATGGACGATGGCGGCGGCGTGGGGAAACAGGGCCGAGTGCGGCGCATAGTCGGCGATGTGGACGTCTGCCGGAACGCCCTTGCCAGCCAGGGCCTGGGTATTGCCTGAGCCCACCAGCAGCACGGCCCGCCGGCCGACGCGCCGGGCGGCGGCGATGCTGACGTCGTAGAAGTCGCCGGGCTCCATCACCAGGGCCGAGCCCAGGGTGAAGACGATGGGCGGCGCGCCTCGGTCGATAAAGTCACGCATGTCCGACGGCAGGCTGGTCGGCTCGCCGTGCTGGCGATCGTAGAAGCAGAAGCCGGTCAGGGTGCAGCGGTCGGGGAAATCCGGCTGGGCGGCGCCGAACAGCGATGAATAGAGGGCCAGCGACCCCAGGCTGGAAAACTGTCCGTCGAACAGCGGGTTGGCGCAGCGGGGCAGGCCAAGTTCGACGCGCAGCTTCTGGAAGGTGCCGGTCCAAAGCACCGATGCAGCCTTCACGAAACGCAGCAGGGCCAGGTCCGACCGGGCGTTGGTCATCTCCCGCAACACCTTCAGCGCGGGCATGGCGCTGAGAATCGGCGGGTCGTAGTCCGACATGAAGGTGAAGGGCGACAGCGCCGCCGAAATCCAGGGCAGGCCGCGCGTCTCGGCCGCCAATCGGCCCGCGAAGGCCGAGGTGTGGGTGATGACCAGGTCGGCGCCGACCGTCGATTCCATCATGTCGTCGAACGCCCGCTTCAGGAACGGCATGGCGATTCGGCGAACCGCGAACTCCAGGCCGATACTGCCCCGGGTGGCGCGCTGGACGATCTCGGGCGCCTCTAGCCCGAGTTCCTCCCGCAGGTCCTCGATGCCGGGCCGCAGGGGATGGAATTCGACCCCCTCGCCCTCGATCGTAGCCTGAAATTCCCGTTGGGCGGCGATACAGGGCTCATAGCCCCGCGCCTTCAACTCAATTGCAATGGCGACGAAGGGGTTCAAGTCCCCCGCAGTCCCCGCCGTTGACAAAACGATTCTGGCAGCCATTCACAATCGTCGCGACTAAGGGTGGGTCAGTGCAAGATCGGCCGCGCCCCAATCAATCCGGAGACCGAATGTGATTGTGGCGAGGACGCCGAATGAAGCCGTATTGTTGACGAACACAGC
>Ga0302314_10009010_pt1 | contig 17689 bp, 18 predicted proteins | sample III_Palsa_N2_3_FD_200533 | JGI IMG/M metagenome (GOLD analysis project Ga0302314, IMG submission 200533) | Peat permafrost microbial communities from Stordalen Mire near Abisko, Sweden - III_Palsa_N2_3 | ecosystem: Environmental > Terrestrial > Soil > Palsa > Peat permafrost | place: Sweden...
AGGCGAGCCGCAGGAGGTCCGCTGGGCGCGCGTGCTGGAGGCGGTCCAGCGCCTGACCCAGGCGGGCGCGACCGTGATCCGCGAGGACCTGCAGGACGGCGTGCCGGATCACTTCGTCATGGCCGACCCGGAGGGCAACGAGTTCTGCGTGGTCTAGGGCGTGCCGAAGATCTCGTCGGTGGTCTTGGCGTCGAGCGCAACCGGAGCGAGGTAAGCGCACCATCGCGTACCTGATCGACCGAGGACGCCTTGAAACCATCACGGTAGAAGACACTGCTGGAACCGTCGAGATCCTAGTGGATAGAGCAACGCGGCGGCTTGGCACCCCTGCTGTAGCCGCTCTTAACGGCGGCGATGTCGATGGCGCGTATGTCGCTGCCTATGACGCATATCGAATGGCAGCGGAAGCTCTACTGGCATGGCAGGGCATGCGCGCCACCGGAGGCGACGGCTCCCACATGACCGTGGAGGACGCGGTGTCGGCACAGTTCGCAGTCGACATTCCGGCATTCGCTCAGCCGGCGTTCGAGAGATTCCGGCGGACACAGCCTGGACCAGGCCAGCGATCCCCCGGTAGACCTGGGCCAGGCCGACCTGGTTCGCGCGACGGCTGCGGACGTGCTGCGGCGGCACACGATTGGGCTTCGGTCGAGGTGGCTCGGGTACGTTGCCGCTGACGGCAATCACAGAATGTGGCGCGTAGATTTCCCTCTCAGAGAGTGACGCCCACCGACCTCAGAAGGAGCAAAATGCCGAAGCCGACGATCGTTCTTGTGCACGGGGCATGGGCCGACGGATCGAGCTGGAACGCCGTATCGACTGAACTCCAGGGGCAGGGCTTCACCGTTCTCACTCCGCCCAACCTGCTTCACGGAGTGGCGAGCGATGCGGCGTACGTCGGGTCGTTTCTCGCGCAGCGCACGAGCGGTCCGGTCGTCCTCGTCGGCCACTCCTACGGGGGCGTGGTGATCACGAACGCCGGAACAGCAGGCGGGGACGTCAAGGCGCTCGTGTACGTGGACGCGTTCATCCCCGACGTGGGCGAGACCGTCTTTCAGATCCTGGGCGGCTCGGGTTCCGCGGTGGACGTTCCCGACCCGACTTCCGTTTTCGACATCGCCGGCTACCCCGGCGCCCCGGAGGGGGACGCCGAGGCGTTCCTTAAGCCGTCGACCGTCCACAACTCCTTCGCCCAAGACCTTCCCGAGGCCGACCGCTGGCTGATCGCGGCCAGCCAGCGACCGATCACGCTCGGCGCGAACACCGCGCCAACCGAGACCGCCGCCTGGAAGACGATTCCGAGCTGGGCCGTGATCGGAACCGAGGACCGCGTGATCCCCCCGGCCACACAACGGCGCATGGCGGAGCGGGCGGGCGCCACCATCACCGAGACTCCGGGATCGCACGTGTCCATGGTGTCCCATCCGAAGGCAGCCATCGACGCCATCCTCGCGGCCGTCGTCGCCATCGGCGGCTAACCCCTCGTCGAGTCTCCGCAGGCGGCGCTGCGCGCGCCCGGGGCGCACGGCGCTGCGCGCGCCCGGGGCGCGGCTTCTGGACTTGCTAGTCCATTTTCGGCTGCGTACCGTCACTGGTATGACACAGCGACTGAAGGGGAAGACCGCCCTCATTACCGGGTCTACCAGCAACATCGGCCGCGCCGCGGCCGTTGGGTTTGCGGGCGAGGGTGCTCACGTGATCGTCTCTGGCCGTGACGACGCGCGCGGGGCCGCTGTGCTGGCCGAAATCCGAGCGGTCGGCGGGGTCGCCGACTACGTCCACGCCGAACTGGACGGCACCGCCGAGGCCAGTCGCGGACTGGCGGATGCCGCGACTGGGCTGCTGCGCGGGCGGATCGACATCCTCGTGAACAACGCGGGGATCTTCCCGGCGGCCAATACGCTCACCGCCGATCCCGAGATGTTCGACCGGGTCTACGCGGTGAACGTGAAGGCCCCGTTCTTCCTCACCCAGGCCGTGGCGCCGGCCATGATCGCCAACGGCGGCGGCGTGATCATCAACCTCGGTTCCTGGGTGGCGCGGCTCAGCGTCCCCGTCGGTGCTCTCTATGCTTCAACCAAGGGAGCGATGGAGACTCTCACCCGCGCGTGGGCCGCGGAATTCGGGCCGCGGGGCATCCGCGTCAACGCGGTCTCCCCCGGTGTCATCCGGGATCCAGCGGTCTTCGTCGACACCGACCACCCGGCCGCGCGGATGATGGCCGGCACCCCGGCCGGGCGAACCGGCAACCCGGATGAGGTCGCCGCGGCCATGCTGTACCTCGCCTCTGACGAGGCCTTCTTCGTCCAGGGCGCCGTGCTCGATGTCGACGGCGGACGCACCCAGGTGGCCGTCATCGCCGGCTGATCACTCAACCGGCCGGAAGAGCGATCAGCACCGCGGTCCACTCGTGGCTCTTCGTCAGCAGGCCCGCGTGACCTGCGTGGGGCGTATCCAGATCGATCGGCGCGCCGGCCACGCATGCTCCGGCCAGCGTCAGCCCGGTGCCCTCAAGCAGCAGGCGGAAGTCGGCCGGCGTGTAGCACCGTCCGGTCTGGGTATGCCGCTGCTCTGGCTGGTCCTGTTCCCACCAGGTGTCGGTGTACCGGCAGGCCACTGGGTCGAAGTCGGTCAGTTCCGTCAGCGCGTGCTGGTACCCGGCGTCCGGTCTGGCGGCCCGGTGCGAGGTGTCGCCCGCCCAGCCTGCCCAGACCAGCGGGTTGGCCACGTCGATGATCGCCCGCCCGCCGGGCGCCAGCCACCGGTCCCGGATCAGCCGCAGCAGCCTGCGCTGGTCGGCGTCGGTGCCGATGCCGAACCCGTTCCAGTAACAGACGACGTCGAACCGCTCCGCCGTCTCGAAGGAGTAGAAGTCCGCGTGCACGAACCTCGGCGAGGCCGGGACGTCGGCGTTCGCGTACTGTTTCGCGAACTCCAGGCGCGTGCCGCTGATGTCCACGCCGGTAACCCGGAAGCCGTTGCGCGCGGCCGCGGCCGCTGTGTTCCCGTAGCCGCAGCCGAGTTCCAGCATGGTGGCCGCCTCGCTTCCGCAGAACGCCCTGACCAGCGCCACCCGGTCGTGATCACGGTGGGTGATGCCGGATTCTGCCGCGCCCCACCACCGCCCGGTGGTCGAGTAGAAGCCTTCCGCCCAGTCCACAGCCACCTCTTGGATCCTCTTGAATGCACGATGCGATGCGGCGGCACGCCGTCAGAGTCGGCCGGTGGCGCTCAGCAGGGCGCGGGCGAACCTGCTCAGTTCGAGCCGGGGCAGTTCCCCGGGCTCGAACCAGGCCAGCTCGCTGAGCTCCCCGTCACTGACGACGGGGGAACCGCGGACGACCCGGGCCTCGTACACAGCGTCGACATACGCCACTCGGTCCCCGTTCGGGTACGTGACCTCGTAGTCAGGCCCGCCGACCACGTCCAGCAGGCGCACCAGCTCAACGTCGACCCCGATCTCCTCGCGGGCCTCACGGACCGCCGCCGCGGCCGGCGACTCGCCCACGTCAACGGCGCCGCCGAGGACACCCCACCCGTCGTCCTGACCGGCCTCACGGACCAGCAGCACGCGCCCCGCCGCATCCACTGGCAGGACCGACACCGACGGCAGCACCAGCAGCTCATGCCCGACAACGGCTCGCAGCCTGGCTATATGCGCAGCGATACCCACCCGGGCCACCCTACGGCCTGATCCCGGCCAGCGGAAGCAGCGCCGCCCGCGAGCGGAATCACGAATCACGGGGCGGTGCCGGTGGAACCACGGCTCGTTCCACATGAAGATTTTGATCTTGCGCGGCCTGGTCGGGCCTGACTCCGGCGGGCCGGTGGTCGCCGCCCGACGGCTGCCCGCACTACGAAGCGCGCCTGTTCCAACCGCTGTCTTCCGGCTCGGGGTTGGCCCCGTGACCGACGCCTGGGTTTCGTTTATTCGGTTGCGGGCGCTGCGAGACTTGACGCGTGGACGAGTCGTGGATGCTGGATGAGCTGGCGTATGCGGGGACCGAACACCTGGATGAGGGGTTCATCGCCGGCTTCGACCGCAAGCAGGGGCATCCCGACCCGGACGAGGACATCGCCGCGTTCGCGGCGCACGGCCTTGGCAGCGCATCGGTCGTGGCGGACCTCGGGACGGGGACCGGGCAGTTCGCCATCCCGGCGGCGCGGCGGTTCGGGCGAGTGATCGCGGTGGACGTGTCGCCCGCCATGCTGACCGCGCTGCGCGCCAAGGCAGACCGCGAGGGCCTCGCCAACCTGACGGCCGTGCGGGCCGGGTTCCTCGGCTTCTCCCCCGGCGCCGCCGACGCCCCGTTGGACGGCGTCTTCACCCGGAACGCGCTGCACCAGCTCCCGGACTTCTGGAAGGCGGTCGCGCTGCAGCGGATCGCGGACATGCTCCGGCCGGGCGGGGTGCTCCGGCTGCGGGACCTGGTGTACGACTTCGCGCCCGCCGAGGCGGAGGAGATATTCGCGGGCTGGTTCGCCGCCGCGGCGACGGACCCGGCCGCGGGTTACACGGCCGCGGACTACGCGGAGCACATACGCACCGAGTACAGCACCTTCCGGTGGCTGCTGGAGCCGATGCTGGCGGCGGCGGGGTTCGAGGTCACCGACGTCAGCTACGAGCGTCGGCTCTACGGCGCTTACACCTGCGTCAAGGTCGGCTAACTGCCGGTGCCGGTGCCGGTGCCGGAAAACGAGTTGCCTGCCCGCCCCGGGCACAGCACTGTGGTGGGCGTGACCGACTCTGATCGCCTGCTGGCGGCCTATGACAGCCAGCTCCGCACCGACGCCGAGACGCCGGGGGCGGTCTCGGTGTCCAAGCTGGGCCCGTTGCGCCTGGTGACCTTCGCCGGCGGGCGGGGGTTCATCACCTACCAAGACCTCGACGGCGCGGGGGCCGACGCGATCGGGCGGATGGTCGCCGAGGCGCTCGCCCACTTCCAAGCGGACCCCGAGATTACGAAGGTGGAGTGGAAGACCCGGGGTCACGACCACGCCCCGGGACTGCATGAGGCGCTGCTTGCGCACGGGTTCACTCCCGACGAACCAGAGTCGATCATGGTCGGCGACGCGCGGGCGCTCGCGGTGGACGTCGCGCTGCCCGACGGGGTGACCCTGCGGCGGGTCACCGAGGAGCCGGATATCCGCGCGATGCTCGCGATGCAGGATGAGGTCTTCGGCAGCTCTCACGGCGAGGAGATGCTTGACGAACTGCTGCGGCGGCTGGACCGCGGTGAGGAGATGGAGCTCTGGGTGGCCGAGGCGAACGGAGCGATCGTCAGCGCCGGGCGGATTGACCCGGTGCCCGGGACCGACTTCGCCGGGATCTGGGGCGGCGCGACCCGTCCCGAGTGGCGCGGCCGCGGGATCTACCGGGCGCTGACGGCCGAGCGGGCCCGGTCAGCGCTCCGGATGGGCAAGAAGTTCATCAACAGCGACTCGACCGAGTTCTCGCGTCCGATCCTCGAACGGTCCGGCCTCGTCAAGGTCTCGACCACGACGCCCTACAACTGGGCGCGCTGACGGTGGCGTTTCACGGCGCGGCGTTTCACGTCGCGGCGGCTCGGCGCAGTAGGTGGGCGCGCTCGCTGTCGTTACCGGTGAGCGCCGCCGCCCGTTCGAATTCGGCGCGGGCCTGCGCGGGCCGGCCGAGGCGTGCGAGCAAGTCGGCGCGGACCGCGGGCAGCAGGTGGTAGCCGCGCAGGGCGGGGTCGTCGGCCAGCGCGTCGACGATGGCCAGGGCGGCGCCGGCGCCATCGGCCATCGAGACCGCGACCGCCCGGTTGAGCTCGATGACCGGCGACGGGGTGAGCCGGCCGAGGATCTCGTACAGCGTCACGATGCGGGCCCAGTCGGTATCGGCGGCGGCGAAGGCCCGGGCGTGGCACGCGGCGAGCTCCGCCTGAAGGACATAGGGGCCGGCCGACGCGCCGGCCAGCGAGCGACCCGCCAGCGCCAGCGCGGCCAGACCGTGCGTGATCAGCAGCCGATTCCAGCGGCCGCGGTCCTGCTCGAGCAGCGTGACCGGCTCGCCGCCCGGTCCGGTCCGCGCCGGGATGCGAGACGCCTGGATCTCCATCAGCGCGACAAGTCCGTGCGCCTCCGGCTCGTCCGGCGCGAGCGCGGAGAGCATCCGGCCCAGGCGCATCGCCTCGTCGCAGAGCTCCGCCCGGTACCAGGACTCCCCCGACGTCGCCGCGTAGCCCTCGTTGAAGATGAGGTAGACGACCTCGAGGACGGAGGCGAAGCGCGGGGTGAGCTCCGCCCCGACCGGCACCTCGAACGGCACCTTGGCGGCGGTGAGGGCCTTCTTCGCGCGGGTGATCCGCGCCGCCATCGTCGGCACCGGGACCAGGAACGCGCGCGCGACCTGCTCGGTCGACAGGCCGCCGACCAGCTTGAGCGTCAGCGCCACCCGCCCGTCGCGGGGCAGTACCGGGTGGCAGGCGGTGAAGATCAGCCGGAGCACGTCGTCGGTGACGTGGGCGTCGAATTCGATCTCGTCCATCGGGTTCACCGCCTCCGGCTGGGCTTGGTGGCCGAGCTCCTCGACCTTCCGCTCGAGCGTCACCGCGCGTCGCACGCCGTCGACGTAGCGGCGGCGCGCGACCGCGGTCAGCCACGCTCCCGGGTTGTCGGGCACGCCGTCAGACGGCCACTGCTCGAGCGCGGCGACCAGCGCGTCCTGCGCCAGGTCCTCGGCGAGCCCGACATCCCCGGTCACCCGGGCGAGCGCGGCGATGAGCCGCGCCGTCTCGATCCGCCAGACCGCCTCAACAGTCGGCTGCACCGACGGCTGCCCCGACGACACGGGCGGCGCCTACCCCTCGGTGTCGGTGGCCGCGGTCTGAGCGCGCAGCCGCGCCTCGTTCTCCATCACCTCAGGCGGCAGCAGGCCCTCGAAGTCGGCCGGCTCGAGAATCCGGCGCAGCTCCACCGTCTGCCCGCGGAACGGGGCGCGCCGCAGCCACTCGACCGCCTCCTCCATCGACGAGACCTGCCAGATCCAGAACCCGCCGATGATCTCCTTCGCCTCGGCGAACGGGCCGTCGATGACCCGCGATCCGCTGCCGTCGGCCGCGAAGTCCAGGCGCTTGCCCCCCGACGACGGCTCGATCCCTTCGCCGGCCAGCATGACCCCGGCCTTGACCAGCTCCTCGTTGTACTTGCCCATCGCCTCGAACTCGCCGACGCGTCCCGCGTAGTTGCCCTGCTCGCTGTCCTCGGTGGCGTGGACCAACACCATCACGCGCATCTGTATCTCCTCTCCGCGGCCGGACGTCCCGGCTCACTGTCACGTCGAACGACGGCGCCCGGATTCGACACGCCGCCAAGATTCTTCAGTTAAAAAATCAGTCTCATCCCGAACGATCGCGTGGCTTCGTCTGTCCAGCCCCTGTGCTTCTAGCCACTGGGCGGCGCGTCGGGGGGAGGCACGGGCGAGCCAAGCGTCCTGCACTACCTCGGCCAGCTCGCCGTAGCTGAGGCTGGGCAGGTCCTTCCCGCGGATCAGGACCGACCGGTGGCCGTCGAAGTGCGGCGTGGAGAAGAACGGCGAGTCTTCGTCGTCGATGAGCGCCCGCTTGTCGGCCTCGTCCGCGACCCAGAAAACGATCACGTCGTCATACCGCTCGCCGGTCACCGGATCGACGGCGTCGGGGCGCGGGTTGCGGAAGAACACGAACGACTTCCCGCCGACCTGGTAGACCGGCGGCTTCCCCGGCGGACCGGCCCACCGCGCGACATGCGGCATCGCCATCGCGAGCTCATGCACGTCCGCGACGCTCGCCGGCCGACTGCCCGGGGCGACCATGGCCCCCAGCATAGGCCCGGTCGCACGCGGCCGCCGGCTCCCCGGGCTTCGTCTGAGGCTTGTGTCGGCTGTGGCCTCGGGAACGGCTCGGCCCACCTCTTCCCATCACTGAGGACTGCTTTCCGCGCCTTCCCATCAGTTCCGACCACTTTTGCGACCGTTTTGTACTGGTTTGTCCATGCCTAACTGATGGGAAGGCGAAATGGCGTGGCTCTAACTGATGGGAAGCGGCGCCTCGTTCGCCGGGAAGTGGCACTCATCCCGCCGGCTAGTGGTGCCCTCGCTCGGGAGCGGGGTTCCAGGGGAGGCGGTAGGCGCGGTAGGTGTTGACGCCGGCCGGGAACTCGGCGTTGACGATGAGCTTGCCGGACGGGCTGAACTCCGAGAAGTACGGCTGTATGCCCCAGCCGACAAACAGGTCGCCGTCACGGAGCAGCTGGGCGTTGCCCTGCGAGGCCGCGCTCAGGCCCGCCGGCTGGTTGTCGGACTTGATCAGGGTCGCGACGTGGGTGCGGTAGTTGAGCTTGACGGTGATCGCGCGGCTGTAAGGGAGGTCGACCAGGATGTTGGTCGCGGTGTTGGCGGTGCCGGCCGCGTCGTTGTCGAAGAACGTGTAGACGCCGTTGCCGTGCGCCTCGGGATCGTGCTGCCAGGCGAAGATCTGGCCGACGATGTCGAGGACCTGGCCCCGAGCGGCCTTGAGGGTGAACGAGCTGTCCTTGCCGCCGAGTTGCCATTCGATCTTGCCGGTGCGCGGGGAGACCTCGTAGGTGGTCCAGGTGTCACGCGCGTCGATGAGGAAGTTCCCGTTGGTGTCCACCTTGATCGCGTTGAGGTGGAACCAGTCCCATGGGGTGGCCGCGGTCGCCGGCAGCGGCTGCTCGCTCTGCGCGTACGGCACGTGCTTGGCGCTGTTCCACTGGAAGAGCACCTTGCCGGTCTTGATGTTGATCTCCTGCACGATGCCGTTGATGACCGTCTGGTCGGCCGGGCCGCCGATCTTGGTCAGGTTCGCGGTCGCGGTGGCGTAGGAGATGATCAGCGCCGTGTTCCACGCCGTGATGAGGAACTCGTGGCCGTCGGCCGAGTAGCCGTTGCCCGCCTTGACGGTGGCGATCAGCTGGTAGTGGTCGTTGTAGATGTAGTCGGCGCCCGTCGACAGGCCGCCGAGCCCGGTGCCCTGCCAGAAGGTGAGCACCGGCTTGCCGTCGTAGGTCTGCGTCCGGAAGTCCGCGTCCTCTTGCCCGGCAGGCGCCCGGTGGAACCAGACGACCTTCTTGCCGTCCGGGCTGAGGATCTCCGCGCCGTTGGCGTACGTGGTCGCGTCGCCGAACGGGGAGATGAAGATGTCGCCGCCCTTGTCGCCGGCCGTGTTGGTGAGAATCTTGACCGGTGGCGGCGGCAGTGGGCTCGCGGCCGTCGTCGCGGCGGATGCGGCGGGCATCGCCGCGGCCACCGCCATGGCCGTGACGGCCACGGCTCCTGTTAGCACGCCAGTAGCCCAAGTTTTCTTGCGCATCGTTGCGACTCCCGTCACCAGTTGGTCTTTCCAAGCGCCGCTACTATATCGACCCATTTAGTAGGAAACTAGAGGGATTCGACGTTGGAGCTTGGTGTTTCTGGTTGGGTGCTCCGGGCTTGGCGCCACCCGCCTAGCCGCCTTGGGCCGGGCGCCCCGGGCGGTTAGACGTGCTCCATGATGATCACGCCCGAGGTGTCCGGCTCCAGGGCGTCGAAGATGTGCGGGACGTCCCCTGGGTAGCGGAGGTAGTCGCCGGGGCCGAGTTCAACGGCCTCGCCCTCCGGGCCCGCTAGCACCCGGCCGCTGCCGATTATCAGGTGCTCGGTGGTACCGGGCAGGTGCGGAGGGGCCAGATGGGGCGCGACGGGTTGCCCGATGACGCGGTAGATGTCGCGGCGCGCGCCCGGCGGGCAGGACGCCAGCATCGCCGCCTCGTAGGCGGCGTGCTCGGCGTGCAGGACCGGCCCCTCCCCCGCGCGGATCACCTGGATGCCCCGCCGGGGCGGGTCGACCAGCCGGCTGAGCGGGCAGTCGAGCGCCTGGGCAAGCGCCCAGAGCGTCTCCAGGGACGGGTTGCCGGCACCGTTCTCCAGCTGGGACAAGGTCGATTTGGCGAGGCCGGCCCGCTTCGCCACCTCGGTCAGGCTCAGCCCGGTCCTGGCCCGCTCGCGGCGCAATGACATCGAGATCAGCGCGACGACGTCCGCCGCGGTGGCCGCTTCTGACATGGGTTCGCTCCAGACTCCGGATCGTTCGGTTTGACGAACCGACGCTATCCGTTCATTATATTGAACATGAGTCCTCTGTGGCGAACAAGCGGATCAACGCTGTTTCGCGATGTCGCGCTCGTCTGCCTGGCGGACGGGCTCGTCGGCGCGTCGTTCGGCGCGACCACGGTGGCCGGCCACCTTGCCTGGTGGGTGCCGGTCGCGCTGTCACTACTGGTCTTCGCGGGCGGTTCGCAGTTCGCGGCGGTTGGCGTGGTCCTGGCCGGCGGCAGCCCCTTCGCGGCGGTCGCGGCGGGCGCCGTGCTGAACACCAGGCTGCTCCCCTACGGCTTCGCCGTCGCGGATGTCGTCGGACCGCCTGACCGTGCTGACCTTGAGCGCGCCGACCCGGATCGCGCAGGCCCGAATCGCACCGACCCGGATCGCGCCGTCCATGTCCGCGCCCGCTCGGCCCGCTGGCGTTGGCTGATCCGTTTGCTTGGCGCGCAGGTGATCACCGACGAGTCCACGGCGTTCGCGCTGCGGCAGACCGATCCGGCGCGCCGCCGGGCGGCGTTCTGGACCTGCGGCCTGACCCTGTTCGCGGTCTGGAACGTGTCCGTGCTGCTCGGCGTGCTGGCGGGATCCGTGGTCAGGAACACGAACGCGCTCGGCCTCGACGCGACGTTCCCCGCCGTGGTGATCGCGCTGGCACTGCCCGCGCTGGCCGGCCTCCGGACCCGGTTCTCGGCCGGCACCGGCGCGGTGATCGCGGTCGCGCTCACTCCGGTGCTGCCCGCCGGCCTGCCGGTGCTCGCGGCCCTGGCCGGCCTGGCCACCGGCTGGCGGCCGCGCCGCCGCACGACTGGAGAACTTTGATGCCGCTGCTTGCCATCGCCGCCCTCGCCGTCATCACGTATGCGTTCCGGCTCGTCGGGCCGCTCTGCCGGGGACGACTCACGCTGCCAGCGGCCGCCACCGTGGTCTTCGCTGACGCCGCGACCATCCTGCTGATCGCGCTGGCAGCGACGTCTGCCCTGTTCAACGGCCACGACTTCGCAGGCTGGGCCCGCCCCAGCGGGGTACTCGTCGCCGGCGTACTGGCCGCCCGCCGCGCCCCCTTCCCGGTCGTCGTGATCGCGGCCGCCGGCATCACCGCCCTGCTCCGGCTGGCCGGCGTGGCCTGACCGCGCCGCCCCCAGGCCGGTATCACCTAGTCGACCTGATCCCAGGACGGCTCGGATGCGGCCAAGAACCTCAGTCGTAGCCCGCGGCCTGGAGGGTGAAGAGCTCCGCGTAGCGGCCGTTGGCGGACATCAGCTCGTCGTGGGTGCCGACCTCGACGGCGTGCCCGGCCTCCAGGTAGACGATCACGTCGGCCATGCGGACCGTGGCAAACCGGTGCGAGACGAGCAGCGTGATCGTGCCCGCCGGACCATCGTCCGGGTCGGCGGTGTCGGCCGCTGGTGGTGCTGCGTAGGCGGCGCCGGCGGCGGCGTAGCGCTCGAATAGGGCGTGCTCGGCGTGGGCGTCGAGGGAGGCGGTGGGCTCGTCCAAGAGCACCAGCAGGGGGGACGCGGTGCGCATGGCGCGGCCTAGGGCGAGTTTCTGCCACTGGCCGCCGGACAGGTTGTGGCCGCCGGTGTACGGGCCGCCGACGTAGGTGGCAAGGCCGGCCGGGAGCTGCGTCGGCAGCTCGGCGGCGCCGGCTCGGTCGAGGGCGGCCAGGGCCAGCGGCTCGGACGAGAGCGCGGGCAGGTCGGCCACGCCCACCGATTCCACGGCCGGCAGGCTGAACCGGGAGAAATCCTGGAAGGCGGCCGTGCACCGGGACCGCCACGACTCATGAGAGATCGACGCCAGCGGCACGTCGTCGACGCAGATCGCGCCGGAGGTCGGCTGGTACAGGCCGAGCAGCAGCTTGACCAGCGTCGTCTTGCCCGAGCCGTTCTCCCCCACGATCGCGACCGTCGCGCCGGCCGGGAAATTGAGTGACAGCGCGGAGAGCACGGTCCGTTCGGTACCTGGGTATTGGAAGGATAGGTCGCGGACAGCTACCCCCGACCTCAGCCGGGCGGGGGCCTCGGCCGTTCCCGCCGCGGCGACCGAAGCCGAGTGATGGTCCTCGAGCCAGAGCAGCCGGTCGGCCGTCGCGAGCGTGCCGAGCAGCGCCCCGGAGCCGGAGGCGGCCGACGCCAGCTGGGAGCGGGAGCGGCGGATGAGCGAGACGGTCATCAGGACGGTGCCGAGGGAGATCGCGCCGTCGGACGCGCGGATCACCACGAACGCGATCGCCGCCATCAGGCCGACCGCGTAGAGCAGCCAGCCGGCCGACTGGACCGCGAGCACCTTGCGGGCCTCCAGCCGCGCGCCGCGGTCCAGGGTCGCCGACAGGCGCGCGTGCTCGGCGGCCAGGTGCGGCGCCAGGCCGTAGCAGCGGAGCTCGCCGGCGGCGGACGCGGAGGCGGCCAGGTCGAAGATCATGGTGGCCAGACGGCTGTCGGCCGCCATCGCGTCCTCGGAGCGCTTGGTGATCTTCTTCGCCAGCCGGTCGGCCAGCAGCGGCGGCACGGCCGCGACCGGGAGCAGCAGCAGCCACGGCGAGACCGTGGCCAGCAGCACCAGCAGCGCGATGATCCGGGCGGCGGTCGAGGCGTTGGAGAGTATCCGCCGGGGCGCGGAGGCGAGCTGCCGGCGGCCCGCGTTGAGCTGCTCGACCTGGGTGAGGTAGTCGTGGCGCTCCAGGTGCTCGAGGCCGGGCACGCCGCTGATCAGCTCGATGAGCTTGCCCGTCCGGTACACGGCGATCCGGTCGCCCAGGGCCATCGCCTCGGTCGAGCCGATCGCGGTCAGCACCCAGGAAAGGCCGAGCATCACCGCGACGAACGCGACCCCGGCCGTCGTCTTGCCCGCGTCGCCGGCGATCGCGCCGTCGACCAGCAGCTTGTATCCCAGCGGATAGCAGGTCCCGGCCACGGAGCCGAGCACGAGCAACGCGGTGACCAGCGCCATCCAACCGGGGGCGGCGCGGAAGCCGTCGAAGAACAGGATCGCCGCCAGGCGGGCCAGCCGCCTCGGCGACGGCGGGGGCGCTTCGGGCGCGGGGGGTGCCGGGGCGTCGGCTTGGTCGGTCATTGCGCGAACCTGGCCGCCTGGAGGCGGTACATGGTGGCGTACGTGCCGTCGGCCGCGACGAGCTCGTCGTGGCTGCCGCTCTCGGTGATCACGCCGGCGTCGAGCACGTAGATGCGGGACGCGCGGCGCACGGTGGCGAACCGGTGCGAGATCACCAGCGTGGTCAGCCCGGCCGTGATCTCGTGGAACCGCTCGTAGAAGCGGGCCTCGGCGCGCACGTCGAGCGCGGCCGTCGGCTCGTCGAGCACCAGGATGCGCGCGCCGTGGAACGTGGCGAAGAGCGCGCGGGCGAGCGCCAGGCGCTGCCATTGGCCGCCGGAGAGCTCCGCCCCGTCCGGCAGCTCGCGGGCGAGGACGGTGTCCCACCGGTGCGGCAGCTCCTCGACCACGGACGCGAAACCGGACAGCCGCGCCGCGCGCTGCACGCCGTCTCGGTCATCCGCGTGCTCAAGCGCGCCGAACGCCACGTTGTCGTACGCCGACAGCGGGTACCTGACCGGGTCCTGCGGCATCAGCGCGATCATCCGCTGCCAGCGGGCCGGGTCGAGCGCGCGCACGTCCGCCCCGTCCACGGTGATCCGGCCGCCGGTCGGGTCACGGAGCCGAGCCAGCAGGCTGACCAGCGTGGACTTGCCCGCGCCGTTGACGCCGACGAGCGCCGTCGAGGTGCCGGCGCGCAACTCGAGATCAACTCCGGCGAGCACGTCGGGCGTCTGGCCGGCCGCGGCCGCCTGGTAATGGAACCGGACGCCCTCGAATCGCACCGCCTCGCGCGGCCGCTGGCGGGCGTCGGCCGCGGATTCCATGATGGTGGATCGCTGTGTACATGCGGGTGTAGAAGACGATCCACTATCTTCGCGTACGACGCCGAGCTCAGACGGCGGCACCAGGTCTCGCTCCAGCCGGTCGGCGTCGGGCAGCCCGAACATGGACTGGACCAGCGTGATGTCGTCATAGGAGACGCTGCCCACGGCCGCCGTGATCGCGAGCATCGGCAGCAGGATCGCCAGCGCGCGGAGCCCGATCTGGTGCGTGCGCGCCGCGTCGCTGATCACGTAGATGGCGAGCGCGTAGCCGGCCAGCACGCCCGTGAAGCAGGCGACGGCGCGGCGGTGCAGCCCGCGCAGGCCCGCCAGCCCGACGCCGATCGCCTCGGTGAACTGCCGCGCGTACCGGTCGGCCAGGAACCTCGCCAGGCCGAAGACCCGGACCTCCTTCGCGTCGCGCGCCTTGGAGCCGACGCCGGTGAGGTACCAGGCGCGGCGCATTTCCGTCGTCTGCCCGCGCATGTCGATCGCCTGCCTGAGCACCGAGCGGAGCATCACCCGGCGCACCACCAGCCACATCACCAGCAGCATCACGCCCAGCCACCAGAAGTAGGCGGCGATCACCGCGCAGCCGATGACGCCCGACAGCCGGCCGGCCAGGCTGCCGACCCAGGTGACCGGGGCGTCGCCGGGAAAGAAGCCGGTCAGCGACCCTTCGGCCGAGGCTAGGCGGTTCAGCGTGTCCTGGTCTTCCAGGTGCGCGATGGTGGCCGGCGCGGTGACCGCGCGCAGCAGCCGGGCCTGCAGCCGGTCGGTGATCCGCTGGTGCGCGACGGTGGAGAGCGCGCCGCCGATCGGGTCGAGGATGAGCGAGGCGGCGTAGAGCAGCGCCGCGATGATCAGCGCGCCGATCAGCCGGTGCCCGGCCGACGACGACATCCCGCCCGCCACCGCGGCCGGGATCGCGCCCACGACCACCCCGAGCGCCGCCACGACCAGCGGCCCGTCGACCGCGTCGGCCGCCGCCCAGGCGAGCACGCCGAGGCTGAGCGGCGGGCTCGACTCCCAGAGCAGCCGCCACGACTGCCGCCCGCTCGCCCTGCTGCCGGTGGCGACAAGCATTGCGCGGGCTACGACCACGGCTCGAAAACTTACTTCATCATCGCCGACTAAGAAAGTCGACTGAGATTTTGATCTTGGGTTTTAGCGGTCGTCGCCGATGACGGGCTCGGGGAGGGTGCCGGCGTTGTACTCCAGGAGGCGCCAGCGGCCGTCGAGGACGGATAGGACGGACCAGGCGCAGTTGGCGAGCGGGCCGAGGACGCTGCTGCCCTGGGCGGGGAGGCCGAGGAGGCGCTCCATCCCCAGCCGGAGCGCCGCGCCGTGGCTGACCACGACGGCGAGCTGGCCGGGGGCCACGGCGGCGGAGACGCGGGTGATGGCCGCGCTCACCCGGTCGGCGACCGCGCTGGTCGGCTCGCCGTTCGGCGGGTCCCAGGTGGCGCGCTCGCGCGGGTAGCGCTCGTTGATCTCGGTGTCGGTCAGGCCTTCCCAGACGCCGCCGGCCCGCTCGCGCAGCCCCTTGTCCGCGGCGACCGGCAGGCCGGTGAGCCGGCTGAGCGGGGCCGCGGTCTGCTGGGCGCGGGTCAGGTCGGAGGCGAAGATCGCGCTCGGCGTCAACGTGACCAGGCGGCGGGCGGCGTACTCGGCCTGGGCCTCGCCGGTCTCGTCGAGGGGGATGTCGGTCTGGCCCTGGAAGCGATGCTCGACGTTCCAGGTGGTCTGCCCGTGCCGCCAGAGCACGAGCCGCTTCACCGCGCTCAGCTCTCGGCTCCCTTAGCCGCGAGGGCCGCCTCGGGGAGCGCGATCCGCGGGCAGTCGTTCCAGATCCGCTCGAGGGCGTAGAAGATCCGCTCCTCCTTGTTCTGCACGTGGACGACGATGTCGGCGTAGTCAAGCAGGACCCAGCGGCTCTCGTTCTCGCCCTCCCTCCGCTTGAGGGTGGCGCCGGCCATCTTGAGCTGGAGCTCTACCTCATCGACGATCGAGCGCACCTGGCGGTCGTTGGCCCCGGTGCAGAGCAGGAACGCGTCGGTGATCGCAAGCTGGTCACTCACGTCGTAGGCGACGAGGTCGCTGGCCAGCTTCTCCGCCGCGGCGAGCGCGGCGATCTCGGTGAGCTCGATGGCCCTGGGGGTGGCAGTCACGTGGTGCGTCGGCCTCCTCGGTCGAGGGTTGTTCTTCTAGGATCTCATGACCTCTCGTACAATCCGCGTTTGCCGATGTACTGGACCACGCCGTCGGGTACCAGGTACCAGACCGGCTCCCCCGCGGCGACCCGGTGGCGGCACTCGCTGCTTGAGATCGCCAGCGCGGGGATCTCCACCAGGGAGACCTTCCCGTCCGGGAGCCCCTGGCCGGTGAGCCGGTGACCTGGTCGGGTGCAGCCGATGAAGTGCGCAAGAGAGAAGAGCGCTTGGACGTCGTGCCAGGTCAAAATGTTCGCCAGCGCGTCCGCGCCCGTTATGAAGTATAGGTCGGTGTCCGGACCGTTCGCGTCCTTGAGCTCGCGCAGCGTGTCGATCGTGTACGTCGGGCCCGGGCGGTCGATATCGACGCGGCTGACCGAGAACCGGGGATTGGAGGCGGTGGCGATCACCGTCATCAGGTAGCGGTCCTCGGCCGCGGAGACCTTCCGGTCGTCCTTCTGGTACGGCTCGCCGGTGGGCACGAAGACGACCTCGTCCAGGCCGAAGTGGTGCGCCACCTCGCTGCCGGCCACCAGGTGGCCATGGTGGATGGGGTCGAACGTACCGCCCATCACGCCAACCCGCTTGCGCCCGTTAATCAACCGCCATCTCCTTAGTTCACGGTATCGAGATGCTATAGGGCTGCCGACCCCGAAAATGTTCCGCTGCTCCTTGCGGGTTACGCCTAGGGGACGATGTCTTGACTCGTTCGGGGAGCTACTATTCGAGATATGACTTCAGTTCCCGATCGGGCCCGTGTCCGGCTCTCCGGCATCTCGTCCCGCGCCTACGAGCACCCGGCCGACCGCTCGGCACTTGTCGCGCTGCGCAAGCTGAGCGGCTTCGACGTGCTGCTGAGCAAGCTCTTCGGCCTCTTCAACGAACGCGCCTTGCGGCTGAGCTTCCTGGCGGGCGCGGTCAAGGTCTCCGAGCGTCAGTTCCCGCACATCCACGCGCTGGTGCGGGACGGCGCCTACATCCTCGACCTGCCCGACATCCCCGACTGCTTCGTCATTCAGTCGCCGATCGTCAACGCGATGGCGATCGGCAAGGACCGGCCGTTCATCGTGCTCACCACCGGCCTGGTCAACCTGCATGACGAGGAGGAGCTCCGGTTCGTGGTCGGCCACGAGCTCGGGCACATCCTGTCCGGGCACGCCGTCTACCGGACGATGCTGCTGATCCTCATCCAGCTCTCCATGCGGATCGCGTGGATGCCGATCGGCTACCTCGGGCTCCGCGGCATCATCTGGGGCCTCGAGGAGTGGTTCCGCAAGTCCGAGCTCTCCTGCGACCGGGCGGGCCTGCTGGCCGGCCAGGACGTCGACGCGGCCAGGCGGGCGCTGATGAAGCTGGCCGGGGGCCCGTACCTGTCCGAGCTCAACCCGGACGCGTTCCGCGAGCAGGCGCACGAGTACGACGCGGTGCCCGACCTGCGGGACTCGATCCTCAAGGTGCTCCAGCTGCAGGGGAACACCCACCCGTTCGCGGTC
>Ga0302314_10009011_pt1 | contig 17688 bp, 15 predicted proteins | sample III_Palsa_N2_3_FD_200533 | JGI IMG/M metagenome (GOLD analysis project Ga0302314, IMG submission 200533) | Peat permafrost microbial communities from Stordalen Mire near Abisko, Sweden - III_Palsa_N2_3 | ecosystem: Environmental > Terrestrial > Soil > Palsa > Peat permafrost | place: Sweden...
TGGACGTCCGCCTGATCGGCGTGGTGGAGGCGATGCAGACCGCCGACGGCGAGACCTATCGCAACGACCGGCTGATGGCGGTTCCGCTGCTGTCGCGACGATACGGCGAGGTCCGGACGATGGACGACCTGCCGGCCGGCGTCGTCGATGAGATCAACGCGTTCTGGCTGACCTACAACCATCTGCGTGGGCGAACCTTCGAGGTCTTGAGTCTCGGCGACGCCGCGCGCGCGGTGGAACTCATCGAGGCCGCTGCCCACAAAGCCTAGGACCAAGAACCTCGGCCGTCGGAACTGTCCTGCTGGCCGGCGATTTAGCTCACTCGGAACAGGAGCGGGCTGATGAAAATCTTGTGGATCGCGGTCGGCGTTGCATGCGTCGCCATGAGTGGTTGCAACAAATCCAGCTCCAGCGCCGATTCCGGCTCGAGTTCGGCTGCGGTCTCCGACGCGGCCGCGGCCTCTGATTCCGGCTCGCCCGCGCCGACGACGACAGCCACCGCCGACAACGCTCCGCCCAGCGGCATGCCGGCCGGCAATCCGGCTGCGGCGATGGCGACCCAGGGGCAGCCCGCGACCGCTCAGGACTTCGTCCAGCTGGCCGCCGCCAGCGACATGTTCGAGATCGCGTCCAGCAAGGCGGCGCTGCAGCGCTCCAACAATCCCGCGGTCAAGGACTTCGCCCGGATGATGATCACAGATCACACCAAGACCACCGCGGCGCTGAAGGCGGCGATCGCCAAGTCCGGCCAGAGCCTCGCCCTGCCGGCGCAGATGCCGGCGGACAAGCAGGCCATGCTGCAGGACCTCAACACCACCACCGACTTCAATCACAAATACATGGATGACCAGGTGGACGGCCATCAGACGGCGCTCGATCTGATGTCCCGCTACGCCAACGACGGCACGGTTCCCGAACTGAAAGCCTTCGCCGGAAAGACCGGCGTCCTGGTGCAGAAGCACCTCGACAAGGCCAAGGCCGTCCGCCAGCAGCTGGGGTAGGCGTTCGGCGGGGCCAAGTTGCCCTGCCTGGAACCGTCGCCAAGGCGCGCTGTTACCCGATCATGTACGAGACCTCCTCGCTCGAAGACATTGTCGTTCCGCTGCTGGCCCCGCAGGCCTCCGCCGACGCGGCGGGCCTGGTCTATGTCAACACCGATCAGCCTGGGTTCACCCGCCGGCGCGTGGGCGGAGGGTTTCGCTATCTCGACGTGGCCGGCGAGCGCGTGTCCGACAAGGCCGTCCTGGCGCGGATCAGACGGCTGGTCATCCCGCCCGCCTGGCGTGACGTGTGGGTCTGCGCTGACCCAAGCGGGCACCTGCAGGCCGTCGGCTATGATGAGAAGGGCCGGCGGCAGTACCGCTACCACCCCGACTTTCGCGCCGTCCGCGAAACGACCAAGTTCGAGCACATGCTGGACTTCGCCAGGGCCTTGCCGGCGCTGCGGGCGCAGGTGGACGTCGACCTGAGGAGCCGCAGCCGTGGTCGGCGCGCGGTGCTGGCCACTGTTGTGCATCTGCTTGAGGCCACCATGATCCGCGTCGGCGGCGCCGCCTACGCCAAGCAGAACGGCAGCTTCGGCCTCACCACCTTGCGGCGTCGCCATGTCCAGGTCGAGGGCGCGCAGCTCCGTTTCAACTTCAAGGGCAAGAGCGGCCGGATCTGGAGCCTGAACCTTCTCGACCGGCGCGTGGCGCGGGTGGTCAGAGCCTGCCAGGAACTGCCGGGCCAGCATCTGTTTCAATATCTGGACGAGCACGGAGAGCGACAGACCATCACCTCCAACGACGTCAACGCCTACCTCAAGGCCGCGACAGGGCAGGCGATCACCGCCAAGGATTTTCGCACCTGGAACGGCACCGTGCTGGCGGCGTCGGCGCTGACGGCGGAGAGCGTCTGCGACGCGCCAGCCGCGCGAAAGCGAGCGTTCAATCGCGCCATCGCCAGCGTCGCGGCGCGGCTGGGCAACACGGTGGCCGTCTGTCGCCAATGCTATGTCCATCCGGCGGTGGGCGAGGCCTTCATGTGCGGCGCCCTCACTCTCGATGACGCTGCGGCAGTTCCCGGTCTCGACCCTGACGAGGCGGCGGTGCTGGCCTTCCTGACTTCGCGGACGCCGGGCGAGGCTCTCGCGTCGCCGGCGGCGGCCTGATCATGGGAGAAGCGGAGACGAGGACGCGCCGCAGCCTGGCGACCTACCAGTCTAAGCGGGACTTCGGCGTCACCGCCGAGCCGTCGGGCGATATTGATGCGCCGGTCGCCGGGCGCGCCCGCTTCGTGATCCAGAAGCACGCCGCCACCCGCCTGCACTACGACCTGCGCCTGGAGCACGACGGCGTTTTCCTGTCCTGGGCGGTGACGCGGGGTCCTTCGCGCGATCCGCACGACAAGCGGCTGGCGGTGCAGGTCGAGGACCACCCGATCGCTTATGGCGACTTCGAGGGGACCATCCCCAAGGGCCAGTACGGCGGCGGGACGGTCATGCTGTGGGACCGCGGCTGGTGGGCGCCTGAGCCGGGGTTCGATGTCGACAAGGGCCTGAAGCGCGGCGAGCTGAAGGTTGTGTTCGACGGCGAGCGGATGAAGGGCGGCTGGGTGCTGGTGCGGCTCAAGCGGCGCGCGCGTGAGAAGCACGACAACTGGCTGCTGATCAAACACCATGACGCCTACGCTCATGAGGGCGATAAGGATTTTCTCGAGGAGACCGCCTCCTCGGTCGCCTCGGGACGCGACATGGACGAGATCGCCGCCGGCAAGGGCCGGACGCCAAAGCCCTTCATCAACGCCCAGGCGCGGGGCGCCGACGCGGTCTGGAACAGCAATCGCGCGGACGGCGAGCCTGAACCCAAGCCCGCACGCAAGACCAGGCCGGGCAAGGCCGCCGCCGCCATGCCGGACTTCATCGCGCCCCAGCTGGCCAAGCGCGTCGACCGGCCGCCCGGCGCCGAAGGCTGGGCGCATGAGATCAAGTTCGACGGCTATCGCATGCAGATGCGGATCGAGGACGGGCGCGCGAGGTTGCGCACGCGGACCGGCCTGGATTGGACCGAACGATTTCCGCGGATCGCCAAAGCCGGCGCGGCCCTGCCCGACGCCATTCTCGACGGCGAGATCGTCGCCCTGGACGCCCACGGCTCGCCCGACTTCGCCGGCCTGCAGGCCGCGCTGTCGGAGGCGAAGACCGACGACCTGATCTACTTCGTCTTCGATCTGCTGTTCGACGGCGGCGAGGATCTGCGCAAGGCGTCGCTGGGCGTCCGCAAGGCGCGTCTGAAGACCCTGCTGGGCGAGGATGACGAACGGCTTCGCTACGTCGAGCATTTCACCAACGCCGGCCAGGCGGTGCTGAGTTCGGCCTGCCGCATGTCGCTGGAAGGGATCGTTTCCAAGGACCCGGGCGCGCCCTATCGCTCGGGACGCGGCGAAACCTGGCTGAAGTCCAAATGCCGCGCCGGCCATGAGGTGGTGATTGGCGGTTGGACCACCACCGACGGCGCGTTCCGCTCTCTGATCGCCGGCGTTTGGCGGGACGGCAAGCTGGTCCATGTCGGCCGGATCGGCACGGGCTTTGGCCGCGAGACGGTGTCCCGACTCATGCCAAAGCTGAAGGCGCTGGAGACGGAAGAGTCGCCCTTCACAGGTCCGGGCGCGCCGCGCCGCGCCGCCAATATCCATTGGCTGAAGCCGGAGCTTGTGGCCGAGATCGAGTACGCCGGCTTCACCGGCGACGGCAATATCCGCCAGGCGGCCTTCAAAGGCCTGCGCGAAGACAAGCCCGCCAAAGAGGTCGAGGCCGAGGTTCCTGAGCCGGTCGAAACGGCTGAACTCGCCAAACCGAAACCGGCCGTCAGGCCCGCCGGCAAGACCGGTCCGTCGGTCGTGCTGGGCGTGACCTTATCTCATCCGGACAAGGTATTGTGGCCGGCGGCGGATGACGAGCCGTCCGTGACCAAGCTCGACCTCGCCCGCTACTTCGAGGCGGTGGGCGCCTGGATGACGCCGCATCTGGCCGGCCGACCCTGCTCCATCGTCCGCACGCCGGACGGCATCGACGGCGAGCGCTTCTTCCAGCGCCACGCCATGAAAGGCCAGTCCAACCTGATCGAGCAGGTGACCGTGCGCGGCGATCGCCAGCCCTATCTGCAGATCGACCGGATCGAGGGTCTGGTCGCCGCGGCCCAGGTCGCCGCCACGGAACTGCATCCCTGGAACTGCCGGCCCGGCGAGCCCGAGGTTCCGGGCCGGCTGGTGTTCGATCTCGACCCGGCGCCGGACGTGGCCTTCGAGGCGGTGATCGAGGCCGCCCTGGAGGTTCGCGAACGGCTCGAGGCCTTGGGTCTGGTCGCCTTCTGCAAGACCACCGGCGGCAAGGGCCTGCACGTGGTGACGCCGCTGAAGGCGGCCAAGGCCGTACTCGACTGGCCGACGGCCAAGGCGTTTGCGCGGGAGGTGTGTGTCCGCATGACCGCGGACAGTCCCGGCAAATATCTGGTCAACATGTCCAAGGCCCAGCGCGGCGGCAAGATCTTCCTGGACTATCTGCGCAACGACCGGACCAGCACGGCCGTCGCGCCCCTGTCGCCCCGCGCACGCCCTGGCGCCACGGTGTCGATGCCGGTGGCCTGGAGCCAGGTGCGCAAGGGCCTCGATCCGAAACGGTTCACGATCCGCACCGCGCCGGCGCTGGTGGAGAAGCTCACCGCTTGGGATGGTTATGATGATGGCGCGCGTGATCTTGCGACCGCCATCAAGCGATTGGGGAAGGGCGGCTGACGGTGAAACCTAGCTCGCCTTTCGCCCATGCGCGCGAGGCGCCGCCTTGGCCTTGCCGCCCAGGCTCTTCTGCAACGCCGCCATCAGATCGACCACCTTGCCGTCGTCCGGCTCGGGCGCGGTGACCTTGCGCCCCTTGCCGGCGCGCTTTTCCTTGATCAGGGCGCGCAGGGCGTCCTCGTAGCGGTCGTTGAATTGCGTCGGATCGAACGGGCCCTGCTGCTGCTCGATGATCTTCTCGGCGATGGCGATCATCTTGGGGTCGGCTTTCTTGTCGGGGATGTCGTCGAAGAAGTCGGCGGCGTCACGCACCTCGTCGTGGGTGCGCAGCGACCAGGCGACCATGCCGGCGTCGCGCGGCTCCATGGCCAGCATCCGTTCGCGCTGGTGCATCACCACCCGGCCCAACGCGATCTGCCTGGTCCGCTCCATAGCTTCGCGGATCACCGTGAACGCCTCGACCGCCAGCTTGCCGTCCGGCGCGAGGAAATAGGGATTGTCCCAATAGAGCCGGTCGATCGTATCGGCCTCGACGAAGCGCTCGATATCGATGGTGCGGGTGCTTTCCAGCCGCACATCCTCGATCTCGTCCTGGGTCAGGACCACATACTCGCCCTTCTCATATTCATAGCCCTTGACCAGATCGGCGCGGTCGACCGGTCCAAGGTCCGGATCGGTGGGGATCATGCGGATGCGGTTGTGGGTCTTCTTGTGCAGCATGTTGAAATGCACTTCGCCGCCCGGCTGCGTCGCGGTGTAGAGCGCCACGGGACAGGTCACCAACGACAGTCGCAGATGCCCCTGCCAGGTCGGTCGAGCGGCCATGGGAACCCTCCTGGGAATTGAAGCCTTTGGGTCCTAACGCCGGACGCCGCCCGGCGTTGCCGCCGCCGCCTCCCATGATAAGCAGGCCCGATGCGCCAAGCCTCCGTCACCCTCAGTTTTCAGACCAAGGGCCGTGGTCTGGTCGAGATCACCGGCGACGTCGCCGGCTGGACGCATGAGCAGAATATGGAAGCCGGCTTGCTGACCCTGTTCTGTCGCCACACCTCGGCCTCGCTGCTGATCCAGGAGAACGCCGCGCGCGCCGTGCGCACCGACCTGGAAGCTTTCTTTGAAAGGATCGCGCCGGAGGATCCAGACGCCTACGACCATGACGACGAGGGTCCGGACGACATGCCGGCTCACCTGCGCACGGCCCTGACCGGCGTTCAGCTTTCGATCCCGCTGCTGGGCGGGCGGCTGGCGCTGGGGACCTGGCAGGGCGTCTATCTGTTCGAGCATCGCCGACGCCCGCACGAGCGCCAGATCGTGGCCCATCTGATCGGCGAGTAGAGGTGCGTTGGGATTAATCCAAGTTATCTCAAAATCCGCTCCTCCCCGCACAGGCGGGGACCCAGGCGACCGGGCGACGCTCGCGAAGCTGCAGCGCTCAAGAGTGCGGCGGCACGATCGAGTCTAGTGGCCCTGGGTCCCCGCCTGTGCGGGGAGGAGCGCAAAATTGGGTCTATCAATTCCCAACCTGTTCGAGACGCACGACCGCGGGGAGCGCCGCTATCCCGCCGCCGCCGAAACGGGCTGATCCCAGGGTTCCTCGGGTTCGATCAGATCGACGTCGACCGCGACGTTGAGCTGGCTGGCGGCGTAACCGTAGATCGTTCCGTCCACGGGATGGGCCTCCTCGGACGTGCGCGTGGCGGCGACCCGGATCAGGCTCGGCGACTCCACCAGGGCGTTGGTCGGATCGAACTCGGTCCAGCCGATATCGGGCAGGAAGACCTCGCACCAGGCGTGGGTGGCGCCCGCGCCGCGAATGGTCTGGTGGGGTGAATACAGATAGCCCGTGGCGAACCGGGCCGCGAAGCCCATTCGCCGGGCGCTCTCGATCATCAGCCAGGCGAAGTCGCGGCAGGTCCCGGACGCCAGCGCGATCGTGTCCCCCGGGCTCTGGACCCCCGGCGCCTCGCGCACGCCATACCGGAATTCGGCGTGAATCGTATTGTTGAGGCGCTTCAGATATTCCAGCGCCGGCTCGTCGCCGGGCCCGGAAATCGCCCGCAGCCACTGAAGGTACTGACCATCGTGATCATCCGTCGCCGGGGCGATGAAGGGCGCCAGGATCATCCGGTCGGCCATGCCATAGACGATCGGCGTGCGGGAACAGGGATTGTCGACGCTGATGTCCGTCATCGGCGACGGATAGCGGTCGACCAGCAGATGGTTCACCACCGACAACCGATCCGCCATCACCGCCGGCGTCAGATGGCAGACGCAGTTTCCGTAAGCGTCGTAGGTCCATTTCAGGCGCCCCGGCGGCGTTTCCAGAGACGCCTCAATGAGCCGCGTGGCGTGGGTGTCGAGCGGCCGCACCAACAGCCGCCAGTCGCCGAAGCGCACCGGCTCGGAATAGGTGTAGGTGGTCTCGTGGCGAATGCGCAGGCGCGGCACGGGGTGTCTTTGCGTGAGAATGATGCAACCGCCACTATCGCGGCGTTGACCACGGAAACGCGCGAGATACGCTGCGGGTCCATGGCTGCGGCGAGCGGCGCATTAGCAACAAAACTTAAGCCTGCCGGTTTTCACGCGACAGCAGGAGACTCGATATGGATCGTGATGACCGTGTGATGAGCCGAGCGACGCCGGCCCCGATGGATAAGACTTCCGCCGACGATACCGCCCAAGCCGGCAAAGCGCCGTCGCCGGGACTGGTCGATCCACAAACCCGATATCCCAAGCCGCCGTTCGAGAAGCAGAGCCAGCCCTGGCCCGGGCTGGCGAGCAAGATGACGCCACGGCCCGATCACGGCGAGACCAGCTACAAGGGCTCGGGACGGCTCGCGGGCCGCAAGGCCCTGATCACCGGCGGCGACTCCGGCATGGGCCGCGCCGCCGCCATCGCCTATGCCCGCGAAGGGGCGGACGTGGCGATCAACTACTATCCCGCCGAGGAACCGGACGCCCATGAGGTGATCGAGCTGATCGAAGCGGCGGGGCGAAAAGGCGTGGCGATCCCCGGCGATCTTCGCGACGAAGCCTTCTGCCAGGCGTTGGTGGCGCGGGCCGTGGAGGCCATGGACGGCCTGGACATCCTGGTCTGCAACGCCGGGCGTCAGCAGTCGCACACATCCATCCTCGACATCACCACCGAGGATTTCGACTCCACGATGAAGACCAACATCTATGCGCCGTTCTGGATCATCAAGGCGGCGCTGCCACACATGCCGCCAGGGTCGGTCATCATCGCGACGACCTCGGAGCAGGCCTACGACCCGACCCCCGACCTCTACGACTACGCCCAGACCAAGGCGGCGACGATGAACTATGTGAAGTCGCTGTCGAAGCAACTGGCGTCCAAGGGCGTCCGCGTGAACGGGGTCGCGCCGGGCCCGATCTGGACGCCGCTGCAGGTCAGCGGCGGCGCCAGCATGGACAAGCTGGAACAGTTCGGCGGCCAGACCCCGATGGGCCGTCCCGGCCAGCCGGCGGAGCTCGCCTCGATCTACGTCCAGCTGGCCGCCAGCGACGCCAGCTACGCCACCGGACAGGTCTATGGCTCGGCGGGCGGATCCGGTCAGCCTTAGACACCTATCGCTGCATCGCCATGATGCGGCTCATGGGCAGCATGTTGTGGTCCAGGTTGGCCATGATCCACAGGGATCCGGCGATCAGCAAAAAGACGATCAGCACCCCGAAGGCCAGGGCCATGACGTTGTTGGTGTTGTCCGGCCCGGTGGTGATGTGCAGGAAGAAGACCAGATGCACGCCCATCTGGGCGATGGCCAAGGCGATCAGGGCCGCAGGGATGGCCGGCCCCCAGATCAGCTTGCTGCCGGCGAAGTAGAAGGACGCCGCCGTCAGGCCGAGGGCGAGCGCCAAGCCGATGATATAGCCCCAGGCCCCTTGGGCGACACCCACCTCATCAAGCGCCTCGTCGCCGGGCGCGAGGTCGGTGTCGCGGGTTTCGGTCTCGCTCATTGCACCATTCCCATGAGGTAGACGACGGTGAACAGAGCCACCCAGATGATGTCCAGCGCATGCCAGAACAGGCTGAAGCACATCATCCGGCGCAGGATTTCGGGCCGGAATCCCTTGGCGTAGACCTGCGCCATCATGGTTCCGAGCCAGAGCAAGCCGACGGTGACGTGCAGGCCGTGGCAGCCGACGACAGTGAAGAAGGACGACAGGAAGGCGCTGCGCTGCGGCCCCGCGCCCCGCGCGACCAGGCCGACGAACTCATGCAGCTCAAGTCCGAGGAAGGCCGCGCCCAAGAGGCCGGTCACGGTCATGGCGGCGTAGAACTTGATCTTGTAGCGGGCCGCCGCGGCCAAGCTGGCGAGGCCGCAGGTGAAGCTGGAGACCAGAAGGCAGCCGGTCTCGATCGCGATCTCGTTGAGGTCGAACAGCTGCCGTCCCGACGGACCGCCCGCCGTGTTCCCGCTCAGCACCGCGAAGGCGGCGAAGAAGGCGGAGAACATGACGATGTCGCTGAGCAGGAAGATCCAGAAGCCGTAACCGACGACGATCCGCGTGGAGGCCGGACCGGCCTCGTTGCGCGCGACCTCGTGGCCGCCGTGAGCCGCGACTGTCATATCGGCTCCGGCAAGGCTGTGGCGCGGGCGGCGCGGTTTTCCCGGTCGATCCGAGCGACCTCGTCGGCGGGTATCTCGTCCTCGCCGTGGTCGCGCCAAGCGAACATTACGAAGGTGGCGTAGGCGCCGAGAAAGCCGACGGCGGCGAACCACCAGATGTGCCAGATCAGCGAGAAGCCGATGATGGTGGCGAAGAAGGCGCAGACGAAGCCGGTGGGGCTGTTGCGCGGAACCTCGATCGCCTCATAGGCCGGCTCATCGGGCGGGTGGCCCTGCTCACGGGCGCGGGTCTTGAGGGTCCAGTAGGCGTCCTCGCCCTCGACCTGGGGCAGGACGGCGAAGTTGAACGCCGGCGGCGGCGAGGCGGTGGACCATTCCAGCGAGCGGCCGTCCCAGGGATCGCCGGTCTCGTCGCGCAAGGCCTCGCGATGGCGAATGCTGACCACCAGCTGGGCGATCTGCAGAACAATGCCGACGGTGATGATCGCCGCGCCGGCCGCCGCGATCAGCAGCCAGGGCCGCCATTCGGGCACGTCATAGTGCTGCATGCGCCGGGTCATGCCCATGAAGCCCAGCACATAGAGCGGCATGAAGGCGACATAGAAGCCGACCAGCCAGCACCAGAACGCCGCCTTGCCCAGGCCCTCATGCAGCCGGAACCCGAACGCCTTGGGGAACCAGTAGGTGTAGCCGGCGAAGGCGCCGAACAGGACGCCGCCGATGATGACGTTGTGGAAGTGGGCGACCAGAAACAGGCTGTTGTGCAGCAGAAAGTCCGCCGGCGGCACGGCCAGCAGCACCCCGGTCATGCCGCCGATCACGAAGGTGACCATGAAGCCCAGGGCCCACAGCATGGGCGTGGCGAACCGGACGCGGCCGCCGTACATGGTGAACAGCCAGTTGAACACCTTCACCCCGGTGGGTACGGCGATGATCATCGACGCCACCCCGAAGATCGCGTTCACGTCCGCGCCTGCGCCCATGGTGAAGAAGTGGTGCAGCCAGACGGTGAAGGAGAGCAGGCAGATGGCCATGGTGGCCATGACCATGGAGCGGTAGCCGAACAGGGGCTTGCCGGAGAAGGTGGACACCACCTCCGAGAAGATGCCGAACGCCGGCAGGATCAGGATGTAGACCTCCGGATGTCCCCAGGCCCAGATGAGGTTCATGAACATCATCATGTTGCCGCCGGCCTCATTGGTGAAGAAGTGGAAGCCGAGATAGCGGTCCAGGGTCAGCATGGCCAAGGTGGCCGTCAGGATCGGGAAGGCCGCCACGATCAGCAGGCTGGAGGCCAGCGAGGTCCAGCAGAACATCGGCATGCGCAGATAGCTCATGCCCGGCGCGCGCAGCTTCAGGATGGTGGTGACGAAGTTTATCCCGGTCAGCAGCGTGCCGACGCCGGCGATCTGCAGCGCCCAGATATAGTAGTCGACGCCCACCCCCGGCGAATATTGCAGCTCGGACAGGGGCGGATAGGGCAGCCAGCCGGTGCGGGCGAACTCCCCGATCGCCAGCGACAGGTTGACCAGCAAAACGCCGGTCGCCGTCAGCCAGAAGCTCACCGAATTCAGCGTCGGAAACGCCACGTCGCGCACGCCCAGCTGCAGCGGCAGGACGAAGTTCATCAGTCCGATCACGAACGGCATGGCGACGAAGAAGATCATGATCGTCCCATGCGCCGAGAAGATCTGATCGTAGTGTTCGGGCGCGAGGTAGCCGCCGGCGTGCAGCGCCAGCGCCTGCTGCGAGCGCATCATGATGGCGTCGGAGAAGCCCCGCAGCAGCATGACCATGGCCAGCAGGGTGTACATCACGCCGATCCGCTTATGGTCGACGCTGCAGATCCACTCCCCCCACAGGTAGGGGACATAGCCCTTGGCGGCGACCCAGCCGAGCACCCCCAGGATGACCAGGGCGACGATCACCGAGGCGATCATCGGGATCGGCTGGTCGAGCGGTATGGCGGCGAGGGTCAGTTTTCCGAACATCTCAGCCCCTCGTCCGTGGCGACACGTCGACCGTGGGCTGGCCGGTCTGCGGACCCGGTCCCGGCGCCTGCATCTGGCTCACGATCGCCTGGAACAGGTTCGGATCGGTCGATCCGTAGGTGAAGGGCGCGACCTTGATGCTCTGCCGCGCCAGCGCCTGATAGGCGCCGCCGTCCAGCGCCGGGCCGGCGCCATGGGTCTTCTGGACCCAGGCGGCGAAGTCTTGCGGAGAAACCGCCGTGACCGTGAAGTTCATGTCGGAAAAGCCATCGCCGCTGTAGTGCGCCGACTCGCCATAGTAGGTCCCCGGGTGATCGGCCTGCAGGTTCAGCTGATCGGCCATCCCGTTCATGGTGTAGATCATCCCGCCCAGCTGGGGGACGAAGAAGGTGTTCATCACGCTGGCGGAGGTCAGGGTGAAATGGACGGGGACGCCGGCGGGGATGGTCAGCTGATTGACGCTGGCGACGCCCTGTCCCGGGTAGATGAACAGCCACTTCCAATCCAGCGAGACGACCTGGACCTCCAGCGGCTTGGCCGTCGAGTCCAGCGGCTTGGCCGGGTCGAGGTCATGGGAGCCGACCCACGCCAGACCGCCCAGGAAGATGATCACCAGGATCGGGATGGACCAGACCACCAGTTCGATCCGGCCCGAATATTCGAAATCCGGCAGTCGGCGCGCCTTGGTGTTCGACGCGCGATACCAGAAGGCGAACGCCACGGTCGCGATGATGGTGGGAACCACCACCACCAGCATGATGCCGACGGAATCGAGCAGGATGGTCTTCTCCTGCGCGCCGATCGGTCCCGCCGGATCGAGCACGGCGGGAACGCAACCCGCCAGCGGCAGGGTCGCCGCCATCAGGATCGCGGTGCGCCATGGGCTCGGTGCTCGCAAGAGCGTCTCCTCAAGACCGCCGAAAGCCGCGCCAATCCGATCGACCCCGACGCGCGGGGTGGTGCAGGCCCAAGCGGGACATTACCCCTATTCCCGGCTGGCTGAAGCGGCTTGTGAAGGAATGCGCCACGGCGCCAAGGGCTCCCGTCCAATGTGAAGCTTTGACCCGCGACCGGTTGTCGCGATCCTTAGCTTGGCTGGGTCCGGGCCGCGAAAATCCAAACCGCCACGCTTGCGATGGCGCCGGCGCGTGGATAACCAGCGCCCAAACGCCGGTGGGGCCTGCAACATCGCGAGACTCATGACGCCAACCCATCGACGCCATCTCCTGAAACTGGGCTTGGGCCTGGCCGCCTCGGCGGTCGCGCCGGCGCTGGTGTCGCCGGCCATCGCCGCCACGCCGCCGCCGCGGCGGCTCGCGCTGCATAACCTGCACACCAACGAGTCGCTGCAGGCGGTCTATTGGCAAAATGGGCGCTATGTCCCCGGCGAACTGTCCGCGGTGAACCACGTCCTGCGCGACTTCCGCAGCGGCGACGTCCACCCGATGGACCCGCGCCTGCTCGACCTGCTCAACGATGTCGCGCTCCGGGTCCAGACGCGCGGCCCGTTCCATGTGATCTCCGGCTATCGTTCGCCGAAGACCAACGCCATGCTGCACGCCCACAGCAATGGCGTCGCCAGCAAGAGCCTGCACATGCAGGGCCTGGCCATCGATATCCGCCTCCCGGACGTGGATCTGGCCAGGTTGCATCAGACGGCGCTGGGCCTGGGGCGCGGAGGCGTCGGCTACTACCCGGGCGACAACTTCGTCCACGTGGACGTCGGTCCCGTCCGGCATTGGCAGGGCGCTGGGGACAAGGCCTAGTACCGCCGCGGGATCACCACATCCATGCGCTCATAGCCGCGCACGAAGGCCGAGGGCACGCGCTTGGGTTCTTCCACCACCTGGATCTCGGGGAAGCGGGCGAGGATCTCTTCCCACAGGATGGTCAGCTGCAGCTCGGCCAGCCGGTTGCCGACGCAGCGGTGGATGCCGAAGCCGAACGACAGGTGACGGCGGGGCTGCGGACGGTCGATGATGTAGGCGTTCGGGTTGTCGATCACCGTCTCGTCCCGGTTGCCCGAGGCGTACCACATGATGACCTTCTCGCCTTGTCTGATGGTCTTGCCGCCCAGTTCGATGTCCTGGACAGCGTTGCGGCGCATGTGCGACAGCGGCGTCTGCCAGCGAATGGTCTCCGAGACCATCGAGGCGATCAGGCCGGGGTCGGCGTGCAGCTTGGCCAGCTGCTGCGGGTTCTGGTGCATCGCCAGCACCGAGCCCGACATGGTGTTGCGGGTGGTGTCGTTGCCGCCGACGATCAGCAGGATCAGGTTCCCGAGATACTCCATCCGGTCCATGTTCCGGGTGGCCTCGCCGTGCGCCAGCATGGAGATCAGGTCGCCCTTGGGCTCGGCGTTGACCCGCTCGTTCCACAGTCGGGTGAAGTAGTCGACGCATTCGAACAGCTCCATCTTCCGTTCGGTGTCGGGGTCGTCGGTGACGAACAGGCCGGAGTCCTCGGCGGCGGTGGCGACATCGGACCAGCGCGTCAGCTTGCGGCGATCCTCCCAGGGAAAGTCGAACAGGGTCGCCAGCATCTGGGTGGTCAGTTCGATCGATACCCGGTCGACCCAGTCGAAGGACTCGCCGATCGGCAGCTCGTCCAGGGTCTTGGTGATCCGGCTGCGGATCAGCGGCTCCAGCACGTGCAGGTTTTGCGGCGAGACGATCGGGCTGACCGTCTTGCGCTGCATGTCATGCTTGGGCGGGTCCATCGCGATGAACATCGGAAGCGTGAAGTCTTCCTGGGGATCGAAGATGGTGATCGACGGCTCGGACGAGAAGGCGGCGTGGTTGGTGTCCACCGCCATGATGTCGTTGTACTTGGTGATCGACCAGAACGGCCCGTCCTCGTGATGCTCGGCGGGGTGCAGGTGGACCGGGTCCTCCTTGCGCAGCCGCTCGAAGTAGGGCCACACGGTGTCGTTGCGCCACAGTTCGACGTCGGCGACATTGATGTCGTTCAGCGGGATCGACTTGGCGTTGGCCCGAGCCTCGCTCTTCAGATCGACTGCACCTTCGGCCATGCTCGCCATCCCTTTTCCGCATCATCGGAGGAGGAAAGATACGACCGAGCGCCCCGTCACCGCAATGGATAGCCGCGCGGGCGTCTATCGCACCGAAATGATCTCGACCTCGCCCCCGACGGTCACGACATCGCCGGCGGTCTTGCCCATCAGCGCGCGAGCCAGCGGCGAGACATAGGAGATGCTGCCGGCGGCGGGGTCGGCCTCGTCCTCGCCGACGATGCGGAAGGTCTGGCGCCGGCCGTCGTCGCGCTCCACCTCCGCCGTGCGGCCGAACTGGACGGTGTCGCCGTCCGGCGACGGTTCGGTAAGCTGGGCGCTGGCCCGCCGCGCGGACCAGTAGCGCAGGTCCCGCGTCGCCCGCGCCATGGCGGTGCGGTCGGCGCTGACGCCGCCGTCGGTCTGGGCGGCGGCATAGGCGGCGCGCGCCTGGGCCAATGCGGCCTCGATCAGATCAAGCCCGCTCTGGGTGACCAGGTTGGGATGCGCCGAGATCGGCCGGTCCGGCAGATCCGACGCCCGGGTCTCGAGGTCTTCTTCGCGGGTGAAAGCGACGGCCATGGGGGGAGTTGTAGCAAGGCAGACGGGGACACGCACCCATTACAGGCTCGGCTCCAGGCATTGCGCGGGCGCCGCGTGCGTCCGGGCTGGCGGCGACCTGCTGGATGTCCGGCACGAGTGGATTTCTGTCGTTCCGAGCCGTCAAACCCTTCGCGCCGCCGCGTCCCTGGCCTGGCGCCCCTCGGCCCAGGCGGGAGCATATTTCAGCGCCTCGTTGTACTTGGCGAGCGCCGCCTTCCACTGGCCTTCGCGCGCCAGCAGGTCGCCCCAGGCCTTCAGCGGGTCGGCGTAGTGGGGGGCCTTGGCGCTGGCGGCGGCGAGGTCGGCTGAGGCCGCCTTCAGGTCGCCGTGATCCAGCTCCCACCGGCCCCGCGCCAGGTAGACGTTGGGCAGGTCCGGCAGGAGCGTCACGCCCTCGGCCCAGACGCGCTGGGCCCCCGCCATGTCGCCCGCGTGCGCCAGCGCCTCGCCGTGGAAGGCGTAGCAGCGCGACCAGGGGTTGGAGATCTGCTTGAACACCGCCTCGGCGTCCGCCATGCGGCCCGCGAGACCGTAGGCCAGGCCGAGGAAGCAGGGCTGGTCCAGATCGTTGCCCTGAAGAAGCGGTGAGCCCAACCATATCTTATCGAAGGCCTCCAGCGGCGCGACCGCGCCTGCCGCGTCGCCCCGGTCGAGCGCGGCGTAGCCCTGGAGCAGCAGGGTTTCCGCCTTGGTTGCAGTATCGCCCGGATCGCTGGCGGCCATGTAGCGCGCGGGCTGCGCCGGATCGTGCAGGAGGGCGTACGCGTCGGCGATGAAAGGGCCGTCGATCACGCTTTCCGCCCCGCCGTGGGTGGCGAGGTCAGCCAAGAGGCTCTGCAGAAGCAGCGGCAGGTCCCAGGTGATTTCGCCAAGGTTGGACATCGTCCGCAGCGCCGGCTGTTCGCGCTTTGGCGCGGCGGCCTCTGCCTGCAGGAAGGCGTGGCCCTCGCGCCAAGCGGCCTCCTCGCCTCGGGCCTGCGCCAACGAGTTGACAAGATTGGCCCAGGCGATCCACCAGTACTTCGACCTCGGCGGTGACAGCGACTGGGTCAGGCGGTATTTCTCGATCGCCGGACCGGGCTGAAAGAGGTCGTTGTAGGCGTTGCCCCAGATGTTGGCGAGCTGCGCCCGCTCCGCATCGGTCTGAGCGCGGGCGAAGGCGCCGGGCAGGAAGGCGAGCGCATCGTTGTCGCGGGGGCCTTCAAGGTAGCTCGCATACTGGAACGGCTGGGCGCGGCCATAGATGTACTCGGCGGCCTGGGTGGTCAGCTTGTCGAGGTCGCCGGGGCCGCCGGTGAAGGTCGAGGCCGGGACGTTGTCGCCGCGCACCGTCAGCGCCAGACCGCCAGTATCGGTCTGGATCAGGTCGCCGTCGATGTGTAGGTCGTGGCCGAACCGCTCGTGCAAGAGGCGGTTGACCTCGCCGATGGAGACGCCGGTCTCGGGCACCTCGATCTTGACGTCACCGTCCCAGGCGCCGTGCGCATTCAGGCCCGCCGTCCCACTGCGCGTGGCGTCCTGCAGCTTCTGCAGCGTGTCGAGCACACCTGCGGCCACCACGTCGCCGGTCAGCCCCCGGCCGGCCAGGGCAGAGGGCGCCTTGAAGGCGTCCACCACCACCGAGCGCGAGGTGAAGGCGTCGTAGAGCATCACCAGGACGCCGAATCCGATCACGCTCAGGATGAGGACCGTGAACGCCTGCATCCCCACGCGAATGCGCTGGCCCACGCGCCTGATCTTGCCCTCCCGCGACTGGCTGTGCAGATGGGAGAGGCGAATCGCGCGCTGCTCTTGGAGTTCCTGCTCCTGCGCCTTCAGCAGGCTCGTCTGCTGGTCGAGGAAGGCTTCCGCGGCCCGGGCGACGCGCGGGTCATGCTTGGCCTCGTCGGCCGCGAGGGTTGCGGCAAAGGCCTCGGCGCTGACCCGGCCCTCGCCGGCCTCAGCCTCGGCGGCCTCGTCGTCGCCTCCGAGGATTCCTCCCAGCAGACCCTCAGCCACCACACGCCCCCAGCACCGCTACAGTCCAGATGATTATCCGGTCCGGGCCGTTCGGCAAGCCACCGACGCCGGGTTTGCTGCAACGTGAGGCCGCCGTCCTCAAGGTTCGCCGGTCGCGACGCGACGGCGCTTTGCGTCGTCCTTGACCGCGGCGGTCTTGCGAAGCGGACGTTGCAGGAAGGCATTAGGGTCGAGGGTGCACGCGGGAGGTGCGGTCGAGGGTGCGCCTCGTGCTTCGACAAGCTCAGCATGAGGCGAATGTGGGGCGGGCGACACCCAACCCAGCCCACTGATCTATCCACCTCATGCTGAGCTTGTCGAAGCATGAGAGCGCCGGAGCCCCAGATGTTGCGTGACGTTTGCGGGGGCTGGCGGCTCCAAGGACGGCCATGAAGGCGGAGATTGCGATGGGAAATTGTGACGGCTGGGCACTTTTCGCTTGACATTGTCGCGAAATTGTTCTTTATTTGTTCCGAATGTCATGGGCCGATCCATCCCCGCCCGCCTACGAAGGCGAGACCGACGCCGAGAGCTTGGCGGCGGCGGAGGTCGTGCGCGCGAACAAGCGCATCGCCTATCTGGATGAGATCGCCGACCTGGCCATGGAATTGGCGCGGGCGCAGCAGCGCAAGGCGCTGGCGCAGCTGGAGGCGGCGCCTGAGGATGCCGGGGAAGGCGCGCCGCGCGAGCGCGACGCGGCGGCCGGGTTCCTGGGCGCCGCGCG
>Ga0302314_10009012_pt1 | contig 17686 bp, 15 predicted proteins | sample III_Palsa_N2_3_FD_200533 | JGI IMG/M metagenome (GOLD analysis project Ga0302314, IMG submission 200533) | Peat permafrost microbial communities from Stordalen Mire near Abisko, Sweden - III_Palsa_N2_3 | ecosystem: Environmental > Terrestrial > Soil > Palsa > Peat permafrost | place: Sweden...
CAGATGACCACCCGCCGCCCAGGCAGCTGCCCGCAGAGCCGCTCGCTCGCTACGGCGCCATGGGGAGGGCGCGCATCGCGAGCGGCTCCGCTACCACCCAGCTACACCACGCCCTGGGACACGACCTCGGGGCGTCCCGTCATTGCTGCTGCAGCCCGACACGGATTGCTATGCGCCATACCCGAACATAGCCGCCTACATGCTGCGACTGGGCGCGCGCCCGGCGTTCCAGCGGATGATGGCTTCAACCATGCCGCAGGGTTGGCCGGTGATCTGACGCGGTCATCCCAGCTGTGTCGGACTTCGACTGGCGCTCAGAGGCGTCACAGGACCATATGACAGACGCCTGACAAATCGCCGTGGCGCCGTTATCCGGCGTCGGGCTTGCTGGCGCCGGCCTTAGCGATGGCGGCGCCCACGCGGGTCATCTGGCGCGCCTTGCCCATCTCGGCCCGCTCCTCCTCGGGGATCGCAAGCTCGCGGATCATGTAGTTGGAATGGGCGGCGTGCGCGGCAAGCCGGTAGCCCATGGCGTCCTGGGCGAAGTTGATCGACTGCTTCAGCATTCGCAGTTCGAGCAGGCTGTTGGCCGCCCAGCGCGCCGCCTGCGCCATCACCGCGTCCTCCAGCTGATCGCGCGGCACGACCTCGGAAACGAGCCCCAGCTCACGCGCCTCCCGGGCGAGGATGAACCGGTTCTCGAACAGGATTCGTTTGGCGTTGCGCACCCCGAGATCCCACGGCGCGGTGTGCAGTTGCAGGTGCGAGGGCAGGAACCGCGCGTCATCGCTGGCGATGATGATGTCCATGCACGACGCGATCAGGAAGCCGCCGAAGATGCAGTAGCCCTGCACCTGGGCGATGGTGGGCTTGCGGACGTCGCGCCAGCGCAGCGAGTTTTCGACGAACAGGTGCCAGGAGCGGTTCACGCGCCCGAGGACGCCTTCGCCGAAGGGATTGGTCGCGCGGTCCTCCAGCTCCTCCGCGGTGCCGAGATCGTGGCCGGCGGAGAAGTGATCGCCGGCGGCGGCCAGCACGATCACCTTCACCTCGTTGTCCAGGTCGGCGCGGGCGAAGGCCTGCGTCATCTCCTCGAGCAGGATGCGGGACTGGGCGTTGCGATAGCGCGGACGGTTGAGGCGGATGATCTCGATCTCGCCGCGGCGTTCGACTTCGATATGGCGGTAGCTCATGCGGGCGCCTTTGCGGGCTGGGCGGCAAGCGCGCCGACCGGATGTTGGAGTACGACCCCAGCTTCCACCAGGGCGGCGATCCCGGCGCGGGAGAGCCCGAGCAAGCCCGCCAGCACATCGTGGGTGTGTTCGGCGAAGCAGGGGGCGGGCGAGCGGATGGCGCCGGGCGTCCGCGACAGCCGGTAGGCCAGCCCGGGATATTCCGCCACGCCGGCCGCCGGATGGGTCAGTTCCTGAATGAACCCGCGGCTGCGCAGGAACGGATCGCGCCAGACGTCCGCCCCGCTGTTCGCCGGCGCGGCGGGAACGCCGGCGGCCTGCAGCAGCTCGGTTGCTTCGTGCTTGTTGCGGGCGCTGGTCCAGGCGCTGAGAGCGGCCTTGATCGCCTCGGCGTGCGTCAGCCGCCCGGCCAGCGCCTCGAACGTCTTGTCGGCCAGCTCAGCGATGCAGGTCGCGGCGACCAGCCGGCGCCAGGTCTCGTCGTCGGGGCAAGCAATCACCATCCACTGGTCGTCGCCGGCGCAGGGGAAGGCGTCGTGTGGCGCCATATCCGGGTGGCGGTTGCCGTCGGCGCGGAACACGTCGCCCGTCCGCCCGGTCTGCAGGATGTATTCGCCGATCCAGTGCATGGCCGCCTCCACCTGGGCGACCTCGACGTATTGGCCAAGACCCGTGCGGTTGCGCTCCGCCAGCGCCGTCATCACCGCCGAGGCGCCGTGCAGCCCGCCGATCGGGTCGAGATAGGCCGGGCCGGTCAGCACCGGCTCGCCGTCGCCATAGCCGATCAGGCTGGCCATGCCGGCCGCCGCCTCCATGGTCTTGCCCATGCCGACGTGGCTGGACCACGGCCCGGCGTTGCCGAAGGCGGGCATCTCCACCATCACCAGCTTCGGGTTGTCGCGACTGAGCGCCTCGTAGCCCAGGCCGAGCTTGGTCAGAGCGTGGGGCGAGAAGTTCGCCAGCACGACGTCGCACCTGGCCGCGAGCCGCCGCGCGATGTCCTGCCCGGCGGGTGATTTCAGGTCGAGCGAGATCGACTTCTTGTCGTGGTTCTGGGTGTTGAACAGCGCATTGCGGTCATAGGGCCGCTCACCACCCGAGCGGTCGGGATAGCTCGCCGGATCGTTTACCCCGACCGCCGGGCCGCGCCAGGAATCGAGCCGCGCGCCGTTCTCGATCTTGATCACCTCGGCGCCCAGGAAGGCGAGCGCCCGCGCGGTCATCGGTCCCGCCCAGGCCTGGGTGAAGTCGAGGACTCGCAATCCCTGGAGCGGCAGTCGGTCAGCGATGGTCGGCGTCGGGAGCGAGCTGCGGCGTTCAAGGCTCCCGGTCTGGAACCGGGCGTGGCCGCCCAGCTCGGGCGCCTGGGCTAGCGCCCGGTGGGGAGATCGCGTCCGGAACACTGGCCCCAGGCTGTCCAGCTTGCCGTCCGCGTCTGAACGGAACATGCCGCGGTCGACGTACTGCGGCGTCTCGATCAGCTCCGGCAGCGAAGGGATCCGCGCTGAGCTCACCTTGGCCCGCTGCAGCTGTTCGATCAGGTCTTCCACGCCGCGGTCGCGGGCCTTCTCGCGCAGGATCGCCACCGCGTCGGACCAGTTGCGGCGCAGGGCGGCCACGTTGGCAAACCTCGGATCCTCCGCCACCTCCGGTACGCCGAAGATCCGGCAGATAGCCGGCCAGCCGCGCAGGGCGAAGAGCACCAGCCAGCCGTCGCGGCACATCAGCTGGGCGAGCATGCCCGGATACTGCCGCCGTGAGGCATAGGTGCGCGAGTAGGCGTATTGGGTGACCAGGTTCTGCGCCATAGCCGCGGTGGCCTCGGCGGTGATCGCCTCCACCGCCTGGCTCTCGCCCGTCCGATCGCGCCAGATCAGCGCGGCGAGACAGGAAATATAGGCGGTGGTCCCGCAGGCGTAGGCCGTCCGTCGGCCGACGCCATAGAGCGGCTCGCGGTCCTGGGCGCCGGTCGTGAACATGACGCCGCTCAGCGCCTGGTGGACGATCTCGCCGCCGCGCCAATGCCGGTAGGGGCCATGCTCGCCGAAATCGCTGACGCGGCAGACGATCCTGTCCCCGGCCTGCGCCGCGATCGGATCTCCAGCGTCGGCTAGGACGATGTCGGCTTCGCGGAGCAGTTGGCCCAGGTCGCGGTCGCTCGCCGCGTCGCCGTGGCGCGAGGTGAATCCAGCCTTGCCTTGGTTCAGATGACGAAAGAGCAGCGAGTCCTCGCCGTCGAACGGGCCTTCCCGTCGCGTCGCGGCCCCGTCCGCTCGCTCGACCAGGATCACCTCGGCGCCGTAGTCCGCAAGCAGCCTGCCGCAAAACTGGCCAGCCGCGGTGGAAGTCGCGTCAATCACCTTGACGCCGGCGAGCGCCGGTTGGTCCCATGCCATCTGGGCATGCTCCCCTAATGCACCCGCGATCTAGCCAGTTCGATCGGCGCGGCGGCAAGCCAAATCGCCATCCGCGACCGGGGCGCTTCAGCGACAGTGGGGCCGCCGGGTCAGTATCGCGGGATACCGGCCTCGTCAGCGCGAATTGACCAACGCCTTGGCGATCGCCATGTCTTCGGCCGGGCTGGCGCCGCGCAGGGATGGAAGCCATGACTGAACATCCGGCGAACCAGGCCGCGGGACTCTCCTGGGGGCTCAAGCAGAGCTTCCGCGCCTACGTCGAGGCCGCGGGGGGCGCGATCGAGACAGGCGAGGGCGCCGAGCGAGCCGCCGACGGCGCATTCACCTTCCCGGCGGCCGCAGGCGAAGGCCTGAAGCTGGGCGCGGGCGGCAAGCCGGAAGGCGTGGGCAGATTCGTGGGCGAAGTGCGATGCGAGGCGCACGGCGGGATGCTCAAGGTCTTCCTCGCCGATCCGAGCGTGGAGATCGGGCCGGCAGGGGCCGTCATCGCTGTCGCCGACACGCGCGCCCGCGACCGCCGCGTCGAACTGGCCCAGCTCGACCTCGCCGCGGCGACGATCGCGGATGACGGCGCGTGGGTCATCCCGGCGAAGCTCTCGGGGGACGGCTGGCAAGTGCTCGGCGACCACTACCCGCCTTCGACACCGCTCGACCCCGTGCGCCTGAAGCTGGGGCCAGGAGAAGCGCAAGGCTGAGCACATCGAGGAAGGCTATGCGGCCGCCAGTTCGTCCACCACCGCGCGCATGTGGCTTAGCGAGTACGGCTTGGCGATGAAGCGCCCGGCGTTGGGCAGGTCGGCTGGCCCCACCTTCGCTCCGCCGGAGGTGACGAGCAGCCTGACGCGCGGCCAGCGATCGTCGACGAGCCGCGCCAGCGCCAGGCCGTCGAGTTCGCCCGGCATGTTCACGTCGGTGAACAGCACCGCGACACATTCGGCGGCCTCGAGGATCGCGAGCGCTTCGCGGGCGTCGGCCGCTTCCCGCACCTCGTAGCCGGCGTCGGACAACTCGCTGGCGCTCATCTGGCGCACGAGCCCCTCATCTTCCACGACGAGAACTATCCGAGGGGCCGGATTGGATTTCATCCGCTCCTAACAGATGAGCGGCCGTCCGGTTGCCGATCAGAAATAATGCCCGTCGATATAGCCGTCGGACTGAAAGCCGCTGCGATCGAGCTTTACAAGGCGCGCGGCGCGCTTTTTGGCTGCAACACGCTAGCAACGAACCTTGGCCGCGAGCGTTGCTGTCCCACATCCGCCTATGGGGCCTTGGCATGATTGAAACCGTCTCAGCCTTGGCGCCTGATCCGGACGAAGATCTGAAGCAGCCCAAGAAACCGAAGCTGCTGCAGGTGCTCGGCCCGGGTCTGATTACCGGCGCGTCGGACGACGACCCCAGCGGCATCGCCACCTATTCCCAGGTCGGCGCTCAGTTCGGCGTCGATATGGGCTGGGTGATGTTGTTCAGCTGGCCGCTGATGTGCGCGATCCAGGAGATCAGCGCGCGGATCGGGCGGGTGACCGGCAAGGGCATCGCCGGCAATCTGAAGGCCCACTATCCCCGCAGCCTGCTGGTCGCGTTGGTCAGCCTTCTGCTCATCGCCAACACCATCAACCTCGGCGCGGACCTGGGCGCGATGGGGGCGGCGCTGAAGCTCGTCATCGGCGGCCCGCAGCTCGTCTATGTGGGCCTCTTCGGCCTGATCTCGATCCTGCTCGAGGTCTTTGTCCGCTATTCCCGCTACGTCTCGGTGCTCAAGTGGCTGACGCTGGCGCTGTTCGCCTATGTGGGCGTGGCCTTCGTCGTTCACGTCAACTGGCTGTCGGTGGGTTTGCACCTGGTGGCGCCCAAGATCGAATGGACGTCGGACTATTTGACCTCGCTGGTGGCCGTTCTCGGCACCACCATCAGCCCCTACCTCTTCTTCTGGCAGGCCGAAGAAGAGGTCGAGGAGGTCAAGGAGCGCGACGGCGCCAAACCCCTCGCCCGCTCGCCCGGCGAGGCCAAGACCGAATTCGATCGCATCCGCATCGATACCTACCTGGGCATGGGCCTCTCCAACATGGTGGCGCTGTTCATCATCATCACCACGGCGGCGACGCTGAACGCCCATGGCATTACCGACATCCAGACCTCCGCCCAGGCCGCTCTGGCCCTGAAGCCAATCGCCGGCGTCGGGACCTTCGTCGTCTTCGCCCTGGGCATCGTCGGCACCGGCCTGCTGGCCGTGCCCGTCCTCGCCGGTTCGGCCGCCTACGCGACCGGCGAGGCGTTCGGCTGGCATGTCGGTCTGGCTCGAAAACTCAAGCGCGCGCCGTCGTTTTACGCGATCATCGCCATCGCCACGGTCATCGGCGCGGCCCTGAACTTCACGCCGATCGACCCGATCAAGGCGCTGTTCTGGAGCGCGGTGATCAACGGCGTGGTGGCCGTGCCGGTGATGGTCATGATGATGCTGCTGGCCACCCGGCCGAAGATCATGGGCCGCTTCACCCTGACCCGTGGGCTCGTCATCGTGGGCTGGGCGGCGACCGCCGTGATGGCGCTGGCCGCGGTCGGGATGTTGTTGACCATCGGTCACTGACCGCGGGCGCGCCGCGCGGCTTTCGCCGCGGGCGACCGATCGTCAGTGCAGCGTGACCTTGGCGGCCTCATGCAGAACGGGCCCGCCGCAGAGGCGCGCCGGAAGCGGCAGGCCGCTCACGGACAGGGCGGCGTTGAGGGCGCGGGCCAGGGCCATGACGGTCGCGGGATCGATCAGCAGCGGGGCCAACAACGTCTCGCCCAGTTCCATATCGATCGCGGCGACCCCCATGGCGAGGATCAGCCGCTGTTCGTCGGTGGAGGCGCCGCCGCAGCGCCGGCAGTGGATATGGATGGGTCGCCGACGCCCCTCCTCCACCGCCTGCATCCAGGCCACGAACAGCGCGGCGACGCGTTCCGAAGTGCGCCACGCGATCACCCGCCGCGCCGCGACGATCGGCGGCTCGCCATGCATGCGGCTGGCGGCCCAGCAGCGCAGGCCGTCGAGAACGATGCGCTCGCCCGGCGTCGGCGCGGCAGGACAGGTAGCGTCGACAGCGAGGCGATCACGCATCCGAGGGCTCCGACAGCTAGTTGCGAACTATTCGCAAAGACTGTGCGCCGCGCCTAGTTGCGAGTCAATCGCAACTCGCCGGAGCTGGCGGACCTTCACCTCGACCAACGGCGACTAGCGTTGCCGCATCGGCTATGCTGACCGTGTGCAAGGCAGACCGCCACCCCCAGCCCTCGGCCCCAGACTGCAGGCGATCCGCAAGCGGCGGCGATTGTCGCTGGACGACCTCGCCGCGACGTCCGGCGTGTCCCGTTCGATGCTGTCGCAGATCGAGCGCGGCCAGACCAACCCGACCCTGGCGACGATCTGGAACCTGACCCAGGCGCTCGGGCTTGAGCTCACCGAACTGATCGGCGCGACGTCGAGCGCGCGTCATCCGGGCATCGAGGTGACGCCGGCGAGCTTCACGCCACAAATCCAGACCGAGGACGGCCTGTGCCTGCTACGCATCCTCAGTCCGCCGCATGCGGTGGGCGGCGTGGAATGGTACGATCTGACCGTGCTCCCAGGCGGCAGTCTGGCGTCCGAACCGCACAACCGCGGCGCCATGGAGCACCTGACGGTTCGCCAGGGCGAACTCACCGTCACCTCGGCGGACGACACCATAGTGGTTGGGACCGACGCCACCGCGCGCTATGCCGCGGATGCGCCGCACGCCATTCGCAACGTCGGCGAGGTGGACGCCAAGGCGCTGCTGGTCGTCGTGATCCGGCCGCACTGATTCCGCTATACTGGACTTCAATTCCGCTTTCTCGCATAACGGAACGCATCGCGTGACGCGCCGCGCGCTGGAGGACCGCCATGCAGGCCGAAGCGTTTTACGACCGGGTCCGGGCCTCGCTCGCGGACATTTCGGAACAGGGCCTCTTCAAACCTGAGCGCGTTTTGGTCTCGCGCCAGGGCCCGCGCGTCGAACTCCGCCGCGCCGACGGCAAGCTCGTTCAGGCGCTCAACTTCTGCGCCAACAACTATCTGGGTCTGGCCGGCGACGAACGGATCGCCGAGGCGTCGATCAAGGCGACCCGGGACGCCGGCGCCGGCTTCGCCTCGGTCCGCTTCATCTGCGGCACCCACGTCCTGCACAAGGAGCTGGAGGCCGCCGTGGCGGACTACCTCGGTTTCGAGGACGCGATCCTGTTCGCCGCGGCATTCGACGCCAATGGCGGCGTGTTCGAACCGCTGCTCGGGGAAGAGGACGTGATCGTCTCCGACAGTCTCAACCACGCCTCGATCATCGACGGCGTGCGGCTGAGCAAGGCGCAGCGCCTCAGGTTCGCCAACGGCGACATGGCCGACCTAGAAGCCCAGCTGAAGAGCGCGCGGGCGCTCGGCGCGCGCACCATATTGATCGCGACCGATGGCGTCTTCTCGATGGACGGTCACATCGCCGAGCTCGGCGCGATCACGCGCCTTGCGAGGTGGTACGAGGCGCTGGTGCTGGTGGACGATTGTCACGCCACCGGCTTTCTCGGCGAGCAGGGCCGGGGCAGCGCCGCCTATCGCAAGGTCGAGGGCCAGATCGACATCCTGACCGGGACCTTCGGCAAGGCTCTTGGCGGCGCCATGGGCGGTTTCGTGGCGGCGAAGAAGGACGTCGTGGCGCTGCTGCGCCAGCGAGCGCGGCCTTATCTGTTCTCCAACGCCCTGTCGCCCGCGGTCTGCGGCGCCAGCCTCGAAGCCATCCGCATCGCACGCAGCGCCGAGGGCGACGCCCTGCGCCAACAGCTGTTCCGCAATGCGGCGCAGTTCCGCGCCGGGATGGCGGCCGCGGGTTTCAACCTGATCCCCGGCGAGCACCCGATCATCCCGGTGATGCTGGGCGACGCTCGCCTGGCGCAGGACATGGCGGCCGCCCTGCTGGACCGCGGCGTCTTCGTCACCGGCTTCAGCTTCCCGGTGGTGCCGAGAGGCCGGGCCCGGATCCGCACCCAGCTCAGCGCCGCCCACACGCCCGAACAGATCGACCAGGCGACCCACGCCTTCGCCGAGGTGCGCGGCGAGCTGCTCGCCAGGACCGGAGAGCGCGCGTGAGCCTGATGTTCGGCCTGGCCAAGCTGAAGCCCGCCGTCGGCCTGTGGGAAACGTCCGCCGCCGTCCCCGCCTGCGGCCCCGAAGAGGTGCTCATCCGCATCAAGCGGACCGCCATCTGCGGGACCGATCTGCATATCTACAAGTGGGACGCGTGGGCGAGCGCCACCATCCCGGTGCCGATGATCGTCGGCCACGAATACTCGGGCGAGATCGTCGAGATCGGCGAGCGGGTGACGCGCAAGCTGCATCCGGGCCAGCGGGTGTCGGGCGAAGGCCACATCGTCGACCTCAACTCGAACGCCGCCCGCGCCGGGCGCTTTCACCTGGACCCGAGCACCGTCGGCGTCGGGGTCAATCGCCAGGGCGCCTTCGCCGAATATCTGGCGATCCCCGCCTTCAATGTCGTGCCGCTTCCGGACGAGGTCAGCGACGACGTCGCCGCCCTGCTCGACCCGTTCGGCAACGCCGTGCACACCGCCCAGCAGTTCGATCTGATGGGCGAGGACGTGCTGGTGACCGGCGCGGGACCGATCGGCATCATGGCGGCGGCCGTGGCGCGGCGCGCCGGCGCGCGCTCGGTGGTGATCACCGACCACAACGACTACCGCCTGAACCTGGCCGCCCGCCTCGCCGACGTCCGCCCTGTCAACATCGGCGTGGAGGATTTGCGCGATGTGATGGCTGAGGAAGGCGTCGCGGACGGCTTCGGAGTGGCGCTGGAGATGTCGGGCGCCGAGGCGGCGATCGCCCAGGCGGTGGACGCCCTGTCGATGGGCGGCAAGCTCGCCCTGCTCGGGCTGCCGGTGAAGTCGATGGAGGTGAACTGGTCGACGATCATCCTCAAGGCCCTCACCGTCAAAGGCGTCTATGGGCGCGAGATGTTCGAGACCTGGCGCAAGATGTTCGGCCTGATCCGCGGCGGTCTCGACCTGGAACCGCTGATCACTCACCGCGTGGCGGCGCGGGATTTCCAGGCCGGATTCGACGCGGCCCTGTCCGGCGCCGCCGGCAAGGTCGTGCTCAGCTGGTGAGGCCGAGCGACGGCAGGTCGAGGGCGTGCTCCCGCGCGCATCCGACCGCCAGGGGGTAGCCGGCGTCGGCATGGCGCATGACGCCGGTGGCGGGATCGTTCCACAGCACCCGCGCGATCCGCCGCGCGGCGGCTTCGGTCCCGTCGCAGACGATCACCATGCCGGCGTGCTGCGAGAAACCCATCCCGACCCCGCCGCCATGGTGCAGCGAGACCCAGGTCGCGCCGGAGGCGGTGTTGAGCAATGCGTTGAGCAGCGGCCAGTCGGAGACCGCGTCGGAGCCGTCGCGCATGGCCTCGGTCTCGCGGTTGGGCGAGGCGACCGAGCCGGAATCGAGGTGGTCGCGGCCGATCACGATCGGCGCGGCGAGTTCGCCGCTGGCCACCATCTCGTTGAAGGCCAGCCCCAGCCGATGGCGATCGCCCAGCCCGACCCAGCAGATCCGCGCCGGCAGGCCCTGGAACCTGATCTTCTCGGCCGCCATGTCCAGCCAGTGGTGCAGGTGAGGATTGTCCGGGATCAGTTCCTTGACCTTGGCGTCGGTCTTGCGGATGTCCTCCGGGTCGCCGGACAGCGCCGCCCAGCGGAACGGCCCGATCCCGCGGCAGAACAGCGGCCGGATGTAGGCCGGCACGAAGCCGGGGAAGTCGAAGGCGTTGGCGACCCCCGCCTCCTTGGCCATCTGGCGGATGTTGTTGCCGTAGTCGACGGTCGGCACGCCGGCGGCCTGGAAGTCGAGCATGGCCTGGACATGGACCGCCATCGAGGCGCGCGCGGCCTCGGCGACACCCTTGGGATCCTGCTCGCGGGCGCCGGCCCAGCGCTCCAGCGTCCAGCCGGCCGGCAGGTAACCGTTGACCGGATCGTGAGCCGAGGTCTGGTCGGTGAGCAGGTCCGGCCGCACGCCGCGCTTGAACAGCTCGGGCAGGAGTTCGGCCGCATTGCCCAGCAGGCCAACCGAGACCGGCGTCTTGGCGTCGCAAGAGCGCGCGATGATCTCCAGCGCCTCGTCCAGGCTGTCCGCGCGGCGGTCGAGATAGCCGGTGCGCAGCCGCATCTCGATACGCGAGGCCTGACACTCGATGGCGAGGCACGAGGCGCCCGCCATCACCGCCGCCAGCGGCTGCGCCCCGCCCATGCCGCCGAGGCCCGCGGTCAGCAGCCAGCGGCCGGAGAGGTCGCCGCCATAATGCTGGCGGCCCATCTCGACGAAGGTCTCGTAGGTGCCCTGCACGATGCCCTGGGCGCCGATGTAGATCCAGGAGCCGGCGGTCATCTGGCCGTACATGGCCAGCCCCTTGCGATCGAGCTCGTTGAAATGCTCCCAGGTCGCCCAGTGCGGGACCAGGTTGGAGTTGGCGATCAGCACCCGCGGCGCGTCGGCATGGGTGCGGAAGACGCCGACCGGCTTGCCGGACTGGACCAGCAGGGTCTCATCGTCCTCGAGCCGGCGCAGGGTCTCGACGATGCGGTCGAAGCTCTCCCAGTCGCGCGCGGCGCGGCCGATGCCGCCGTAGACCACCAGCTCCTCCGGCCGCTCGGCGACGTCGGGATCGAGGTTGTTCATCAGCATCCGCAGCGGGGCCTCGGTGAGCCAGCTCTTGGCGGTGCGCTCGGGGCCCCTGGCGGCGCGGATGACGCGAGATTTGTCGAAGCGGGTCATGGGGTTCCTGAGGCGAAGGCGAGGCAGGCGCCGAGCATATCGGCGAGGACGGCGCGCATCGGCGCCGCCTGATCCTCAAGGTACGGCGGGGGCCAGGTTTGAGGCTCTGGCGGCTCGGTGGGATCGTCCATGTAGCCGCGGCAGGCCAGCTCCATCTGGACGGCGTGGACGCCGGTTTCCGGCTGACCGTAGCGACGCGTGGTCCAGCCACCCTTGAAGCGGCCGTTGGTGACATGGGTGAAGTCGGGGGCGGCGCAGACCGTCTCGATGGCGGCGGTGAGCGCCGGATCGCAGCTGGCGTTGCTGTTGGTCCCGATGTTGAAATTGGGCAGCTCGCCCTCGAACAGACGCGGGATCCGCGAGCGGATCGAGTGGGCCTCGTAGAGGACGATGCGCGGGTGCGCGGCGCGTAAGCGCTCGATCTCCGCCGCTAGCGCCGCGTGGTAGGGATCGAAATAACCGGCGCGGCGCGCGGCGATCTCGGCCGCATCTGGTTCCAGGCCGTCTTTGTACAGCGGCTCACCGTCGAAGGTGGTCAGGGGGCAGAGTTCCGTCGTCGCCTGGCCCGGATAGAGCGAGGCGCCGGAAGGGTCGCGGTTGACGTCGATGACGGTGCGCGAGATCGAAGTGCGGACCAGGGTCGCGCCGAGGTCGGCGGCGAAGGCGTACAGGCGGTCGACCCACCAGTCGGCGTCCTTGCGCGCCAGCCAGGGCGAGACCAGCCTCGCCGCAATTGGCTCCGGCAGCTCAATCCCGGTGTGTGGGAAGCTGACGATCAGCGGCGCCGTCCCGCGCGTCACCTCCAGCCAGGGCTCGGTCAAGACACGGCTCCCGGCACGTCGAGGGCCGCCGCCTCGACGACAGCGCCGGACGCGACGAGAGCGTTTGCCGCCGCGATGTCCGGGTGCAGATGCCGGTCCGCCTCGAGCCGGGGCGACACCGCTCTCAGCGCCGCGCGAACCGCCTCGAGCGACGCACTGGAGGTCAGCGGCGCGTGGAAGTCGCAGCCCTGGGCGCCGGCCAGCAGCTCGATACCGACCACCGCGATCGCGTTACGGGCCATGGGCGCCAGCCGCCGTGCGCCGTGGGCGGCCATCGAGACGTGGTCCTCCTGGTTGGCGGAAGTGGGGATGGAATCGACGCTGGCGGGATAGGCCGACTGCTTATTTTCCGACACCAGGGCCGCGGCGGTGACCTGCGGGATCATGAAGCCCGAGTTCAACCCCGGCTTCGGGGTCAGGAAGGCCGGCAGGCCGGAGAGCGCCGGGTCGACCAGCATGGCGATGCGCCGCTCGGCCAGCGAACCGATCTCGCAGATGGCGAGCGCGATCATGTCGGCGGCGAAGGCCACCGGCTCGGCGTGGAAGTTGCCGCCGGAAAGCGCCTCGTCGGTCTCGGCGAAGATCAGCGGGTTGTCGGAGACGCCATTCGCCTCCAGGGCCAGGGCGTCGGCCGCCTGGCGCAGCACGGTCAGGGCCGCGCCCATCACCTGCGGCTGGCAGCGCAGGCAGTAAGGGTCCTGCACCCGCTCGTCGCCTTTCAGATGCGAGGCGCGGATCGCCGAGCCGGCCATCAGGGCGCGGAGCGCGGCGGCGGCCTCGATCTGGCCGGCATGCCGGCGCAGCGCATGAATGCGCGGATCGAACGGCGTGTCCGAACCCTTGGCGGCCTCGGTGGAGAGCGCGCCGGTGACCAGCGCCGAGCGGAACAGCAGGTCCGCCTGGAACAGCGCCGCCAGGGCGTTGGCGGTCGAGAATTGGGTGCCGTTGAGCAGCGCCAGGCCCTCCTTGGGGCCAAGGGTGAGCGGCGCCAGCCCGGCGGCGGCAAGCGCGGTGTCGGCGGGTTTCCGACCGTCCGGAGTTTCAATCTCGCCGACCCCGATCATGGCGGCGGCCATGTGGGCGAGCGGCGCGAGGTCGCCGGAGGCGCCCACCGAGCCTTGGGCCGGCACCACCGGCGTCAGGCCGCGTCTCAGCATCGCCTCCAGCATCGCCGCCGTCGCCGGCTTCACGCCCGAGGCGCCGTGGGCGAAGCTCGCCAGCTTCAGCGCCATCATCAGCCGAATGACGGGTGTGGGCGACGGATCGCCGACGCCAGCAGCGTGGGAGAGGACGATATTGCGCTGCAACTGGTCCAGGTCCTCAGGCCCGATGCGCACGCTGGCCAGCTTCCCGAAACCGGTGTTGATGCCGTAGACCGGCTCGCCCTTCGCCAGGATCCGCTCCACCGCCGCCGCGCTCTCGGCGATGCGCGGGGCCGAAGACGGATCGAGCCGCGCGGGTGCGCCGCGCCAGATCTCGCGCCAGGCCGCCAGCTTCGTCTCGCCAGGGGTCAGGGTCACGACGCTCATCGGCCGCTCCAGACGCGAGCGCGCAGTGGGTTGAAGCCCATCCGGTAGACCAGTTCGGCCGGCGTCTCGATGTCCCAGATCGCCAGGTCGCAGCGCTTGCCGGCCTCCAGCGCCCCGATCTCGCCGCCGAGGCCGAGCGCGCCGGCGGCGTTGCGGGTGACGCCGGCCAGGCACTCCTCCACCGTCAGGCGGAACAGGGTGGCGGCCATGTTCATCGTCAGCAGCAGCGAGGTCAGCGGCGAGGTGCCGGGGTTGCAGTCGGTGGCGAGCGCGATCGGCACGCCGTGGGCGCGCAGGGCCGCGACCGGCGGCGCCCGCGTCTCGCGGACGAAGTAGTAGGCGCCCGGCAGCAGGGTGGCGATGGTCCCCGAGGCGGCCATCGCCGCGACGCCGGCCTCGTCCAGGTGCTCCAGGTGGTCGGCCGACAGGGCGGCGAAGCCAGCGGCCAGCGCCGCGCCGTGCTGGTTGGAGAGCTGCTCGGCGTGCAGCTTGACCGGCAGGCCATGCGCCCTGGCCGCCTCGAATACGCGCCGCACCTGGGCCGGCGTGAAGGCGATGGTCTCGCAGAAGGCGTCGACGGCGTCGGCAAGGCCCTCGGCTGCAGCGGCGGGAATGATCTCGCGGCAGACGAGGTCGATGTAGCCGTCCGGATCGCCGGCGAACTCGGGCGGCAGGGCGTGGGCGGCCAGCAGGGTGGTTCGGATGCGGACCGCGCGATGCTCCGCCAGGGCGCGGGCGGCGCGCAACGATTTCAGCTCGTGCTCGGTCGAGAGGCCGTAGCCGGATTTGACTTCGATCGTGGTCGCGCCCTCGGCGATCAGCGCGTCCAGGCGCGGCAGGGCGGCGGCGACCAGCTCGGCCTCGCTGGCGGCGCGGGTGGCGCGCATGGTCGAGACGATGCCGCCGCCGGCGCGGGCGATCTCTTCGTAGGAGGCGCCCGCCAAGCGCTGCTCGAACTCCCGCGCGCGATCGCCGCCATGGATCAGGTGGGTGTGCGGATCGATCAGGCCCGGTGTGATCCAGGCGCCATGGCAGGGGATTGCGTTCGCCGCTTCGAAGGCCGGCGCGTTGGACGCCGGGCCGGCATAGACGATGGTCCCACCCGCCTCGGCGATCACGCCGCGCTCGATGATCCCGAGACCCGGCCGCGCCGGATCGAGGGTGGCGAGCCGCGCGTCGGTCCATGCTCTGTCGCAGCGCATCGCGCTCCCCCAGCCGGTCGTCCAATCGCGGCGCTACACTTGGCCAGGCAAGTTATATTGTCTAGACATTACCGCACGGCTCGGGAAAGAATCTCATCATGAGCACTCTCTGGTTCGAGACGGCGCTGCTGCCTTCCGGTTGGGCTCGGCGCGTACGGTTGGGCGTCGAGGATGGACGGATCTCGGCGCTGACGAGCGACGTCGATCCCGCGCCCGGCGACATGCGGGGCGCCGTTGCGCTGCCGGGCCTGCCCAATGTGCACAGCCACGCCTTCCAGCGCGGCATGGCGGGCCTGACCGAGTATCGCGGCGACTCTCAGGACGATTTCTGGTCCTGGCGCGCGCTGATGTACCGGTTTCTCGACCGGCTGACGCCGGACGACGTGCGCGCGATCAGCGCCCAGGCCTTCGCCGAGATGCTGAAGGGGGGCTTCACCCGCGTCGGCGAGTTCCACTACCTGCACCACGATCCCGGCGGCGCGCCTTACGCGAACCTCGGCGAAATGGCGGACCAGATCGTGGCCGCGGCGGCCGAAACTGGCATCGGCCTTACCCTGCTGCCGGTCTACTACCGCCAGTCCAATTTCGGCGGCGCCCCCGCCCTGCCCGGACAGCGCCGGTTCCTGAGCGACCCGGAACGGTTCGCGCGACTGGTCGAGGTAAGCCGCCACGCCATCGCCGCCCTCCCCGACGCCAACCTGGGCGTCGCGCCCCATTCGTTGCGGGCGGTGACGCCGGAAGACCTGGCCGAGATCGTCCCGCTGGCCGGCGGCGGGCCAGTCCATATCCATGCCGCCGAACAGACCAGTGAGGTGGACGACTGCCTCGCCTGGTGCGGCCGCCGGCCGGTCAAGTGGCTGCTGGACGAGGCCGGCGCCGACGCGCGCTGGTGCCTCGTGCACGCCACGCACCTGACGGCTCAGGAAACCGCGCGCCTTGCCGCGAGCGGCGCGGTGGCGGGCCTGTGCCCGATCACCGAGGCCAATCTCGGCGACGGGGTCTTTCCCGCCGAGGCCTACCTCGGCGCCGGCGGCGAAATCGCGGTGGGCACGGACTCGAACATCCTGATCGACGCCGCGCAGGAGTTGCGCGGGCTGGAATATGCCCAGCGCCTGACGCGGCGGGCGCGCAATGTGCTGGCGACACCCACCGAGACCTCCACCGGCCGGCGCCTGTTCGACGCCGCCTTTGCCGGCGGCGCGCGCGCCCTTGGCCAGGGGCAGACCGGCCTTCAGCTGGGCGCCAGCGCGGACATCGTCTGCCTGGACCCCGACGATCTTTCGTTGGCGGGCCGCGCCGGCGACAAGCTGTTGGACGGCTGGGTCTTCGCCAGCGGCGCACGAGCGATCGAACGGGTCTGGCGACGGGGCGAACTGGTGGTGGAACACGGCCGCCACGTCGACGCTGACCGGATCGGCGCCGCCTATCGCAAGACACTGGAACGGCTGCTCGCGTGAAGCCGCTCAGCCTGGAACGGCGAATCCGCGCCGATCTGGAAGCCAGGATCCGTTCGGGCCAGTGGCCGCCGGGGCGACGCATCCCGACCGAACTCGAGCTGATGTCCAGCTACGGCTGCTCGCGCATGACCGTCAGCAAGGCGATCGGCTCGCTGGTCCAGTCAGGCCTGGTGGAGCGGCGCAAGAAGGCCGGCTCGTTCGTGGCCCGGCCGCACGTCCAGACCGCCGTGCTGGAGATCCCCGACATTCCGGCCCTGATCGCCAGCCGCGGCGAAAGCTATCGCTTCGAACGATTGAGCCGTTCGCTGCGGCCGCTTGACGCCAACGACCCCAACGAAACCATCCTGATGGCAAGCGGGCCGGTGCTGGAGGTGTCCGGCACGCACTTCGCCGCCGACGCCCCGTTTGCGCTGGAACGGCGGATCCTGAATCTGGACGCCGTCCCCGAGGCCGTAGGCCTGCCGTTCGACCTCACCCCGCCAGGGTCGTGGCTGCTGCAGCACGTGCCCTGGACCGAGGCGCGCCATCGCATCACCGCTGTCAACGCCGACGCCGAGACCGGGCGGCGCCTCGGGCTCGCCCGCGGCCGGGCCTGTCTCATGGTGGAGCGCCACACGTCGCGCCTGGGCGAGTGGATCACCTTCGCGCGCCTGCTGTTCCCCGGCGAGCGCTACGACCTCGTGGCCAGCTTCGCGCCGGACCGCCGTCGGATCGCAACGAGCGGGGGGTGAACCGGCGCTGGGGCGGATGAGGGCCGATCGGCGGCCCTTCGACCGGCGCCGAATTCGGACGCCTCGTGGCGACCACGCCTCGCCGTTAATAATTCTAACGTGCAAAATCCCCCAGGGGCGACAACGCGGGCAATTTATCAAAGAATTGAACGCGCCTTGCCTTTTTCACCAAAAGCTGGATTTCTCCCCCGCGCCGCGTTGCCGCCACGAAAGAAGCCCTATTATGAAGCGGTTCAGGCGTTGGAGAGGGCGGACTGCATGCGCGTAGCGATGATCGGGACGGGTTACGTGGGTCTGGTGTCGGGGGCCTGCTTCGCGGACTTCGGCCACGACGTCACCTGCATCGACAAGGACGAAGGCAAGATCGCCAGACTGAAGGCTGGCGTAATGCCGATCTATGAGCCGGGGCTGGATCTGCTGGTGGCGCGCAACGTCGAGGCGGGGCGGCTGTCGTTCACCGTCGACGCCGCCCAGGCGATCCGCGGCGCGGATGCGATCTTCATCGCGGTGGGCA
>Ga0302314_10009013_pt1 | contig 17686 bp, 16 predicted proteins | sample III_Palsa_N2_3_FD_200533 | JGI IMG/M metagenome (GOLD analysis project Ga0302314, IMG submission 200533) | Peat permafrost microbial communities from Stordalen Mire near Abisko, Sweden - III_Palsa_N2_3 | ecosystem: Environmental > Terrestrial > Soil > Palsa > Peat permafrost | place: Sweden...
CCGGGTTGGGCTCCCAGGTTGCGGCACCACCGAGCGCCCGCTGCCCGGTACGCTCTTGAGCGCTGTCAAAGAGCGTGTTCTTCGTCTCCGGCACGCGATCCGCGTTGCCCTTGTCAAAGTGGCTGCACGACTCGGTGCCGGCCGCGATGAAGCAGTCGCCCTCGCCCGCGCGAATCGCGTGGGTCGCCATCCTGATCGTCTGCAGCGACGAGGAGCAGTAACGGTTGACGGTCACACCAGGAACCTCACGCAAGCCTGAGAGCAGCGCCACCACGCGCGCGATGTTGAAACCCTGCTCCGCTGCCGGCTGACCACAGCCGAGCATCAGGTCCTCAATCTCGTGCGGCTCGATCTGCGGCACGGCTGCGAGGGCTGCCCGCACCGCGATCGCAGCGAGGTCGTCCCCTCGCATCGGCGCGAGCGTGCCTTTGACCGCGCGCCCGATCGGGGTGCGAACCGCGGAGACGATTACCGCGTCATTGGGATTCATCGGAACCTCACCAGACCGCCGTCGAGCACGACGCTGCCACCAACCGAGACGGCGAAGGGAACGGCGCCGTCCTGCTCAGCCGGCCAGACATCCAGCTCCAGAAGATCTCCGGGTAGCACCGCGGCGGTGAAGCGGGCTTCAAGCGCACAGAGCTCCCAGGGCTCGCGATTCAGCAGGCGCGCCAGCTCCCGGGCAGCGAAACCGAGCGTGCAGAGCCCGTGCAGGATCGGGCGCGGGGCTCCGATCACGCGCGCAGCCTCGGGGTCGATGTGAATCAGGTGGCGGTCCCCGGTCAACCGGTACAGAGCCGCCTGATCCGGTGAGGTCGCAACCTCCAGCGTTCCACTTGGGGCGGTTTGTGGCGAGCGTCGGGCCGCTGGGCCACGGTCGCCACCGAAGCCACCGCACCCGGGCGCAAAGAGCGCGTACGTGGCGCGGAAGAGCTGGCAGCTGACCTCGATCTCAAAGATCGCTGCGGAACCCTTGTCCCAGACAGCGGTGACCCGAGCCTGCTGTTCAAGCCGGCCCTGCGGCGGTAGTTCACCGAGCAGCTCAAAACGCTGAGAACCGTGCACCGCGGTTGCACGCGAGAAGAAACCACGGTCACCAAGGACGTCCGATGCCCACAGGCCGTGAGGCAGCGCGAAGCTCGGCAGCACGCGCAGATCTCGTTCGAAGACCAGCTCCAAGTCGGTCGCGTGAGCCCCGACCGCAAGCGCGTAGAGGATCGCGTCTCGCTCGTCGTACTCGATCACGCGGGAGCCGAGATCGAGGCCGATCGCCTCAACCGCGGGGATCAAAGTGGCTGTCTCCATCGCTCCTGAATCACTGTTGATTTGACCAAGCGGTTGCTTGGTTTCAGTACTATAGACCAATGCAGACCGACGCTGTTCCCCACGAGACACTGGCCACCGGATTCGCTTTTCCAGAGGGCCCACGCTGGCATCAGGACGCACTCTGGTTCTCCGATATGCATGGACACGCCGTGTTCCGTCTTGACGCCGAGGGCAAAACCGAAAAGGTCGCGGACGTCCCAGAATGTCCCTCCGGACTGGGCTTCCTGCCGGACGGACGGCTGCTGATCGTCTCGATGCATGACCGCCGCGTGATGCGGCTCGACCCGAGCGGACTGGTTGAGCACGCCGACCTCAGCGAGCTGGCGCCGTGGCACCTCAACGATATGACCGTGGACAGCTCAGGTCGCGCCTACGTCGGCAACTTCGGTGACGGCTCGGCGCCGCCCGACCCGCCGAAACCGACGGTGCTGATAGCGGTCGAGCCCGACGGTTCCTCACGGATCGTCGCCGACGATCTGCACTTCCCCAATGGGATCGTGATCTCGCGCGACGGCGGGACGCTGATCGTTGCCGAGACCCGTTCGGTCCCTGGGCGCCTGACGGCCTTCACTGTTACAGCGTCGGGCGACCTGAGGGCGCGCCGAACGCTGATTGAGTTCGGTCCGGGCGAGCTGCCAGACGGGCTGGCACTCGATGCCAACGACGGGATCTGGGTCGCGATGCCTTTCTCACGTGAAGTGGTACACGTCACCGCAGCCGGCAAGCTGGACGAGCGACGCCCGATTGAGAACCCCTACGCGCTCACCGTCGGCGGTCCGAACGGCGACGCGCTGTTCGTCTGCAGCGCGCCCACCTGGTTACCGGAGGAAGCGGTCCGGCTACACGGCGGATCGGTGCATCGGTTGAACCTCGCTTGAGGCCGGCTGGCCTCAGACGAGCGCGCTAAGCGGGCTGCAGCCCTAGCGCCAGATCCGCGCTTGCCGAAATCGCCCGCAGCAGGTTGCTCTCGGTGATCTCCGCGCCGCGCAGCTCTTCGACTATCCGTCCGTTAACGAGCGCCAACACTCGGTCACAGACGCCAACCAGGTCTTCCATGTCCGAGGAGCAGACGACGAAGCCGGCGCCGGTGCGGGCGTGCTCGCGGACCAGGTCGTAGATCGCGTACCGCGCGCCGATGTCGACGCCGCTGGTCGGATCCTCCATGAAGACCACGCGTGGCTCGATGCCGAACCATTTGGCCAGCAGCACCTTCTGCTGGTTGCCGCCGCTGAGCATGCTGTACGGCCGGTCCGGGTCAGGCGGACGGATATCAAGCTTCTCGATCCACGCGGCCACCGCTTCGCGCTCGCGCTGGCGCTGGATGCGGCCCATCTTGGCGAACTCAGAGACGCGGCCGAGCGTCATGTTCTCCTCAATGGTGAAGCTCGGGATCGCCGCCTGCGGATGGCGGTTGGGAAGCACGAGCGCCAGGCCCAGATCGCGTGCCTGCTTAGGCGTGATCTCGCCGACGACGTGCTGACCTGCCAACTCGAGGTCCACCCAGGCGGGGATCGCCCCGCAGACCGCGGCTGCCAAAGTGTCACGACCGGATCCGGAGAGCCCCGCGACGCCGAGCACCTCCCCGGAGCTAACGCTGAAGCGCAGGCCGTTGATCGGGTCGCACCGTAGGCTCCGGACCGTGAGCACCGCCTCACGCTCGGCCGCGCCGGGCGCGACCTCAACCGCGGCCGCCGCGGCGACCGTGGCGTTGGTTGCCATCTCCACGTCCTGACCGACAATCAGCTGTGCCAAGCGCGCTCGGTCGACTCCGTCGGCCGGCAGCGTGCCCTGGCAACGCCCGTCGCGCAGCACCGTCACGTGCGCTGCGAGGCTGAGCACCTCGTCGAGGCGATGGGAGACGTAGAGGATGCTCACGCCGGCGCCAACGACATCTCGCAACACTTTGAAGAGCGCCGCGCACTCTGCGGGCGGCAGCGCCGCGGTCGGCTCGTCGAGCACCAGCAGCGTGATGCTGCCGTGCTTGTCATCAAGCGCGCGCGCGATGGCCAGGGCGCTGCGGTCAACCGCGCGCAGATCACTGACCGGAACCTCCAGATCCATCTCTACGCCGATCCGGGAGAGCAACTCCTCGGCGTGACGGCGATGGGCTTTGCGGTCGATGCGGCCGCCGACGTTAGTCGTGAAACCAGAGGCCAAACCGATGTTCTCGGCGCCGGTCAACTCGTCGATCAGGCCAAGCGCCTGGTGGACAAAACGCAAGCCCCTGCGCTGCGGGTCGACGGGCGTGCCGAGCGTGAGCTCTTGACCGTCCACCAGAATCCGGCCGCCGGGGTCGGCGTCATGGAATCCGGAGAGGCACTTGATCAGCGTCGATTTGCCAGAGCCGTTCTCACCGACCAGTGCGTGGATCTCAGCATGGCCAATCTCGAAGGAGACATCGGCGAGCGCACGCTGCCCCGGGAAGGTCTTTGAGACATGCTCAATTGAGATCAGTGCTGAGCCCTGCTCGCTCACGGTGAGCTCCTATCAGTCGCGACGGCGCCCGGAATCACGCTCCGGCCAGCAGCATGCTACCAGCGCTACCAAACGCTTGCTTGGGTAGATTGTGCCCCGGGGCGGTGAGGAATCCTCAGGCCCCAGCGACAGCACCGCCGTCAACGACCATATCTGAGCCGGTCATGTAGGCCGACTCGGACGAGAGCAGGAAGAGCGCGGCGGCTGCGAGTTCATCGACCTCTCCCACGCGACCGAGTGGGATCCCGGCCCAGTGCGCAGAATCGTCAGGTGCGGTGGCCATCGCAGTGCGAACGCCGCCCGGGATCAGGGTGTTGACCCTGATACCCATCGGCGCAAGCTCGAGTGCCGCGACCCGTGTGAGGCCGCGGATGCCCCACTTCGACATCGTGTACGCGCCAAGCTCGGGGTAGCCGGTCACGCCCGCGGTCGAGCTGACGTTGACGATCGCCCCGCCGCCTGCCCGCGCCATCTCCGGCGCGCAGGTCCGGACCCCGAGGAAGGTCCCGCGCAGGTTGATCGACAGCAGCCGGTCCAAGCTCTCGACGGTCTCCTCAAGCAGCGGGCGCCGATACATGATCCCGGCGTTGTTGACGAGGCCGTCGAGACGGCCGAACCGTTCGACGACGGCGGCGAGCGCCGCTGCCCACGCGGTCTCGTCAGCAACGTCAAGTTCGACGAACAGGCCTGCAGACCCCAGCTCCTGCGCCAATGCCGCGCCGTCATCAACAAGCACGTCAGTGACGGCGACAGCGGCCCCCTCACGCGCGAACAGTCGCGCCTCAGCGGCTCCCTGGCCGCGAGCCGCACCGGTCACCAGTACCACGCGGCCATCGAGCCGGCCGCTCATTGCTCCCGTGCGGCATCCGCGATGTGACGCCGCGCCATCTCGACGTAGCGCATCGCGCTGTTCTCAATCGATTCCCGCGTCGGGTTTGCAACTGGAACGATCTTGGCGGGTACGCCCTGGGCTCGATGTGCGGTCGGCACCTCCTGGTCACCGACCAGAACTGCTCCGGCGGCCACAACTGAGCCCGGCTGCATGCGGGCGGTGTGCAGCACCGCAGCGACCGCGATCATGCAGGCGTCACCGATCTCAGCCGCCTCGATGAACGCCAGATGGGCGATCAGGCAGTCATCGCCGATGACCGTGCCGCGCTGCGGCGAGGTGTGAATCACGGCGTTGTCCTGGATGCTCGTGCGGGCGCCGACCCGGATGAAGCCGAAATCGCCGCGCAGGACCGCGCCCGGCCAGATGCTGCTCTCGGGCCCGATCTCAACGTCACCGATCACCGTCGCCCGCTCATGTACGAACGCGCTGGGCGCGATCCGCGGCACCTTGCCCTCGAACGGGATGATCATGTCGCGGCGCTCCCGGCCTCGGTCGCCAGCCGGACGGCGTGCTCCCGCAGCTGAGTCTTCGCGACCTTGCCACCGGCCGACTGCGGCAGCTCGTCCATCACAACCAGACGCTCGGGAATCAGTTCCTTGGAGGTACCCCTGGCGATCAGGAACTCGGCCAGTTCACCCAGCTCGAGCGGCAGCTCGTGGTCGCGAAGCTCGACGAAGATGCAGACCCGCTCACCGAAGATCTGATCCGGGATCGGCACCGCCGAAGCGAGCGCGACGTTGGGGTGTGCGGAGACCTCTTCCTCCACCTCTGGCGCACTGATGTTCTTGCCCCCGCGGATGATCAGGTCCGATTTGCGCCCGACGACCGACAGGTACCCCTGCTCGTCCACCTCAACGATGTCCGCCTGCAGCGCAAAGCCGTCTTCAGTGAAGAGTTCCGCGTCGGCAGCCGGATCGTCCAGGTAGCCGGCACCGATCGATGGCCCACGTGAGCCGGGTTGACCGCGGCCCGCCGTCGTCTCGCGCCCTTGGTCGTCGTAGAGCCGCAACTCGGTACCGGGCGGAAGCTTGCCTGCTGTGCGCAGACGCCGCTGCTGTGGATCGTGAATGCTCGTACCGGTGACGAAGCCCGCCTCATTTGAGCCGTAGACGTTCAGAATCGGCGCGCCGGTTGCCTCTTCAAAACGTCGCGCGGCCTCATACGGGATCGGCTCACCGCCGGTGAACATGACCCGCAGGGACGAGAGATCGGTCCGCTCGTAGGCCGGGTCCGCGAGCAGCATCCGAAACTGGGTCGAGACGGCGCAGAGCACGGTGGCGCGCTCACGTTCAAGCAGCGCCAGCGCCTCCGCCGTGTCGAAGCGCTCGGTCAAGATCGTGTTGGCTCCGAGATAGCAGGGCACGAAGTGGGCGCTCCACTGGCCAAATCCGTAAGGCGTCGGCACGACGCTCAGCACCACCTCGTCATCCCGCATGCCACCGAACTCGATCGCCATCCGGCTGAAGTAATGCCACCGGTTCTGCTGATGGACCACGCATTTAGGCAGCCCGGTTGTGCCCGAGGTCGAGTTGATCAACCAGAGGTCATCCGGGCCGAGCCGGCGCGCGTCCAGCAGGGTGCGATCGGCGACCGGAACGTGCGCTTTACCGTCGAGGAGCAACGGCGCCTCCGCATCGACCTCGAAGCGAGGCACAACCACGTGGTGGTCGATGCCGCCGAGCTCCGCCACAACCGCTGCCATCGCTTCACCGCGATGCTCAGCGTGAGAGATCAGAGTCGTGGCCTGCGTCTTGGAGAGCAGATGCTCGAGCTCACGACGCCCGGCTCGGGAGGCGAGCCCGACCGTTACCAGCCCGGCTTTCTCGCACGCGATCTGCGCCACGTGATAGCTCGGCGTGTCCGGCAGCCGGATGGCAACGCGGGCGCCGGGCTCCAGTCCGATGTCAATCAGCGAGCGCGCGAGCCGCTCAGATGCGGCGTCGTATTCGCCCCATGTGAGGCGGCCGTCGATCGTCGTGAACGCCAGTGCATCCGGGCGTTCCATGGCGTGCCGCGCGACGTGATCCACGAGCGTCTGCGGCGACCACCAGCCGCGCTCGTAGTACCTGGCAGAGCGCTCCGCGGGAGTCTCTGCGGACGCTGCCGTCGGACCGTCGCTCGGAGCCATCACGCTGGACACCCTAGCAAGCGCTTGGTACAGTCGCGTCCGAGATCGAGGATGGAGAGGAGTCCAGACATGTCAACCAAGCTCGACGCTGCCCCGCCACAGCCTGACGGTTCAGCGGCGAACTCACCGACGGCTGACGGCACGTCCGCTCGGGCGAACGAGGCTACGTCGCCGGCCGCGTCTCGTGGTCCGTTGGCCAAGCTCAGCTACCGGAACATCGGTGCCGTGTACGTCTGGCTCGTGCTCATAGTCGTCTTCACTGTCTGGAAGCCTGACCTGTTTTTCACGGTCCGCACCGCCAAGACGGTCGTCAACGAGTACGCGATAACCGGTCTTGCGGCACTCAGCGTCGTGATGCCTCTGGCCGCGGGCATCTTTGACCTCTCGATCGGCTCAACCGTCGGTTTCGCAGGAGTCTTCTCCGGTTGGGCGCTGAACAATCTCGGACTTCCCCCGATCCTCGCGATCCTGCTGACACTCTGCGCGGGCCTTGCGATCGGCTTGATCAACGCGCTCGTGGTTGTGCGGATGAAGATCGACTCGTTCATCGGCACGCTGGCCACCGGTTCGATCATCGCCGCGCTGACAATCTGGGTCTCGGGCGATCAGATCCTGACCGGCAAGCTCTCGGACAGCTTCACAAACTTCGCCAGCAGCAGCATCGGCGGAGTGCAGCTGCCGGTGATCTACATGATCGTCGCGATGATCGTGCTCGCCTATGTGCTTGAGCAGACCACCTTCGGTCGCCACACGTATGCGTCGGGCTACGGCCCTGAGGTCGCGCGCCTCGTCGGCCTGCGGGTCGACCGGATCCGCACGATCTCACTGCTGTGGTCAGGCGTGATCGCGTCATTCGCCGGAATCGCGCTCGCCTCTCAGCTCGGTTCGGCCGACCCGACATCAGGTCCGGAGTATCTGATTCCCGCGTTCTCCGCGGCCTTCGTCGGGGCCACACAGTTCCGCAAGGGCCGCTTCAACCCTTGGGGTGCAGTGGTTGCTGTGCTGATGATCGGCACCGGCAGTGTCGGCCTGCTGCTCGCCGGTACGCAGGAGTGGATGCCACAGGTCTTCCAGGGGGCGGTGCTGATCGCTGCGGTCGGCATCACGACCTTCCAGCGCAAAGCCGCCCGCCAGCCGAGCTCCGAGTAGCCGCGCCGACACGAGCGCGTTGACCGTGGTTGACCAGCGAATCCTGATTGTCGGAGCAGGCGCGATCGGTGGGATCACGGCCGCGCTCATGCAGCCGCACGTCGAGCGCGTCGCCCTGATCGGGTCGGATCGGGAGAGCACGGACCTGCTGCGAAGCCCAGGCCTTCAGCTCGAGCGCCGTGGCGAGCTGCTCCGGATCCCGCTTGAGGCCCACCGCTCGGCCGCGACGGTCGAGGGTGAGTTCGACTTCTGCCTGATTGCGGTCAAGGCTCCGGCGCTTCAGGCGGCTTTGGAGCCGCTGGTTGCGCGCGGCGGAATTCAGAATTTCGTCTCACTCGGCAACGGCCTTGTTCAGGATCGGATCGCGGAGCTGGTCGGCCATGAGCGACTAATTGCCGGCACGGTCGAATGGGGCGCGACCAACGTCGGTCCCGGCCATCTGCGTCAGACAAGCGAGAACCCCTTTGTGATCGGGGAACTCGACGGCAGCGTTCGCCCGCGCACCGAACAGCTGCTCGAGGCCCTTGCGACCTTCAGTCCAGCGCGGATCACCACCAACATCACCGGCGCGCTGTGGTCGAAGCTGATCCTCAACAGCGCCCTCTCCGGTATGAGCGTCGTTGGTGGCTGCGACTGCGCACAGGTGATCACGCATCCGGCGGGTCGGCTTGCGCTGCGGCGCGTCTGGACCGAGAGCTACCAGCTCGGGCTCACCCAGGGTCTTGAGCTCGAGTCGATCCTTGGCATGGAGCCGGGCGCACTTGGGTCGCCAGACCCCGCGATCTACGAGCCTGCCCTGCAGCACACACTCGAGCAGTCCGGGCCGACACGTGCCTCGATGCTGCAGGACATCGAACGCGGACGGCTGAGCGAGGTTGATGTGATCAACGGCGCCGTGGTGGCCCGCGCGCAGCAGCTCGGAGCCACAGCACCGTTCAACGCGCGGGTGCTTGAGCTGGTGCACGGCTTCGAACGGGGCGAGCTCGCCCCGTCAACCGCTCTCTTTGCAGACGTGGCCAACGCCACCTGAGCAGCCGCTCTACTCGGTCGCGGCGCGAACCGCGATCAGCCAGCCGGGCACCTCGCCGCCGCCATCGACGCGCAGATCAGCGCCGTTGATGTGGCCCGCCAACGGCGAGGCGAGCAACAGGCAGGCGGATGCGACATCCGCGGGCTGCGCGAAGCGCCCCTGCGGGATCGTCGCCGACGCCGCCGCGAAGCCGGCGTCACCGCCGTAGTGGCGGGCCGAGCCCTCGGTCTCAACCAGACCGGGTGTGACCTGGTTGACGCGAACCTTCGGCGCCCATTCGAGGGCTAGCGCTCGGGTGAGCCCGGTCAGCCCAGACTTGGCCGCCGCGTAGATGGCCACACCCGGGGCGGGCCGCAGCTCTGCAACGCTGCCGATGTTGATCACCTGACCGCCGCTCTCCTGACCCTGCATCACGCTGTTGGCTCGCTGGGCGACGTAGAACGGTGAGAGCAGGTTGAGCGTGACCACAGCGGCGGCGCGTTCCGGCTCAAGCGTCGCGGCTGGCGCCGGCGCGGTACCGCCCGCGTTGTTGATGACGATGTCAATCCGGCCGTGTCCGGCGACGGTCTGGTCGACCGCGGCTGCGGCTTGGCCAGGATCCCGCACATCTGCCTGAACGAAGCTGACACCGTCGGCCAGATGCTCGGGCAGATTCCGGCCACAGGCGACGACCGTGGCGCCGCGCTCAACGAACGCGGCGCTGATCCCGGCACCGATGCCCCGGGTGCCTCCGGTGACCAGCACAACCTTGCCGCTGAAGTCGAGTTCGCCGCTCACAGAGTCAGATGATCCCAGCGCGCTGACCGACGAGACGTCGCAGGTGTCGGTTCCCTCCACTGAGCAGCTCAGTCGATTTGGCGCGTTTGAAGAAGTAATGCGCGTCGTGTTCCCAGGTGAAGCCGATTCCGCCGTGGAGTTGGATCGATTCGGACGCTATCTGCAGCAGCGCTTCACCGCAGACCAGCTGTGAGAGTGGAGCGACCGTTGGCAGCTCCTGCGGCGCGCCGTCTACGACCCAGCTGGCATATGCGGCCGTGGAACGCGCCGACTCGAGTGCGACGAACAGGTCGGCACAACGGTGTTTGAGGGCCTGAAAGCTGCCGATCGGCCGGCCGAACTGGACGCGCTCACCGAGGTACGCAACCGTGATCTCCAGGCACCTGGCCGCCGCGCCAACTGCCTCACAGGCGAGAGCGACCGAGAGGATCTGCCGGGCACGCTCAACCGCCGCAGCGCCGGCGTCTCCGCCCGGTGTCAATCGGGTTGCAGGTGCATCGGTGAGTCGGATCGTCGCCTGGCGGCGGGTCTGATCCATCGTCGCGTGCGCCTGGACCACAACCCCGCTAGCGCCCAGGTCAATGCCATAGAGCGCCGAGCCGTCGTCATCCTCAACAGCCGCAATCAGGAACGCTGCGTGCGCGCTGTCCAGCACGTGATTGAGCTGACCGTTGAGCGTCACCGCCCCGGAGGCGCCGGTCGGCCTGACGTTGTTCTCATCCAGCGACACGGTCGCGACGCAGCCGCCACTGATCTGGTCCAGCAGGGGCGCGGACCGCTCAGCGTCAACACCGGGACCGCCGAGCGCGTGCGCTGCCGTGACCGTCACGAGGAATGGGACTGGGACGAGGCTGCGACCCAACTCCTCCAGAGCGATGCCGACCTCGACAAAGCTCGCGCCGGTCCCGCCGTAAAGCGGGTCAATCGCGAGTCCGGTGAGCTCCATCTCACCGGTCAACCGCAGCCAGACAGGAGCCGCGAAGCCATCACCCAGCTCTGCCGCGTCGCGAACCACCTTGCCGCTGGCATGGCGCTCGACAAAGTCCCGCAGCGTCTGCTGGAGATCGCGTTGCTCATCATTGAGCCTAAATTCCACGGTCGCTCACCCCCTCGGAAGACCGAGCACCCGCTCGGCAAGGATGTTGCGCTGGATCTCATTCGAGCCGGCGTAGATGGTGTCCGCGCGCGTGTACAGGAAGACGGCCTGCTCACGCGTTAGCTCGTAGGCCTCGGCAGGCAGAACGGTCGCAGCAGCACCGCGGATATCGATGCCCAGCTCCCCCAGTCGGCGGTGCCAGTTGGCCCAGAGCAGCTTTGAGACCGACGCGGCCGCCGGCTCATTCGTGCCGAGTGTGCGCAACGCCTGGTAGCGCATCACGCGCAGCTCGATCCACGCCTGCACAAGCCGCTCGGAAATCTGCGGGTCCTCGACGGTGCCGTTCTCATGGGCATCGGCGATCACCTGATCAAGCTCACGCTGGAAGCCGACCTGCTGGGCGAGCGTAGCGACACCACGCTCAAACCCGAGCGTTCCCATCGCGACCTTCCAGCCGTCTCCTGGCTCTCCGACCACGTAGTGCTGCTCGGTCCGAGCGTCGTCAAAGAAGACCTCGCTGAACTCAGAGCTGCCGGTGATCTGGACGATCGGCCGAATGTCAACCCCTTCCTGATCCATCGGCACAAGCAGGTAGGAGAGCCCACGGTGGCGCTCCGAGTCCGGATCGGTCCGAGCTATCACGAAGCACCAGTCCGCGTGGAAGGCGAGCGAGGTCCACACCTTCTGACCGTCGATTGACCAGCTGCCGTCCCTCAACACCGCCCTGGTGCGGACACCGGCCAGATCTGATCCAGCGCCTGGTTCGGAGTAGCCCTGACACCACATCTCCTCTCCCTTGAGGATCCCGGGAAGGAAGCGACGCTGTAGTTCTTCGCTACCGAACGCGACCAGTGTCGGAGCCAGTAGATACTCGCCCATGTGGTTGACCCGGCCAGGCGCGTCGGCGCGCGCGTACTCCTCCGCGAAGATCACCTGTTGCATCAGCGTGGCGCCACGACCGCCGACGCTCTGAGGCAGGCCGAGGCCGATCCAGCCGGCCGCGCCGAGCGCCTTCTCCCACTCCGTCCGCAGCTCAATCGCCTCGTGCTCACGACCCGAGCCGCCGGTGCCACGTAGCTGTTCAAATTCGCCGCGGAGGTTCTGCGCGAGCCACTCCCGTACCTCGGCGCGGAACGCCTCGTCTTCAGCGGTGACAGACAGGTCCATCTGGCGCAATATACACAAGCAAGCGCTTGGTAGAGTAGATCCTGTGACCGGGCCGCGCCTCAACCTCGCATTGGCGAACTACGGGAAAGGCGCCGTCGACGATGGCCGCGCCTCTGCCCGGACCTTGCTCGATCTGGCCGTCGCCGCTGACGCGGCTGGCATCGGTGCGCTCACCGTCGTGGATCACGTCGTGCTCGGCAGCGACCTTGGCGGGTATCCGTATGGAACGTTCCCGGGCGGCCCGGACGCTCCATGGCTCGAGCCGCTCACGCTGCTGGCGGCGATCGCGGCAAGGACCGACCAGATCAGACTGACCACCGGCGTAGTGATCGCGCCGCTGCGCGGCGCCGCCGTGTTGGCCAAGACCGCCGCAACACTCGATCTGCTCTCAAATGGGCGGCTGGACCTAGGGGTTGGCGTCGGCTGGCTTGCCAAGGAGTACGAGGCCGCCGGCATGGAATTTTCCGAACGCGGACGCCTGCTCGACGACACCCTCGCGGCTTGCGCCGCGCTATGGCGGGGCGGCCCGACGAGCTTCAACTCGCCGCGCCTGCGGTTCGACGATGTCTGGTGCAACCCGCTGCCGGTCCAGCCTGGCGGTGTGCCGATCTGGATCTCGGGCGAACTGCATGAGCGCAACATCGCTCGAATCGTCCGCCATGGCTCCGGCTGGCTCGCGAGTCCGGACGCGACGCTGGAGAGCGTCCGCGCCGGCGCCGCGACACTGCGCGCGAGGCTGGAAGCCGCGGGTCGCGATCCCGCCTCGATCCGGATCCGGGTCGCGCTGCCGGTGGTGCGCGACAGCGCGGGCCGGCCGCTGCTTGAGCAAAGCTTCGCAAGCGTGCCGGAGCTGCTGGCGTTCGCGACAGACGTCCACACCCCCCTCGCGGTGTGGTGTAGAGATACCTCGGAGGCTGACGAGCAGTGCGCGTCACTGGCGGCAGCCTGGAAAGGAGCACTGGGTTGAGCGGATCACCAGAGGGCGGCATCGACGATTTCTCGAGCCGAGCCGGGGCGGCGCTTGTGACCGGCGCCAGCGGTGGACTCGGCGGCGCCGCCGCGCGGTTACTGGCTTCACGCGGCGCAACGGTCGCGCTGACCTACAGGTCCAACGCGAACGCCGTTGAACAGCTGGCGGCGGCGATTCGATCCGAGGGTGGCGAGGCCTCATGTCACCAGCTGGATCTTGTCGACGCTGAGCGCTGCGCCGCAGTCGTGTCGGAGGTGGTGGACCGCCACCGGGCGATCCACACACTGGTCCACGCTGCCGGACCGCATGTCCCGCAACGTCACCTGAGCACGGTCCCCGCGCAGGATATGCGCGCCCAAATCGAGCAAGACGCCTCCGGACTCTTCAACCTCTTGAGCCCGGCGATACCGGAACTGCGGCGATCGCAAGGAGCGATAGTCGCGGTGACGACGGCAGCCACCGGCCGCTACGCCGTCCGTGACGGACTGTCCGCCGTCCCGAAGGCCGCCGTAGAGATGCTGATCCGTGCGATCGCGGCCGAAGAGGGCCGCTTTGGCATCCGCGCGAACTGTGTCGGTCCGGGCATGCTCAGCGACGGGATGGCCGAGCGGCTGATCGCGTCCGGTGATCTTGATCAGGTCGCGCTTGAAGCAGCACGCCGGAACATCCCGCTGCGCCGCTTCGGCACAGCCGCCGACATCGCCGAAGCCGTTGTATTCCTCGCATCCGACCGCGCCGGTTACATCAGCGGCCAGCTGCTGGCCGTAGACGGTGGCTTCGGCGCGTAAGCGAGTGCTTAGCAAACGCTAACCAAGCAAGCGCTTGACAGAAGACCGAACCGTGGAATACGCTTCCACCAAGCAAGCGCTTGGTGAGAGGATTGCTGTATAGGTGCGCGGAGCCGGTCCCGGCACGCCACCGAGGTTTAATTACTTAGAGGAGAGGAAATGGGACTTCACTCGGCCCGTAGTCGGGCTTTTGTGGTGGCTGGCGCAATTGCGATAGCCGCCAGTGTCGGCACAGCTTCGGCAAAGTCGACAAGCAGCGCTTCGGCGCACAGCAGTGCCGGTTTCAGTGCCGCGATCGCGGCGAACAAGGGGTACGAGACTCGCCCGACGAGCATTGGCATCACCACTCCGGTGGGTGCCAAGATCCCGAAGGGCAAGACGATCGACTTCATTCAGTGCGGCGTGCCCGCATGCGTGGTCGAGGGCAACATCCTGGCGGCCGCAACCAAGCTTCTCGATTGGAAGCTGGTCCGGATCAACGCCGGCACATCCGCGCAGCAGATCGCTGACGCGTATCAGACGGCGGTCACCAATAAGCCGAATGCGGTGATCGGCTCAGGCTTTGACCGCTCGCTCTTCGCTTCGGAGATCGTCAAGTTGAAGGCCATGAAGATCCCGGTTCTAGAGGCTTTCGTAGCCGACTCAACCGGTAACGGCATTGACGTGGTCGGGGGGCCGAAGCTCAACGCGATTCAGGGCAAGGAAGAGGCCGACTACATCCTGGCCAGCACCACGAGCAAGTCGGCATCGTTCGGCTCCGTGGTCCCGAGCGGCTTCGCGAACATGGTTCAGGAGAACACCGCGTTCCAGAAGGAGATCAAGGCACAGTGCTCCGGTTGTTCAGTCAAGCCGCTGATCGTCCCGGTGACGAGCATCGGTACTGACCTGCCGACGCGTGTCTCAACGTTCCTGACCGCCAACCCGAAGATCCTCTGGACCTGGCTCGGCTACGACGACATGGTGAGCGGCGTGCCCGTGGCACTCAAGGGCGCGGGCATCACCAGCGCGAAGTTCTCAACGATCAGCATGAACGGAACGGTTGCCGACGCGATCAAGGGCGGCCAGGATGTGTACAGCGGCATCGGCGTGAGCTTCCCCGAGGTGTACTGGCGTGAGATCGACCTGCTGGCCCGTGACTTCGCCGGCAAGTCGTATTCGGTGGATCTGAATGACGCGACACTGCCGGTCTGGACGATCACGAAGTCCAACTTGCCCTCAGACGCTGGCGCGACTTTGTTCGCCAACGTGGTCACCTACCAGCAGCAGTTCAAGAAGCTCTGGGGTCTCGGCTAACCGTCCACTAGCGCTCCTCCACCACCACCGGCCCGCCGGGACGCGCACGCGTCCCGGCGGGCCTTTTTTTGTGCGCACCCCGCCGGCTCCTGCTGACCGAAGATCGTTGGCTAGCTGATCAGCTTGCGTGACTGCGCGAGCAGCGTGATGAACCCGTCAGCGTCCGCCAGGTCGATCACGGGCAGCGGCCCGAGCTCGCCGGCGAGTAGGCCCGCGTCCTTGGCCAGCAGGTCATCCACGAGCACGGAGAAGTGCTCGGCCATCCAGCTCGTGCCGGTCGCGGTACGGATCACGTCCGCACAGTTGGAGGCGTCGATCCCGGCACGATCAGCCAGCGCCATGCAGTTGGCGAACGCCGCCGCGTTGTAGGCGCCGAGCACGTTGTTGAGCAGCTTCACAACCGTCGCGTCACCAAAGCGGCTGAAGCTGAAGACTTTGTCGGCCAGCGTGCGCTGCAGAAACTCGGTGTCGCCAGGGGCGGCCTGGTCGCCTCCGACCATGACGGTCAGGTCGCCGCGTCGCGCTCCGGCGCGTCCGCCCGAGACTGGCAGCTCGATGACTCGGAAGCGTTCGGCGCCGTAGCTGCCAATGCCCTGCGCGAACGCGGGCTCCAAGGTCGTGATCACGTAGGCCACGCGATCACACGTCGCGCTCTGTGTCCGTAGCTCGTCGAGCACCGCCGCCGCCTGGGCGGTTGTGCGAACGCAGACGAAGATCTCGGCGATCTCATCACGCAGCTCGTCAAGGCCGGCGCCCGCGGCCAGGCCCGTGAGCTGATGCCATTCGGCCTGACGGGCCGGTGCCGGATCTATGCCCTGCGGCTGCGCGTCAACCTCTTGCAGCCTCAACGCGCATGCGAGCCCAAGGTCGCCCAGGCCGATCACGGCAACAGGCTTCACCGGCTCACCGTCAGCGTTTCAACGACGCTCGCGCGGATCGCCTTACGCATGACCTGGCCGGTGGCGGTGGTGCGAGGAATCTCTGCGACCTCGACAACCAGACGTGGCTGCTTGTAGCGCGCCAACCCGATCAGCTGCGTACGAAGCTGCTCCGCGGTGAGCACAGCGTGGCCGGCCTGCGGAACCACCGCCACGCAAACGATCTCTCCCCACTGTGGGTCTGGCACACCGATCACGGCGAGGTCTGCGATCCCGCCGAGCTCACGGATCGCGGCCTCCACCTCTACGGGCGAGACCCACTCGCCACCGGTCCGGATCGCCTCGCTCTTACGACCCGTGATGTAGAGGAAACCCTGCTCGTCGGTCCAGCCCAGGTCCCCGGTGCGATATCCCTGTTGGTCCAGCGCGCCCGCCGTCGCCTCGGGTAGATCGAGGTAGCCGTTCATCAGGGTGGGGCCGGAGAAGATCACCTCGCCCTCCTGCGAGAGCAGGATCCGGCCGTGACTCACCGAGCGCCCGACACTGCCCCGGTGATCAGCGAGCTCGGCATGCTCAAGCACGGCCATCCGTCCGGCTTCGCTGGCGCCATACAAGACCCGGGTCCTGGCCTGCGGAAGCCGCGCGGCCAGACGATCCAAGAGGCCGTCCCCGAAGCTCGACGTACCCGTGTCTGCGTACCTCAGCGACCCTAGGTCGCCCTCGGTCGCCAGAACGCGCTCCCAGACCGCGGGGATGCAGTAGATCGCCTCGGGGCGCCGGCGCTCCACTGCCGTAGTCACCTCGCTGCCGTCCGCTCGAGACACAAGGTGAACCGCGGTCCCGGCCAGCCACGCCTCAATCACGTAGTGCCAGCCGCCGTAGTGGTAGAGCGGAAAGGTGCAGAGCACGCCGGCAACACCGTGCGCGCTGCCGTCCGGTGCGGAGCGCAACCAGCTGGCGCGATGACTCACCATCACGCCCTTAGGCTGTCCGGTGCTGCCGCTGGTCAGGTAGAGGATGTGCGCGTCAGCGTCGCTGACGGGCGCGCTGTCGATCGGCCCTCCAGCCATGCCCGAGGCAGCCTGCTCGAGCTCCTCAAGCGCGAGCACCGTGAGTCCCTCGAACCCGCGCCCCGCGTCGAGACGTTCTGAATCGCAGACAAGCAGGCGGGGCTTGACGTATGCGGCGATCGCAGCCACGGCGTCAGCTGCGAGCAGCACGGAGACCGGGGCGAAGACCGCTCCCAGGCGTGCGCAGGCCAGCATGCCGGACAGCGATGCCAGGGCCGGTCCCGTCCACCACATCACGGTTTCTCCGTGGGCGACGCCGTTCTGAGCAAGCACACGCGCGAGCCGGTTGGCAGCGAGGTCGAGCTCTCCGAACGTGATCTGCTCGCTGCCCAGGGTGGCAGCGAGGGCAGCGCGCCCGCCTGGCTCGGACAGGGCTACGAGGCTGTTGCCGATCAGAAGCGGACTGGACATGCGCCGTTTGGATAATATATTAAGTCTGCAATGTTGGACTCGACATCCGAACACGAACTCCTGATCCTCGGGATCGGGGGCCAGGGAATCCAGCTGATCGGCAAGACCCTCGCCCAGGCTGCGACGAGCTCCGGCCGCCACGCGATGCTCGCAGCCGAGTACGGCGGAGAGATGCGGGGTGGCCCCTCGCAGTCCACGGTGGTGATTGGCGAGCGCCCCCTGCGTTCGCTGCCGAT
>Ga0302314_10009014_pt1 | contig 17686 bp, 11 predicted proteins | sample III_Palsa_N2_3_FD_200533 | JGI IMG/M metagenome (GOLD analysis project Ga0302314, IMG submission 200533) | Peat permafrost microbial communities from Stordalen Mire near Abisko, Sweden - III_Palsa_N2_3 | ecosystem: Environmental > Terrestrial > Soil > Palsa > Peat permafrost | place: Sweden...
TCTGGCCGCTGGCGTCCGGTCTTGGCGGCCTGATCGGCGATCTCGAATCCAACGGCCTGGCCGGGTTGGCGAGCGCCATCGACGCGCCGGTAGTCGCCACCATCGCCGACGTGAGCGCCGCGATAGCTGGCATCTGGCTGACGGCGATGGCGCTGGGCGTTCGGCGCTCGCACCTGATGGCCGTGACGCAGTTGCGCTGGCGCGCCGCGGCCGCCCCTCGGGCGCCGGTTCGGTCCGCGGCGCGCGCGCCGGCCAAGCCACGCGGCAAGATCGACATCGCCCCGCGATCTGCTGCCGATGAGGCGCCGGAGGTGTTCGAGCAAGAGCCGCCGCTGGCGATCAAGGCCCCGAAGCCCGCGGCCAAGCCCTCCGGCCGCGAAGCGCGCGAGAGCCAGCCCACCCTGTTCGCCGGCGAGGAAGCCGGCTTCCGCCTGCCCGAACTGGCGCTGCTGGCCAAATCCAAGCCCCGCGCGGCGACGTACGACGAGGCGTCGCTGCGCCAGAATGCCCGGGTGCTGGAGGGCGTGCTGGCCGAATTCGGCGTGCGCGGCCAGATCGACCAGATCCGGCCCGGTCCAGTTGTCACGCTCTATGAACTGGTCCCCGCGGCCGGCGTGAAGTCGGCGCGGGTCGTGGCGCTCTGTGACGACATCGCCCGCTCGATGAGCGTCGCCGCCTGCCGCGTCAGCGTGGTGCCCGGCCGCAACGCCATCGGCATCGAGCTGCCCAACGCCAAGCGAGAGACCGTCTATCTGCGCGATCTGCTGGCCTCGGCCGAATACGAGAAGAACGGTCCGATCCTGCCGCTGGCGCTGGGCGAGACCATCGGCGGCGAGCCCTATATCGTCGACCTGTCGAAAATGCCCCACCTGCTGATCGCCGGCACCACCGGCTCGGGCAAGTCGGTCGGGGTCAACGCGATGATCCTCTCGATCCTCTACCGCCTGCCGCCCAGCCAGTGCCGCTTCATCATGGTCGACCCGAAGATGCTCGAGCTGTCGGCCTACGACGGCATCCCGCACCTGCTGGCGCCGGTGGTGACCGATCCGAAGAAGGCGATCGTGGCGCTGAAATGGACCGTGCGCGAGATGGAGGACCGCTACCGGCGCATGTCCAAGATCAGCGTGCGCAACATCGCCGGCTATAACGAGCGGGCCAGGGAGGCGATCGCCAAGGGCGAGCACTTCGTGCGTACGGTCCAGACCGGTTTCGACGAACAGGGCCGGCCGGTCTACGAGGAAGAGCGTCTGAATCCCGAGCCGATGCCCTACCTGGTGGTGGTGATCGACGAGGTCGCCGACCTGATGATGGTCGCCGGCAAGGACATCGAAGGCGCCGTGCAGCGCCTCGCGCAGATGGCCCGCGCCGCAGGCATCCACCTGATCATGGCCACCCAGCGCCCGTCGGTCGACGTGATCACCGGCACCATCAAGGCCAACTTCCCGACCCGGATCAGCTTCCAGGTCACCTCCAAGATCGACGCGCGCACCATCCTGGGCGAGCAGGGCGCCGAGCAACTGCTGGGCCAGGGCGACATGCTCTACATGGCCGGCGGCGGCCGCGTGACCCGCCTGCACGGTCCGTTTGTCTCTGACGGCGAGGTCGAGGCGGTGGCCAAGGCGCTGCGCGAACAGGGCCAGCCGCAGTACCTGGAAGAGGTCACCGCGATCGCCGAAGACGATGAGGATGGCAGCGATCCATTGGGCGGCGAGAGCGCGAGCGGCAACGAGCTCTACGATCAGGCTGTCGCCGTGGTCACCCGCGACCGCAAGGCCTCCACCAGCTACATCCAGCGCCGCCTGCAGATCGGCTACAACCGCGCCGCCTCGCTGATGGAGCGGATGGAGCGCGAAGGCGTCGTCGGCGCCGCCAACCACGCCGGCAAACGCGACATCCTGGCCGGTCCTCCGCCGCCGCACTAGCGGTTCGGCCGAGGCATTCAGGGCGGGTTCACCGGCATCGGCGCTTGGCTTTGCCGGGGGTGGGACCGTAAGTAAGCCGATGCTCGTTTCACGTCGCCTCGCCCTCGTCGCCCTGACCGCTTGTCTTGCCGCACCGGCCCTGGCGCGGGCTGACATTTCCCCGCAGGACCAGGCGCTGGTCTCGCGCGCCGTCGCCTATCTGGATGGGCTCACGGCGGTCAAAGGCGCATTTCAGCAGACCGATCAGAGGGGCGTCAGTGTCACCGGGACCTTCTATTTGGCCCGGCCGGGCCGCGCGCGGTTCCAGTACGATCCGCCCTCGGGCCTGCTGATCACCTCCGACGGCAAGACGGTGGCCCTCTCCGACAGCCGGTTGAAGACGTTCCAGCGCTTTCCGTTGAGTTCGACGCCGCTGGCGCTGTTTCTGGCGGACCACATCCGCCTCGACAAGGGCGCGCGGATCGAGCGTGTCGACCGCAGTCCGGGCGGCTTTTCGATCAGCGCGCGAGACGGCCATGGCCTCGCCCAGGGTCAGATCACGCTCTACTTCGCCGAGTCGCCGCTGCGGCTCTCCGGCTGGGCGATCGTCGACGCACAGGGCCGCGCCACCCGCGTTGCGCTGGGCGCGCTGACCCCGCTCGCCAACACTTCGCCGGACCTCTTCAGCCAGACTCAGTAAGCCCTACCGCCGCGAATGTGACAAGTTAGTCACGATCAAGCGCCGCTACGTATTGTCTTGACTTTCGGCGTCGCAAGTTGCATTTATACCACTAGCGGGGTGGTTCATCCGACCTGAACCACCCGATCCGTGCCGGATCCAATCCCCTCCCGGCCGCGGCATGAGAGACGACTATTACGCCCGGGCGCCTGAAGGCGGCCCGGGCGCTTTTTTGATAGACCATCCCAATGCAACTGCGACTCGCTTCCTGGAATGTGAACTCCGTACGCCTGCGGGCCGAGCAAGTGGCCCGGTTCGTTCATGAGGCCGCGCCCGATGTGCTCTGCCTGCAGGAGATCAAATGCCGTGAGGGGGAGTTCCCGACCGCGGCCTTCGTCGACGCCGGCCTGCCTCACCTCAGGATCGCCGGACAGAAAGGTTCGCACGGCGTGGCCATCGCCTCGCGCCTGCCGATCGAGGACACGCCCAAGCTCGACGTCTGCCGCGAAGGCCACGCCCGCGCGGTCTCGGCCAAGATTGCGGGCATCGAAGTGCATAACTTCTACATCCCGGCCGGCGGCGACATCGCTGACCGGACCCTCAACCCGAAATTCGACCACAAGCTCGATTTCTACGAGCGCCTGACCGCCGAAATGGCGCGGCGCGATCCCGCCGCGCCGCTGGCGATCCTGGGCGATCTCAACGTTGCGCCAGGCGAGAACGACGTCTGGAATCACCGCTACATGTCGCGCGTGGTGAGCCACACGCCGGTCGAGGTGGAGGCGATGGCGGCGCTGAAGGCCAGCCTCGGCTTCATCGACCTCGCCCGCGAGATGATTCCCGAGCCAATGAAACTGGCGTCGTGGTGGAGCTATCGCGCGGCCGATTTCCGCAAGTCCAACCGCGGCCTGCGCCTGGACCACATCTGGGTCACGCCCGGCCTCAAGGACGCCGCCTTCCGCAAAGGCGCCGCCGCTTGCCGCATCCACGACGACGTCCGCGCCTGGGAGCGGCCCAGCGACCACGCGCCGGTGACGGCCGATTTGGTGCTGTAACCACGCCTGGTGTGGGCGATACGCCCGATACCCCATTTCCCGGTCACAGCCGGGCGTCAGTCCCGGCTGCCCAAGACCTCCGTCCGAGCCCTGGCCGTGCTGAGCACGGCCACCCGCTGGACGGTGTGCATGGGTCGCCGGGACGTACGCCCGGCGATGACCGACTTTAGAGGAAGCTATAGCTTAGCGGCAGATCAGGCCGCTTCTTCGTCCCGCGCGGCCTTGCGCACCTTCGCCACCGCCCGGTCGCGCTTCAGGCGCGAGAGGTGGTCGAGGAAGAGCACGCCCTCAAGGTGGTCCATCTCGTGCTGGATGCAGACGGCGTAGAGGCCTTCGGCGTCCTCCTCGACGGGCTTGCCGTCATAGCCGAGATAGCGGATGCGCACTTTCGCCGGCCGTTCGACCTCGTCGTAGATCTCCGGCACCGACAGGCAGCCCTCTTCGTAGCCCTGGGTCTCTTCGGAGGCCCAGAGGATCTCCGGATTGATGAAGTAGCGCGGCTCCTTGGCGTCTTCGCTGCGCGAGAGATCCATCACGATCACGCGCTTGGGCACGCCGACCTGGATCGCGGCGAGGCCGATGCCGGGGGCGTCGTACATCGTCTCCAGCATGTCATCCATCAGCGCGCGAAGCTCGTCGTCGACCACGGTGACGCGGTCGGACTTGCGTTTCAGCGTCGCCAGGTCGGCGTCGACGGTGAGAATACGTCGCAGACTCATGCAGCCGAGGTAGGAGCGGACGCCTTGAGCGTCAAGATGGGCGCGTCATCGCGCTCCCGTTCTCCGCGCATCTCGCTGGCAAGCTTGGTCAATTCGCGCACGCCGCTCTCGATCTGAGTCAGCTCCGGCACCTTGCGGCCCTCGTGGTCGACCGACAGTTCCTCGAACCGCCGCGCCTGGGTCAGCACCTGGGATTCCAGCGAGCTGGCGAACTGGTTGTAGCGTTTCACCGAGTCATCGAGCGACTTGCCGAGCCGCTGGGCATGCTCGCCCATCACGGCGATGCGCTTGTAGAGCTCGCGGCCGAGATCGGCGATCTGCTGCGCCCCCTTGGCCTGTTCCTCCACTCGCCAGCCGTAGGCGACCGCCTTGCAGAGCGCGAACAGGGTGGTCGGCGTCACCACCAGCACGCGCCGGTCCATCGCCTCGATCATCAGGTCCGGCGCCCGGTCGAGCGCCGCGGCGAGGAAGCCGTCGCCGGGCACGAACATGGCGACGAAGTCGGGCGAGCCTTCCACCTTGAATTGGTCCCAGTAGGCCTTGGCCGAGAGGCCGGCGATGTGGGCGCGGACCGACTGGGCGTGCCGGGTCATCGCCGCGTCGCGGGCGGCGTCGTCGGTTGCGTCCTGGGCTTCGAGGAAGGCGTTCAGCGAGCACTTGGCGTCGATCACGAACACCGCCCCGCCCGGCAGCCGCACCTTTACGTCCGGACGCCGCCTGCCCTCGTCGCTGTCGACACTGAACTGCTCCTCGAAGTCGAACCGGTGCGCTAGCCCCGCGGCTTCGAGCACATTGCGCAGCGTCTGCTCGCCCCAGCGGCCCTGCACGCCGGCGCCGCGGCGCAGCGCCGCTGAAAGCTTGCGCGCCTCGTCCTGGGTGGCGACCGAGGCGGTCAGCATCTGCGCGATCTGCGCCTTCAGATTCCCGGTCTCCTCGACCCGCGCCTTTTCGGCCGCCGCTGCTTGCAGCTGGAACTTGGCAAGGGTCTCGGCCACCGGCTTGAGCTGGGCTTCGAGCTTGGCCTGGGCCAGCTTCTCCTGCGCGTCAAAGGTCTCGCCGGCGCGCCGCACCAGCGCCTCGGCGACCATCTGCGCCGACTGCGCGGCCTGGGCCTTCAGCGTCTCGCCGTTGGCCTCCAGCAGCCGCGCCCGCTCTTCGGCCCGAGCGGCCCGACCGCGCTCGATCACCGCCCAGACCGCGGCGGCGAGGGTGGTGACGAGGAGGATGGCGGCGAACAACGGAGCGACGTTCATGCTCCGTTCGTATCAGAGTCGCGGGCGGACGTAACCCTTCAGGGGGCGCAACCTGTTACGGCGCGGCCGGCGCCTTCAGCGACGGGCTCTCCGGATCGAACGCGGCGATCGGGATCACTTCCAAGTTCGGGGTCTCGGCCTTGAGCGCATCGACGAACAGCTTGGCGTCGCCGACCACGATCAGACTGGCGTCGTCCGGCTTCATCACGTCCCGGGCGAATGCCTGCACCTGGTCGGCCGTCACCGCCTCGACCTGGTCGGGATAGGTCTTCACCTCGGAAAGGTCGACGCCGTAGAGCGCCAGCTCGCCCAGCGAGCCGCCGAGCCCGGCCGTGGTGGCGATGCCACGGCCGTAGTCGCCGATCAGCGACGACTTGCGCGCCGCCAGCTCGTCGGCCGACACCGGCGCGGTGGCCATACCGGCCATGCTCGCCTTGATCAGGCCGGCCACCTGCGGCGCCGCCTCGTTCTTGGTCTGAGCCTCGGCGGTGAAGGCGCCGAGCGTGCGCCGCGCGGTGATCGAGGATTCCGCGCCGTAGGAGAGGCCGCGCTTGACGCGAATCTCCTCGTTGAGCCGCGCCGAATAGCCGCCACCGAGCACGGCGTTGGCGACAATGCCCTGGAAGTAGCGCGGGTCGGAGCGGGCGATGGCCTGCTTGGTCAGCACTACCGCCGCCTGGCCCGTGCCCGGCAGGTCGATGACGATGTTGCGTGGGGCCGCCGCCGCTTGGCCCGCGGCCGGCGCCGGCGGGGCGTCGGCGGGTTTCGGCCAGTCGCCGAACGCCGTTGCGGCCAGCGCGAAGCCCGCGTCCGGCGTCAAATCGCCGGTCAGCACCAGGATCGCGTTGTCCGGCCGCCAGTAGCGGTCGTGGAACCGGGCCAGATCGTCGCGCGTGAGCCGCTTCAGCGACAACGGGGTGCCGTCGGCGGCGTGGGCGAACGGCGTGCCGGCATAAACCACCGGCGCATTGGCGAAATTGGCCACCTGCCCCGGCTCGCCGTAGGACACCACCAGGTCGTCCAGCGCCTCCTTGCGCGCCCGGTCCAACTCGTCGGCGGCGAAGGTCGGGTTGCGGGCCACGTCGGCCATGATCGCCAGCGCGTCCGGCAGCTTCTGCGGCATCACCGAAAGGCCAAGCGACGACGACTCCCAGCTCGACACGGCGCCGAGGCCCGCGCCGAGCGCTTCGGACTGACGGGCGATCTCGCGCGCCGACCGGCTCGCCGTGCCCTCGGTGACCAGCGAGGCGGTCATGTTGGCGGCGCCGGCCAGCTGTGCCGGGTCGGACGCGGCGCCGGCTTCGAAGGTCAGGCTGGCGGCGACCAGCGGCAGGTCGGTGCTCTTGGCCACGATCACGCGCAGGCCGTTGGGCAGGGTGCGCTCGGCGGGCGAGGGCAGGACGGCGGCCGGCTGCGCGCCGATCGGCGGCGGCGCCTGGCGCTGGCCCTCCGGCAGCAGGGTGGCGATCGGTCCAGCGAACGGGACGGACGCGACGGGGGCGGTCGCCGCGGCGACGGCCTCGGCGCTCCCGGCCGGTCGCATGGCCTCGGGCAGATAGTGGATCACCACCCTTTTGTCGTCGGGCAGGTAGGCCTGCGCCACGCGCTGGACGTCGGCGGCCGTCACATCGGCCAGATCGGTGAGGTCGCTGTTGGCCTTCTCGGCGGCGCCCTCGATCACTTGCGCCGCGCCCAGCTCGTTGGCGCGCCCCTCGATCGTCTCGCGCTGGCGGATCTCATTGGTCAGCAGCTGGGTCTTGGCGATATCCAGCTCCTCGGGCGTCACCGGCTTCTCGCGCAGCGCCGCGATCTGGCTCCGGAGCGCCGCTTCCACCTCGTCGGGCGTGTGGCCGGCCGCCACCACGGCGCCGACATAGTACATGCCCAGTTGCCCGCGCAGATCGGCGTTGGAGTAGATCTGGGCCGACATCTGCTTGTCGTAGACCAGGCTGTCGTACAGCCGTGACGACTTGCCCGCGCTGAGGATCGCGTCCAGCACCTGCAGCGCCGCAGCGTCGGGGCTGGCGGCCTTGGGCGCCAGCCAGCTGATCGCCACCGCCGGCAGCGGCGCATCGTCTCCGTAGGCGACGATGGTCTTCGGCCCGGTGCGCGGCGGCTCGACCGCGGTCACCTGCGGGATCGGCGTCGCGGGATCCTTCAGCGAGCCGAGATATTGGTCGATCCAGGCGTTCAGCTGCGCCGGATCGTAATTGCCGACCACCACCAGCGTCGCGTCGTCGGGCCGGTAATAGGTGGCGTGGAAGCGCTGCACGTCGTTCAGGTCCGCCGCGTCCAGGTCCGCGATCGAGCCGATCGCCGAGCGGCGGTAGGGATGCACGGCGAAGCTGCTCGCGGGCAGTACGTAGTAGAAAAGCCGCCCGTAGGGACTGGCGAGCACGCGCTGGCGCAGCTCTTCCTCCACCACCTGGCGCTCGGAATCGAAGTTCGCCTTGTCGACCACCAGCGAACTCATCCGTTCGCCCTCCGCCCACAGCAATTGCTGCAGGTGGGACGCCGGGATCACCTCGTAGAAGGCGGTGGTGTCGTCCTGGGTGAAGGCGTTGTTCATGCCGCCCACGTCCTCGGTGAGCCGGTCCATGTACTCAGGCGGCATATCGCGGGTGGCCTTGAACATCATGTGTTCGAACAGGTGGGCGAAGCCCGACCGGCCTGGCGGATCGTTCTTGGCCCCGACGCCGTACCAGACCTGCACCGTCACGTTCGGCGTGGTCTTGTCGAGCGAGGTGATCACCTTCAGCCCGTTCGCCAGCACTCGCTCGTGGAAGTCGATCGGCGGTACGGGACTGGCCGGCGCCGCGAAGGCCGAGACGGTGAGCGCGGAACCCGCGAGAAGAGCGGCCAAGGCGGTGCGAAGCATGAAGCGTTCCGTGAAGGGAGGATCGCCATCCCTAGCACCGGCGCGGAGCCGGCGAACCTTACGGGAAGTTCATCAACTGTGCGGGCGGCTCCCGAGAGCTATCGACCGGACGTCGCCAACGAGATGAGCGGAAGGACGTCCGTCAACGCGGCGCTTCCTGAAGGCGTCGTCGCGAAACTGGCCTGACTTCGACCGCCGGGGAAGCCTGCCACGGCCGCGACGAAACGAGTCGCCGCTTGCGCCGCCGCCAACACGTTCGTTGCCGGCGGGTCGGTGATGAAGGTGCCGCCATGCCCGTCGCGGGAAAGCTGAAACTCACTGGTGGCGTAGCCTCCGACAAGCGTCAGGCTGGCGGTCTTCGCCCCATCGTGCACCGTCAGGGTTCCGCTCTTCGCCGCCACCTGGGTCCAGGTGACGGTTTCGCCGCTTGAGAAGGCAAAGCCGCCCAAGTCGATCTTCTGGTTGTCGGCTCTGAGACCAGAGATCGCGGCGTGGAAAGCTGCGAGGTTGTCGAGTTCAAGCACGCCGCTGGTCGCCGCGAAGGTCACAGTCTGGCCCGCGGCCATGGTCCCGGAGATGATCGCCGTGCCGCCCTCGATGTTGAGGGGGCCCGAAATGGTTCCTCCCGAGAAAGCCAAGAGGGTTCCGCCCGCCGAGACCGTCGCGCCTGCCGCCACGCCGCTTGCTTGGATACGTTCTGAGCCCCCGGCGCTGATAACCGCGCCCGACGCCACGGCGCCCGACAATACGATCTCAAAGCCACCGGAACGAACCACCGTGTCCACGGTTCGGGCGAAGTCGTAGTCGGTCCCGCCGGTCAGCACCGTGCCGGTGGCGGTCCCGCCGCTGTAGACGACCTCGCGACCGCCTATTTCGACCAGCGCCCCCGAAGCCTCGCCGCCCGAACTGACCCACAGCAGGCCGCCTTGAGAAACCGTTGTCGTGGACGCCACACCTGCCGAAAGGATTTCCTCGCCGCCGCTGCTGATCACGTCGCTCGAGGCAACGCCGCCTTTGCTGACGCGCTCGAAGCCGCCCGCGCGGATCACCGAGTTGCTCACAGTCCCGCCGTTCAGCACATCCTCATCGCCGCCCTCGCCTACGATAGCATCGTATAGCCACAGCCTCGCGCCGTCCTGGAGCGTGACCCCGCTAACCGCGGCGCCCGCCGAAACCGCTCCAGCTGAGACCGTCGCACTGGCGATCGCCGCGCCCGCCAAAGTCAGCGTTCCACCGCGGGAGACCGTGACCTCTTCGGCGGTGCCGCCCGTCCACAGCACCTCGGCGCCGCCAAGCAGCACTTGCGTCTCGTGGGCGCTGCCCGAATTCGCGATGGTCTGAGATCCGCCGGACTTTACAACAGTCGCCGAAGCACGGCCGCTGACGATCTGGGAGCCGCCGGCGCTGACAACGGTTGCGGAAGCGAGCCCGCCTTCGAGAACGTCCTGCAACCCACCGCGATTCACGGCGGCGCTCAAAGCGACCCCGACGACGTTCTCGACCCCGCCACTGCTGAGCAAGGTTCCCGAAGCCATTCCGCCTGTCAGAATGTCCTGCGTGCCACCGGAATGGACGATGGCGCCCACATCCACCCCGACAACGTTCTCGCTCCCGCCATAACTGACGACGGTTCCGGAGGCGACTCCGCCCGCGAGAACGTCCTGTGCGCCGCCGGAACGGACGATGGCGCCCGAGGCCACCCCGCCGACGCTCTCTACCCCGCCGGCGGAGAGAATGGCCCCGGAAGCGAACCCGCCGCTTAGCGTTCGTTCAACGCCCCCGTCGATCGCGAAGGTCCCGAAAGCCGCCCCGCCGCTCGAAATGGACACTACGCCGTCAATCCCTATGCGAGCGCCTGAGACGACACCACCGCGGGAAACCTGCTCGACACCGCCTACGATCCCGATCCTCACCGCTAGGCCGCCGCTCTCAACGGTCTCCACGCCGGCCACGGTGGTCACCGAATCGACGCCGCCGCTTTCGATGTAGGCAACCCCTTCCAAGGTGTCCCGGTAAGTCGTCGCGCCAGACGAGACGTAAAGGGTGGCGCCGGAGGCTATGTCAGTCTCCCGCAGGCCAAGGACGCTGCCGGCCAAGAGGGAGACGCCGCCGACCACGGCCGTTGAGGCCTGAGTCCCGACCGTGAGACTTTGGCCGCCCAACAACGAAATTTCCTCGTCGAACGTTCCGCCACTATAGATTGTAGCGCCACCGGAGGCCGCCAGTAGCACACCGCCCGAGAGTACGCGGACGCTCGTCGTATCGCCACCGGCGACCGCCGACAGGGTTCCGCCGCTACTCACGACGGTCCCCGAGGCGAGCCCGCTCGATAGAACGTACTCAAGGCCGCCCGCGCTGACGACTGTCGCTGACGTCACTCCGCCGCCGGAGACCAGCTCGTGACCGCCGGACCTTACGGTGGCGCTCCTGGTCAGCCCGCCGCTCGCAACGTCCTCGCCGCCGCCGCTGCTCACGACCGTCGCCGTCGCGCGGCCTCCGTCGCGGACATCCTCAGCGCCACCGGACAGCACGACGGTTCCGGAAGCCACGCCTGAGATATCAGCCGAGCCGCCACTGCTGATGACGGTCGCATCGACTTCGCCGCCGGGCAGGACCGACAGCTGAACGCCGTTCGACAGAGTGAGTCCGCTGCTGACGACCCCAGCGGAAATGGTGATTGTCGTTGTCATGGACCGCCTGATCGATGGGTATAACTCACGCCGCCAAACGATCGGCGAGCGCGGCGTCCCTGGATGGTATCATTTATCCCAGGCTGGCGAACGTGGAATGCGCCGACTTACCGACAATTGCGCGCCACGAGAAAGATGCGATCGGCCCCGAGGCTGTGACCCGGTTTAGCCGTGCCCCGCGCCAGACGCGGTGGCGCGATCGTCGTTGCGCTGCGCCGGCGAACCTTACGGGAAGTTCATGCTCGCGCGTGCCGTTTAAGCCCCGCCGATCATCTGCGGCTTCGCCGGGACGCTGGGCGCTTCGACGTGATCGGCGCCGAGGCTGCTTTCGAAATCCATGAACACGCTGGCCAACTCGCCGGGCGTGATGATTGGCCGCCGCTCGGCGGGAAAGCGGAAGCGCCAGAAGCTGACGATATGTTCGACCGCGCCCAGCCGCTCGCCGAGTTCGTTGAACAGAGCGGGCGCCTTTAGCAGGAAGTCGCGAAACGCGGTGGGATCGCTCTCCTGTGTCAGGCGGTGATAGGCGTTGTCGTAGATGCTCAGCGTCGACTTCACCGATTTGCAGCACGCGACCAGCGCCTTGCGCAGCGTCTCCCTGGCGGCGATCAGATAAGCCCGATCCTCGTCGGACTGTGGACCGACCGGCTTGATGCTGGCGATGTCCTGCAGCACCGGCGCGACCCGCGGGAGAATGTCTCCGAGTTGCCATTTGTAATAGAGGAACGCCTTCCAGCAGAACGCGCCTTCGAGGAACTTGGGCCGGTCCATCTGCATGGTCTGGCGCAGCGGTTCGAGGTCGGCGTCTGCCGAGTTGGCAGGATTTTTCGCGTGAGCCGCGCGGCGTGTTCTTCCGCCGCGGCGTTGTCCTCGATGCTCATGCGCACCAGGGCCTGGATTTCACGCCGGGCGAACGCGAACATGCGGGCCGTATCGGCTTCCGACAGTTCGAAATAGCACCGCGCGGGTTCCAGATCGAAACGGCGAAGCTGCTCGCGCAGCAGGAACGGGTCCAGCGTTGGGGTCTGATCCAGCACCTTCAGCGTCTGCAGATCGCGGCTCGCCGCGTCGATCGCGATCCCGAACGACTCGAACAGCGCCTGCTCGAACTGGCGCTGACCGACAAACACAAAGCGCGCGCCAAGGCTCAGATCGCTTGCATCGATCGGTATCATCACCTTCGTCGCCGATCGGCGCAGCGTGGTGAATTGGTCGGTCTCGCCGCGCCGGAGCCGATGCTTGACGATGATCGAAGTGTTCAGCGACTGGTTCTGGAACATCGGCGCGGATGCGTACTCGGCCGAATTACCATTCAACTTCCGGACCGCGCGCAGATTGAGCACCCGCGCTGTCGAGGCGCTATTTTCAAGATGGGCGAGATTTCTGACGGTCTGGTCGGCCACGCAGAAATCCCCTGGGTCGCGCTGTTCGCTAGTGCTGGTCAAAGGCCGAACGGCGCAATGACCGCAAAGTATAAACTCCACGCCCGCAGTTTATAATCTGATGCAGTTACGTACTAATGGTCGCGACAAATCGTCTCTATGACCCCGGCTCCGAGTGTGAAGTGGATCATGAATGATCTCTTTGCCAAATCTCTGGACGAGACCACATGGCCCGGACTTCGCGGCGCTGGTCGAGCGGCACAACGGGGTGTGGGGCGGCGGCTGGCGCATGGCGTTCCACCCCGAAAGTGTGGGCCGAAGCAGGACCGCGGCCCAGAATCGATCCGAGAAGGAACGCCGCGTCCGGCGAGCTGCTCCAGGGCCGCGCCGTGCATCTCGAACTGTTGAATGCCGGCGCCGACGCGGCTAGGTCGCTGCAAGGCAACGCTCAGTGGCTTGGCGTGGCCATATCGGCTTCGGGAAAAACTGGATGCGATGGGCGTTGGGCGCCGCGATTTTCGTGCTGCTGCTCGCCCTCGGGGCAGTCGCGATCGGCGTCGTGAGCCGTCTGCCTCAGAGTCCCGTTGCGCCACCGCCGCCAGAGACCGCGCCGGCGCCGCCGCTTCCGCCGCCGGCGATCGGGTCTCAGTGGCGCTACACGGCCCCTCGGACGGCCACGTCGCCAGACGTCGGCGTGGAAGCCTGCGCCAAGTCAACGGCTGACATCCAGATCGGGGCCGGCGGCCGGTCGGGCGCGACGCTCTGCCTGCGCCGGGGAGGCGGATATCCCTACGCCGGCTCGATCATGCTGGGCGACATGCACGGGCAATTCGTCTGTCAGGACTGCCGCGTGATAGCGAGGTTCGATGGCGGCGCGGCGGAAAGCTTCGACGGCACGGCTGCGAGCACCGACGGCACGAGCTACGCGCTGTTCATCCGTGATGGCGTGCGCCTGGCCGGCGAGCTGAAGCACGCCTCGACCGCGACCTTCACGGTTATCCTCCACGGCGCGGGCGAGCAGGACGTGACCTTCAACGTGGCGGGTCTGAGGTGGAGCAGATAGCTACTCCGCCAGCCGCACCAGCATCTTGCCGAGGTTGACGCCCTTCATCAGGTCGATCATCGCCGCCGCGGCCTGGTCGATGCCGCGGTAGATGGTTTCGCTGGTCTTGATCCGGCCCTCGCGCAGCCAGCCGGCCATGTCCGACTGGAACCGGCCGCGCAGGTCCATGAAGTCGGCGGCGGTGAAGCCGCGCAGGGTGATGCGGCCGTAGATGATGTTGGAGAGGTTGCGCACGCTGGTTCGCGAGCCGGCCTCGTTGTAGCCGCTGATCATGCCGCAGACCGGCACGCGGCCGAGCGTGTTCATGCTGGAAAGCGCCGCGTCGAGGTGCTCGCCGCCGACGTTGTCGAAATAGACGTCGATGCCCTTGGGCGTCAGCGGCCGCAGCTGCGAGCGGACCGGCCCGTTCTTGTAGTTGAACGCGGCGTCGAGCCCGGCCTCGTCCAGCAACCAGCGCACCTTGTCGTCCGAGCCGGTCGAGCCGACCACGTAGCACCCCTTGATCTTGGCGATCTGCGAGGCGATCGCCCCCACCGCGCCGGCCGCGGTGGAGACGAACACCTGCTCGCCGTCCTTCAGCTGGCCGATCGCCAGCAGGCCGCCATAGGCGGTGAAGCCGGGTCCGCCGAGCGCGTTCATATAAGCTTCCAGCGGCAGGTCAGGCTCCGGCTTCAGCGGGGCCAGGCCCTTGCCGTCGGAGACGAACGCTTCGCGAAAGCCAAACCGGCTGTTGACGAGGTCGCCTTCCTTGAAGGCGGCGTTGCGCGACATCTCGATGCGCCCGAGCACGCCGCCCATCACCGCCTCGCCCAGTTCCTGGCCGACGCTCATGCGCGGCCTGAGCGCCGGGTCGACCGACATCACCAGATTGCGCACCAGCACCTCGCCCTCGCCAGGATCGGCGACGTCGGTGGTGATCAGGGCGAAGTCGCCCGGCTGCAGCGCGCCCTCGGGACGGCGGACCAAGTGGACTTCGCGGCTAGGCGTGGGCATGGGCGTTCACCTCAAAACGGTAAGCGGCGCCGTCGCGCCGAATGTGGCCCGCGGTCGGCGTGGCCCAGTGGGTGCCGATCACCAGGATCGGCGTGTCGGCCCATTCGGCGAACAGGCGGGTGCGGGTCACGGCCGCGGCCTTGGGGTCGCCGTCGAACGCCGGCGACCAGTCCGGATGCGCCAGCTGGCAGGGATGGTGGCTCATGTCGCCGGTGATCACCGCGCTACGGCCCTCGGACTCGATCATCACGCAGACATGGCCTGGCGTATGGCCGGTCGAAGGGATCAGGCGGATTTCCGGGGAGATGCGGTGGTCGAGCTCCACGAACTCGGCCAAGCCCGCGTCGAATATCGGGGTGACGCTATCGTCGAGGATCGCCTGCTGATCGCCGGCCGCCTCGGCGACCCAGTGCTCGTATTCGACGCGGCCGATGAAGTAGCGGGCGTTGGGGAAGGTCGGCGCCCATTTGCCGTCGACGAGCATGGTGTTCCAGCCGACATGGTCGACGTGCAGGTGCGTGCAGACCACGGCGTCAACGCTGTCGCGGGTCCAGCCCACGGACTCGAGATCGTTCAGGAACCCGGTGGAGAGCGCCTTGCCGCGCAGCAGCCCGCGCGGCTTGTCGTTGCCGATGCAGGTGTCGACCACCAGCCGCAGGCCGGGCGCCTCGACCAGCAGGGCATGGATCGACATCTGCATGATCTCGTCTTCGCTGACGAAATCCGGATAGAGCCACGGCGTCTTGCGCAGCGCCTGCGCCGTCGCCTGCGGCATGAAGAAGTCCGCGCCGGCCTTCACCGGCAGGTCCATTTCGACGACCCGCGTCACCTTCACCTGGCCGACTTGCCAGCTCAGCATGGCGTCTCTCCCATTTTCTTTGACCGTACGGTCTGGCCCCTCGAAATCAACCGTCCTTCTCCCCTTGCGGGAGAAGGTGTCAGCGTAGCTGACGGATGAGGGGTGTCGCGCCGGAGACCCCTCATCCGACCCGCTTCGCGGCCCACCTTCTCCTGCAAGGGGAGAAGGAAGCTAAGCTCCCGCCCGGTTCTTCACCAGATCGTCGACCACCGCCGGATCGGCCAGGGTTGAGGTGTCGCCGAGGTTGGCGATGTCGTTCTCGGCCACCTTGCGCAGGATGCGGCGCATGATCTTGCCGGAGCGGGTCTTGGGCAGGCCTGGCGCCCACTGGATCACGTCCGGCGCCGCGAAAGGGCCGATCTCGTGGCGCACCCAGACGATCAGCTCCTTGTGCAGATCATCGCTCGGCGCGGCGTCGGCGTTCAGCGTCACATAGGCGTAGATGCCCTGGCCCTTGATGTCGTGCGGATAGCCGACCACCGCGGCCTCGGCGACGTGGTGGTGGGCCACCAGCGCGCTCTCGATCTCGGCGGTGCCGAGGCGGTGGCCCGAGACGTTGATCACGTCGTCGACCCGCCCCGTGATCCAGTAGTAGCCGTCCTCGTCGCGGCGGCAGCCGTCGCCGGTGAAGTATTTGCCGGGGTAGGTGGTGAAATAGGTGGTGATGAAGCGCTCATGGTCGCCGTAGACCGTGCGCATCTGGCCGGGCCAGCTATCGGTTATGCATAGGTTGCCGCTGACCGCGCCGTCCAGGACCGCGCCGTCCGCGTCGACGATCTGCAGCTTCACCCCCGGCAGCGGCTTGGTCGCCGAGCCAGGCTTCAGCGCCGTCGCGCCGGGCAGCGGCGAGACCAGGCAGGCGCCGGTTTCGGTCTGCCACCAGGTGTCGACGATCGGGCAGCGCTCATCGCCGACCACGCGATGATACCAGAGCCAGGCTTCGGGATTGATCGGTTCGCCGACGCTGCCCAGCAGGCGAAGCGACTTGCGCGAGGTCTTCTTCACCGGTTCGTCGCCCTCCCGCATCAGCGCCCTGAGGGCCGTAGGGGCGGTGTAGAAGATTTCGACCTGATGCTTGTCGATCACCTCCCAGAACCGGCTGGTGGTCGGATAGTTGGGCACGCCCTCGAAGATCAGCGTCGTCGCGCCGTTCGCGAGCGGGCCGTAGACGATGTAGCTGTGGCCGGTCACCCAGCCCACGTCGGCGGTGCACCAGAAGATCTCGCCCGGCCGGTAGTCGAACACCAGCTCGTGGGTGTGGGCGGCCCAGGTCAGATAGCCGCCGGTGGTGTGCAGCACGCCCTTCGGCTTGCCGGTCGAGCCGGAGGTGTAGAGGATGAACAGCGGGTCTTCCGCGCCCATCGGTTCGGGCGGGCAGTCGGCGGAGACCTTGGCCTTCTCGTCGTCGTAGGCGTGGTCGCGGCCGGCCTTCATCTCGACCGCCGCGCCGGTGCGCTTGACCACGATCACGTCGGTCACCTGCGGGCAGGTTTTCAGCGCCTCGTCGACGTTCTTCTTCAGCGGCACGATGCGGCCGCCGCGCAAGCCTTCGTCGGCGGTGATGACGACGTGGCTGTCGCAGTCCTGGATGCGCCCGGCGATCGAGTCGGGCGAGAAACCGCCGAAGATCACCGAGTGAATCGCCCCGATCCGGGCGCAGGCCAGCATGGCGTAGGCCGCCTCGGGGATCATCGGCAGGTAGATGGTGACCCGGTCGCCCTTCTTGACGCCGTGCGCCTTCAGCACATTGGCCATCCGGCAGGTCTCGGCGTGGGCCTCCGCGTAAGTGATCTTGCGGCTGTCCTTCGGGTCGTCGCCTTCCCAGATGATCGCAATGTCGTTGGCGCGCTTCGGCAGATGCCGATCGAGGCAGTTGGCCGAGGCGTTCAGCACCCCGTCCGCGTACCAGCGGATGCGGAAATCATCGCGATCGAACGAGACGTCCTTGACCACGCTGAACGGCTTGATCCAGTCGAGCCGTCCGGCGACCCCGCGCCAGTAGCCCTCTGGATCGCGCTCGACCTGTTCCCAGGCCGCGTCATAGTCGGCGGCGTCCATATGGGCGCGCTTGGCCCAGGCCTCGGGCACCGGAAACACCTGGCCTTCGCTCATGGACGCGCTCCCTTAGTCCTGCTCGTTGCTCGACTGCTTACGCGGAGGCGAAGGGGCCGCGCAACATGGCGCGACTCCGCCGCTCCTCCACCGCGAAGCGTA
>Ga0302314_10009015_pt1 | contig 17686 bp, 18 predicted proteins | sample III_Palsa_N2_3_FD_200533 | JGI IMG/M metagenome (GOLD analysis project Ga0302314, IMG submission 200533) | Peat permafrost microbial communities from Stordalen Mire near Abisko, Sweden - III_Palsa_N2_3 | ecosystem: Environmental > Terrestrial > Soil > Palsa > Peat permafrost | place: Sweden...
CGGCAGCCTGAGCTTCACCGATTCGAACACCGCGGTCATGACCGCGGTCGACGAGACGCAGATCGGCGCCACCACCGCGCCGGTCGACTTCCAGACCTCGACCGACCAGCCGGCCTCCTCGCAGTCCGGACGCGGCCAGGCCGACAGCCGTCGCAGCGTGCGCTCCAACCGCGCCCGCGCCGAGATCCAGAAGGTGCACGTCGGCTGGATCATCCTGATGGTCCTGATCCTGGCGATCGGCGGCTTCCTGATCATCCCCTACTACTTCTTCTCGACCTGGCCCTCGGCCGAGGTCCCGATCAGCGACGCCAGCATCTGGAACAAGACCGAGACGCGCCGCGGCGTGACCGACAACACCTGGACCAACATCGCCAGCATGGTCTCGGGCTTCTCGGTCGAGCCCAATGAGAAGCACTTCAAGGAGATGCACGGCTCGGATGCGCAGTTCAGCTCGTACTCCGATACCGACCGCCAGGCCGCGTGGCGCTACGAGGACTACCTGGGCACGCTCAAGGGCAAGGACGAGCGCCTGAACAGCTTCCTCATCACCGAGGTCTCCGAGGACGGCAAGACCGCCTACACCGCCGACCACAAGCAGAGCTATCCGATCGTCACCAAGTCGGTCAACGGGGTCGACACGACCTACGTCGACCTGCCGGCGAACGCCAAGTAGCGACCACTCAGTCAGGTCGCATTCGTCCGTTGGGGCGCAGCCATCGCTTGTCCTGGACCGATTGAAGACTAGCGTGCTCGCACCCAAACGTGCGCCGGAGAGCCCAATGATCCCTCGTAGCCTGCTGATCGTCCCCCTGGTTTGCGTGATTGCGCTCGGCGGCTGCCGCATGCGTGGCGAGGGCGCCGGTGGCGACGAGGACACGACCGGCACCACCAGCGACAACTCCAGCGCGGCGATGCAGGCGCAGATCAACAGCCTGACCGCCGAAAACGAGAAGCTCCAGACCTCGCTCGACGCCGCGCTGAAGAACATGAACACCGGACCCACGCTCGGCTCGACCGGCATCGCCGGCGGCGATGTCGAAGGCTTCGAGTCGACCGGCACCGGCGGCCTCGCGCTGCCTGACGACTTCGCCTTCGCCAAGGGCTCGGCCGACCTCAATGAGGAGGGCAAGAAGGCCATCGCCCGCCTCGCCGAGCGCCTCAACCAGGGCGACAACGCCGGCAAGAAGATCACCATCAAGGGCTACACCGACGACACCCCGGTGTCGCGCGCCTCGACCAAGGAGAAGTACGTCGACAACTGGGGCCTGTCCGCGGCCCGTGCTGCCTCAGTGGTCCGCGCCCTCGAGAAGGCCGGGATCGAGTCCGAGCGCCTGACCGGCGCCTTCCGCGGCTCGCTCGATCCGCGCAGCAAGGATTCCGAGGACAAGGCCGAGCCGAGCGAGAAGCCCGAGAAGAGCGCCAAGCCGTCGAAGCACGACACCTCCGAACAGGCCCGCAACCGCCGCGTCGAGATCTACCTCGCCGGCTGAGCGCCGCAGCGACGGCGGCTGAATAGTCGGCTGTTGCATCGTCGACTGCTGATAGCCGTTCCCAAGCCTGCCATGCTCCGTAGGCTGCTCGCCCGATGCGCAGCCTCGCCATCCTGCTCGCCCTGCTCGCGCTGCGTAGCCTCGCCGCCGCGGATCCGCCCGACGATGAGACGGTCCGCTACGTCAATGGCGAGGTCATCACCTACGAGCAGTGCATCGAGCGCTATGCGCAATTGCAGAATGAATACCAGCGCATGCAGCAGGTGACGCCGACCAACCGGGCCGAGAGGATCCTCTTCATGCAGAAGGCCCTCGAGGAGCTGACCGACGAGCAGCTCATGGTCCAGGAGGCGAAGCTCAAGAAGATGGTCCCGGACCACGACAAGGTCGTGCTCGAGGTCCTGGAACGCGCCAAGGAATCGAGCGGCCAGATGCTGACCCTCGCCGACCAGGCGCGCGCCCGCAAGGAGCTCGAGCGCTCGGAGTCGATCGACTTCCTGCTCAACTACTTCTACGACGAGCGCACACCCGAGATCACTCCGGACCAGCTGTGGGCCGCCTATCAGGATCATCGTGCCGACTTCCAGCGGCCGCCGCGCGCGCACGTCCTGGCGATCATGATGCTGCCCAGCGAGGCGGCGCTGATCAGCGGCCTCGACCGGCAGGCCACCGACATCTTCAAGGCCGCGGTCGACGTCCCTGACCCGGCGCTGGCCAAGTCGGCCAATGAGCGGCTCAACGCCTATATCGCCCCGAAGGTCACCGACGCGCAGCAGAAGCAGCTGCTGGATGACTGCCTCGCGGAGCTGGCCGCCGCCGCCGCGCGCACCGATCTCGATGCCAAGACGCACGACCTCGCCGAATCCGCGGTCGACGTGCTCAAGGGCCGCGCCGCGCTGCGCGATCTGCCGCAGCTCCACAAGGATCTGAACAGCCTGCGCGACACCCTGGTGATGCGCGATGCGGACGCGTTTCGCGATGCGGCCAAGAAGACCTCGCAGGGTCCGCACCGCGACGAGGGCGGCGACCAGGGCTGGGTCGAGCCCGGCCAGTTCCCGCAGGAGGTCGACCAGCGCATCTTCAAGCTGCCGGCGAACGCGATGAGCGACGTCTTCGAGGCCAACCAGGCGGTCTGGCTGGTGCTCGTGCTCGAGACCCAGCCGGCCCATGTCGAGAGCTTCTCGGAGGTGCTCGGCATCCTCGAGAAGAACTTGTTTCGCATGCGCAAGGAGGCGCTGCGCCGCCAGGTGGCCGCGCAGCTGCGCCAGAAGGCCTCGATCATGGATGTGGTCCCCGTAGCAGATCTCGTCCAGTAGCCTGCGAAGCGCCTCGTTGCTGTGCTGGTGCCATCCAGCGTCAGCTGGCGATGGGCGGCCATGCGCTATGCTCAAGCCATGTCGGCAGACCCTCGTCAGGACCCGGTAAGCTCTCAGGGCTCCGCAGCGTCCCCCTCCTTGATGCCGACCGCGATCCCCCTTCCGCTTCCGGGCGTGGCCGCGGTGGCTACCCCGACGCCCGTGGAACTCCTGACCCGCGAGGAGGGCGCGCTGCGGCGCGTCATCCAGCGCTACGTGCGCGACGCGTCGACCGTGGATGACCTCTACCAGGAGATCAGCCTCAAGGTGCTGCGCCGCATGGACACGGTGCGCGATCCCGCGGCGCTGCGCGGCTGGCTCTTCCAGCTGGCGCGCAACGCCTGCCTGGACTACCTGCGCCGCGAGGACCGCCGCCGCCAGGATCCGGTCGAGAACCTCAACGAGCATGCCGCCTCGGGCGACATCGGCCGCAATCCCGGCGAGCACTTCCTGACCCAGGAGCGCCTCGCGGCGGTGCGCAAGGCCCTCGACATGCTGCCGGAATCGCAGCGCGAGGTGATCCGCCTGCGCGTCGAGGACGGCCTGGACCACGCCGCCATCGCAGCGCGATTGGGCATCAGCCGCCAGGCCGTGGAGGTGCGCCTGTGCCGTGGTCGCGCCGCCCTCAAGGAGCAGCTCGAAAACATCCTTGGCGGCGAGCTGTGAGCGCGGGCCAACTCTGCTGCGAGGAGATCGAGAGCCTGCTGCCGCTGGTCGCGGACGGGGCGCTCGACGCCGAGTCCGATCCGGCGCTGTTCGCCCATCTGGCGCGCTGCGTGACCTGCCAGGAGAGCCTGGCCTGCCACGACCTGGTGGCGCTGTCGCTGACCCGCACGCCGATGCGCCCGCACTCGCGCTTCCTGCGTCGCGCCATCCCGCTGCCCTGGGCGATCGGCAGCGCCGCCGCCTTGATGGTGGTCGGTGTCGGCAGCTTCCAGTACCTGCACGCGGTCGCGGCCGATGACCGCATCGCCTCGGGCATGGCCGCGCTGCACGAGCAGCCGACGCTGAAGGCCGGGGATGCGGATGTCATCACCCTCGGCGACATCGATCCGCAGCACCCCTCCTACATCCTCGAACCTGACCGGCATGGCGGCACCGCACCCACGCCGCTGCCGGACCATCTCGCCGCCGACGCCTCGCTTCTGCATGCGGTCGGCAACAACCGCTATTGACGAACCGGTCTCGCCCAGGCCCGCGCCGCGTGCCATCGCCGCCATCGCAATCATCGCAGCTCCCGTCAGCGGGCGGATGCCATGACGTACGCCGTCCCACCTGCGCTCTGCACGACGAGGCTGCCTACCGGCGCCATTTCGGGAATCCCGCCTTTGGCCTGGACGCGGCGCGGGCCATCGGCGCGGCGCTCGGTCGTGTGCAGGAGCCCGAGCGGACGATGACCGGCACCAGCCTGGCGGTCGCGCTGCCGATCATCGCGCGGCGTGCCTTCCCCATCCTGGCGGCCTGAAGTCGGCGCGTCGGGCGCAGCCGGCCTGAGGCCACATCACCGGCGGATTGACACCCGGCTGCCCGGCAGGGCCAGGTCGAAGACCTCCGGCAGGTCGGCCTGGCGCATGCGGATGCAGCCGTGGCTGGCGTCCTGCCCGACCCAGCGTCCCTCCTCCTGCGCGGTCCAGCCATGGATGCCGATGCCGCGGAAGGTGCGGGCGCCGGTGGCCGCGAAGCCGAGCCAGTAGCCGCCCAGGAAGTTGCCCGCGGCGTGCGGCGGATAGACCGTCCCCGTGACGGGGTCGCGCCATTCCGGATCGCGCACCCGTACCGCGATCTGCGTCTGGCCGAGCGGGGTCTGGTGCCCCGGGGCGCCGCTGGCGACCGGATAGATGCCCAGCAGGGTGTCGCCCAGCCACAGCAGCAGGCAGTGGTGCGCAAGCGCGACCACCACCGTGACCGGCGCGCTGCGCGCATCGATGACCTTGTACTGCGCCGGGTCGCGCGGATTGATGCGCAGCACGAGCTGGTCGCCGATGTGGTAGCGCCGGGCCAGGGACCAGAGGCTGCGACCGTCGCGGGTGGCCAGAAGCACATGCGCATCCGCCATGGCCGCGAAGCGCTCGCGGCTGAAGAACAGGCGCTGGCAGTAGGGCTCGAGTCGCTGCGCCAGGCTGATGCCCTGTGCGACATCCACGCCGATGATCCTGCGGCTGCCGGAGAGGACCAGGGGCACCACCGCATCCGGATCGGTGGCGGCACGCGTGAACAGCGTCTCGAGCTCGTCGGCGGCGCGCACGGTGGTGCTGAGCGTCAACGCCAGGAACGTCAGGAATGCCGGGAGCAGCCGCACGGGCTCGACCCTAGGCCGGGGCGTTGGCGATAAAAGATGCAAGTCGGCCGGGAGCCGAGAGTTCTGATAATCTGGCCGGGCTAGCCGGCGACGGGCGCTGCCGTGCCGAGCGGGCGCAGCGCCGCGATCGAGGCGCGGCTGGCGACCTGCTGGGCGAGGGCGCGGAAGGCCTGCGCAGAGCGGCTCTCCGGATGGCTGACCACGATCGGCACACCCTCGTCCGCGCCGACGCGCACCGCCGGTTCGAGCGGCACCCCGCCCAGGAAGGGGATGCCGAGGGCCTGCGCCTCATGCATGGCCCCGCCATGGCCGAAGATCGGCTCGTTGTGGCCGCACTGCGGACAGATGAACTCCGACATGTTCTCGACGATGCCGAAGACCGGGACCTTGACCTTGACGAACATCGCGATCGAACGCCGCGCATCGAGCAGCGCCACCGCCTGGGGCGTCGAGACCACCACCGCCCCGGCCAGCGGCACGGTCTGGGCCAGGGTCAGCTGGATGTCGCCGGTCCCCGGGGGCAGGTCGACGAGCAGGTAGTCGAGCTCGCCCCACGCGACATCGGAGATGAACTGCTTGAGCGCTCCGACCACCATCGGCGCACGCCAGATCACCGGCTGGTTCTCGTCGACCAGAAAGCCCATCGACATGACCTGCACGCCATGGGCGCGCAGCGGCACCATCTTCTTGTTGACGATCTGCGGCTGGCCGTGCAGGCCGAGCATCATCGGCACCGAGGGCCCGTAGATGTCGGCGTCGATGATGCCGACCCGGGCGCCCATCTGGGTCAGGGCTACCGCGAGATTGACGGTGACGGTGCTCTTGCCCACCCCGCCCTTGCCGGAGCCCACCCCGATGACGTGGCGAACGCCCGGCAGCACATGGGCCAGGGACTGGCCTTGCGGGACCTCGGCGCTGACCGTGATCTCGGCCCGGCCGATGCCGGGCACCGACAGCGCCGCGGCGCGGCACTGGTCCTCGAGCTGCTGCTTCACCGGGCAGGCGCCCGTGGTCAGGACCAGGCGGAAGCGGGCCACCGGCCCTTCGACCGCGAGATCGCGAATCATGTTCAGCGTCACCAGGTCCTGATGCAGATCCGGGTCCTGCACGGAGCGCAGCGCGCTGCGGATGAGCTCGACCTGATCCATGGACCGCATCCTCCCCCTGCGGGTCGCCGCGGAAGGGCCGTGCCGGCACCCGACCTGGCCGGATCAGCCGGCCGCGGCGCCGGATACGTCATGCGCCGCGGTCACCTGCCGCGTGCGGTGGATGTCATCGTGGATCTGCGCGGTCAGCTCCGCCAGCGAACCGAAGCGCTGCTCCGGGCGCAGCCGCCCGATCAGGTCGAGGGCCAACGGCTGGTCATAGCAGTCGCCCTGGTAGCCGAGCAGGTGCGCCTCGACCGCCAGCGGCCGGTTCTCGCCCACCGTCGGCTGGCGCCCGACATTGATCGCCGCCGGGAAGCGTCCCGCCGCGATGAGCGCGAATCCCGCATAGACGCCAGGGGCCGGATCCTGGTTCTGGCGCGCGCCGCAGTTGGCGGTCGGGACGCCGAGGCTGCGGCCGCGGCCGTCGCCGCGCAGCACCGTGCCGAGCAGGCGGTAGGGCCGTCCGAGGCCCTGCATGAGCCCCGCCATGTCGCCGCGGCCGAGCGCCTCGCGCAGCCCGGAGGAGGACACGGTGCGTCCGCCCACGAGTACCGGCGGCACCACCACCAGGCGCATGCCGCGCGCGGTGCACAGCCCGGCGAGCTCGACCACGCCGACCGAGCGGTCGCGGCCGCCGCGGAAGTCCTCGCCGACCACCACGACCTCGGTCGCCAGGCGGGCCTGAAGGAGGCGCAGGAAGGACTCCCCGGTGAGCTCGCGCACCAGATTGAAGGGCAGGGAGCGTTCCACGATCGGGCAGCCGAGCGCGTCCTGCCAGGAGCGCACGATGCGGGCGCGGTCGCCGCCTGCGACCAGCGGCTGACGCGGCTCCCAGCCGAGGATCTCGGCCATGCCGGTGAACGACAGCAGGCTGACCGCGGCCGCGGCGCGCCCGCCATGCTCGGCCAGCGCGCGGTGCCCGAGATGCAGCGCATCGAACTTGCCCAGTGCGACCGCCGGCGTGGTCATCGCTCGTCGAGCCACTGGATGCGGCCGAAGCGCGCGCTGGTGGCGAAGCCGGGCCTGGCCAGCAGCGCCTGGGCGCCGCTGATGTCGCGCTGCAGGATCGCCTGGGCGAGCGCAGACCCGGTCTGGGGATCGGGCGCGAGCTGGCGCGCCAGCTCGGAGGCCTTGCGGCGCAGCGTACCCTCGTTGCGCGCGTAGCTCTCCAGGCCCAGCTCGCGCCGCATCTCCTCCCCCACATCGGTGAAGGGCGTCAGGTAGCGCTGACGCGTGGTCTGCCAGGACTGCAGCGCCTCGATCCAGATCTTCAGGGCGCGCAGGTGCTCGCCGCGGTTGCGGTACAGGTCGCCATCGCATTCGATCGCCAGGGGCAGCATGCGCGCGGCGTAGGTCGAGGGGTCCATGCCCTGCGCATCGCGCAGCTTCAGGCAGGCCGCATAGAGGATCGCGGCGATCCGGTAGTTGGTCATGCCCGCCCCGGACGGGAAGGGCGGCAGGCGCTCGGCGGCCGGCAGCTGGGCGTTGACCGCGGTGATCAGCGGCCCGAGCAGCGGCTGCCAGTCGTGGGCCTCGATCTCGGCATGGAACAGATCGCCATGATGGTTGAGCATCCAGGCCAGGTGGTTGAGCAGGAATTCGCTCTGCGGATTGCGCTCGCAGCCGGTGACGTTGATCTCCACCCCCGAGAGCATCCACGACCACTTGGCGTCCTGGTCCTCGACCTCATGGCCGATGTTGTAGGCCATGTTCCAGGACATGTAGCTCCACACCTGGGTGAAGCCGGGCTGGATGTGGCTGATGGTGCCGAACAGCGCCTGGCTCTCGTAGAACTTGCCCTCCTCCTGCGCGGTGTCGGCGCGCAGCCACAGCATGTCGCAGGCCAGGCCGCGAAAGCCGCCCAGCAGCAGGGTCCCGGCGAACTCGCCGGGGGTGACCGCGGTGAAGCCGGCATCGCTGCTGCGGATCATGCCCTGGCGCATGCGCTTCAGCGGCTGGCTCGCCAGCAGCTGCGCGATGATCAAAAGCGCGACGCCACACAGCAGGGCGGTCCGGCTTCTCACAGCTCGCGGCCCTTGAGCGAGCGCCAGGCGAGCAGGAAGAATACGCCGGCGTAGATGCCGTCGTAGGTCCAGGCCAGGCGTACCATCTCCCAGCTCACCGCCTGCCCGGCGGCGAGGTGCGCCGCGATCCCGGAGCGGTCGAAGTCGGGCAGGATGTCGAGGCCGAGATGCACGAGGCGCTGCGTAACCGGTCCGGGTTCGCCATAGATCAGGGTCTCACGCAGCGCCCACAGCACATTGCCGGCGAAATACAGCGACAGGCCGCCGAGCAGGGCCACGGCGAGGTTCGAGACCGAGGCCACGAGCAGCGTGAAGGAGCACAGCAGGGTCGCCTGCGCCAGCAGCACGGCCAGGCCGCGCCCGAGGTTCATCATGAAGCTGCCGCCGTCGACCGCGAGCAGCAGGCTGTTGGCGCGGTCGACGATCATCGCCGAGGTCGGATCGAAGCGCACCAGCTCGACCCAGGTCTCGCCGTTGGCCGCGACGCACTGCGGCGTGAGGTCCAGCCGGCAGTAGTCCAGCGACAGGTCCTGGTGCGCCTGGTCGCGGGCGCGCAGCAGGATGCGGCTGGCCGGGCCGCCGCCGGCGCGCTGATCATGGCCATAGGGGCTGTCAGGGCGGACCTGCAGCACGTGTGCGGCGGCGAGCGTCGGCTCGGGGCTGGCCAGCACCTCGGCCTGGAGATGCTCGGCGACAACACCGGGATCACGGCTGCGCGCATCGACGCGCAGCAGCACGTTCACGCCCTGCGGGCTGATGCCGGTGAAGTGGAAGATCAGCCCATTGCCGATCGGGCCGCCGAGGTGCTGCTCGGTCTGGTTGGCCGGGATCGGCACCTGCCCGCCGCTGGAGGACAGCGCGCTCCAGTCCTCCGCCGTGGCGACGGTGCGCATCACCGGGCTCGCGCCGAAGTGCAGGGTCAAGAGCACGCTGCACGCCACCGCCATGACCGCCAGGAACGCACCCAGGGCGGCGACTACGCCGAGCAGCCGGCCGGCGAGGTAGGAGCTGATCGGCAGCGGCTTGGCGAAGAGCATGACCGAGACCCGGCTGTCGAGATCGCGGCGCAGCTGGCTGGCGCCGATCAGCATGGCGAAGAGCGTGGTGACGAAGCCGATGCCGCTGGTGATCAGCACCACCGCCAGCTTCAGCCGCGAGGAGCTGTCGACCGCCGAGAGGTGCGGCAGCGCCAGGGCGATGGCCAGGGTCAGGACCGCGAAGGCCACCCAGACGTGCAGGCGCCACAGCTCGCGGATCGAGACCCCGGCCATGGTGCCGATGACCTGCACGGTCCGTCCCGGGCTCACGGCGTGCGGTCCGTCCGCGCTGGGGCTGGGGCCGGCGGGGCCACCGGGGCCGCGGCGATGATGCGACGGAAATGGGCCTCGAGACGCTCGCGCGGCGGCGCCAGGCCGAGCAGGCTGTCGCCGGCCGCGGCGCGCACCGCGGCAAGGCGCTCCGGGCTGGGGTGGTCGAGCTCGACCATGATCCGCGCATCGTTGCGCAGCAGCTCGGAGACCGTGCCGCATTCGCGCAGCACGCCCTGGTGCAGGATCGCGATGCGGTCGCAGACGTCCTCGACGTCGGCGAGCAGGTGGCTGCACAGCAGCACGGTCTTGCCCTGGGCCTTGAGCCGCACGATCAGCTCCTTGACCTCCGCCGAGCCGATCGGATCCAGGCCCGAGGTCGGCTCATCGAGCACCACCAGGTCGGGATTGTTGATCAGGGCCTGGGCCAGCCCCAGGCGCCGGGCCATGCCCTTGGAGTACTCGCCCAGCCGGCGGTGCCGGGCCCCGGTCAGGCCGACCAAGTCGAGCAGCTGCGCGCTGCGGGCCCGGATCACCGCGCGCGACAGCCCGAAGAGGCGGCCGAAGAAGCTCAGGGTCTCCTCGGCGTCGAGGAAGCGGTAGAGGTAGGTCTCCTCGGGCAGGTAGCCGATGCGGTTCTTGACCGTCTGGTCGCGCGGGTCCTGGCCGAAGACGAAGGCGTCGCCGGAGGTCGCCCGGATCAGCCCGAGCAGCAGCTTGATGGTCGTGGTCTTGCCCGAGCCGTTGGGGCCGAGCAGCCCGAAGACCTCGCCCGGCACCACCTCCAGGCTGAGGTCGGAGAGGGCATGGACGCGCGGACGGCCCCAGAAGTCGCTGTAGAGCTTGCTGAGATGGACTGTGCGTAGCACCGGGGCATCGGCCATCGCCGGAGCCTAGGGCCGTCCTGGAGGCGGGAAACCGCGTTGGCGCCGCCGTGGCATACCACTCACGTCGCCGGTGCGCCTACCTTTGTCATTGCCTGCGGAGCCGGTCCAGGCTTTCATGACGGCATGCGTTCCTGGTCCCGTCCCCTGTGTTGCCTGCCGGTGGTCCTCGCCTTGGCCGGCTGCGGGGACGAGTACTATCAGACCCGTTACATACCCCCGTCCGCCGACGCCTCATTCACGCTCGCCTCGCGCTCCACCTGGTACGGCGACAAGCAGGTCTATGAGCTGCCGGCCGAGCCGCCGGCGGTGGGCATCGACCGTCCGCGCCAGGACTGCATCCCGCCCGGCGGTGTGATCCCCGATGCGTCGATTGTCGGGATCCGCGACACCGATGCGCATGTCGAGACCGGTGAAGTGGTCACCATGGCGGGCACCTACGAGGAGCCGATGCACTCCCTGCCGCCCGGCAAGGAGGCGCCCATCTACGCCTACGATGATCCGCATCCGCCCGGTCCGATCGAGCCGACCGGCGCGATCCCGGTCGCCGGCACGGCTCAGCCGCCCTTCCCCGGCACCTACACGCAGCTCATCCCGCCCATACCCCTGGCCGCCTACCGCACCGACCAGACGCTGTGGTGCGACGTCGACAAGTAGGCGCGCTCGCGGGCCCGACCCGCGACGCCGCCTGGGCAGGCGGTTCGGCAGTGTAGGCTTGGCCCTCCTCGGGCGTCCTCCTGGGGATCGCGGTCAAGGAGCCCTGTGCGTCTGTACCCCCAGCTGGCTGTGCTGATACTCATCGTGCCGATGCTGGCGCTGCCCGGCGTCCGCCTCGCCGCCGCCGACGACCGCGCCACGGCCGCACGCGCCGAGCTCGCCGCGCTCTCCTCCCAGGTCGCGGTCATCTCGCACTGCTTCAACCTGGTCGATGAGATCGTCGCGCCGAGTGTCGTCTCGATCCGCACCAGCGAGGAGGTCCAGAACCCCTACGCCGAGCGCAGCACCGAGGAGATCGAGATCGGCGAAGGCTCGGGCTTCGTGGTCTATTCCGATGACCAGTCGAGCTACATCCTGACCAATGCGCATGTCGTGCTGAAGACCAACAACGACCAGGAGTTCCTGCACGGCCCCGCTCCCGACTACCGGCCGGTCGGCTATGACCGCCTGGTGGTGCAGCTCAACGACAACCGCGAGTTCGAGGCCTCCTACGTCGGCTGCGACATCTCGACCGACCTGGCGGTGGTCAAGGTCGCGCTGCCGCACCTGCCGCCGGTGGAATGGGGCGATTCGGACAAGAGCCGGGTCGGGGACTGGGTCCTGGCCCTGGGCTATCCGCTCGGCGTCGGCTTCAGCGCCACCTCCGGCATCATCTCGGCCACCGACCGTTCGACCGGCATTTATCATGAGTTCAAGGGCCTGGAGTCGTTCATCCAGACCGACGCCTCGATCAATCCCGGCAACAGCGGCGGCCCGCTTGTCGGCATCGATGCCAAGATCGTCGGGGTCAACTCCAACATCCTCAGCCGCACCGGCGTGAACATCGGCATCGGCTTCGCGATCCCCTCCGACCTGGCGCGCCGCGTGGCCGAGGACCTGATCCGCTATGGCGTGGTGCATTGGCCCGGCATCGGGGTTGATCTCGACGAGCTGACCCCCGAGCTCGCGCAGAGCTTCGGGCTGCCGGCCACCCAGGCGGTGTTCGTCGCGCATGTCCTGCCCAAGTCCCCGGCCGAGGAGGGCGGTGTGCAGGCCAACGACATCGTGGTGGCGGTCAACCAGACGCGCATCCACAGCCTGATGAACTTCCGCGCGCGGGTGGCGCTGGGCCGGATCGGCGAGCCGATGACCCTGCGCGTCTACCGCTCCGGCAAGGAGGTCGACCTGACCGTGGTGCCGGTGTCGCGCGACGCGGTGCTCAGCCAGGACCACGAGCATGAGGTCGAGCTCAAGGGCTTCGGCATGCGCGTCGCCATCGAGGACGGTCCGGGGCTGGTGGTCACCGAGGTCGAGTCGGGGTCGGTCGCCGACCTGGCGCATGTCTCGGTTGGCGACCGCCTGCTGCAGGAGCGCCTGCTGCATGAGCTGCGCACCATCGAGGACGCGCGCGCACTGGCCAAGCGGCAGGAGATCATCGTTCAGATCCTGCACGGCGAGCGCGCCGTCTGGCTGCGTCTGCGCCGCTGAGCGACGGCTCGTTTTGAATCTGCTCTCGCGGCCGAATCCGGAGTGGCGATGAGCCGTTGTAATCCCAGGACGTCCGTCCATCCGCATCTGCACCGGCATCGGACAGGTCGTCGTCATAGGTCGGTTGCCATCGAGTCTGACCGAGGCCTGACCATCCCGACATGAGACATCACGCACAACGCCAGGACACACCACAGTCCTGTGCACGGCCGATGAAAACCCAGCACCGACCTACCTTGACACCGCCGTGCCGACGGTGCCCAGGTAGGGGATGGCGACCGGCAGGTGCCAGACCACGGCGTAGAGCAGGAACAGCCCGCCGAAGGCCGCAAGGTGCGCGATCCATGTCGCCATCGGCAGCGGCAGGGCCTTGGCCACGGTATGGGTGTGCGCGACGGTGGAGGAGATCAGCGACCGCACCAGCACCACCACGCCGCCGATCACGCCCAGGACCAGGGCCATGGTCATGAGGATGCGCAGCGCGTCGGGCATGGTGATCCTGGCCAGCTGCTGGGAGAGCAGCTGCTGCAGCACGCCGACCAGCAGCACGGCTTCGGCGGTGATCAGGGAGCGCTGCTTGATCCAGGGACCGGAACGGCCCGACTTCTTCGCCATGCCCGCAGCATGGCCAGCCACTGCGCCGGTCCAGGCGCGTCCCACGCCCACTCCGGCAATTGCGCGACCGCCCCATGCGGCAAGCTGCGGGCATGCTCGCCAAACGCGTCATCGTCTGCCTGGATGTGCGGGCCGGCCTGGTCACCAAGGGGGTGAAGTTCCAGAGCAACCAGGATCTCGGCGACCCGGTCGACTTCGCCCGCCGCTACTATGAGCAGGGCGCCGACGAGCTGGTGTTCTATGACATCACCGCCTCGGCCGAGCAGCGCGGGCTGTTCGTGGACGTCGTCAAGCGCGTCGCGCAGGCGATCTTCATCCCCTTCACGGTCGGCGGCGGGATCCGTTCGCTCGAGGCGATGCGCACCGTGCTGCTGGCCGGGGCGGAGAAGGTCAGCCTCAACTCGCCGGCGGTGCGCGACCCCTCCCTGATCACCCAGGGCTCGCAGGCCTTCGGCGCGCAGTGCGTGGTGCTGGGCATGGATGCGCTCAAGGTGCCCGCCTCCGCCGCCATCCCCAGCGGCTACGAGGTGGTGATCGACGGCGGAAGGACCCCGACCGGCAAGGACGCCGTGGCCTGGGCGCGCGAGGCCGAACGGCTCGGGGCGGGCGAGATCTGCCTGAACGCGATCGACACCGACGGCGTGCGCGGCGGCTATGAATTGACCATCACCCGCCTGGTCGCCGATTGCGTCTCGATCCCGGTCATCGCCTCCGGCGGTGGCGGCACGCCCGCCCACCTGGTCGCGGCGGTGACCACCGGAGGCGCCGATGCGGCGCTGGTGGCGAGCATGGTGCATTTCGGCGACTATACGGTCGGCAGCATCAAGGCGGCGATGGCCGCGCAGGGCGTGGCGGTGCGTGGCCTCACCCCGGTCTAGCGTCGGGGACCGGCGTCCTATCCTCTGCGCGCTTCCCCGACCCCCGTCACCGCCGATCCCATGCGCCTCCTCACCACCCTGGTCCTGCTCTCGCTGTGCCCGCTCGGCCGCGCCGTGGCCAGCGATGCCGAGGTCGTGCCGCCGCAGCCGCCCGGTGCGGGTGTGACCTCCGGACCGCCGCCGCTCGACCCGGTGACCGAGCGCCGCGCCGAGCAGGCCGCCGACCAGTACCTTGCCGACCAGCAGGCCCTGCACCAGCCGGTCGACCCGCAGGCCCTGCTCGACCTGGCCAATGCCGAGGTCCTGCTGATCGAGGCCAAGACCTACCTTGATCAGCATGACGCGACCAAGGCCGGTACCGACGTCGTCGCGGCGGGCGAGAAGCTGCATGGCATCAAGCCGCAGCTGCGGCCACCGCTGGGCAGCCGCTACCACGATGCCGAGGCGCGCCTGACCACCCTGTCCGAGGCGCTCCTGGGCACCGACGCCGTGGACCCCGGCCATCCTGCCACAGCCGCAGCGCCCGCCGGCACCCCCGATCCGACCGCGCCGGCCGCCGTGGCTGCGCCCGCGGGCAAATGACTAGCACCTTCGTCAAATCCCTCACCTGCTGGCTCGCTATGTGCTTTAGGGCAGGCGGGCGAGTCGTTCTGACTGGTCCCTGACTTTATGGCCAAACGCGATTACTACGAAATCCTCGGCGTCGAGAAAGGGGCCTCGGTCGAGGACCTCAAGAAGGCCTATCGCAAGATGGCGATGAAATACCACCCGGATCGCAATCCGGGCGACAAGACCGCAGAAGGGAAGTTCAAGGAGGCGGCCGAGGCCTACGAGGTCCTCAACGACGAGCAGAAGCGCGCTCGCTACGACCAGTACGGCCATGCCGGGGTCGAGGGCATGGGCCATGCCGGCCAGGGCTTCTCCTCGATGGAGGACATCTTCGCCGCCTTTGGCGATGTCTTCGGCGGCGGATCGATCTTCGACCAGTTCTTCTCCGGCGGCGGCCGTGGCGACGCCAACCAGGGCGCCAGCCTCAAGCTGGGCCTGGAGATCACCTTCCGCGAGGCGGTCGCCGGCTGCACCAAGACCATCGACCTCAAGCGCAACGAGACCTGCGAGACCTGCACCGGCAGCGGCGCCAAGCCCGGCACCAAGGCCGTGACCTGCCGCGCCTGCGGCGGCCAGGGCGTGGTGCGCCAGGGCCAGGGCTTCTTCGTCATGCAGAACACCTGCCCGCAGTGCCGCGGCGCCGGCAAGATCATCCCCGATCCGTGCACCGCCTGCCGCGGCGCAGGCGTGATCCCCAAGAAGGTCACGATCAAGGTCCGCATCCCGAGCGGCATCGAGGACAATTCGCGGCTGCGCGTCGCCGGCGAAGGCGAGCCCGGGCGCCAGGGCGGCAGCCGTGGCGATCTCTATGTCTATGTGACCGTGAAGGCCGACCCCTTCTTCGAACGCCACGACTTCGATGTGGTCTGCAAGGTGCCGGTGACCTACGCGCAGGCAGCGATGGGCGCCGAGATCGAGGTGCCCACCCTCAGCGGGACCGCGAAGCTCAAGATCCCGACCGGCACCCAGGCGGGCGAGGTCCTGCGCATGCGTGGCCAGGGCATCGCCTCCGGGCAGGGCAGCCACAAGGGCGACCAGCTGGTGGTCGTGGCCCTGTCGGTGCCCCGCAAGCTCACCACCCGGCAGCAGGAGCTGCTCAAGGAGCTGGGTGAGATCGAGGAGGCCCAGGGGGAACAACGTGGCTTCCTGGATCGCATCAAGAAGATGTTCGAGTAGTTCCCAAGCGTCAAACGCATTGCCGTGTCCCAATTGTCGAGGAGCAGACCATGAGCACCGATCAGATCGATGACGAGCAAGATGACGCGGCGGAGGCCCATGCCCCCGACGGCGCCAAGGCGGAGGATATGACCATCCCCGCGGCCGAGTTCGAGGCCCTCAAGAAGGATGCCGCCGAGTGGCGTGAACGCTGCCTGCGCAGCCAGGCCGAGTTCGACAACGTCCGCAAGCGCCTGCGCAAGGAGGCCGACGAGGCCGGGACCCGCGCGGTGGCGCGCTTCGTCAAGCCGCTGCTCAATGAGATCGACAACCTCGAGCGTGCCCTGTCCTCAGCCAAGCCCGAGACCTTCAACGAATTCGCCCAGGGCGTGACCATGATCCGCGAGAACCTGCTCTCGGCGCTCAGCGGCGCCGGCATCGAGCCGGTCATCACCGAGGGCGCCTTCGATCCGGCGGTGCATGAGGTCATCGCCGAGACGGAGTCCGACGAGGTGCCCAAGGGGCACATCCTCCAGGTCTTCCGCCGTGGCTGGAAGCTCAAGGATCAGCTAGTGCGCTCCGCCCAGGTCGTGGTCGCCAAGCCCTCCGCCGACGGCTGATTCTCGCGATCGTCAATCGGGCTCGGCCGAGCACCGCCGCACGTGCGCGCGCTCGTGGGCATCGAAGACCACCGTGGCCTCGGCGATGCCGATCGGCCCCATCGCGTAGGTGATATTCCAGGAGTAATCCAGGATCTCGGAGCGTGCGAGCCACTGAGGCAGCAGGCGCAGCCGCTCAGGGCTTCGGACCATATGCTCGAGACAGCCCAGCACGGCGGTGGTCTGGACCAGATGCGGCAGCGCCTCCCGCTCCTCGGACACGCTCCAGCGGTCGTACGCGATGATCTCGCGGCAGCGCACGCTCCCAGGATCCTGGGAGCGTGCGCAGAAGCAGGCGCGCAGGTCGTCCCACATCATGGTGCGATTGCAGGCCAGCTCGATCTCACGCCGCATGCCGGACACCATCCTGAGGGCCATGACGCGGCCCTTGGGACATCCCTGCAGCATCCGCCGCACGGCACCTCTGCAACCGGCTCCAGGGTGCTCATCCCGGCAGCTGCCGCAGCCAGGTCGCGAGCATGCCCGGCCACGCGGCCGTCGGATGACCCGGCGTCCCGACGCCGAAGCCGTGCGGGCCATCCTGGAAGAGGTGCAGCTCCGATGGCACCGTGCGCCGGGTCAGGTCGCTGAAGAAATCGCTACTGCGGGTCACCGGGACCGTGGCGTCATTGGCGCCATGCACCAGGAAGGTCGGAGGGAAGGGCGGATCACCCCCCACCTGGATGAGATCACCATAGACCAGCCAGAGCGCCTGCGCACGGCTCGACTGGCGCTCGATCGGGTCCGCGTCGCCGGGACTGCCATCGTCGGCCGCAGCGGCCGCAAAGAGCGACAGGCAGGCGCCGGCGGAGAATCCGCCGAGGGCGATGCGTTGCGGATCGACACCCCATGCCTTGGCCTGGGCGCGGATGGTGCGCATGGCCCGCGTGGCGTCGCTGACCGCCCGCTGGTGGAACGTCGCGTCGACGGCGACCTGCCAGTCGCGCAGCCGGTAGGCGAGGATCACGCACGTCATGCCCAGCGCCGCCAGAGCGTGGGCGACCTCAATCCCCTCCTTCTCCCAGGCCAGGACGTTGAAGCCACCGCCAGGACAGATGAGCGTCGTCCAGCCGATGCTC
>Ga0302314_10009016_pt1 | contig 17686 bp, 14 predicted proteins | sample III_Palsa_N2_3_FD_200533 | JGI IMG/M metagenome (GOLD analysis project Ga0302314, IMG submission 200533) | Peat permafrost microbial communities from Stordalen Mire near Abisko, Sweden - III_Palsa_N2_3 | ecosystem: Environmental > Terrestrial > Soil > Palsa > Peat permafrost | place: Sweden...
CCGTAGAAGCGCCGCGCGCGAGCGTTGGCCTCGAGCACCCACAGCGTGATGTCCGCGTACCCGGCCGCGCGGACCTTGGTCAGGACATGGTCCATGAGCGCTCGCCCGGTGCCGGTCGACCACCAGGCCGGGTGGACGTACAGGGCGTAGAGTTCGGCGACCTCGCGCTTCGAGCCTGCCGGGGTCAGCGGATACGGCCAGGGCGTGTCCAGGACGTCCCGTTCCGGCCCGAAGGACGCGTAGCCCACGATGCGGGTTGCGCCCGCGGGCGCCGGGCCGCGGGCGACCGCGGCGATCATCCGCTGCCAGGGCCGGATCCGGAACGACTGCCGGACGCGGGCGCCGCCGTCGGGGGCCGTGGCCTGGTCGATCATCGCGGGCGCGATGATGCCGTCGTAGCCGGCGAACCAGCTGTCCCGCATCACGTCCGCGATCTGCGGCGCGTCCGCCGTCGAGGCGGATCGGATCATCACCCCGGCCAAGCTAGCGAATCCGCAGCGCGAGGAAGAAATCGACCTGGTCATCCAGGCAGGACACATCGCGTCCGGTCAGCTCCTCGATCCGCCTGATCCGGTACCGCACCGTGTTGACGTGGACGTACATGGTGGCCGCGCACGCGTTCCAGGAGCCCGAGCAGGCCAGGAACTCGCGCAGGGTGGGCAACAGCTCGGCCCGGTGCAGCTCGTCGTAGGCCAGCAGCGGGCCGAGCAGCCGGTCCCGGAACGAACGCAGCACGCTGCCGGGCACGCTGGCCAGCAGGAGCTCGTGCGAGGCGACCTCGTCGCTGGTCACCACCGAGACGGCGGGCGCCGGGGCCGGGCCGGCGGCATCGGCTCTGATCGCGGCGAGCCGACGGGCGCTCTGCGCTTCGTGCAGCGCGCCGACCAGGCCAGCTATGCCCTCGGCGGGTGCGCTGATGCCGACGGTAAGCCTGACGCGGGACCGGTCGGCCTCCAGCACCGGCTGAGCGTCGCGCAGCCGCGCCGCGAACGCCTGCGCGGCCGGGGCCACGCCGGCTCGCGAGGCGTCCTGGAGGTCCGGTCCTTCGGCGGCGCCCGGGCCAGAGCCGACCGGCAGCGGGACGAGCGTCACGATCTGATCGCCGAGGGCGGCTACGACCGGGCTCTGGGCCTGGGGCACGGGCAGTTCGTCGGCCTGAGGCGCGGCTAGTGCCTCGGCCTGGGGCAGGGCTAGTTCCCAGGCCGGGGGCAGGGCTAGTTCCTCGGCCAGGTCGCAGCGCCAGCGATCGGCGTTCGGGCCCGTCACCCGGTCGGCCTCGGCGTTCATCGCAGCCACCAGGTAGCGCCCTTCGGGCGGCAGGCCGGCCGCGCGCATCAGCGAGGCGATCTCGGCCGGGGCGGCGCCCTCGCCGCCCTCCGCGGCGAGCATGGCGGCGATCGCCTCGGCCAGCTTGCGGTCACCTGCCCGTCCGGCGTCCAGCCGGGCCCGCTCCAGGGCCGCGTCCGCGGCCAGTTCGACGACGGATTCGCGCAACTCATGGGCCAGCGGGCCCCAGTCCTGCTCGTGCCCGGCGCAGGCCAGGAACCAGCTGGTGATTCTCGGCTCGCCGCCCACGGCGAACAGCGAGTACCACCGGTCGCCCGCCGCGGGGATCTGTGGCCCGCTGACCTTTGCCGTGGCGGGCAGCTGGTCCGCCCGCAGATATTCCCTGGCCAGCCGGAGGGCGAGCGGCCCGGGCAGGGACGGCCCGGTGCCGCCGACGACCCGGCCGGTCGCGGTGATCAGCCAGCATTCGGCGCCGATCTCGTGGCCCATCAGCCGGAACATCTCGTCCAGGCCGGCTCCCTCGGCCACCGCGGACAGCAGCAGCCTGCGCCGCCCCAGGACCCTGGTCATAGCCGTGGCCCGGTCCCCGCTCAGCCGGCGGCCCACCTCGTCGGTGACGGCGGCGAACGAGGTCTCGGCCGGCACCGCGAGCAGGGTGACACCGTGCCGCCGGCAGGCCTGGATCACCTCGGGCTTCACCTCGCCGAGCGCCTCCCCGGCGCCAAGCACCCCGGCCCCGGCCTGGGCCAGGGCCCGGACAAACCGGTCGGCGTCCCTCGGCTCCCGGAACCAGATCATGCCGGTCAGCACCAGGTCACCCGGGGTCAGGTAGCGGCTGGGATCGGGCAGGTCGGTGGTGAACACATGCTGGATCACCCGGTCCACGCCGGAAACGTCCGTCAGCAACCGCAGGCCCAGGCCGGGCACGTCGAGCAAATCCCGCACTCGCAAAGGGATCACCTCCCGCGACCAGCCCCTCTCGAGCACCATAACCGTCCCCGTTTAGCGAAAGCTACAAAACGGGCTGGAGCCGGGGTCGTGCTGATCGATTCGACAGGCGGCTAGCACCTGCCCGGGACCGGCTGATTGGATGTCCGCATGGTGAGCACCGACCCGCAGACCGCCACGCTGGCGGCATTCAACGCGGCCTCGCCCGAGGCCGCCGAACGGGACGTGCTCGCGTGCTGCGCGTCCAGATCCTTCGCCCGCAGGATCGCCAGCGGCCGCCCGTATCGCGACCCGGCCGTCTTGCAGGCCGCGGTGAACGCCGCATTCGAGGCGTTGAGCTGGGACGATATCGCCGAGAGCATGAACGCGCACCCGCGGATCGGCGACCGGGTGCGGACCGGCGGATGGTCGGCGGCCGAGCAGTCGGGTGCCGCGTCGGCCAGCGATCAGGTGCGCCAGGCGCTGGCGGACGGGAACCTCGCCTACGAGCAGCGGTTCGGCCACGTGTTCTTGATCTGTGCCAGCGGCCTGTCCGGCCAGGACATGCTCGGCCAGCTACGGGCCAGGCTGGGCCACGATCCGCAAGCCGAGCGGGCCGTGGTGCGCGAGGAACTGCTGAAGATCACCCGGCTGCGGCTGGCGAAGCTGGTGGGCTCGTGACGCCTGCGCCGACCGGGTCGGTGACGCTTTCCACCCACGTCCTGGACGCAACGGCCGGGCGGCCCGCCGCGGGCGTGCCGGTCCGGCTGGAGCGCCGCGGCCCGGACGGGTGGTCGCCAGCCGGCGCCGGGCAGACCGGCGCGGACGGGCGACTGCGGCTGGACGGCGGTCCCGGCTTCGGCCCCGGCTTCGAGCCCGGCGTGTACCGGATCACGTTCGGCAGCGGGGCGTACTTCGAGGCGCGCGGAACCGCGTCGTTCTATCCCGAGGTCACGGTCACCTTCGAGGTGACCAGCGAAGGCGGGCACTATCACGTGCCGCTGCTGCTCAGCCCGTTCGCCTACTCCACCTACCGGGGAAGCTGAGCGCGGGCACGGAACTCGGCAGCGACCGCGAAACCTAGAAGGCGACGAAGGTCATGCCCTGCGGGTGAAGGGGCGCGCCGCGCAACGACACGCGGGAGATCTGGCCGGTGTACATGTTCAGGTGGCCCAGGTAATTGGCGGGGAACCCGGACGCCGGGCAGGTGGCGGGCGCGTTATCGGCGTCGCACGGGGTCACGGCCACGAACGCGGTGCCCGGCCAGAACGAGCCCTCGATCTCGTCGACGGTGTCGTCGCTGGTGCTGGCGGCGTAGAACGCGCCTTTCCAGCTAGTCGACCAGGCTGTGTCGTCGACGGACTGGGACAGGTGCAGGACCCACAGACGCCCGTGCCCGGACGGTGTGACGTGCACGTAGATCTGTTCCTTATCCCCCTGGCTGGTCAGCATGAAGTCGCCGGCGAAGCGCGGCTCGAAGCCCGGCACCACCTCGTTCGAGTCCGGGTCGGTCAGACCGAGCCTGACCGGCCCGCCGATGTGCGGGCCGTTCGCCGCGCTCGCCTTCGACTCGTCGTAGAACAGCGCCCGGATGTAGGCCAGGTGCTTGGGCGTGTTCAGCGTCACCACGTATACCGCCGGGTAGAACGGCTTCGGCGCTGCTGCCCCGGTGGTACCCGGCGCCGACGCGCTGACCAGCATCAGGCCGTGGTAGAAGGAGATGGCGTCGGTGCCGCCATCGTGGGGCAGTGCCCTGTGGTAGGAGTAGTGCACGATCTGGCTGGTGGACGGGTCGATGGTGTAGAGGCTGGAGTGCGCGTCCTCGTTGACCGTGGCGACGACCAGCCCGGCGGAGCTATTCGCGGTCAGCCCGTCGCATTTGCCTAGGACGTCCCACTGGCGTACGAACGTACCGGACAGGGTGAACTCGACGATCGTGCTGTCACGGTTCCCGTCCGCGCTGGCCTGGCCCTGCGGGCCGACCCCGTTCTGGAACCCGGTGAACAGGTCCTTGCCGATTCGCGTGATGTCGTCCGGGTCGGCCAGCGGCTCGGATTGCCGCACCTTGGACCCGGCCTTGGTGTACCAGTGATGCAGGCTCTTACCCGACAAGATCGTCCGCACGGTATACGTGGGCGTGGGCTGGCGCGTCGTCGCGCCAGCCGGACGAGCAAACGCGGTCATGCCGACCAGAACTGCCGCCACCGCGCCGACGGTGGCGAACGTCTGAGCGACGCGCCGGGCGATACCAGGCCTGTCGAGCACATGCATCGTCATCGACCCTTTCTGGTGCGATGTCGTTAGTTCTAGCCAACCTCTGTAACGTATAACCGCCGGCAGCGTGGCGCATAGCTGACCGAACTAGACAATGATCGTGCATAGCGAAGTCTGTGACCAGGCGACACGCTCACTGGCGGCCATCTCGGCCGGGGGCAGCCGCCGCCCAGGAGTGAGAGACTGCCGGTGTGCGCACCTACGGCCTGCGGTTTGACGTCAATTGTTCCATCTTGTTTACCGAACTGCCGCTGCTGAAGCGGCCCGCGGCCGCGCGGTCAGCCGGGTTCGACGCGGTTGAGTTCTGGTGGCCGTTCGCCGAGCCGGTGCCGGCGGATCACGAGGTGGACAGGTTCGTCGAGGCACTGGGCGACGCCGGCGTACGGCTGGTCCTGCTGAACTTCGTCGCGGGTGACATAGCGGCCGGCGAGCGAGGGCTGCTGTCGCTCCCGGCGGGTTCGGCCACGTTCCGGGACAACATCGACGTCTGCGCCGGCATCGCCGAGCGGACCGGCTGCGGGGTCCTCAACGCGTTGTACGGGAACCGGGCCGACGGCGTGTCCGAGCAGCAGCAGGAGGAAATGGCCACGGAGAACCTCGCGCTGGCCGCGGCGGTCGCCGCCCGCGCCGGAGCCACGGTCGTCGTGGAATCGCTGAACTCCTACGACTGCCCGCGTGCCGCGATCGTGTCCAGCCAGCGCGCGCTGGCGGTGATCGGCGCGGTGCGTGCCGGGGGCATCACCAACATCGCGTTCCTCGCCGACCTTTACCACCTGGGCCGGATGGGCGAGGACCTAGCCGGGACGCTCGCCTGCCGCGCGGGCGACATCGCGCATGTCCAAATCGCGGACGCACCGGACCGGAGCGCTCCAGGGACCGGCCAGCTGGATTTCGAGGCGCTGTTCAGGCAGCTCGCCGCGCAAGGCTATCCGGGCTGGATCGGGTGCGAGTACACGCCATCCGATCCGGCGGACAGCTCGACGAGCTTCGGCTGGAGGTGACCGGCATCCGATGAGGTACGACCTGGTACTGCGGTCCCGGCGGGCGGTGTTGCCGGAGGGGACGCGGCCGGCGGCCGTCGCGGTGAGCGGGTCCGCCATCGCGGCTGTGGCCGGGTACGGCGAGGCGCTGGACGCGGGCCGCGACGTGGACCTTGGCGACCTCGCGCTGCTTCCCGGCCTGGTCGACACCCACGTACACGTCAACGAGCCGGGCCGGACCGACTGGGAGGGGTTCGTCACCGCCACACGCGCCGCGGCGGCGGGCGGGGTGACCACGGTCTGCGATATGCCGCTGAACTCGCTGCCGCCCACCGTGTCGGTCGCGGCGCTGGCGGACAAGCGCGCGGCGGCGGCCGGGAAGTGCTGGGTCGACGTGGCGTTCTGGGGCGGCGCGGTGCCGGGGAACCAGGACGCGCTGCTGCGCCTATACCAGGCCGGGGTGATCGGGTTCAAATGCTTCCTGATCGATTCCGGGGTCCCGGAGTTCCCGCCGCTCGAGCCGGTGGACCTGCGATCCGTGCTGGGCGAGCTGGCCGCCATGGACGCGCTGCTGATCGTGCACGCGGAGGACGCGGCGGAGGTCAAGCCCGCGTCCGGGCGTGACTTCGGCTCGTTCGTGGCGTCTCGGCCGCCGGTCGCGGAGCGCCGCGCGATCGAGAAGGTGATCAGGGCCGCGGCCGCCACCGGGGGGCGGGCCCATATCGTGCACCTGTCCGCGGCCGAATGCGTGGCCATGATCGCCGGGGCCAAGGCGGCGGGCATCCGGCTGACCGCCGAGACCTGCCCGCACTACCTGTACTTCGCGGCCGAGGAGGTGCCCGACGGCGCTACCGAGTTCAAGTGTTGCCCGCCGATCAGGGACGCGGTTAACCGGGAGGCGCTGTGGCGCGGGCTCGAGGCCGGCGTCATCGACTGCGTGGTGTCCGATCACTCGCCCTGCCCGCCGGAGCTGAAGGCCTTCGGCAGCGGGGACTTCGGCGCGGCGTGGGGCGGCATCGCGTCGCTTCAGCTCGGCCTGTCCGCGGTGTGGACCGTGGCCCGGCGGCGCGGGCGGACGCTGGACGACGTGGTCCGGTGGATGGCGACCGCCCCAGCTCGGCTGGCCGGGCTGGGGGCCAAGGGAGCTCTGGCCGTCGGATACGACGCCGACCTGGTGGCCTTCGACCCGGACGAGAGCTACGTGGTCGAGGCGGCCCGGCTGCTGCACCGGCACCCGATCACCCCGTACGCGGGCCGGACCCTGACCGGGCGGGTCCGGCAGACGTGGCTGCGCGGCACCGCGCTGCTCGATCCTGATAGCGGCGCGCCGGATGGTGAAGCAGTGGGACGCCTAATTAACCGAGACTAACGGGGAAGAAACTGTCTATGGACGAACAGAAGCTCCCCGACCTGCTGCGCCTGCGCGGGTCGGTCGTGGCGGCCAGCGACGAGTTCTTCGCCGCCAAGGAAAACCTGATCAGGCCGGATGCGCCGACCTTCGTGCCGGAAAAATACGACGCCAAGGGGCAGGTCTACGACGGGTGGGAGACCCGGCGGCGGCGCGGGCCGGGCGGGACGCTACCGGATCGCGCGGCCAAGGACTGGGTGATCCTCCGGCTCGGCGTGCCCGCACTGGTGCGCTCCATCGTGGTCGACACCGCGTTCTTCACCGGCAACTACCCGGAGGCGTGTTCGGCCGACGCGTGCTCGGTCAGCGGGTATCCCTCGCCCGAGGAACTCACCGCCGACGCGGACCCGGGCCGGTGGCGGGAGATCGTGCCGCGCGCTCTGCTGACCGGCGACGCCAGGCACGCGTTCAGGGTGAACTCCGGCCGCCGGTCCACCCATGTCCGGCTGAATATCTTCCCCGACGGCGGCGTGGCCCGGCTGTACGTCCACGGTGAGGTGGTGCCCGATCCGGCCCTGCTGGAGGGCCTCACCGTCGACTTGGCGGCGGTCGAGAACGGCGCCGATATCGTGGCGCGGAGCGACCAGTTCTACTCCTCGCCACGCAACCTCATCTCCCCCGGGCTGTCCCGGGTCATGGGCGAGGGCTGGGAGACCCGCCGGCGCAGGAAGCCGGGCTACGAGTGGCTGGTCGTCCGGCTGGCCGGGCGCGGCGTCGTCCACCTCGCTGAGATCGACACGTCCTGGTACCGGGGGAACCAGCCCGACTACGCCTCGCTGCAGACGATAGACGCCGACCCGGCGGCGGGCGGGTCACTGGCCGACGAGCGCGCCTGGCAGGACCTGCTGCCCCGGGTCCGGCTGCTGCCCGACACCCCGCACCGGTTCCGCGTGGACAGCGGGCCGGCCACGCATGTCCGGCTGAACATCTTCCCCGACGGCGGTGTGGCCCGCCTGCGCCTGTACGGATCGCTGACCGATGACGGACTGGCCGCCGCCCGGCAGCGCTGGGACGAGACCGCCTGACATCTCAGGTACCACGGTTGGCCGCTCGCTGGCTCCTGCCTCGGCGCCACCGACGGTTGGAAAGGCGCCTCCATCACCTCGTGGCGCGGCGCCCGCCACGTGCACCCCCGACCCCCTCTACGGGCCGGGGCCACCCGCACCCCATACAGGACGCGCGAGCCTTTGGGGCCTGTGCCACACGGGCCCGCACTTGGAGGGCCGACGTGCCACCAGCCTGGGACTCGGTGCCGCAACAGGCACATTTGCCGCTTCCGTCACATTTCCGCAGTGGATTCGGGCTGCGCGGTGGATCGGGTGCATTCCAGAGCCATATGCCAAGTCCGAACGCGTCCGCCTCGGCCGTGGGCTGGTCATTGAGGTCACGATGCCGCTGACAGCGGTCGCTCCGTCCGCCCGGCGTCAAGATCCGGGAGTATATGGGCTTACGGGAGCGGTTTGTGCACTATAGACCCCCAAACCCTCCCATAGGCCCCAATCCTCCCGGATAACCGGTCCCGGGGCGAGACGGCTGAGTCAGGCGGGGCTACCGGTACGACGGTGGTCGTATGGAGGCTCGTCTGGTGCCGTGTATCCGGATTCCGCGGCGTATCCGGTGCGTCCCAGCACCCTCAATCAACCGCGGAGCCTGAATCAACCGCAATGACCGGAGAGCTCCTCCGCCTGCCGTGACGCCAGCGATGTCCTGTGATGACTGTGACGAGCGCGGGCAGGTCGGAGCTGTCACACGATCATCGTCGCCTCTATGGTCAGCCGACGGGCGGGCCGGATAGTGGCACAGCTGACGCGTTTCCCTCTTGCGGGGGCTGTGTGCCCCAGCGCGGCTGCCCGTCAGTGACTGTGGCGCACCAGGTCGACGGTCCGGCCGGGCCCGTAATGGGCGCGGAGTCCAGCGTCGCCCGTGCGATCCTCAGCGCGATCCCGGTAGCGAGCGATCCGCGCCACCCTTGACCTCCAGTAGCATTTTCGTCCGTAGGGAGGGTACCGTGCGTTACCTCGCGGCGGCCGAACAGGCCGGGAACTGGCTGCTGGCCACGGCGCAGCGGAGCCCGCAGGGCTGGTCCTGGCCGGTTCAGCCGGGTATCTCCGCCGCGGTCGTGCCCGGCCTGGGCTGGGGTACCGCTGGCCCGACGATGTTCTTCGTTGAGGCGTTCCGGACCACCGGCGACGAACGCTGGCTGTCCGCCGCCCGGGCCGGCGCGCGGTGGATGGACGCGCACCTCGAGGAGTCCAGCCGGTCCTGGGCAGGATGCGGGCTGTTCACCGGAGTCGGCGGCTGGGCCGTGGTGCTGCACGAACTGGCCGCCGCGGCGCGCGACGAGCAGGCCAGCGGCCTGGCCCGGCGGGTGCTCGAGACGGTCGCGGCGCACGCGTCGGTCGACGGCGACGGGGTGCACTGGCATGACCTGACCGAAATGGTGTGGGGCACGGCCGGCATCGGGTGTCTCATGCTGACGCTGGGCGCCGACTACCTCGGCCCGGCCGCTGTGGACCTGGCGGTCCGGGCGGGTGACTGGCTGCTGGGCCAGGCCGAGGCCGCACCCACGGGTATCCGGTGGTCCCTGGGCCGCGCGTACGAGGCCGAACGCCCCGACGACCAGCGCCGCTTCCCGAACATCGCGCACGGGGCGGCGGGCATCGGGTTCTTCCTGGCCCGGTTGGCGCAGGTGACCGGCGAGCGGCGGTTCCTGGCGGCCAGCCTGGCCGCGACCGAGTGGATCATGACGACCGTCCGCACCGATCAGGACACCTGTGCCGCGTTTCATCACGATCCCGGCGGCACCGAGCTGTTCACCCTGGGCTGGTGCCACGGGCCGCCGGGGCTCGGCTGGCTGTTCCGGCAGCTGGAGCTCAGCACGGGCGAGGCCAGCTGGCGGCCCTGGCTCCGCCGCGCCGCCCGGGCCGACCTCATCAGCGGGATCCCGGCCCGGCGCGAGCCCGGGTTCTGGGACAACGTCGCCCGCTGCTGCGGCTCGGCGGGAGTCGCCGAGTACTTCCTCGACCTGCACCGCCTTGAAGGCCAGCCCGGCGACCTGGCCTTCGCGGTCACCCTGGTGGACGACATCCTCGACCGGGCCATCGCCGATGGCAGTGGGATGCGGTGGTCCAACTACGAGTTCCGGTCGCCGGAGCCGGATCTCCCGCCCGAGACGACCTACCTGCAGGGGGCGCCCGGCATCGGCTCCACGCTGCTGCGCCTGCACCGCCACCTGGCCGGGAACCCGTGGACGGTGGACTGGCCGCACGCTCCGGCCTGGACCGGGTTAGCCTAGCCAGCTCGGCCGTATGGGGTGCCTAGACGAACCGCCATCAATAGGATGTACCCCACCGAACCAGGTCAGAACAGCAGCGCTCCCGTCGAAGATCAGGTGAAGATCGTGCGGACGCAGGATCGCAGTCGCGAGGTCCAGCGAACCGCGCCCGCGCTCGGCACCGACGTCCGCGGGGTCCACGTCCTGCCCACGCTGCGGATCAGCCTGCAGCGGATCCGCCCGGCGTCACCGGATATCGCCTGGGCGGTATTCGTCGGCCTCAACCTGGTCGCCATGCGCGTGCTGTCGAACTGGCAGACGGTGCCGTTCCTGGCCATCTGGATCAGCTTGACGGTGATCTACGGGTTCCGGCTGTGGCGCCTGCAGCCCACCATCTTGACCTGGGCCGCCGTGACGCTGGCCACCGGTGGCATCATCTTCGTGCAAGTTCTCAAGGGCCAGCAAGACGCCGACTACCTGGCCGAAGTCCCGCTGATCTCGCTGATGTTCCTGGTCATGGTGTGGCACGGCCGACGACGGCTGGCTGCCACCCAGGAGCGGCTGACGGCCATGGAACAGGTGCAGCGGATCTCCCAGGAGAACGTCCGGCTCCTGGAGCAGCAGCGCCAGTTCCTCCAGGACGCCTCGCACGAGCTGGGTACCCCGATCACCGTGGCCCTCGGCCACGCCGAGCTGATCGAGCGGGCCACCGTCAATGAGACGGTGGCCGCGGACGCCCGGGTGGTGACCGGCGAACTGGCCCGGCTGCGCCGGCTGACCAACCGGCTGCTCCTGCTGGCCTCGGCCGGGACCCCGGACTTCCTGCACGTGACTCCGGTATCGGCCGATGCGCTGGTCCTGGACGCCCTGGAACGCTGGGGCAACGCCCCGCGCCGCTGGCGGCTGGGGGAGGTGGCCGAGGCGACCGTGCTCGGCGACAGCGACCGCCTCGTCGCCGCACTGGACGCGCTACTGGAGAACGCCGTCGCTCATACCGAGCCGGGCGACCTGATCGAGGTCAGCGTCGGTCTCGAGGGCCGGAACGTGGTCCTGGCCGTGACCGATTCGGGCTGCGGGATGCCGCCCACCGAGCTCGACCGCATCTTCCGCCGGTTCAGCCGCGCCCAGCCGTACCGCAACCGCGAGGCCGGCGGGTTCGGACTCGGCCTGCCCATCGTGCAGGCCATCGCCGAAGCCCACCACGGGTCGGTCCGGGTCCGCAGCGCCAGCGGCGAGGGCTCCACGTTCGAGCTGGTCATCCCCGCCGTCCCCGACGCCCTGGCCAGCTGACCTGCGGCAGTTGCATAGCCTGAACTGTGTTCGCGTTCAAGGCCGCCATCGTGGTCCTGGTCCTGTTCGTGGCCGGGGTGCTGCGCGATCGTCGCAGCTTCGCCAACGCGGTCCTGCTCGGTCTCGCGCTCGCGCTGCTCGCGCTCGGGGCGTCGGAGCGGCTGGCCAGGGCGCATGACGCGGCGAGCAGGCTGGTGCTGCTGGCGGTGTTCGCGTTGGTAGCCGTCGTCCCGTTCCTCGCCGCCGCGTACCTGGTGGTGAACGGGGTGACGATGGTGCGCCGGGAAAGCTTCCGGCCGGCCAACCTGCTGTCGCTTCTGGTCGGCCCGGCCATCCTCGCCGTCATCGGGTTCAGGCTGGCGACACCGTTCACCGGCTCGGGCGAACTGGTCCTGTCGGCCACGATCATCATGCTGCTGTTCGCCTACGTCTCGTTCCAGTGCGTCTCGTTCGTGCTGTACGCCTTCCTGTATGGCCGCCTGTCCGTAACCCGCAACGCCGACTTCGTCGTGGTGCTCGGCTCGGGGCTGCTCGATGGCGGGCGGGTCCCGCCGCTGCTGGCCAGCAGGCTGGACCGGGGTTACGCGGTCTACCGGGCCCTGGTGGTGCGAGGCGGTGACCCGGTGCTGGTCGTTTCCGGCGGCAAGGGCAGCGACGAGCGGATCTCCGAGGCCGATGCGATGGCCGGCTACCTGGCCGCGCGCGGCTTTCCCGTGGACCGGATCGAGCGTGAGGACCAGTCAGCGAGCACCGAGGAGAACCTGGTCAACAGCCAGGCGATTATGGACCGCCTCCGCCCGGATGCCACGTGCGTGATCGTGACCAGCAACTTCCACGTGTTCCGTACGGCGATGATCGCCCGCCGCCTCGGCGTCCGCGGCGAGGTAACCGGCGCGCGCACCGCCGGCTACTACTGGCCGAGCGCCACCCTGCGCGAGTTCGCCGCCGTCTTCGTCAGCTACAAGGCAGTCAACCTGGCCGTCTGCTTCGCCCTCGTCGCGGTCCCGGTCATGGTCACCCTGCTGCACCATCCTTACACCGCGCCGAGCAGGTAGGCGAGCAGGATCACGAGGAATACGTACAGCAGGTAGAGGTTCACGTCGCCGGACTGCATGGGACGGATCGCATCGGCGAGCCATTCCACGGCGCGGATGACCGGCCGGTAGAGGTATCGCTCGAAGACCGGCGTCACCTGCTCCTCGTAATGCACCGGCCCGGATCGCCCGGCCGGATCGTCATCGGAGGCGCGGTGGACCGAAACCGCCGGCCGGTACAGGGCGTCGAAGGTGACCCGGGTCGGGGCGGAGAACGTCATGGCCGAGTACTGCATCCGCGGCCGGAACCGCGTGATGCCGCCGTCCCAGACCGGGACCGAGACGCTGGCGGCGCGCGGCCGTCCGGCCAGGAAGATCAGCAGCGGAACCGCGCACGCGGCCACCAGGAACACGGTCAGGTACGTCGGCGAGAACGCGGAGAAGTCCGTGTGGGCCGGGATGACGGTCAGTTTGCCGGGCAGCAGCAGCGGGCCGAGCGCGACACCGGTGATCGTATGTGCTGCCCGGGACAAGGCGCTGAGCACGACCGGGGCGCCCACCGCCAGGGCCACGCAGGCGACGCCGAGCAGCGCCGGGCCGGCCACCGGCTGGCCAGGTTCCCGCGCCGCGGCGGCCGAAGGCGTCCGGGGCATGCCGAGGTACGGGATCCCGAAGCCGCGGACGAAGGCGTAGATGGCCAGGCCTCCGGTGAGCCCGAGGGTCGCGGCGGCGAGCACGATGAGGATCGCGATCAGGTGGCTGCCGGTGCGGAAGCCCTGGAACAGGCCCTGGAAGATCAGCCACTCGCTGACGAACCCGTTCAGCGGCGGCAGCGCGGCGATCCCGAGCGTGCCGATGAACGCGATCACCGTGCTGCGCGGCAGCCGGTGCACGAGCCCGCCGAGCCGGTCCATGTCCCTGGTCCCGGTCGCGTGCTCGACCACGCCCGCCTCCAGGAACAGCAGCGTCTTGTAACAGCCGTGGTTGGCCACGTGGTACAGGCCCGCGATGAGCAGGAACGCGGCCAGCGCGGGCTGCCGGTAGGCGTGGAAGATCATGGCGGCGCCGAACGCGGTCACGATGATCCCGGTGTTCTCGATCGTCGAGTAGGCCAGGAACCGCTTGATGTCGCGTTCCCGCAGCGCATAAAGGATGCCGATGGCGGCGGTTACCGCGCCGGCGCCCATGGTGACCAGGCCGGGCCAGGCCCCGCCGACCGGATCGAGCCGGAACGCGAACAGGGCGATGCCGTACGTGCCGAGCTTGACCACGACGCCGGATAGGAACGCCGACCCGTCGGCCGGGGCCACCGGGTGCGCCTCGGGCAGCCACACGTGCAGCGGGACGAGTCCCGCCTTGAACCCGAACCCGGTCAAGGCCAGCAGGTAGGCAGCGGCCCGCCAGCCGCCGGGCACCAGGTGGCCGCGGGCCGCCATCACCTCTAGCTCCGTAGCATGCGTCTTCGCGGACAGGATCACGAACGCCGCCACGACCAGCAGGAAGCCGATCTCGGACAGGGCCAGGAACCAGAATGCGCCGCGGGCCACCTCGGTGCGGCTCGGGTGGCGCAGGATGATCAGGTAGCAGGCCAGGCTCATGGTTTCCCAGGCGACCAGGAACGTCACCATGCCGCCCGCGGCGAGTACGGCCAGGCAGGCCAGCAGGGCCAGGTTGTAGGCCGCCAGATATATGGCCGTGCCGCGGGCGGGCTGGTCATAGCGGGGCGCGTAGAGGGAGATCGCCACCGCGACGATCCCGAGCACCGCTACGAACACGCCCGCCAGGCTGGTCAGCTGCAGCTGCAGGGGGCCGCCGACGATGGTCGCGCCGCCGCCCGCAGTGACCACCCGGGTATCGCCGTACACCAGTGACCAGCCGCCGGCGCCCACCGCGGCGACGCCGCCGAGCCCGGACAGCACGCAGCAGGCGCGCAGTCCCGGCCGCCACGAACCGGCCAGCAATCCGGTCACGGCCGCCGCGAGCCAGGCCCCGCCCGCGCCGTAGAGGATGTCCAGCGGGTTCACGCCGCACCCCCGTCCGCGATAAACGTCAGGCCTGGTATCCGTTCCGCGAGCCGGCCGACCGCCACCGCCAGGCCCTGCAGCAGCGCCAGCGGGCTGGGCGGGCAGCCCGGGATCCACACGTCGACCGGCAGGACCTCCCCGACGTTCCCGTGCACGAACGGGTCCTTCGGATACACCCCGCCCAGCGCGCAGGCACCGGTCGCGACCACCACCTTGGGCCCGGGCATCGCCTCGTAGGTCTTCCGCGCCGCCCCGTCGAACGCCCGCACCATCGGCCCGGTGACCAGCAGCAGGTCCGCGTGCCTGGGCGCGGGGGTAAAGAAGAACCCGAGCCGGTTCAGGTCGTAGTGCGGCGCGCTGAGCAACCGGATCTCCTGCTCGCAGACCGCGCACGACCCGGTGTCCAGGGTGCGGATGTGCAGGCTGCGGCCGAACTGCGCGGCGATCGTGTCCCGCAGGCGCCCAGCCGCCGCCTCGGCCTGGTCCGGGCTGGGGCTCATCGCTCGCCTCCCCGGATCGGGATTTTTTTTATCAGCGCCGAACGGGCCGTGGTGGCCAGCTCGAAGTCCTCGCTTTGCGCGACGGCATCCGGGGCGACCGCGGCGCACTTGCCGCAGGCGGTGCAGGCGCCCACGTCGAAGACCAGGATGTCGTCCCGCCTGCTCAGCGCGGCGCTCGGACACACGGCCACCATCCGGTCGGCGGCCTGGATAGTCAGCTGCCGCGGGCGGAACGCCGGCGGCGTCGGCAGACACGCCGCCGAGTCGTCGCGGCGAGCCGGGTACCGGGTGGTGACCACCCCGCGGCGCAACCCGCGGATAAACCACAGTGGCATCGCGCCTCACCTCCTTCAACGGGCCAGGCCGGCCGCGGTCAGCCAGAAGCTGGCCTCGATGATCGGTATGTCGGTGAACACGTTCTGGGACCGGCACGCGTCGTCGAAGCCGCGCCAGTTGCGGACCGAACCCGGGCGCAGCCGCGCCCGGGTGATCCGCCCGTCCTCGTCCAGCGCGACCCAGGCCAGCACCTCGCCCCGCGACGATTCGGCCCAGCCGAGACCCCGACCCCCGCCGGAGGGTAGCGAGGTGCGCTCGGCGGCGGTGCCCGCCTCCAGGAACTCGCCGATGAGCCGGGCCGACTCCGCCGCCTCGCCGAGCATCACCTGCAACCGGGCGAGCACGTCGCCGCCGTCCGCGGTGACGATCGCTAGCTGGTGCTCGGCATAGGGACCTCCGTTCAGCCGCGCGTCCACGGCCAGGCCGGTGGCTCGTGCGACGGGCCCGACCAGGCCGAGGCGGCGGGCTTGCTCGGCGGTGAGGATGCCGCAGGCCTCCAGCCGGTCGACGAAGGAGTTGGTGCTCAGCAGCGCGTCAGCGGCCCGCCGCAGTTCGCCGTAGGCGGCGGGCAGGTCACGCCGGAGCACCGCGGCGTCCGGAGCGCGGGCGGTCCCGCCGGGCTCGATGACGCCGAACAGGTACCGGTGGCCGAACGCGGCGGTGTTGACCCGCAGCAGCCGTTCGAGCGCGATCTCGGCCGCCGACTGACCCACCGTCAGCCCGGTGGCCTGGCACAGCGCGGCCATGGCGGCGGCGTGGTTGTACAGGCGTTCCAGCTCCAGGGCGACCGCCCGGGTCCGGTCCGCCGCGGGCGGCGGGGTGACGTCCAGCGCGGCCTCCACGGCCGCGGCGAACGCCCAGCCGACCGCGACGGCGCTGAGGCCCTCGGCGCGCTCGGCGAAGAAGATCGCCTCGCCCGGCGTCAATCCGCGCAGCCGGCGTTCCACGCCGCGGTGCTTGTGCCAGCTGAACAGGTACACGTCGACGACTTCCTCGCCGCTGGTCACCAGGCCGTAGTACAGGCTTTCCACGCCGACCTGCCGGACCGGGCCGAACGGGAACTCGAAGGCCTGCCCGCCCACCGTGTGCGGGGCGTGCGTCTCCTCGGGCGGCTGGTCCGGCCGGTGCCCCAGCCTGGGGAAGTCAGGCCCGGCGTGCGGCGGCAGCATGAGCCGGTTGAGCGGCTTGCCGGTCGCCGGGCGGATGCCGAACTGCTCGTAGATCTCGCATTCCTCGACGAACGCGGCCGGGGCGACGTCGGACAGCGGCGGGTACTGACCATCCTCGATCTCGGTCTCGGTCAGCAGGTAACCCTGGTCGAGCGCCCAGACCAGGCGCAGCGTCGGCGCGTCACCGCCGTTGTCCCCGAACATGTCAGCCAGCCGGATGCTGGCCTTGCCCGCGAGGGCTTGGGTGGCCTCCTCCAGGGTCTCGGGCAGCATCCGGACGGTGACCGCTCCCCGGGTGGCGCCGCCGTCCCTGACCTGCAGACCGCCGAGGCCGGCGAGCTGGCGTACCAGCTGTTCCGATATCTCCGCGGCCCGCGCGTCGACAGATGTCACCCGATCACCCCTACCGAATGCCGGAGCACGGTATCCAGGCCGGCCGGGATCCACAGCCCGAGCACTAGCAGCGCCGCCAGCCCGAGGACGAGCGGCGCCGCGGTCACGGCCACCGCTGCCCGGCCGCGGTACGGGCTGGCCAGCTGGGCTGGCGGGCTGCCGGTCACCATCCCGGCCGTGGTCCGGGCGAAGGCGACGAACGCCAGCCCGAGCAGCGCGAGCAGGAGCAGCGGGAACACCGGGCTGCCGTGAGCGAAGCCGGCCCGCACGATGGTCAGCTCGGACAGGAACAGGCCGAACGGCGGCGAGCCCAGCGCGGCGAACGAGGCCAGCAGCAGCGCGCCCCCGGTGACCGGCACGGCCGTGAGCAGCCCGCTGACCTGTCCGGCTTCCCTGGTCTGGTAGCGGAGCGACACGTCACCGCTGGACAGGAACAGCACCGCCTTGGCCAGCGCGTGGTTCAGCGTCTGCAGCAGCGCGCCGTACAGCCCGAGGGTGCCGCCGAAGCCCAGGGCCACGGCGATGATGCCCATGTGCTCCACCGAGGAGTACGCGAACAGCCGCTTGAAGTTGCCGCGCCGGACCATGAACAGCGCGCCGATGACGATGGAGGCGAAGCCGAACGACAACAGCACCGCCCGTGGATAGGTATGGCCGAGCCGCGCCTGCGCGATGGCCAGGAACCTGATGATCGCGTACATGCCGGTGTTGAGCAGCGCGGCGGACAGCATCGCGCTGGCCGGGCTGGGCGCCTCGGCGTGCGCGTCGGGCAGCCAGGTGTGCATCGGCG
>Ga0302314_10009017_pt1 | contig 17686 bp, 21 predicted proteins | sample III_Palsa_N2_3_FD_200533 | JGI IMG/M metagenome (GOLD analysis project Ga0302314, IMG submission 200533) | Peat permafrost microbial communities from Stordalen Mire near Abisko, Sweden - III_Palsa_N2_3 | ecosystem: Environmental > Terrestrial > Soil > Palsa > Peat permafrost | place: Sweden...
CGATCTCCCCATTGAGGTAGTCGGTCTCGATCGAGCCCGACCCGCGCGCCAGCGACTGCCACGAGGAACCGCCAAGTTCGTCGGGAGCTCCCGGCACCGGCCGCACGTCGAATGCACCGCCGCGCCACGCCGCCTCTTCGTCCGCGTCCGCCCAACGGATGCCAGCCGCGCGGTAGACGGTCTCGGCCTCAGCCCGCAGGCGTTTCGCAACGGCACCGAAGCTTTGGTCTGCACCGACGAGAGCCTGCACGGCGTTGCCGAGGTTGCCGAGCAGCTTGGCGTACTTCCAGCGCATGACGTCGTCGACGACGTTGACTGCGAACGTTCCGGCCGTCCAGTCTGCAGCGACCGCGGCAAGCAGCTCGCCATCGCCGTCGGTCGCCTGGCCGTAGCGCCCCACGATGAACGTGCCACTCGACGGGCCGATCCGCAGGATTATCTCGCCGGGTTCGAGCTGCACCGAGGGCAGCCAGACGCAGACGCCGTAGACCCGGGCGAACAGCCGAAGGGCCAGGCGTTCGCTCTCGACGCCGTTCAACGCTGTGAAGAGCGGCAGCAGCTCACCCGCCGTGCCGACTGTGGTGCCGTTCGCGTCGGCGACCGGCGCATCCACCCACTGCTCGAGCGCGAACTGGGCTTGCTGGGTCTTAGTCGTCAGCACGAGCACGTCGTCGACGCCGAGCGTGACGCCGTCGGGACCGTCGGCGGTATCGACCCGCAACACCACATCCTCATCCGGCGTTCGCAGGCGGATGCCCGACCGCGCGATCGCCGCCCCGTGCTCCCCGCGGGCGATCAGCACAGGTGGATGGCCGACACCGTGTTGCGCCAGCCTTGCCCCCAATACTCCGCCCACTGCTCCCGCGCCGATGATCACATATCGCATGCCTCCAGCCTCTCACCTGCGGAGCAACCGGAAAGCGCGCGCCGACCCGCCGCGGTGCTATCTCGGCGTCAGGCGGAAGATGCGCAGGGTACGACCGGATGACCGCTCGTAGCCGCGGTAACCGGGCCACTGGCGTTCGATATAGGCCCAGGTCTCGTCGAGCTTGTCGTCGGGAATGCGGTCGGCATGCACGTCGATACGCCTGCCCTTGACGGTCACGGCGGCGTCCGGATGCGCGGCGAGGTTCGAGGTCCAGGCGGGATGCGTGTCCCGCGCGAAATTGCTGCCCGTGATGAGCATCACTCCGCCGGGCTCCGGGCAGTACATGAGCGGGCTGTCGCGTTCCAGTCCCGACTTTGCGCCGATCGAATGCAGCACCAGCGACGGCACGAGCACCCCGCTCAGTGGAAAACGACCGCCCGACACCCTCGCCCACACCCGTTCGACCGGAGGCATGATGGAGGGTCCGAAGCGGCGAAAGAAACGCGAGCGGGAAAAGGATGCGACGACGACACGAACGCCGCGCTTGAGGGATGCCACCCTCGGATTGTGCCAGACGAAGCGGCCCGCACCAGACCGCCGACCGCCCAAAACGAGCTCAGCCCGTAAGTTTCGAGACGGGCTGCGTGCGGGCACGATCATCCGTATCCCGTAGAGTCGCCCACGTGAGCGGCGAAGACACCAGCATTGTCGGCAGCTGGGATGTTTCGATCGACACGCCCATGGGCGCGCAGGTCGTGTCACTCGAGTTCGCCGATCAGCACAGCGGCGTCGCCCGTTTCGGCAATCAGTCGGTCGAACTCCAGAACGTCTCCGTTTCGGGTGACACTGCGACCTGCAGCGTCGCCGTGACCGAACCGATGTCCATCACTCTGCGCTGCCGGGTGCAGGTCGTCGGAGACGAGCTCAGCGGAGTCGCTGGCGCAGGGTTCTTCGGCCGATTCGCAATGACTGGGCGCCGAACGTCGCAATAGCGAACCTTCGGGCATCCGTGCCGAGCGCTAACCGACCGGCTGAAGCGCGATGAACTCGGTGTAGTGGCTGTCGCCTCCGCGGCAGGTCTGGTAAAGCATCGCGTAGCCGTGAGGCACCTGGTTGGTCTTCGCGGTGTAGGCATCCAGGGTGGCGACCGTGCCGATGACGCGGTAGGTGCCGGCATCGATGCCAGTGAAGGTCACGATGGCTCCGGCGTAGGTCGGGAACGAGCTTCCGCCGCACGACCAGTGCTCGCCGACGATGCGCATGCCGTAGCGAGCGGTCATGTCGACTCCGCCCCGGCAGTCGTTCACCTCGTTCTGGAAGCCGTAGGTCCACACGTTGATGGTGTGACCCTGTGCCGCTCGCGCTGCGGCCGCACGCGCTGCCGCCTCGGCTGCGGCCTGCGCTGCGGCCTGTGCGGCTGCGGCAGCCGCGGCAGCCGCGGCTTCCACTTGTGCGCGCGATGCCGCGAGCTGCGGAATCTCCGACCGAATGCGCTGGGCGTCGCTGAGCTCAGGTGGCGCGGCGACGAACTTCGGAAGTACGAAGGTCCTCGTCTGCACGACCGGCGAAGCGGACAGCGTGGGCACTGGCAGGCTTGCGCCGCTGAGTGCCGTGACAACGACCGCGGCTGCGGTCCAAACGAGTGCAGCCCTTAAAACACGGCGCATTTTGTGATCCCCCCATGGATGCAAAAAGCAAAACTTTCAACACAAAATGGGGGTAGCGAGCGCTTCGTCGCCAGACCAAACGCTCTGATTCGAAGCTACGCCCATTAACGCCCCCGGCCTACCCCTCAAACGGGTTACTCGGGTGCAGGGGCCGAATAGCGCGATATTCCCAGCCAAATCGGGGTTTTCTTGCCACCTCCCCGGCTCCCGCTGTTGGATGAGATGCATGAGTCCCGACGAAGAGACCGTGCGCGCCGTGATCGATCGCTGGGAGCTCGCGGTGCAGAACCGCGACCTGGCGGGCGCCCTCGCGAACCACACCGCCGACATGCTGATGTTCGATGTTCCGGAGCCGATCCAGGCCCGTGGGCTGGCCGAGTACGCGGAAACGTGGGAGCTGTTCTTTCGTTACAGTGCCGGTGGTGTCGACTCGTTCCGCCTGCACGAGCTCGAGATCATCGTCGACGGGTCGTTGGCCGTTGCCCACGCGCTGCTCGATGCCGGTGACGACAGGTGTCGTCTCACCACCGTGCTGCGCAAGCTCGACGGTGAGTGGATGATCGTGCACGAGCACCACTCCTCGCCGTGGCCGAATCCCCGCGAGACCGCGTAGGAACCGCTGGTTCGCGGGGCTCGGGGCGCGCCTGGCTACCAGCTGCGGTGCACGACGGCCTTGGGGCCGGTCACAAGGCTCGCTGCCGGAACATCGTCAGCAACGACGGCCCCTGCCGCGATCACCGCATCCCGCCCGATCGTCACTCCCGGAAGGATCGTGGCCCCCGCGCCGATCCACACGTTCTCCGCGACGTCGATCGGCTCGCCGGTCAGGTAGAGCTTGCGTTCGGCGGGGTCGACGGGGTGCCCGCTGGTAATGAACGTGACCCTGGGCCCGATCATCACCCGGTCGGCGATGCGAATGCCGGCATAGTCGAGAAACGTGCAGCCCTGGTTGATGAACACCCGCTCGCCGAGTTGCAGATTGAGTCCGTGGTCGGTATAGAACGGCGGATACACGGTGAGTTGTGGCGGCAGCGGACGCCCCAGGATCTGTTGCAGCAGCACGGCCCTGCCTGCCTCATCATCGAACGGCAACACGTTGAGTCGCGAAGTCAGCGCGGTAACGGCGAGCACCCGTTCGTGCATCTCCCCGAACTCGGCACTACGGATGAGCATCAGGCGGTCGATCGGCATTCCCCGATCTTCCCGCGCGACCACGGCGCCGGCCACAGGACACGCGCGCTAGTAAGCCGGCCCGTTGAAGATGACGACGAGACTCACGATCTTGCCGTCCCGAACGCTGAAGTAATTCGAGAGCACCAGTTCGTCGGGCAGGTTCGTCTTGTCGAAGGTGCCGTCGTACCGCCCCCGCACGATCGTGTCGCCGTAGTGGTCGAGCACCTCGGTCACGTCGATGGTGACGCTGTCGCCGACCATTTCCTTCGCGACCCAGCGGCGGATCGCCTCGATGCCGACGAATTCGCGACGGTTGTCGTTGACGTACGCGTCGGGCGCGAATGTGGCGACTGCTGCATCCAGGTCGAACGAGTTGATTGCCTTGATGTGGTCGGCGATGACGCCCGTGAGCTCGGTGGACATGACTGGTTCCTTTCGGTTGGCAGCCGATTGGCCGCGGTAAATTCACTCTCGGCCGTGCACCAGCCGGAGAGTCAAGCGGACGCCGAGGGTTTGACTCTCCCCCTGCGGGAGGGCCCAGACTTGAGCCATGCCCGCATCACTCTCGATCGGCGATTTCGCCCGTGCGACCAACCTGAGCGTGAAGACCCTGCGCTACTATCACGAGTCCGGTCTGCTCGAGCCGCACGAGATTGACCCGAACTCGGGCTACCGTCGCTACGCCGCTGAGCAAATTCCCACCGCCCAGGTGATTCGCCGGTTCCGTGACCTCGACATGAGTCTCGACGACATTCGCGCGATCCTGTCGACGCGGGACATCTCCGCGCGGAACGCCCTGATCGCCGCACACCTCGGCCGCGTCGAACAGAATCTCGAACGTACCCGCGGCGTCGTCGCATCCCTGCACGACCTGGTGGAACATCCGGATGCCGACATCCCGATCGAACACCGGTCAGTCGGGCAGACGCGCAGTGCGTCGATCACTGCGGTCGTCGATGTGCAGGATGCCGGGCCCTGGTACCAGGGCGCGCTCGCCGAACTCTTCGCGACACTGGCTGCCCAACACGTTTCCCCGTCGGGAACGGCCGGCGCCATCTGGTCGAACGAGATCTTCACCGACGAGCGTGGCGGTGCGACAATCTTCGTGCCGTGCACCGCGGATGTGCGACCGGTGGGGCGGGTGGTACCGCTGCTCATCCCCGGCGTCGAGCTCGCAGTCACAGTTCACGCCGGACCGCACGTGGGCATCGATCGGGCGTATGGCGCGCTCGGCAGCTATGTCGCTGGACACGCGATTGGCGTCGATGGGCCCATCCGCGAGTACTACCTCGTCGGCGCGCACGAAAGTGCGGATGACCGCGACTGGCGCACCGAGATCGGCTGGCCGATCTTCGCGACCTCGAACCCGTGACGACGGGCGGGGTCAGCGACTCCGAGTGAATCGTGCGAGGCGCGTCGATGGTGCGTGCACGACCGGCGTGTTCGCGATCCAAGGCTTGCGCACCGTCGGCCCGATGCGCGGCACCTCCCCGGATGCGTTGCCGCCGGCGAGCACGCCGTCGCTGTCATCCATCCGAGCAGGGTACATCCGACCGGGCTCCGCCGTCGGGCTCGCAGACAGCCCCCACGTCGGGGGCTGTTCGAAACTAGGCGATCGCGCGCAACGCGTCGAGAACAGCCGTTTGCACAATCGGATCGACGAAGAGCACGCGCACGTCCCGAGTGACCAGCCGCCCGGCTGCGTCGTCGACGGCCGCAACCACCTCCGCCGACCTGCCCGCATCGAATGCGGAAGGGTGCACGTACGACGACTTGGCCACGGTCGGCGTATTACCGAGCAGGTCCGCAGCTGCCCGGATCGCGGCTACGTCAATCGACCGGCCCCCACCGGCAGTGGATTCGGCGCCCCCGACTACCGCGGTGGCTGCCGCGGTCGCACCCCATGTTCGGAACACCTTCGCGGTAGCGGGCGCACGGCTGTGGTTGTGCAGGTACGCGTTGACCTCGGTGCTGTGGATGGGGTGCGCCGAACCGGCGCCGCCTGCGACGAACAGCTCGGCATCCGGCTCCCCCGGCTGCGCCAGCAACGCCGTGATGACCCTGGACGCGTCACGATCGACAACAGCGACACGGTGACGAAGGTGCTCCTTGCCAACGAAATCGAACGCCACTGCAGGCCCCGTGACCCTCACGTGTTCCCGCCGAATCGTGGTCAGTCCGTACGTGTGGTTGTCTCGTGCATACCTCTCGTTGCCCACCCGGAACAGTCCGCGTTCGAGTAGTCGCACGATGCCGGCGATCACGAAGTCAGCCCGCAGGTTCGCGGCCGGGTCCGGGCGGTGGCGAAGGTCGGCGGCAACGCGCGCGCGCAGCTCGGGCAGCGCTTCAGCGAATGCCAGCATGTGGTCGAATTTCTGGTCGGCAGCGAAAGCCGTCGCGGCAGCCGCATACCGATACTGCGTTCGGCCGCGAGCGTCGACACCGGTGGCCTGTACGCGGTCATCCGGATCCGTCGTCGCCCACACCCGCACCCACGCGGGCGGGATGGCGAGTTTTTGCAGGCGCGCAACCGTGATCGCATCCACCACCGCAGTACCCGCGTCGTCGACCCAGCTTCCGCCGTGCAGGCGATGCAGCCCGGGCCGGCGCGAAATCCTCGATCCGCCGAATGCCAAGGGGGTGATCTCGCTGCCCGCCACGAAAGTCCTCCAAGCCTCGGCGTCGACTCCTCACCTCGACGTTGGGGGATACAGCTCCAGCGCGTTCGGGTGCAGGATGATTTCATCGCAAGTTACCCCTGAATGGAAGGAACGACCATGTCTACCACTGTCCTTCTGGTCCACGGCGCTTTCGCCGACGGATCATCCTGGAACAACGTTCTCACCCGTCTCCAAGCTGCCGGTATCGAAGCGAAGGCGTTGCCGAATCCTCTTCGGGGTGTCACCAGCGACGGCGAGTACGTGAAGAGCGTCATCGCCCAGACCGAAGGCGATGTCGTGCTGGTCGGGCACAGCTACGGCGGCGCGGTCAACAGCTACGCGGGCAGCGGGCAATCCAATGTCAAAGCGATCGTCTTCGTGTCGGCGCTGGCCCTCGACAAGGGCGAGAGTGGGCAGAGTGTGCAGGCGGGCTTCCCGGATCCGCCCCTGCTGGCGGCGGTGCAGCCGTGGAACTATCCCGGCAGCGATGTGCCCGAGCTGTCGATCAAGGTCGAGGACTACCACCGGGTGTTCGCGGCGGACTGGTCCGACGCGGACGCGGCGTTGGGGGCAGCGAACCAGCGCCCCCTGTCACTGGTCGGCCTGACCGAGACCTTGAGCGTCGAGCCCTCCTGGAAGGGCGTGCCCACCTGGTGGGTATTTGGCTCGGAAGACGGGGCGATCAACCCCGACTACCAGCGCGCGGCAGCGAAGAAGATCGGAGCGAAGCTCACCGAAGTTCCTGGCGGGTCCCACACCATGCTGGTTTCGCGTTCCGACGAGGTCGCGAAAGTCATCATGGATGCCGTCAGCTCGCTGGGCTAGCGCTCCACAACGGGAGGAACAACCATGACCGCGGTGCCGGATCCCGTGCCTGCGAAAAAGGATGCACGAGACGATGCACCCGACGACGGCTCGGACGAGATCGTCGGCGACCTTGGCGAGTTTCTTGAAGGAGACGGCCGCGACGAAGACGACTAGAGGCAGGTGGAGAGTACGTTGGGAAGGTGAATAGCCGCTCGGGACGCATAACCCTGGTCATCATTGGCGTGGTCGCACTGATTGTGGGTGTGATCTTCGCTGGTCAGGGCGCGAACCTGATTTCGGGCAGTTCGATGTCGGGTGAACCGATGTGGCTGTACATCGGGCTGGTCGTGGCGGTTGTCGGCATCATCCTGATTACTCTCGGCCTGCGTCGACCCGGTGGCGGCAAAGCCGGCAGCTAGGTAATGCGGATGCCGTAGCGGGTGCCCGGTGCGTGTTCTGAACAATCCGCCGTCAGGGCCAGGACGGGTCAGGAGTCCTCGACGTCGGAGAAAAGGATGCGTACGCCGCCTCGAACGCCTCCGGATCGGTCGGGTTGTCGTCGATGACGGTGATCTTCGTGGCCATGGCGGTTAGCGGTGAACGAATGCGGCGGCAGCGCTGCCCGGCAGGGTGTCGTGATCGACGACGATCACCTCGGCGTCGGTCGCGATCGCTGCGCGAGCCAGTGCCTCTGCAGCCGGTATCGACTGCAGGATCCCTGCCCCGAACGACTCAGCGGCGACGGTCGCAACCCAGGGCGCGGCGTCGAGCGCGAGGAGCGTGTGGCCCTCCAGTGCTTTCAGGTCCAGAAGCAGCGAGGTCACGGCGGCCTGCTGCAGTGCGTGCACGATCGGCTGCAGTCGGTGGTCGGTTTCGGAGTTGCTCGCAGCCTCCCCGGCGGCCGCACGTCCGATCGTGTCTTCCTGGTGTGCCCGCACGATGCGTTTGACGTTCTCGGTCACAAGATCGTCGAGCCGTTCGGATGAGGCACCGGCGGCGAGCGTGTCAGAAGCGAGCGTGACCAGGGCATCTTTCGCGCGGGACGAAAGCGCGCTGCTCAGGAGATCCACGACGTGGGGATCGCCGGTCACGACAAGCAGCGGCACCGCGTCTCGCTCGACCAGTTCGTTCGCTGCCTGCGCGACTTCGGTCTCATTGCGCTTCCAAATCTCTTCAGTGTGGTGCGCGTCGCGAACGTGCGAAAGGCCTCCCCCGTGCACTTCATGCAGATGCTCGGTCTCGCCCGCGACCGCTTCGACTGCATCCGGATGCCGGTGACCGGCGAGAAACGTGCGGATGCGGCCACCCTCGGCGTTGGCTTCCACCACGATGTAGGGCACCGAATTTTGGCGTTGCACAAGCAGCGGTAGCAGGTCGGGAAGTGGGCCATTGGTCGCCTCGTCTGCCTGCAGGTGCGCGTCCGGCAGCAACTCGTCCACGACCACTCTCCCGTCGCGCACCAGCAGAAACCGCGGGACAGGATCTCGATCGGCTGCGCGCTCGTCGAAGACCGCCGTGACCGTAGAAATGTCGTCGGCGGACGATCCTGAGTCGGAAAGTGAGCGGGTGATTGCTCTCAATCGCGGCCCGGGCACATCCGCTTCTATCTCATCCACGGGAAAATCTGCGAGTACCCGGGAGAACGTACCTCCGGCGCGAACAAGTTCTGCGAGGTCTGCGTTGGGCTTCTGAGACATTAGCTGGGCTCCCTTTCTCGAGTCGAGAAGTGCACTCTTACAGACTGGCCGCATTTGGCGTTCGTCGATAGAGGGTGATGTGCGTTCGAGCCACTCACTCCGAGCGGTCAATATCTTCTTGACCGCCGTGTTCCGCGGGAGGACACTGTCGACCTGCGACAGGGTGCGGGCGTCGAGCAGGTGCTCACCGCCTCGTGCGCGCAGGCGGGGCAATGTCTGCTTTCTGAAGCCGAATGATGATGGCCTTCGAGACGGGGGTGTTGCTGCCCAGCGCGGTGCTACCCAGCGGCACGAGCACGTTCGCCTCGGGAAAGTATGCGGCTGCGCATCCCCTCGCGGTCGGGTAGGAGACGACGCGGTAGTTGCGGAGTTCGCGGTCGGGTTCATCCTTCCACTCGCTGAAGATGTCGACGCGGTCGCCGTCCGCCAGCCCGAGTTCGACCAGGTCGTCGGGGTTCACGAAGACAACGTCGCGCCCGTTTTTGATGCCGCGATAACGGTCATTGAGGCTGTACATGGTGGTGTTGAACTGGTCGTGCGAGCGCATGGTCTGCAGGATCAGGCGTCCTTCAGGTCGCTCGACCGCTACCAGCTCGTTGACCGTGATCATCGCCTTGCCGGTCTTCGTCGGGAAGGTTCGCGAGTCGCGCGGGCCGTTTGGCAGCACGAAGCCGCCCTTCCTGCGTACTTGTTGGTTGAAGTTCTCGAACCCCGGTACGACGCGCGAAATCGATTCGCGAATCGTGTCGTAGTTGCGCTCGAAACCCGCCCAGTCGATTGGGCCGTCGTCCCCGAGTACGGCGCGAGCGAGTCGCGTCACGATTGCGACCTCAGACAGCAGATTGGGCGAGACCGGCATCACGGCCCCGTGCGTGGCGTGGACCGCGCACACGGTGTCCTCGACGGAAAGAAACTGCGGACCCGTCTCCTGCAGGTCGACGTCGGTGCGACCGAGAGTAGGCAGGATGATCGCTTCCGCGCCCGTCACCACATGCGAGCGGTTCAGCTTGGTCGAGACCTGGACCGTTAGATCGGTGCCGCGCATCGCTGCCTCGGCCGCAGCGGTGTCGGAGATCGCCGCGACCAGGTTGCCGCCGAGGGCGAACCACACTTTGATCTCGTTGCGCTGCAGCGCCTCGATCGAGCGCACCGCGTCGAATCCGTGCTTGCGCGGTGGCTCGAACGAGAACTCCTTGGCGAGCGCATCCATGAAGCTGTCGGGCATCTGCTCCCAGATGCCCATAGTGCGGTCGCCCTGCACGTTGCTGTGACCACGGATCGGGGATGCGCCTGCTCCGGGCTTGCCGATGTTGCCGCGGAGCAGCAGCAGGTTGATGATCTCCTTGATCGTGTCCACGCCCTTGTGGTGCTGGGTGATGCCCATCGCCCAGGTGATGATCACTCGATCCGCCGCAATGTAGCGATCGGCGAGTTCGTCGATCTCAGCAATCGTCAGCCCCGTCGCATCCATAACTTCTCGCGGCTCGAGACTCTCCAGATGCCTGCCGAACTCGTCGAGGCCCTGCGTGTAGGTATCGAGAAAGTCATGATCGAGAACCGTGCCCGGGTTGCGGCGTTCCGCCTCGAGCACGCGCTTGGAGACCCACTGCAGCATCGCCATGTCTCCGCCGCTGCGGATCTGCAGGAACTGGTCGGCCATGTCGGTGCCACGCCCGATGATGCCGCGCACGGTCTGCGGGTTTTTGTAGCGCTTGAGGCTCGCCTCCGGCAGCGGATTCACTGCGACGATCTTCGCGCCTTTGCGCTTTGCGTCCTCGAGCGCCGTCAACATTCGCGGATGATTCGTGCCGGGGTTCTGGCCCATCACGATGATCAAATCGGTCTGCTCGAAGTCGTCGTAAGCAATGGTCGACTTTCCGATTCCAACGGTGGCGCTCATGGCTGTGCCGGTCGACTCGTGGCACATGTTCGAGCAGTCGGGCAGGTTGTTCGTGCCGAACGCCCGCACGAACAGCTGGTAGACGAACGCTGTCTCGTTGGCCGCCCTTCCGCTCGTGTAGAACGCTGCCTGGTCGGGCGAATCGAGCCCGCGGAGCTTGTCGGCGATAAGACGAAAAGCCTCGACCCAGCTGATCGGCACGTAGTGGTCGCTTCCGGCGGCCTTGTGCACGGGCTCGACCAGGCGTCCCTGCATGCCGAGCCAGTACTCCGATTTGTCGGAGAGGTCGGAAATCGAGTGTTCGGACCAGAATGTCGTGGGCACCGTGACCGGCGTCGCCTCCCACGTCACTGCTCGCGCGCCGTTCTCGCAGAACTCCGCGATCTTGCGGTGGTCGGGATCGGGCCATGCGCAACTCATGCAGTCGAACCCGTCCTTCTGGTTCACCTTGGTGAGCAGGTTGAGCGACCGCAGCGGACCCATTTCTTCCAGGGCGTAGCTCAGCGAGTTCACTATCGCCGGAAGCCCGACGGCCCATTTCTCGGGGGGCTGCACAACCAGGGAGTCGTAGTTCGGGTCAGCGACTGGCGGCTTGCGTGACATTACGACGCCACTCTGGCTGTGTTCGACGACACCGGCGGCGCGGTGGTCGCGAGCACGGAAGGCTCGGAACTCACGCGCTCGGGCCGGGCGTAGATGACCATCGAGCTGCCGCGCAGGAAGCCGACGAGCGTGATCCCGACCTCGTTCGCCAGTTCTGCGGCCAGGGAGGACGGAGCCGAAACGGCGGCGAGCAATGGGATGCCCGCCATCAGGGCCTTCTGGGTCAGCTCGAAGGATGAGCGTCCCGAAACCATGAGCACCGTTCCGCGCAGCGGCAGGAGACCCTGGGTAAGCGCCCAGCCGATAACCTTGTCGACCGCGTTGTGGCGGCCGACATCCTCGCGCAGCACAAGCATGTCGCCGGTTCGTCCATCGAACAGCGCAGCAGCATGAAGGCCACCGGTCTTCTCGAAGACCTGCTGCTGTTCGCGAAGCCGATCCGGGAAGGTGGAGAGAAGCTCGGCAGGAACGACGAGGTCATCGTCGGCGACGGCCCAGTGGGAATGGGTGCGAACGGCGTCGATGCTCGCTTTGCCGCAAAGGCCGCACGACGATGTCGTGTAGAAGTTCCGTTCCAGGCTGGGATCGGGCGCGGGAACACCGAGGCCAAGTGTCACGTCGAGCACGTTATAGGTGTTGAGACCGTCAACCGTTGCGCCCGCGCAATACCGCACGGCAGCGAAGTGCTCGGCTTTGGCGATGACGCCTTCCGAGACGAGAAATCCGGCCGCCAGATCGAAGTCGTTGCCCGGGGTGCGCATGGTGACGGCGAGCGAGGTGCCGCCGACACGGATCTCGAGCGGCTCCTCTGCCGCCAGCATGTCCTCGCTCGACCGGGCGCCGGTCTCGAGCGAGACGCGCGTCACACGCCGGCGAATCGCAATTCTTTGCATACATCATCACAGCACACCAATCGATCGAAAACATAGGCTGGCAGGGTGATCATCGATGCTCTCGTGCTGGCGGGTGGGCGAAGCTCGCGACTGGGCGGCGTGCCCAAGTCGAGCCTGATGATCGATGGCAGATCTCTACTGGACACCGCACTGGGCGCAGCCGCGTTCGTGCGGTGCTGCGTAGTGGTCGGGGACGACGACGTGGTCGCGGAGGCCGCACGACGGGCCGCCGTCACCGTCGTTCGGGAGTCACCTCCTTTCGCCGGTCCGGCGGCGGCGATCGCTGCGGGAGTCGGCGAACTTGCGGAGCGCAGCAGCTCGGCCTCCGACTTCACCCTGGTGCTCGCCTGCGATATGCCGCGCGTCGACCAGGCGGTGCGGATGTTGGTCGCCGCGCTCCGCGCCGACTCGGATGGCGCGGTCGCGGTGTCCGCCGATGGTCGCGTCCAGTCGCTGGCAGCGCTGTATTCGACGAGTGGTCTCGTCATCGCCGCACACGTGCACGCTGGCGAGCTCGAGAACCTTTCAGTGCGGGCTCTCCTGGGCGACCTGCATCCCGACCCCGTCGACGTGCCGGCCGGTTCGACCGATGACATCGACACCTGGGACGACGCCGAGGAATTCGGCGCGCACCAGCATCCAACCGAGGAGTGTACATGACCGAGAAACCCCACGACACGGACGAGTTGCTGAAACGCTGGAGCGACGCGCTGCTCGCCGCGCTCGACCTGGCCGAGGTCGAGGTGAACATCGACGCCGTACTCGGGCTCGCCGGGCAGGTGGCGCACGGGGTTGTTCGGCCAGCCGCGCCGCTCACCGCCTATCTGGTCGGTCTGGCCGTCGGACGCTCGATGAGCGATAGCGGGTCTGGCGAAACATTCGACGCAGCGGCAGCGACGGCGCGCGCGCTGGCCGCGACCGGTGACTTCACGGCAACTCCCTGACGTGGCAGTCGACGATCGACCGACCTGGCAGCAGGCGCGACAGCTCAGCTATCAGCACGGCGAACGGCTTCGCGACGAGACTCTCTCGCTGCACGAAGCATCCGGTCGTCGGCTCGCGCGCGACGTCGTTGCGCTGTGCGACCTGCCCCACTACGAGTCTTCTGCGATGGATGGATGGGCAGTCGCCGGCGACGGGCCCTGGACCGTGATCGCACGGCACTCGGGCGAATCCCTGGCGATCGGGCAGACTGCGTCGATTGTGACGGGTGCAATCGTTCCACCAGGAACAACCGCCATTCTGCGCAACGAACACGCCAGGAGGTACACCGACAGATCGCGCCAGCTCCTGGCCACCACCTCGGCTGCACGGGTCGACGAGCCCAGCCCGGGTGAGCACATCCGCACTGCGGGCACCGAGGCCATGGCTGGCGTCACCCTCATCCCTGCCGGTCGTATCCTGAACCCCGCGCACATCGCGCTGGCCGCCGCCGCCGGCTACGACGAACTGACTGTCTCGGCGCGACCGCGTGTGAGCCTCGTACTCACTGGCGACGAGGTTGTGCTGAGCGGTGTTCCCGACCCTGGACGGGTGCGCGACAGCTTTGGTCCGGTGTTGCCCGCGGTACTGACCGGGCTTGGGGCGCAGACCGTCGGCGCCGTGCATTTGCAGGATTCGCTGGAGGCACTCATCGACGCGATTCGCGCCGGCACCGGTTCGTCTGATGTCATCGTCACCACCGGCGGAACCGGAAACTCTGACGCAGATCACCTTCGCGCGGCCCTCCGGCAGCTCGGCGCAACGGTTCTCATTGGAGGGATTCGAATGCGGCCGGGTGCACCCAGCATGCTTGCGCGCCTTCCCGACGGCCGCTATGTGATCGGGCTTCCTGGCAATCCGCTGGCTGCCATCGTCGGTTTGCTGACGCTCGCCGAGCCACTCTTCGCAGTTCTCACCGGCGGGCCAGAACCCGCGACGAACACAGTCGTCTCCGGCTCCGAGCTCACCGGTCGCGCGGGCACATCCTTGCTGGTGCCGTATCAAATCCAGGATGGCGTCGCCATACCCACCCACTGGCGCGCGTCCACCATGATGCGCGGGCTGGCATCGTCGGACGGGATACTGGTCTGCCCGCCCCACGCCGTCGCGGCAGGAGAGACAGTCGCAGCACTAAGACTTCCGTGGAACACGGACGACGCAGGCGGACAAACTCCGCAAAGCCTTCAGCAAGGTCGGACTGATTAACCCGAGACCACTCGGCGGCCCTCGAGTTGGGCATCGACCGGACGATCAATCGGACAGATAATTCGAGAATGGACCAGTTCGCGGCTCTCGGAATCGACTCAGCGACGACTCCTGAGGACGCCAAAACGGCAGAAACCAAGGATTCATCTCGCGGCCCACAAAATTCAGTGGCGCGTCCGAACGCCCCAAGCCCGTGGATCTCGCTCGCGTTCGCCCTGGCAGGTGCCGCTACCTACGGACTCCTCCAACTCGGCCTGCTCAGCTGGACCGAATGGGTGATCTTCTTTTTCATACTCGGCGCCGGACCATTGGCATTCGTCGGCTTGATCTTCGGCATCATCAGCGCGGTTCGAATGGTTCGTCCACTCTGGCTGTCGTTCATCGGGATCCTCCTCAGCGTCTGCGCTCTGGGCTACATCGCATTGGAATTTCTCCACCTCCTCGCGCAGATTGCATTCGCATAGTCCGAAAGCGGGACCTCTCCCTGGTAAACATGCTGTGCCGGAGATCAGATTGGCTCGGCACGGCATCAACTCGACTCCGGCTTTCAGACGACAAGATGGTCCTCACGATGCCGACAGATTCAACACCGCTTCCACAAGATCGGGACAAAGCCCCGACCGGTAAAGGAGTCGCGCTCGACCCCCGTCCGAAAATAGGGCCGCAGTTGATTCTTACTTTTGCGATCGCAGCGCTGATCGCGTCGGGGGGCGGGCTCTACTGGTGGTCCCACACCGATCCCCACAACTCGGCAGATTTCACCGAACCAACCGCAATCGGGTTTTTACTCTGTGTGGTCGTCTGGCTCGGCATCCTCGGCGGCCGCACGCTCGACCGCCGCCGCCTCATCAAGCGCTTTCCAGGCACTCTCGTGTTCTCATTCAACCGAACAGACCCCGTCGTGACGGTGCTTCGGCAACTGAAAGTTCTTGACCAAGACTCCGACTTCAGAGTCGGCAGCGTTCAAGTTGTCGCCGACGTTCACGGCATGACTCTTTGGCAAGACAACCCGCCCAGAATGTACGCGAGTTTGCCCTGGACCCTCGTCCGCGGAGTCCAAATAAATCTGGACTTGTACCCGAGCAAATGGTGGTCGGCCAGCTCGACTAACCGTCCGCTACCAGCAGTCCGGATAGACATGATCACGTCGGACGCAGCGACCCATCTCTCATTGTTCTACGCCGACGGGTCAGAGCTGCCGTTTCCCTCCCGCGGGGGCGCAGAATGGGTCGAACGTCAAGTCAGCCGACTTTTCGAAGAATCGCGGGGTATCAGCGCCACCAACAACTAGCCGCATCGAACCACTAGCGGGACGTCCGTCAGTGCAGACATGGGCACAACTGACGCGGCCTTGGTGGAATTGGTGGGTGCTAGTTGTTGTCGCCTTCGGGAGAGTTTGTCCCACGAACAATCAGCGTCATCACGAGGATGACGACGGCGATACGCCAACTATCGCTCCGAGTTGAACACCTTCGTGGGAGCCTGCGGGGCGTTGGTGAGTAAGAGAATCAGCCAAACGACGTTCCTCAGCACGCCGAGGATGGCGACCACGATCAGGGTTCGTCGGAGCGGTGTCGCGAGTTCCCAGACTCTCCTCAGCGTCGTCGCGCAGAGCTTCGTTCAGGTAACTCGCCGACCGGTTGTTCTCGACGAATTCGATAGACCCGGCGCAATGACGCAACAGAGAAGATACCCAACGCCACGAAGGGTATTAGCAACGCGAAGTTGAACCAACGACCGCCGCTGATGATTACATCGGTGATCTGAAGTGCTGCTTGAGCGACGCATATTCCCACGACTGTCGGGACTGCTGAGGGTTTCGGTTACTCGTTTTCTTAGGCCGCGTGTGCGGTCGTTGTGGTCATGATGGTCTCGAACTCGATGGGTGTCAAACGGCCGAGGACTCGTTGCCGACGTCGCCGGTGATAGGTGCCTTCAATCCAGGTCACGATCGCTAGTCGCAACTGCTGGCGGGTCGCCCACCTGTGCTGGTCGAGGACGTTCTTTTGCAGGAGTGCGAAGAACGATTCGATCGCCGCGTTGTCACCGGCAGCACCAACCCGGCCCATCGATCCAGTCAGGCCCGCACTGCTCAGGGCGCGAACGAAGCGGCGGGACCGGAACTGGCTGCCGCGGTCAGAATGCACCGTGGTTCCGACCGGTCGGCGGCGCCAGATCGCCATCTGCAGGGCGTTGACCGCGAGGGTTGAGGTCATGTTGTCGGCGATGGAATAGCCGACGATCCGGTTGGAGAACACGTCCTTGATCGCACAGAGATAGAGCTTCGGGGTCGTCGCGGTGAACTTCCGTTGCACGAGGTCGTCATGGACCGGAGGGCCCTGTTTCCGATTCTTGCTGCCTTTCTTCTTCGCGAACGCTGACCACAGGCGCTGCTCCGAGCAGAGCCGCCAGACCCTGCGCTCGGAAGCCTCAAACCCGAGATCGTCGAGTTCGTCGGCGATGAACCGATACCCGAACACCGGATCGTCTCTATGGATGTCGATCGCGGCGTTGGTCAGCTGCGCGTCCGACCAGTCCCGTTCGCTCACCGGGTGCGCGAGCCACCGATAGAAGGGTTGCTTGGCGATTCCCAATACCCGACACGTCACCGCGACCGGCACCCGCAGAGGGGCGCCGGTCGCGGCCAGCTCGCGGACGAGCGGGTAGATCATTTTGGGAGCGACCCCTGGGACAAATACGCAGCAGCCCGACGGAGCACCTCGTTCTCCGTCTCCAACAGCCGGATCCGTTTGCGGGCCTCCCGCAACTCGGCCTGCTCGGTCGAGGTCACACCAGGTTTCACACCCTCGTCGACCTCAGCTTTCGACACCCAGTTCTGGACCGTTGTCTCGGAGATTCCGAAGTCCTTCGCGACCTGCGCAAACGACGCCTCACGGCGTCTCGCGACAGCCACGACATCGTCCCGAAACTCTCTCGGAAAAGCTCTTGGCATGGTCAACATCCTTCCAGCAGTGACCGAAATCACCACACATCAGGAGTCACCTCAACCCTCAGCAGTCCCGAACGACGTTCGATGGGAAGTGTCGCTGGTGCTCAAATACTCCCTGGGGGTCTGGACTCGGTGCGATCATTCTTGGGGTGACGATCGCCAGCTCTGAGACGTCGCGCGTAGGAAACGCAAGCGCCCACGAGGCAAACCATTCCGGCGATTGGAAGAAGGATGGCCGCGAAAGCCGGGTGGCCGACCAAGTGACCGCCTATCGCTGTGAA
>Ga0302314_10009019_pt1 | contig 17683 bp, 13 predicted proteins | sample III_Palsa_N2_3_FD_200533 | JGI IMG/M metagenome (GOLD analysis project Ga0302314, IMG submission 200533) | Peat permafrost microbial communities from Stordalen Mire near Abisko, Sweden - III_Palsa_N2_3 | ecosystem: Environmental > Terrestrial > Soil > Palsa > Peat permafrost | place: Sweden...
TGAAAGCGGGCGGCCTGCAGGAAGATCTTCCAGCTGAACGGCGGGGGCCGCTCGGGATCCACCAGTACCGCCCGGGTGATCGAGGCGGGCAGCTGCGCATCCGCCTGGGCTTTCGACCGCGGCGCCAGGAAGGTCACATCGAACTCGGCGGCACAGGCCTCCAGGATGTTATGGATGCGGATGTGCGAGCCGCGGTCGAGCGGGTAGGGAATATGGTCGGCGACGAACAACAGGCGCTTGCGCCGTCCCGCCACCGGAGCGGGGACGGGGCTGATGCCGCGCTTTAGTTGCTGCTGATCACGCGGCGTGGCTGTATCGTCGCGGTAGCGGCCGAAAGCTCCGCCGTGTCGCGCGAGGACGCTCTGCTCCGGGCTCATGCCGTGATGCTCATCTTCATTGGGGGCATCCTACCGGCAGGGGGGGGTGGGGGACATAAGTCAGGCGTCGGCAGGGGCGCGGATCGCCTGTCAGACTTCCTGAGGACCCGTGTCAGAATGAAAGAGGAACGCATGCGCAGGACGTTGGTGACGGGGGGCGCCGGCTTCATCGGCTCGAACTTCGTGCATTACTGGCTGCAGCGTCATCCCGACGATCGGGTGGTGGTGCTCGACGCGCTGACTTACGCCGGAAACCGCGCAAATCTGGCCACTTTGGACACAGATCCGCGCTTGAGCTTCGTCACCGGATCCATCGGCGATAGTGCGCAGGTGGAGCTGCTGCTACGGCAGGAGCGGATAGATACCATCGTGCATTTCGCCGCCGAATCGCATGTGGATCGCTCCATCCACGGGCCGGATGCTTTCATCGAGACCAACGTCGTCGGCACCCATGCGTTGCTGAAAGCTGCGCGCAAGTATTGGCTCACCGAAAGCTCGGTGCCGGTCCATCGCTTCCATCATGTGTCCACGGACGAGGTCTATGGCTCGCTCGGACCCACGGACCCGGGCTTCACCGAAACCACAACCTATGCGCCGAATTCCCCGTACTCGGCGAGCAAGGCGGCCTCGGATCATCTGGTGCGTGCCTACCACCACACCTACGGCCTGCAGGTCACGACCAGCAACTGTTCGAACAATTACGGGCCCTATCATTTCCCCGAGAAGCTGATCCCGCTGATGATCGTCAATATCCTGCACGGTCGGGCCCTGCCGGTGTACGGCGACGGCCGCAACGTGCGCGACTGGCTGCACGTCAGCGATCACTGCCAGGGGATCGAACTGGTACTGGCGCAGGGTCGGGTCGGTGAGGTCTACAACATCGGCGGCGGGTCCGAGTGTGAAAACATCGAGCTGGTGCGGACCCTGTGCCGGATCGCGGATGAGCGCTTCGCAGCCGATCCGCAGCTGTCCGCGCAGTATCCGGACTGCCCGGCCGCCCACGGCGCCGGGGCTGCGAGCCTCATCAAGCACGTCACCGACCGTGCCGGGCATGACCGTCGCTACGCCATCGATTGCCGCAAGATCGAAACCGAACTGGGGTACCGGGCAGCGGTCGGACTCGAGGCCGGGTTACGCGCCACCTTCGAGTGGTATCTGGCCAATCCGAGCTGGTGGCAGGGCGTGATGGACGGCAGCTATCGCAATTGGATCGAGGCGAACTATACGCGCTAACTGATTGAAATTATTGGCGTCCCCAACGAGATTCGAACTCGTGTTACCGCCGTGAAAGGGCGATGTCCTGGGCCTCTAGACGATGGGGACGCGGTTTGGAGCCGCGTGCGGTCCAAAGCGGCGGCCGCAAGGGTACACGGGTCACCGATCGGCCGCTACACCCTCGCGGGGTCGTACCACGATGCGATCGCGGCGCAGACAGCCGAAGATCCGCGGCCCCCGCACCAGGTAGCGTCGGGCCAGGCGCCTCGGGTCCTGCAGCAGCCGATACAGCCATTCCAGGGTCAGGCGCTGCATCCATTGCGGCGCGCGCTTCTCGATGCCCGTAATGAAGTTCAGGGAGGCGCCGATGCACAGGCCCAGCCCCCGGGCCCGACCGCGCGCTTTGAGCTGCACCGCGAGGCTCTCCTGCTGGGGCGAGCCGACGGCGATGAAGCAGAAGCGGAAGGGACTGTTCTGCTCGATGAACTGCACGCACTCGGCGACCGCCTGCGGGTCCTTGATGAAGCCCATCGGCGGATTGTAGTGATGGATATCGCCCAGGCCGAAGCGAGCCGCGATCTGGCGGGCCTGTTCAGTCGAGCCGCCGATCAGGACGATCCGATCCGCCGGTTTGATGACGCTCGAAAACAAGGTGGCGGTGAGATCCGAGCCGGTGCACACCCGCAGTCGGGTGCCCCTGATCAGGCGCAGCAGGCGCGCTACCAGCCGACTGTCCAGGAGGACGTAGTCCGCCTGCGCGTAGGAGGCCCGAAACCCGGGGTCATCGTGGTAGCGGATCATGTGATCCACGTTCGGGGTCACCACGAAGCCGAAGCGCGTCTGGCCGAACTGCGCCGCCACCTGCGTGAACTGGGGCAGATCGTAATCGTCCAGCAGGTGAACGACCGGCTCATCGGACGCCATGGCCAGGGGAGGCACGGCGGCGTCCCTAGTAGGCGTTCTTGTCGCGCGTGATCACCAGGATCGTCTGGAAGATGATCTTCAGGTCCAGCCACGGTGACCAGTGGCTCAGGTATTCCAGATCGTAGCGCACGCGTTCGCGCATCTTGTCGACGGTTTCGGTTTCCCCGCGCAGGCCATTGACCTGTGCCAGGCCGGTGATCCCGGGGCGTACCTTGTGCCGGATCATGTAGCCGCTGATCAGCTTGCGGTACATCTCGTTGTGGGCCACCGCATGCGGGCGGGGGCCGACGACGCTCATCTTGCCTTCGAGCACGTTGAAGAGCTGCGGCAGCTCATCCAGCGAGCTGCTGCGCAGCAGCCGGCCCAGCGGCGTGATGCGCTGATCGGTGCGGGTCGCCTGGGTGACCACGGCGCCGTCCTCGCACACCGTCATGCTGCGGAACTTGTAGACCAGGATCTCCTCGCCATTGAGGCCGTAGCGGCGCTGACGGAAGAGTACCGGACCCTTGGAGGTGATCTTGACCAGCAGCGCGATCAGCAGCATCGGGATCGCGAGCACCAGCAGCGCCGAGCAGGCCAGGGCCAGGTCCGTGACGCGCTTGCGGACCGCGTCCATGCCGTAGAAGGGCGTATCGGTGACGGCCAGGGCGGGCATGCCGTTGATCTCCACCAGGCGGCCCTGCACCAGGTCGAAAGCGAACACGTCCGGGACGAAGTAGATCGAGGCCGTCGTGTCGCGCAGTTCGCGCACCATTTCCCCGATGCGCGGCACGTTGCTCAGCGGCAGGGCGATGTAGATCGAGGTCACGCCGTGGGTGCGGGCGAAATCCGCGATGTCCTTGCAGTGGCCGGCGAGCTGGCTCGGATCGATGAGCGAGGAGAGACGGTCCGGGCTGCGGAAGTCGAAGAATCCGAGGAAGCCGCTCTTCGGCAGCCGCTTGAAGAGTTCGAAGCCGGCATTGTTGGCCCCGACGATGATGTAGCGGGGTGCATAGGCGCTGTCGGAGATCAGCTGACGGGCGCGCCGGCGCATCGCGTGCGCGGCGTACAGGGCCACCGGTGTCGTCACCACCCAGGTCAGCATCATCGCCCGGGAGAACAGCGCGCTGACCTTGAGCGCGAAACCGATGAACAGCAGCACCGCCACCACGCCGATCCATTCGAGCGTGATTCGGGAGAATGTGGTGGTGAGCGCTTGGCCGCTCAGTTCGCCCTCGCGGGTCGGGCGGCTGAAGATGCGGCTGGCGGTGACGAAAGTGACGACCGCGACCGCGCCCATCGCCGTGCCGAAGCGTTCGCGATAGATGAGGCCCCAGACAAACAGCATGAAGACCGCGACCAGCGGGTCGATGTGCTTCAGAACGGCCAGGACCGCAGGTTCGACACTGCCCAGCCGCATGGATTTCTGGGTTGAGGACCCTTTCATCAACGCTGAATCCGATCCGATGATTGCCGCCACTTTAGGCTACCCTGATTCCCATCATTACTATCTTTTCCGGGCGGCCCCATGGGCCAGCCATTATGCAGCAACGATTATTGTCGCCAGGCCACATGACTTCAGCACGACCTCGTCGCATCTCCGCGACATTCGGGCTGAACTGTGACATGGTTCTCGAACCTCCCTGATGCTTTGACTCGCGGCCGCGGCGTGCGTTCCGACAGCGCGGCGCCGTATGACATAATCGTGTCGCCAGATGGCTACTCGTATCACAGGTGCAATTTGCGTACCCAATGCTCCGACCTCACCGGCGTGCCGGCCCGTGCGTCGTTAATGTAATGAGTTTCCGCGATATTCAGCGCTCCAGCACGAAAACCTCTGCGAACTGTGCGCTGGCGCACCTGCACCGCAACCGCCATTCCTGCCGCACTGCGCACGAAATCGCGCGTCGCGCCGGCGTGATGATTGACCATAAACGCACGACATTGCACGACGACATACGCGCTTCCCGCGCGAATTACGGCCGCCGCGCACGGTCGCAGACGGGTCAGGCATAATGACCGAGGCACTGGCTTCGCTCCGTACACAACAAAACTGCGGTGAATTTCACGACATGACCACGATTTTGCGGCGCGCCAAGCGCCTGAGCCTCTCTGCGGCCGTTGCCGGTCAATGCGCGGTGGCGCTCGTTTCCATGACCATCAAGCCGCAGCTCGCCGCGGCGGAAGTGAATTTCAATCCCTACGGAAGTGCGAGCGTCGAAAGCAATTCGAACGTCTTCGCGCTGCCTGGAGCGGGTACTTACGGCATCACCAGCCTCGGCGACACCATCAGCGAATACATCGCCGGCCTGTCCTCGAACGGCACCTGGGGCGACAACACCGCGAAGGTGAATCTCGAGGCCCGCAACTTCCAGTACGACAAATACGTCGATCTCGACCACTTCGAGTTCGCCGGCGACGGCACGCTCGACTGGCACCTGGGACCCATCACCGAGACGATCCTGACTTACAGCCAGTCACGCATCGCCGCGAATTTTGCGGACACGCTCGGGTCTCAGCTCGAGATCAATACGACCAAGCTGGCCTCGGCGACCATCCGGGTGCTGATCACCCCGGAGTGGCGGGTCGGGGTCGCCCCCGCGCTGCACGAGTACGACACGCCCCTGCAGGGTTACGCGGATTTCCGCCTGCGCGAAACGGCGGGCGATGCGACCCTGGATTACCTGGGTATCGCGAGCGTGGTGATGGGGCTCGACCTCAACTACACCAGCGGCCAGTACAACGGCATCTACAACGCCACCAATTACCATCAGGACTCGGCCAAGTTCACCGCCTCCTACAAGGTGACCGACAAGTCCAGCCTGACTGGCGACATCGGTTACACCAAGCGCGAGACGTCACTCAATCCGGAAGGCTCCATCGGCGTCGTGGTGGATCCCAACCTGGCCGCCCAACAGGGCCTCACCGGCGCCACCGCCACCTTTACCGGGGATGCGATCTACAGCCTGAAGATCACCGAGAAGACGACCCTCAACGTCCAGCTCTTCCGGCGCATCGAAAGCTACGTCGCGGGCGCGAACTCCGAGATCGGCACGGGTGGTCAGATCGGCCTGCAGTACCAGCCGGACTTCCGCTTTCAGTTCCAGATCGACTATCAGCATGAGAACGATGACATCCAGGGCAATCTGGTGATTGCCGATGTGATCGATCGCCACGACAAGGCCCAGTGGGCGGATTTCCAGGCCAAGTACTTCATCCAGAACTGGCTGAACCTGAAGGCCTTCGCCAGGCGCGACCTGCGTGACTCGACCCTCTCGGTCGCGAATTACAACGCGACGATCTACGGTATCGAGCTCGACGCTAAACTGCAGTAACGCGGCGCAGATGCGCTGCCAGGCGCGCGGCCAGGGCGACGATGGTCAAGGTGGGGTTCGCCTGGCTCGAGGTCGGGAACACCGCGCTGCCCGCGACATAGAGATTCCCGGTGCCGTGGACCCGGCAATCGGTGTCCACCACGCTGAGCCGCGGATCGGTGCCCATGCGCGCGGTGCCCAGGTGGTGGCCGCCGTAGGCGCCATAGCGCGTCATCTCCAGCTCGATCGATTCCGGATCGTAGTCGAAGGTGCCGACACCACTGCGCCCGATCTGCTCGGCGAACAGTCTGACGGCCTCGCGCACGGTGCGTATGTCCGCCGCCGTGTAACGCCAGTCGACCAGCAGTTTCGGCACTCCCAGCACGTCGCGCTCCTGCAGCACGGTGACGCGGCTTGCGGCACTGGGTTCCTGTTCGGCGTGGAAGTCGAGGCTGTAGCGACCCGCGGGTGAACGCACGATGATCGAGGGAAATTTGCGCGACGCGAGGAAACGGTCGCGCACCATGTGATGCCCGAAGCCGAGCACGTCCCAGGGGGCGCGCGCGACATTGCCGACGTGCGCCATCCAGGTCATGAAACCCATCCGCTCCTCGCCGTGCAGGCGCTTGCTGTACTCGTAGGAGATCATGCCCTTCGCGAGCTGCAGCGCCGACAGCACCGCCGAGCGGTGCGCCGGATCTGAAATGCGCGGGTGATGCATGCGTGCGATGAAGTTTCCGAGCTGCAGGCGCCGCTGGGTCTGCGGGGTCAGTGCCAGGCGCCGGCGACAGTAGATGCCGTCCGGGGAGATGTCATAGCCGTGGGCAATGCGATCGGGGCCGGGATTCTGCTTGAGCGCGCCGATGGTCCCGGCGATGTGGCACATGTAGAAGCGACCGACGACATCGTGGTCATTGCCGATACCGTTCGGCCAGCGCTCGCGGTTTGCGAGCAGCAGCCGCGCGACCTCCAGGCCACCGGTCGCCAGCACCACCTGCGTGGCCCGTACCGTCAGGGACTTGCCGCCCAGGGTCTTAACCAGCAGTGATTCAACCGTTCCGTTGTCGGGATGAAAACGGATGTCGGTCAGATTTGCATGCAGCAGCAGGCGTACCTTGTTGGCGGCAGCCAGCGTCTCCCGGTAGCGGCTGCCGAAGTCCGTGGGCCTGCTGAAACGTTCCAGCGAATCGGTCGTGAAGTCCTCGCTCTGAAAACCCGCGATCATCGGCTTGAGCGGCTGCGGGAAGGTTCTCAGGGCGCTGTATTCAAACGCCCCGGCCTCGCACAGCGCGTTGGCGCGTTCGTAGTACGGCAGCAGCGTTTCACGGTCGATCGGCCAGCCGGAGTTCGGCATGTAGTCGCGGGTTTCGAAATCGATCGGATCCAGCGGCATGCAGCGCCCACCCCAGATCGTGGTGGTACCACCGAAGCGTCGCTGCCGATAGCGATGCGGCGGGCTGTGCAGCCGCTCATCGACGACGGCGCCCTCGTAGAGGGCCTGCGCGGGGTCCTCGGCCTTCATGCCCCCGGACTCCAGCAGCAGCACCCGCAGCCCGGTGCCTGCGAGCTCCAGCGCGAGGGTGATGCCGGCCGCGCCCGCACCGACGACACAGATGTCGGTGGTGATCGCTTCGCGGTCAGTCAATTCCAGTGCGTCGTCGATCATTCGCCAGGTGGGAGTTTGCGTGGCCGCCTAGACAATAGGCGGCACTATGTCGAGATCAGGCGGCCAGGAACGTGAGAGCGCTCTCACTGTGCGCGAAATGTGGCGCGGAACCCTTTGTACTGTCGGGCATTGCATTGCAAAGGCGGGACAAACTACGTAGGGTGAATGGCATACAGTTCTTGAGCTGCCTCAATGTCGGCAGGATATCACAGCGCAGCATCGTCACCCTCGCCCGCGAACCCGGAAATCAGCGTCTGTATTGCAACGTACCGCCGCGCGGATCGCCTGGAATTGCTGCTGTCCGACCTCGCCAAACAGCGGCTCGCACCCTATGAGGTGATCGTCGTGGACAACGATGCCGCGGGCAGCGCCGGTCCCGTGGTCGAGCGTCTGCGGCGCGCCGGTCTGCCGTTTCGCATCACCTACGCCATGCAACCGGTCAAGAACATCTCCCTCACCCGTAACCGCACCGTCGAACTCGCCACCTGCGAATGGCTGGCGTTCGTCGATGATGACGAGCGCGCTCCCGATCAGTGGCTGGCGCTGCTCGCGGCCGCCACCGCGCAGCACGCCGCCGACGGGGTCTTAGGTCCGGTGGTACCGGTGGTGCCGGACGAGGCGCCGGACTGGATACGGCGGGGCCGTTTCTATGACTTTCCGCGCATGCAAACCGGCGCCTTGGTGCCGCCGAACCGCCTGCGCTTCGGCAACCTGCTGCTCAGGGCCGCCCCGGTGAAAGCGCTCGAAACGCTGTTCGACCCGGCCTATGGCCTGACCGGCGGTGAGGACGGCGACATGCTCGCACGGCTGGCGCTCGCAGGCGCACGCATCGTGTGGTGCGATGAGGCCTGTGTGCTCGAACCGGTCGAGCAGTCGCGCCTCAATCTCAAGTGGATACTGCGGCGGGCACTGCGCGGCGGCCAGGATTTCGCGCGGCATACGCTCGCCGGCAAGTACGGGCCCCGCACTGCGCGGCGGCTGCGTCTGTTCACCCGTGCGCTGCTGCAACTGGTTGCCGCGGCCCTGCTGACGGTGCTCATGCTGCCCCTCGGGCGCCACCGGGCGGCCTTCTGGCTGGCCAAGGCCAGCGCCAATATCGGCAAGCTCTCGATCTTCATCGGGATGCACTACCGCGAATACGCCTAAAGGAATCGCGTGCAATTCATTCTCACCCTCGCGTTGATCATCCTGGCGGTGCCGGCCGTGGCAGCCTGCCTGTATCTGCTCGTGATGACCCTGTTGTCGGCGGCGCCGCGGCCGCTCGCGGCCTCCTCCCGGAAGCTGCGCTTCGACATCGTGGTCCCGGCGCACAACGAGGAATCCGTCATCGCCGCTGCGGTCGCGAGTCTGCTGCGCATCGACTGGCCGCGGGAGCAGTTCCGCGTGCTCGTGGTTGCCGATAACTGCACCGATGCCACCGCCGCCCGGGCCTCCGCGGCGGGTGCCAAGGTGCTGCAGCGCTTCGACCAGGAAAATCGCGGCAAGGGCTATGCGCTGGAATTTGCATTCAAGGCCAGTCGTGCCGCCGGTAAGGCCGACGCGGTCGTCGTGGTCGACGCCGACGCGGAGGTCTCGTCCAATCTGCTCGAGTCCTTCGCCCGCCGTATCGAGCGCGGCGAGCACGCCGTGCAGGCACACTACGGCGTATCGAACACGGACGCGTCCTGGCGCACCCGCCTGCTGAGCATCGCCAAGGCCTCGTTCCACATCGTGCGCTCCCGCGCCCGCGAGCGCCTGCATCTGTCCTGCGGCATCCGCGGCAATGGCTGGGCGGTGACGCACGAACTGCTGGATCGGGTGCCTTACCAGTGCTTTTCATTGACCGAGGATCTCGAGTACAGCCTGGAACTCGGGGTGGCCGGCTACCGGGTGGCCTACGCCGATGAGGCGCACGCCAACGCCCAGATGGTCTCCGGCGAGAAGGAGTCCCGGACACAGCGCCGGCGCTGGGAGCGGGGTCGCTTCCAGCTGATCCGCAGTCGGACGCTGCCGCTGCTGCGCGACGCCATTGTCCAACGCAGTGCCGTATGTTTCGACCTGGCCATGGACCTGATGGTCCTGCCGCTTTCCTACGTGGTCCTGAACGTCCTCGCGCTGCTCGTGCTCGGCGGCTGGGCTGCGCACCGGGACTTCGCCTTCGACCTGTGGGTATGGCTCGCAGTAGGCTGCGTGCTGTCGCTGGTGCTGCACATCCTGCGCGGCTGGCAGCTCAGCGGCGCCGGGCTCATCGGGCTGGTGGATCTGCTGCGGGCGCCGTTCTTCCTGGTCTGGAAGATCGTCGTGATGCTCAGTCGCAGCGGCTCCAAGGAATGGGTTCGCACCAAGCGCGAGTGAGGCGCCTTCAGAACGTGGGGGCCGGCTTCGCGGGCCGCGGTACCCGGGTCTCGCGCAGGATCATCACGACGATGCCGAGAATGTTGATGACCTCGCCGATGAGGATGCCGAGCACGGCGCCGAGCGGACCGATCAGATCCATCGCGGCAACGCTCGAAATGGCCCACGCCACCGTGCTGAAACCCGTCAGCAGGGTCATGTCGCGGAATTTCTCGCACGATGCCGGCAGCGTCGCCAGCTGATCCCGGCACAGCGTCACCAGGAACACCGCGCCCCACAGCAGCAGCAACTGATCGCGCTGCTCGAAGTGCTTCTTCAGCACCACGGCGAAGATCCAGTCGCGCATCAGCCACATGATGCCCATGTAGCACAGTGCCAGTACCGCCAGGGCCGCGACCAGCAGGCTGAGCTTGCGCGCCGCGCTGCTCACGCCCGACTCGTGCACCCAGCGCGAGGTGATCGGGAACAGCAGCATGCTGACCCCGCCGGAGAGCACGAAGACCGGGACCAGCAGCAGTCTCGTGGCCGCGATGGCGGCCACGAAGTGCACGTCGAGGACCCCCGCCACCAGGTAGCTGTAGCCCTGGATCAGCAGCCAGTGGATGCCGGAGCCTGCGATCGCCCAGCCGCCCAGCGCCGACATGGCCTTCAGCACCGGCTTCGTCGATTCGCGGTTCCAGGGTTCGAGGTTCCACAGCCCGCGGCTGAGCATGAAGCGCGCCAGGAGCGCGGCAACGGCCATGCTGGCCGTGGCGACACGTGCGGAATGCGGCAGCAGGGTGGCCACGTACGCGCCCACGATCAGCAGCACGACGTAGACGATATCGGCACGCAGCACCGCCGCCGGGCGGTGCAGGGCGAAGAGGGTGGTGCGCAGGAATTCCCGCCCCAGCGTGAAGGCGGCGGTGACCACCGTGATCCCGACCAGGATGGCCGTCGGGGCATTGAGCACATGCACCGCCCACAACAGGGCCGTGATCAGCAGTCCCAGCGCACACAGCGGCGGCACCCAGCGGCGATTGGTCCGCACCAGCCCGCCGATCAGATCGCGCCGCGCGGCGAGGTCCATGCGCGTGATGTTGGTGACGATATAGGGCTGGATGAAGCTCGTCTGCAGTGCGGTGATCAGCAGCAGGGCATTGGTCGCGAGGATGTAGTAACCGTACTGCGCGTCATTCGTGCGGCGAATGAGGATCACCCCGACGACGAAATTTGCGCCGGACAACAGGGCCTGCATCATCAGGCCCATGCCGAACGTCCGCAATATCGCCGGGGGGCGCAAACGCAACTTCACGTGCAGTCACCGGAGCCGCGGCGCTCCATGGCAGCCGGGATCATCTATTCAGTTCAGCAATGGCACCGAACTGTGCGAGCACCGGAATATTGAAGTGGCGCTCGATGTCGTCGCGGCAGCGTACGCGGCGGTTCATGAACAATTCGAAGCCGAACGGGCCGACCAGGGCGAACGCGAGGGCCGCCAGGCAGGCCATGGCGAAGAACTGTACCTTGTTCGGCTTATCCGGCTTCACCGGCGGCTCGGCGCGGCTCACCAGGCTCAGATCATTGTAGTTGGCAGCCGAGGTGAACTTGATCTCGTCATAGCCGTCGAGCGCCTTTTTGTAGGTCGCCTGGGCGGACTGTAATTCCAGTACCAGCTTCGCCGTCTGGTCCTCGACCCCGTGGACGGTGAGGACCTGGGTGCGGGAGGCATTCACCGCCGCCTGGTACTTGGACTCGAGGTCGCGTGCCTGCTGCAGCTGTACGGCGTCATTGGCCGAAATCGATTCGACTTCCAGCGCCAGGGACTTGCGCGTGGCTTCCATCTGCGAGGCAAGTTCGATCACCTTCGGATGCTTGGGTCCGAGAGTGGTCCGCAGTTCCGCCATCTGCGACTCCTGGCTGGCAAGGGTCGCACGCAGCGTCGCGACGGCGGTCGAGTCCAGCGCCGCATTGCTGTTGGCGTGGGCATCGAGCTGGTGGGACTCGAGCATGCGCCGCTGATTCTGGGCGTTCTGCAGTTTCTCCTGCAGATCGGCCAGGGAGGCATCCGCCAGGCCGACCCGGGCGGTATCCACATCCGTGATGCCATGCTGCTGGCGGAAGTCCGTCAGCCGCGTCTGCGCCGTGTTCACCTGGTCCTGCAGTTCCTTCAACTGCTTCTCGTAGCGCTCGGCCTGTGCGTTGGTGCGCTGCCGCTGCTGCCGCAGATACTCCTCGGCAACGCCGTTGGCGATGTCGGCGGCTAGCGCCGGCTCGCGCGCCGTGGCGGAGATGTAGATCACCTGGCTCGTGACGCCCTGCTGTCCCTGAGCCTGCTGCTGCACCTGGACCGAGTCGCGCAGGTTCTTGTTGACGACCTCGGTGAGCCCACCGGCCGGGCCCTTATAGCCCTGCGTGTAGTTCTTGTTCTGCGCCAGATTCAGCTTGGCGGCAACCGGCTGCAGCACAGCCCGGCTCGTGATCAGTTCGAGCTGGGTCGCGATGAAGTTGTGCCCTTCGGCGGGATCGACCTGGCGGTCGGCCAGCGGGTCCTTGTTGTTGACGTTGACCAGCAGGGTGGCAACCGACACGAAGCTCTTGGGCATCAGCTTGATGCCGAGCGCGAAGACGCCGGTCAGGACCACGAAAATGATCAGGCTATGCATCCGATAGGCACGCAGAATGCTCAGCACCTGCGCCGTGGAAATGCCGACCGCAGTGGCTTCCTCCTCCGGGGCCGTGATCGTGTAGACCGGCTGTTCCTGCTGAATCGCCGGCAGTCTTTGCGTTGACCTGATCAAAAGATTCGCTCCTTAACCGTAATCACATCGTCCGGCTGAATGAGGTCCGTGGGATGGCCGGAAATGACGACATAGTCACCGGTGGCTGTCTTGCGCTTGATCGTGACGCGCGATGAGCTGCCCTTTTCCGTCAGCCCGCCGGCGCGCGCGATGGCGCCCAGCAGCGTCATGCCCGTATCAATCTTATAGGCTGCAGGCGTGCGCACTTCGCCGCCAACGTAGCAATGTTCGGCGGCCGGCACGATGACCGAGTCGCCCCCGTGTAGGGTGATCAGTCCCTGGGGTACGCCCGTCTGACCGTTCTGCAGGCCATGCAGGTCGACCGGGATGCGCTGGACTTTGCCATTGGCATCGGCGCGCAGGATGTAGATGGTGTCGGAACCCTTCTCGGTGGTGCCCCCGGCCTGTGCCAGCAGGTCCACGACGGTCGTATTCGACTCGATCGCGTAGCGGCCGGGAGTCTTGACCTCGCCCAGCACGGACGCTCGCTGGCTGCGGGACAGCAGCACCGTGAAGGTGACGTGCGGGTCGACCAGGTATTCGCCGCTCTTCAGCGCCGCTTCGACCTTCTTGGCCGCTTCGGTCGGGGAAGTGCCCCCGACCTTGACGGCACCGGCCAATGGCACGCGGATGGTGCCGTCGTCCCCGATGTACGTGGTGGTATCCATCTCGGGCCGCCCGTACACCTCCATCTTCACCTGATCCCCCGGTCCCAGCTGCAGCAGCGGCCCGTTGGTCGGCGTCTGGGCATCGGTGTCGGCAGCCCATGCCTGTCCACCCACGAGGAGGAACCCAAGCAGGCAGACGAGCACGCGAAATCGATGAACCCAGGACATTCTCAACACCTCATGGTTCCTTGGGCATGGCACCGCCATGGTCCCACCGGTACCTGCCAAAATAACCTATTCCGCTGCCGTTAGGCGATGCGGTAATTCGCAGTTCATGATCCGGACTGCGTCACGCAATTCGCCCGCTCCGGGGGTCGAGAACAGCATCACGGTCGGGCCCGCGGCGCGGACCTGCTGCATTGCCCGCGCCACCTGCGGGGGCAGGGGCCGCTGCGGGTCGGTCGTCGTGCTTTCCCAGAACAGGACGTCCGGTCGCAGGTCCCCGGCACCGGCAGCGGGGAGCCCCGCTGGCGCGGCTTCGACCTGCAGGACCTGGGCGAGCTGCGGATGAGCCTGAGCCACCCGCGCAACCGCCGCTGCGCCGCCGGCCAGGCCGACGTAGCGCAGCTTGCCGGCGGCCTTGAGCTGCTGCAGCGTGAGGCAGAGCTCTTCCCCATCACGGATTAGCTCAAGGTCAGGCTCGTGCAAATGCAGGATATCCACCCGCTCGAGCCCCAGGGTGCGCAATGAATGCTCCAAACTGGTGCGGGCGGCGGCCGGGCTGAAGTCCCGGTTCGGCAGGCCCGCCTTGCGCGGCCGTCCGAGCGCGCGTTTCAGCGCCCTTGCTGCCATCGAGGCATACGTCCAGCCCGGAAGGCCCGCCATGCGGCCCGGCGCAATGCCGAATTTGGTCGCCAGGACGATGCCGTCCCGGTGGCCGCGCGCGAATTGTCCCAGTTCCCGCTCGGCCACACCCTGGCCATACGCCGGAGCCGTATCGAAGTAGCGCACCCCGAGGTCGTAGGCCAGCGCCAGCAGATCCTGCCGCGACCGACCCGACATCAGCCGGTGCAGCGCGTGCGTGCCCAGCCCGGCGCGCGCGGTGAACACGGGGGGATCAGCGCTCGGCACGCGCAGTCCACCAGTGCACCAGGAACGCGGCATCGACGCCGATCAGCAGGAAATCGAACGGGATGCGAAAGCGCAGGCGCGTGAAGAAGATTGCGCTGACGAAGGCATTCAGGAAGTAGACCAGGTAGATCAGGGCTTCGATGCGCGTGAAAGGCAGGCGCCGGTAAAGCGCCGCGCGCCACAGCGCGATCAGCAGCAGTGGGTAGTAGGTCGCGAAGATGAGCCAGTCGCGCCAATGCGCATGTTCGCCCGCCGTCGCAAGCTCGTTGCGGAAGTTGAAGTAATTGAATACCTTCGCGACGTACAGGCGTGCCGCAGCCCCCGGGTGGCCTTTGATCCACTCGATGGCGCAGGCCTGCATCGCGGCGTCCAGCTCGTGCTCGGTCATGTTCGGATGCAGGGGGCACAGCGACCACACATTGCCGTTGACCCCGCTGTTGGCCGTGGTGGCCGGTGAGTTGCCGAGGAATAGGTTCGTGCCGCCGTTGGCCGAGACCGGGACCAGGACATGGAATTGCTGGTAATTGCGCACCGTCCACGGTGCCACGACCAGGCAGGCCACCGCGAACAGGACCCCGGCGGGCAGCACCGCGCGAAGTCGCGGACCGCGATACGCGACGATGACGAACAGGGCAAACAACGGCAGCAGCAGCAGGAAGGCGGGGATGGCGAGGATCAGAATGCCATACAGGATGCCCGTCAGCACTGCTCGCTTGGGCGTGAATGGTTCGGCCGCGGTGAGCATCACGATGAGACTCAGCAGCAGGCAACCGAAGGTCTGCGGATACAGCAGGCTGGCCGCGTAGATCAGCAGCGGATAGAACAGCACCAGGAACGGCACCAGCATGCCGGCACCCGGCGTGATCCGCCGCGCGAGCGCGGCGAGGGACAGTACGGCCAGCACGAAGAAGATGGCATTCTCGAAGCGCGCCGCGAGCGGCCGTTCGACGATCGAATAGGCGAGGGCAATCACCGCGGGGTAGCCCGGCGGGCGTCCCAGCGTCAGGCGGCCCTGGCCATCCGCGAATTCGTGACGGTGCAGAATCGAGCGCGCGACCTGTTCGTAGTCGTTTTCATCGAGGTAGGGCAGCGCATCCCCCGAATGCAGGTCCAGCACCACCGAACCGATCACGATCAACGCAAGTCCAAGGTACAGCAGCAGCGCCCGCATTCGCGGCGTACCCGGCGCGCGTGTGGTACCTGTGTCGGCGGCTTCGAGTAGCATCAGTCAATTGTACGGTTTACGGATTTCCGACGCTGTGATTTACTTTCCGTTCATGACGATTGGCCGCCTGCGCGCGCTGCTCCTGGCCGCCATCCTGGCGGCCTGCACTGTTCACGGCAGCGCAAGCGCCGCCCTCCCCGAAGGCGTGAGCCCCGGCCACAGCAGCGTGAGTAATGGTGCGGCGAGCGACGGCGTCGCACTCGACGCACACATCCTCGTGGACCAGTTCGGCTACCGCCCCGGTGACCCCAAGGTTGCCGTGATCCGCGATCCGCAAAGCGGCTATGACGCCGCTGATCACTTCACCCCGGGCCCGACCTTGCAGGTGCGCCGTTCGAGCGACGGGGCCGTCGTGTTCGCCGCGGCCCCGGTTGCCTGGGATCACGGCCATCGCGAGGATTCCTCCGGAGACCGTGGCTGGTGGCTCGACTTCTCCAGTGTCAGCGCACCCGGCAAGTACTTCGTGGAGGATCCGGCGCACAGCGTGCGTTCGGCCACCTTCAGCATCGATGATCAGGTGTATCGCAACGTGCTGAAGACCACTGTGCGCATGTATTTCTATCAGCGCAGCGGCTTTGCGAAATCCCCGCCCTACACGCCGCTGTGCTGGCGCGATGCGGCCGCCTACCTGGGGCCGGGACAGGACACGCAGGCCCGCGACATCACCGATCCCGACAACGCGGCGAAGGTGAAGGACCTCAGTGGCGGCTGGTTCGACGCCGGTGACACCAACAAGTATGTGACCAACGCGATCCGGCCCGTGCACCAGCTGCTGTCGGCTTTCCAGGAGAACCCGGGCGCCTTCACCGATGATCTCGGCATTCCGGAGTCCGGTAACGGCATCCCGGATCTGCTGGACGAAGTGCGTTGGGAAATCACCTGGTTGAAGAAGATGCAATACCCCGATGGTAGTGCCGCCCTGAAGGTCGGCGCGACCCAGTTCGCTGCGGCCCGGCCGCCGGGTTCCGATCAGACCGCGCGTTACTACGTCCCCTCATGCAGTTCGGCGACGATCGGTGTCGCGGGAATGTTTGCGCACGCCGCCGTGGTATTCCGCGGCGTCCCGCAGCTGCAGGAGGAGGCGACGGAGCTGCAGGGCCGCGCCATCCGGGCCTGGCAGAACTTCACCAGTCTCAAGGCTGCGCAGACGAAATGTGACTCGGGCGCCGTGAAGGTGGCCGGTGCGGACCTGCCGGCCGATGAGCAGAACCGGCAGGCGGTGGTGGCAGCGGTCTATCTGTACGCGCTGACGGGGACCGCGGCTTACCAGGACTTCATCCGCGCCAACTACCGGCACCTGCGGCCGTACCAGGACTTCGGCTGGTCGCGCTACAACCCGGAGCAGGGCGATGCGCTGCTTTTCTACACCACGGTGAACGGCGCGGACGTGAGGCTCACGGCCGCGATCCGCGCCGATGAGGCCCGGGACGTGCACGATTCACACCAGGTGTACGGCGCGGATCAGGCCGATGACCTGTACCGGAATTTCCTGCATCCGCCGCAGTACCACTGGGGCAGCAACGAGGTCCGTGCCGATTACGGTAACACCAACATGCAGGCGCTGAGCTACCACGCGGCACCCGACGCAGAGGCGTCGCTGCGCACCCGTGCACTCGACACCCTGCATTACTTTCACGGCGTCAATCCGTTCGCCAAGGTCTATCTGTCCAACATGTATGCGGACGGCGCGACCAATTCGGTCAACGAGCTCTATCACGCCTGGTTTCGTGCCGACTGCAAGTGGCTGTACTGCACGAACTCGCGCTGGACGGATGCCGTAACTTCCGAATGCGGGCCGGCACCCGGGTACCTGCCGGGCGGCCCGGTCGCCAATGTGGTCGCCCAGGGCGTGCCGGCCTCGCTCGTGCCGCCTGCCGGCCAGCCACCCCAGAAGGGCTACCGGGAGTCGACGCGCGACAATCCCGATCACGCTTATGTGTTCAACGAGCCCTCGATCGTCTATCAGGCCGCCTACGTGGAGTTAGTGTCGAAGTTCGTGCACTAAAGTTTGAGGCGGCGGAAGATCGTTTCGGGCACCGAACGGATGATGAACATGATCAGCCACCAGAACCCGGGCAGATAGACCACCGCGGCGGAGCGGTCGATGCCGCGGACGATGCCTGCGGCCAC
>Ga0302314_10009020_pt1 | contig 17682 bp, 12 predicted proteins | sample III_Palsa_N2_3_FD_200533 | JGI IMG/M metagenome (GOLD analysis project Ga0302314, IMG submission 200533) | Peat permafrost microbial communities from Stordalen Mire near Abisko, Sweden - III_Palsa_N2_3 | ecosystem: Environmental > Terrestrial > Soil > Palsa > Peat permafrost | place: Sweden...
CACCGCTATGGCCAGGTTGCCTCGGTGCTGGTCTGCGTTGCCGGGCTGGTGCTGGCCGCCTTGGGGCTGGAACTCGGGCTGCGCCGGGCGCATCGTGGGCTTGCGCTGCGGCGCCGCAAGGCCGGCTTCGCCAAGATCGAGGATTTCGACCGCCAGCTCAAGAAGCTCGAAGCCGAGATCTGGCGCGCCGTCGAAAAGGCCAAGGACAAGGCCGCCGACCCGCCCTGACCGGGTCCTTTCCCGATTTATGTTGCAGCGCACAAAAAACTGCTTGACGACCGGCAGGGGCTTCCCTATATCCGTGTCATGTTGCAGTGCAGCATCGATCCGGCAGGAGCCGCGAGGAGCGAAATCAGATGAGTGTCGTCCAGACTTCCCGCCGCGCGGCCCCGAAAGCCAAGGCCGAGACCGTTGTCCGCCTGCAGACCAAATCATCGAAGCCGGCCGCTGGGGCCCCGGCTTCGCGCTCGCCGAGCGTGACGTCCCCCACCGTGCCGACCCCTAACTCATTGGAGCTGATCATGACCACCGCCAAGGATTTCACCAAGTTCTTCCCCGCCTACGAGACTGTCGTTGCCTTCCACAAGGGCAATTTCGAAGCCCTCGTCCAGGCCAACACGCTGCTCGCCAAGGGCGCCCAGGAGATCTCCAAGGAGTTCTTCGCCCAGACCCAGGCCCAGCTGCAGTCCGCCGCCACCGCCGGCCAGGCCGTGCTGAAGGCGAAGAACCTGCAGGACGCCGTGACGCTGAACGTCGAGACCGCCAAGGCCGGCTACGAGACCTTCGTCGCCACCTCGACCAAGCTCGGCGAGCTGAGCGTCAAGGTCGCGACCGAGGCGCTCGCCCCGGTCACCGCCCGCCTGAACGTCGCCGTCGCGACCTTCACCAAGGCCGCCTAATTCAAGGGCAGTCTTGACGATCGGAGATCGAGCGCACCTCCCCCCCGTTGCGCTCGATCCTCCCGGCCTCCCGGCTCCGTCGGGGGGCCATTTTTTTGCCTGCCACTTGCCTCGCCCGCGATTTCCGGGCAAGTCCTGACGCCATGAAGATCTCGATCATCGGCGCCGGCATCATGGGGCTGAGTTCAGCCTGGGCGCTCGAACGTCTCGGCCATCAGGTCACGGTTTTCGAGCAGGGGCCGATCCCGAACCCGCTTGCTTCCTCGCATGATGACCATCGGCTGATCCGCTACGCCTATGGCGCCGAGGCCGGCTACATGCGCATGGTCGGCGACGCCTATGCGCTCTGGGACCGGCTCTGGGCCGATCTCGGCGAGACGCTCTATCACCAGACCGGCACGCTCGCGATCGCCACCGCGGCTACGCGTTGGAGCCGCGATTCGGCCGAAGCCCTGGCCCGGGCCGGCCACGCGGTCGAGTGGCTGAGTCCGACGGCGCTGGCCCAGCGTTTTCCGCTGCTCGAGGCCGATACCATCGGCGAAGCCTTCTATCTGCCGACCGGCGGCGTGCTGCTGGCCGAGCGCATCCTGCGGGCCCTGGCGAAATTGCTGGCCGGGCGCGGCGTCGAGCTGCGGCCGTACACGCCGGTCGGCCAAGTCGATCCCGATCGCGGCCGGGTGACGCTGACCGACGGGACCCTTGTCGGCGCCGATGCCGTCATCGTCGCGGCCGGGCCCTGGATCACCCGCCTGGTGCCGGGGCTGCGCCAGCGCGTGACGCCGTCGCGCCAGATCGTCGCCTATGTCGAGCCGCCGACGGGCAGCGCCGAAGCCTGGGGCGCCATGCCGATGCTGCTCGACATCGATGCCGAATCGGGCTTCTTCGCCGTGCCGCCGGTGGCCGGCACCGGACTCAAATTCGGCGATCATTCCTTCAGCCGCCGCGGCGATCCGGACCGGGAGCGCGAGGCCGTCGCCGATGAAGCCGCCGGGCTGCTCGCCGATTGCCGGCGCCGGCTGTGCCACGGCGACCCAGGGCAATCGCATTTCAAATTTGCGCGATGAGCTTGAGGAGGTAGTCGTTGCTCCAGGCGGCTTTATTGAGCTTGCGGCGTTTGGAGATTTTGCTGCCTTCCTTGGACAAGAGGTTGAGCGCGAGGTGGCGCAGGATGCCCAGATTCTCCGGGCCGTTGTCGCATCGGTTTCGGGCTTGGTCCTCGTTCATGGTCACGTCGAGGACCCAATGGAGGCCATTTTCCACGCCCCAATGCTCTCTTGCGGCATTGGCGAAGCGGGGGATGGTCATTGGCGCGCTGAGTAGGTAGTAGACGGTTTCGCTGGCGATCACGCCCTTGATTTCCCGGGTTCTGGCGATCTTGCCGACGGCAGTGAGGCCGGGCCAACAATGTTGCTCCTGCAGCCAGGCGATGTCGGTGGACAGGGTAGCCGTGCGGCTCTCGATCCGGCCGTGATCGCCCTCGACCGTGGTTGGGGCGGTCTGAACGGGTGTTTTGGGGTCGTCCAGGAAGAGGCGGACGTCATCGTGCAAGGTGCCCTGGTTGCCTTTTAGTGCCAGCACGTAATCGCCCCCTTGATCGATGATCTGCTGGGCGATGGCCCGCTGGCAGCCCATGGCATCGATGGTCACGACGCGGCCCTTGAGGGCGAGCATGGCAAGAAGCTTGGGGATTGCCGTGATTTCGTTGGATTTGGCGTCGGTCGCCAACTGCCCGAGGACAAGGCGTTGCTCGCAGCACCAAGCGCTGACCATGTGCAGCGGCGATTTCCCACCGGCCTTGTCAAAGGAGCGGCGCATCGACTTGCCGTCGATGGCGATGACACCCTGGCAGGCTTCGGCCAGACGTGTCACGAAAGTCTGGAAGCAGGCCCTGAAGGCGTCCGGATCGAGTTCCCGGAATAACCGACTGAACGTGTCGTGACTCGGAAGCCCGTTCTTCAGCTGCAGAAACTCCCGAAACAAGCCCTCCTTCTCTGCCACCAAATCCGCCATGTCGACGCAACTCTCACCGCCGCACAGAAAGGTGCAGAGCGCAATCATCAGAATTTCCAGAAGATCATGCCGCTTCGCATTGCCAGACCGGGGATCCGGTAGCTCGCCAAAACACTCCGAAAACCCTTCCATCGCGCCACCCTACCCAAGCCAAAATACAGGCTCCCGGTAGAATCAACTCCGTGGCAACACGCAAGGAAATTCCGTGTGCGATTCCCCTGAATCAAATACGAAGCCAGATTGACTAGACCCCAGCCAAGATAGGACTGACCACCAACAAGCCGGAGCCGGGTCACGGCTTCCTGTCCCAGTTCTACGGCTCGATCAACATCCCCCAGGCCGAATTCGACTTCGGCCAAATTCACCAGAATTTGGGTTTGCCGCGTCGCGTCATTCTGTGCTTTCGCCAATTCGAGCGCTCGCCCGAAATGGGTCCGGGCGCCCACAGCGTCGTTCATAAAGAGTGCGAGAAAGCCGAGGCTGTTCATGACGTTGAACAGGGATTTCCGACGGTTGGAGGGGGATAGGATCTCCCGCGCCTCCGATAGGGCGGCCTTTGCATCGGCATGGCGCCCCAGAAAGGCGAGCACCCCTCCGAGTGTCGCTAATGTCGTGCCGAGGTTAAGTCGGTCGTCGAATTGGCGATACAAGGCTGCCGATCGCTCCAGCAGTGTCAGCGCCCTTGGTCGGTCGGTAGAATGCCAAAGACCGCCGACCTGCTTCATGAGTCTCGCTGCGACGGCTAAAGGCGTCTCGTCGCCGATGAGTTTCTCCGAGCGATCAACATAGCGTCGGCCTTCTGCGACAAGAGAAAGTTTGTCCCAAAGCAAGGCAGCGGCTCCTGCTAGGCCGATGGCGATCTCTGACCGACGCTGATCTGCAACCGCCCAATCCAGCGCCGCCCGGACATTGTCGATCTCCGGCGCATGAATTCCCAGCCACACCGCATCCGGCGTCGTCTCCCACGCCTCATACGCCCGGTCGAACAGCTCCGTGAAATACCGCGCATGCCGCTCGGCGATCGCTTCGCTTTCGCCACTCACCGCCAGCCGCTCCAGCGCATAGAGCCGGAGCGTCTCCAGCAGCCGGTAGCGCGGCTGCTCGCCGCCTTCGACTGTCACCAGGGATTTGTCGACCAGGCGGCCAAGCGCGTCGACCAGTTCCCAGCGATTGGCGTCGGCGCCGCCGGCCACGGCGATGGCGGCGTCGAGCGAGAAGCTGCCGGCGAAACCGGCGAGGCGGCGGAACACATGCTGGTCGGCGGGATCGAGCAGCCCGTAGCTCCAGGCCACCGTGTCGCGCAAGGTGCGGTGGCGCCACTCGGCGGTGCGCGGGCCGGTGCTAAGCATGTGCAAGCGCTCGTCGAGCCGGGCGCGCAACCCCTCCAGCCCGAGCAGCGGCAGCCTTGCCGCGGCCATTTCGAGGGCCAGCGGAATGCCGTCGAGGCGCCGGCAGATCTCGACCACGCTGGCATCATTGTCGCCATCGAGCGCGAAGCGCCGGTCGGCGGCGCGGGCGCGGGCGACGAAGAGGGCGACGGCGCCGAAGCCGGCGATCTCGGTCGCGGAAGCCGGCGGTAGGGCCAGCGGGTTCAGGCGATAGACCTGCTCGGCCGGGATGCGCAGGGTCTCCTGGCTGGTCGCCAGGATCCTGAGCCCGGGCACGCGCTCCAGCAGCGCCTCGATCAACTCGGCGGTGGCGCCGATCAGATGTTCGCAATTGTCGAAGATCAGCAGCAGCCGCTTCTTGGCCAGGGCAGCGGCGATGGTCTCGACCGGCGTGTCGGCGCCGCGGAGTGCTGCCCCCAGCACCGTCGCCGTCGTGCTCGTCACCACGGCCGGATCGGTCAGCGGCGCCAGATCGATCAGCCAGACCCCGTCGGGGAAGTCCGGCGCCAGGCGCCAGCCGAGCTCGATCGCGAGCCGGGTCTTGCCGATGCCGCTCGGGCCGGCCAGCGTCACCAGCCGGTGCCCGCCCAGGCGCTCTTCCAGCTCGGCCAGTTCGGCGTCGCGGCCGATGACCGCGGCCAGGCGTTGCGGCAAATTGGTCTCGGGTTTGGCCGGTACCGGCTCGGTCTCATAGGGGGCAGGGGCGGGCTCGGCCAGGGCGCCTTCCGGCAGGATCAGTTCGGCGGTGAATTTATAGCCGCGGCCGGGGATGGTGGTAATGGTGTCGGCCCCCAGCGCCTTGCGCAGGGCCGAGACATGCACCGTCAGATTATTCTCTTCGACGAAGGTGCCGGGCCAGATTTCGGCGAAGATCTCGTCCTTGGTGACGATGCGGTCATGGCGCTCGACCAGCGTGGTCAGGATGCTGATGGCGCGCGGGCTCAACTGGACCGGGTCGTCGCCGCGGAGCAGCCGACGGCGCATCGGCAGCAACCGGAAGGCACCGAAACGGTAGCCCTGCTCCACGACCTCACCCCCGTTCATCCGGCTCCCTCGCGGATCAGCATACCGTTCCCTGGTGGCAATAACCATGGAGCAACACGCGCGCGCGGGAAGTGCATTAGCAAAAATTAATATCGCTTCAGCCCCGCCTTAAGGACGACGGGTCCGGACCCTTCCTATCCTCCGCCCTGTCGACCCGTAACAGGAGCGCCGCCATGCCCTTCGATGTCGAAGGTTTCACCCCGCCGGATCTGCCGGAACCCGGGACCATGCCGCCGGCACCGCCCAAGCGGGCCCCGCGCGCTGCCGATGAACGCGAGCAGGCTTGGCCGAGCGGCGATCCGCTGGCCGCTGCCGGGTTGCCGGGCCTGCCCGGCTTCACCGGCGCCTGGGGCGCCAACAACGCCGATGGCGGCGACACGCCGGGCAATATCGCCCTGGTCATCGGCGGGCTCAGCGGCACGCTCGACATCACCATCCAGGGCGGCAATGGCGGTCCGGGCGGCGCTGGCGGCCCGGGCGGCCCCGGTGGCGAGGGCCAGGATGGCGGCCAGGGCGGCGATGAGGGCCCCGATGCGCCGGGCGGCCAGGGCGGGCGCGGCGGCGCCGGCGGCATGGGCGGCAATGGCGGCGATGGCGGGGCGGCCAACAGCTTCGACCTGCAACTGGCCGATCCCGATGATCTCGTCGGCCTGCTGAGCTCGGTCAATTTCGCCGGCGGGCGGGCCGGTCCGTGCGGCGCTGGCGGAGCCGGCGGGCCGGGCGGGCCGGGCGGCATTACCGGCGGACGCGTCCATGGCACGCGCGCCCGGGACGGGTTTCCCGGTGCTCCCGGGGCCCCGGGCTCGCCCGGCCTGCGCCCCGGCGGCGAAGGCGGCATGACTATTTTTCTCGGCCTCGGGTTCGGGCGATGAACGACGCCGGGCCTCAGCAGTTAACGTCTTGTCTAGCGGAGCAACCCATGTCCAGCACGGTCGCGAACGGGCTCCTGTCCTTCGATGTGCATGACGAATTCGGCAAGCCGATCGGCGCGCCGCTGCAGCTGCTGCTGTCCGAGAACGTCGCCCGGCTCGGGCGGCAATACCGGGTCAGCGCCAAGGCCGGGGTCGACGATATCGGCGGCTCCTTTCCGGCCGGCAGCTACACCGCCCAGATCTTCGCCCGCGGCTACGAGGTGGTGCGCGAGGCGATCCAGCTCGGCACCGGGCATGCGCTCCGCTGCAAGCTGCAACTCAAGAAGCGGAGCTTCGTCCGGCCCGGCCCGGCCCAGCGTCTGGCCGTCTATGGCCTGGCGCCGGACGGGCTCTCACCGCTGACCGTGCGGGGCGGCGAACGCGCCGTGCTCGACTATCGGACCTGGCGCAACACGCGGCATTTCACGGTGCTGCGGCCGCAATCGGTGCTGGACCTCAAGGCCTGGATCGGCACGCCCGATACCGGTTTCGCCGGCGATACCGCGCGTTTCGGCCCGGTCCAGCGCGGCGCCGGCCAGGATCTGGAGGCGATCGCCCGCGAATTCATCCACGGCAATTCCCGCGCCGTGCCGGACTTCGAAGCCGTGATCGACGAGCAGCTGCGCGCCCGTTCGCTGCTGATCCTGGTGCCGGTCTTCCATTTCGACGATGTCGTGGTCGAAGACGGCGGCGTGCTCGAAATCGGCACCGGCTCCAGCGTGTTCTTCTGCAACACGCTGACCATGCATGCCCAAGGCGTCGTGCGCGCCGCGGGCGACGTCCGGGCCGATATCGGCATCTGCATCCAGCTCTGACCAGCTTCCCTATTTCCAGGCGAGGGTTCGATCATGATCGTCACCAATTCCACCGAAAGTGTCCTGCGCGGTCTGCTCGATCTCTATGGCTGTGCCGTGCCGCGGGACGCGCTGGACGCGGTGCTTTCGGTGCTGCAGGAGCGCGCGGCCCCGCGCTGGCAATTCGGCATCAGCGAGTTCTCGCTCTCCTTCGACCGCCAGGGGCCGCCCAAGGTGCGGGCGCTGGCCGAGGTGCTGACCGCTGCGCCGACTGTGCCGGCTGATGCGCTGGCGCTGCAGGAGATCGGCCGCCATCTGTTCGAGACGCTGCAGCGCCAACACCGCATGCGCTACGACACGGGGCTGTTCGAGGATCTGGTCCAGCTCACCTACGGCACGCTCTATGCGCGTTTCCGGCCGCCCAAGCTGCGCTTCGGCGCCGCGGTCGAATGGCGCGCCGGGCTGGCGCCGGCGGTGAAATGCTATTTCGACCTGTTCGCCGGCGGGCAGCAGAGTGCGGCCGAGCGGCTGCGGCGGGTGTTCGACCGGCTGCAGCTCGGCCGGCAGTGGCGGCTGATGCAGCGGCTTTTCGCCGATGGCGCCGAGGCACCGCCCTGCCGCATCATCGGCGTCGATTTCGCCCCTGATGGCGAGCGCAATCTGCGGGTCTATCTGCCCGGCTCGCATTATCCGCTGCCGCGTATCCGCCGGCTTCTGGACGAATGCGGTGGCGAGGCGCTGACGGGGCAGCTCGATGCCTTTAACCGCCATATGCTGGGCGGGCTCGACGGTGCCGAGACGGCGCGCGGCATGCTACTGGGCCTGGCCTTCTCCGATCGGCCTTGTGTGCCGGGTCCGGTGCTCAAGCTCGACGGTTATCTGCCCGACCATCATGCCGACGATTTCGCCGCGGCCGAGGCGGTGACGGTGCTGGCCTCGGGTCTCGGCGTCCCGCTGCCCGGCCACGCCGAGGCGCTCAGGCTGCTGGCGCCGCAGACTCCGCTCGCCGGGCTACAGCGGCTGCAGCAATATTGCAGCCTTGATGTTTCCGAGACGCCCAAGCTCAATCTCTATTTCCGCCCGCTGGTGACGCGTTCGGAGCATCTGGCGCCGGTGCTGCGGCCGCGCCTGAAGCCCGCGCTGCTGGCCGATCTCGATGCCGCCTGCCGCAAGGCGATCGGGGTGCTGGAGCAGCCAGGGCACGGTATTGCGGCCGCCTCGATCGCCTTGCTGCGCGCCGCCGGTGCCGGCTTTGGCATCGACCGGGCGCGCATCGCCGCCGATCTGGACGCGCTGGCAGCACAACCCAGCACCGATGCCGGGACGCTGGCGCCGCTGATGCAATTGGCGCTGCTGGCCCGGGCGCCGCAGGCCGAGGCGCTGTGCGACGATGTGCTGGCCCTGCTGTTCGATCCGGCCGAGGCCGATGGCTCGCTGGGCAGCTTGGCCGCCGGTGCGGCCGCGCCCGATTCCGGCGACGAGCAGATCCACCAGGCCATCGGCGCGTGGTGTGCCGAAGGGGCCGAGCCGGTCGCCATGGCCGAACTCGCCTATGCGCTGGCGCTGCGCGGCGACGCAAGGTCGCTGCAGACGGCGCGGGCGATCGCCGGCTTCCTCAGTGCGCGCCAGCATTTCGGCGGGCTGTGGCGGTCCGCCATCGCCGGCGAGGACTTCCGCGTGACCCTGGCCGCAATCCGGGCGCTCGGACGCCTCGTGCCGGAACTGCCGCTGCTGGCGCGCAGTGCTCAGGGCTTGCGCGAGGCACAACACTCGGATGGCGGCTGGGGCGAGATCGGGTCCGAGGCCATGGCAAGCGCCCAGGCACTGGCCGCCTGTGCCCTGCTGCATGATCTCGATCCTGAGGGCGCCCCGGCGCTCACCCGCGGCATCGCCTGGCTGCTGCGCAGCCAGGGTCCGGACGGGCGCTGGTCGGAAGATGCCGCCGTGACGGCGAGCTGTCTCGAAGCACTCGCCGGCGTGCGACCGCTGGTCGAGCAGGGGCTGGCTGCCGGTCCGGGCGGCACGGTGATCCCGCTGCGCGCTCCGGCACCGCGCGAGGCGCTGCGCTTGGTGCAGACGGCGTGATCGGGTTTTCGCCGCACAGGCCTCAGTAATGAGGCTGCGGCGCCGAAACCCTCGCCCGCTTGGCGGGAGAGGGTGGCGAGCGGAGCGAGCCGGGTGAGGGTGGGCGCTGCGGCAGTGCAGATCGGTGGGGCCGGAGCACCCACCCTCACCCTCCCGCTGACGCGGGCCCCTCCCTCTCCCGCCAAGCGGGCGAGGGGCTTTATTTGGGCCGATCGAATTCTTATCGCCATCGCGAGAACTGCCTGTTCACCCATAGTCGGCGGCCGGTAAATTTACTAAGCTCCCGCGCAAAACCAGGAGAGGTGGTAAATGGCCCAAGGCAAGGTACTGGTCGCCCAAGGGGGTGGTCCGACGGCGGTGATCAACCAGTCGCTGGTGGGGGTGGTGCTCGAAGCGCGCCGGCATGCCGGGATGGGGCAGGTCTATGGCGCGCTGCACGGCGTGCGCGGCATTGTCGACGAGGCCTTCCTCGATCTTAGCCGCGAGACCACGGCCAGCCTGGAACGGGTCGCCGCGACCCCGGCCTCGGCGCTGGGCTCGACCCGCGACAAGCCGGACCTGAAATACTGTCAGGAGATCCTGAAAGTCCTGCAGGCCCATGATATCGGCCATTTCTTCTATATCGGCGGCAATGATTCCTCGGACACGGTCCGGATCGTCGCCGAGGAGGCGCGCAAGGCCGGGCACAAGCTGCGCTCGATCCATATCCCCAAGACCATCGACAATGATCTGGTCGAGAACGACCATACGCCGGGCTACCCCTCGGCGGCGCGCTTCGTGGCGCAGGCCTTTGCCGGTCTCGATCTCGACAATCGGGCCTTGCCCGGAGTCTATCTGGCGGTGGTCATGGGCCGCCATGCCGGCTTCCTGACCGCGGCCTCGGCGCTGGCGCGTAAATCGCCCGATGACGGGCCGCATCTGATCTACCTGCCGGAGCGGCATTTTTCGCTCGAGGCTTTCCTCGGCGACGTGAAGCGGGTGATGGACGCGAAGGGGCGCTGCATCGTCGCGGTCTCGGAAGGCATTCATGACGCTTCCGGCACGCCGATCCTGAACAGCATGGTCAAGACCCTCGACCGCGACGCCCATGGCAATGTCCAGCTCTCCGGCACCGGGGCGCTGGCCGATCTGCTGGTCGACGAGGTCAAGAGCAAGCTCGGGTTCAAGCGCGTGCGTTCCGACACCTTCGGCTATCTGCAGCGCGCCTTCTCCGGCTGCGTCTCCGATGTCGACCAGCGCGAGGCGCGCGAAGTCGGCGAGGCCGCGGTGCATTATGCCGCGGCCGGATCGAGCAACGGCTCGGTCGCGATCAAGCGCATCGGCGAGTATGCGGTCGATTACACGCTGCTGCCGCTGGAAACCGTGGCCGGCAAGACCAAGACCATGGCAGACGCCTTCATCGCCGAGAGCGGCACCGACGTGACCCCGGCCTTCGCCGAGTATCTGCGGCCGCTGCTCGGCACCGGCATGCCCGAGACCCACCGGCTGCGGCCGAACCGGGTCGAGAAGATCCTGAAGCGGTAGGGCGGGAGGGGGAACGGAAACGTCTCGGCTCGCGTTTCCGTGCGGCCCATGAACGCCCCCACCACCCCGCGCAGAAGCTGGCCGATCGTCCTCAGTGTCCTGCTGGTCACGGGAGTCGTCGGCATCGCGATTGCCGCAGCCCTGCTACCGGCCGGCGGTTTCGACGGTGAGGGCCGGCGTGTCGCGGCTTGTGTGATCTTTCTCGGCAGCTATTTGGCGCTGGCGATCGGGCGGATTCCCGGGCTCAGCATCGATCGGGCCGGGATCGCCCTGGTCGGCGCCGGCCTCATGGTCGCCTCGGGCGCGTTGCCGGTCGACGAGGCCTATAAGGCGATCGATCTCGATACCATCACGCTGCTGCTCGGCATGATGATCGTGGTCGCCAGCCTGCGGCTTGCCGGCTGCTTTGCGCTCGCCACCGAATGGGTCGGTGCGCAGGCGCGGCAGAAGCTGATCCTGCTCGCCGCCGTGGTCGCGACTTCCGGCGTGCTCTCGGCCTTCCTGGTCAATGACGCCGTCTGCCTGGTGCTGGCGCCGTTGGTGCTGGAGCTGACCCTGGTGCTCGGGCGGCGGCCGGTGCCCTATCTGCTGGCCGTGGCGATGGCGTCGAATGTCGGCTCGGTCGCGACCATCACCGGCAATCCGCAGAACATCATGATCGGCAGCTTTTCCCATATTCCCTATAGCGACTTTGCGCTGGCACTGGGGCCGGTGGCGCTCATCGGGCTCGTCGTCACTGGGGCGATCGTCGCCCTCTGCCATCGCGACGAGTTCGCCGGTGCTGAGCGCCTGAGCGGGAAGCGGCGCAAGGTCGAGGTCAATCGCGTGCTGGCGACTCGCGCGGTGGCGGGAACCCTGGCCATGATCGGGCTGTTCTTCGCCGGTGTCGGGCCGGCCAAGGTGGCGATCGTGGTCGGCGGGCTGCTGCTGCTGACCCGGCGCGTGAAAAGCCGGCGCGTCTATGCCGAAATCGATTGGTCGCTGCTGCTCATGTTCGCGGGCCTGTTCATCATCGTCGCCGGGGCCGAGCGCGCGCTGCTCGGACCCGGACTGCTGGCCGCCATCGCCGGCCTGCATCTCGAACGGGCGCCGATGCTGGCAGCGGTCACGGCATTGCTGTCCAATCTGGTCAGCAATGTCCCGGCCGTGCTGGTGCTGAAGCCGTTCATCCAGGGGCTGAGCGACCAGAGATCGGCCTGGCTGGTAGCGGCGATGGCCTCGACCCTGGCCGGAAATTTCACATTGCTCGGCTCGATCGCCAATTTGATCGTGGTGCAGCGTGCCGGCATGGCGGGTGTCACCATCGGCTTCTGGGATTATTTCCGTGTCGGGGCGCCCGTGACCCTGGTCACCCTGGCGATCGGCGTGGCGTGGCTGTGGCTGTGAGCGGGGGCCTTTTGGGAGATTTTCGGGCGTTTTAGGGGTCTTTTGGCCGGCATGGCGAAAAGGGTGCGACTCTGTCTGGAGCGGAATCGAGGCGGGACCGGTCATGACCATGTTTCCCAAGCGCAGTGCGATGGTCCAGGCGGAAGCGTTTCTGCGGGCGACCTTCAGCTTTACCGCCGGGGCGGCCGCAGGCCAGGCGCCGGTGCAGTCGATCACGGGTTTCGGCTGTCAGGCACTGCGGGCGCCGGCCGGGCTTGCAGTCGATGGCGACAGGATCCTGGTCGCCGACACCGCCAATGACCGGGTCCAGATCTTCACGACGACCGGCCGCTTCATCCGCAGCATCGCCGGTCATGGCGCCAATGCCTTGAGCGGCCCGACCGGCGTCGCGGTCGATGCCGGCAATGGCGGCACCGTGCTGGTCGTCGATGCCGGCAACAACCGGATCCAGGTCTTCGACGCCGAGAGCAATTTCATCCGCAGCATCGGCACCAATGCGCTCAGCTGCCCGCGGGCCGTGGCGGTCGACGCCGCCAATTGCAGCAATGTGCTGATCGCCGATGCCGGCACGAATCGGATCCAGGTCTTCACCGCCGCCGGCCGCTTCATCCGCAGCATCTGCGGCACCGGCGTCAATGCGCTGATCGCCCCGTCCGGCGTCGCGATCGACCCGGCCAATGACGCCAACGTCGTAGTTGCGGATGCCTTCAACCACCGCATCCAGGTTTTCACCTCCCACGGCGCCTTCGTGCGGACCATCCGCGGGCGCGGGATGAATTCGCTCAACATTCCGACCAGCGTGGCCGTGGATCCCTGCAACGACAGCAATGTCCTCGTCGTCGATTCCGAGAATGATCGGGTCCAGATCTTCTCGGCCACCGGCAGCTTTCTGCACAGCGTCGAGGCCAGGGGTGCCAATGCGCTGAACGAGCCTTTCGGCGTCGCGATCGATGCGCGCAACGGCCGGACCGTGCTGGTCTCGGATTCCGCCAATAACCGGGTCCAGCTGTTCGGCGGCGCGCTCGTCCCCGCTTTCGCCTGACCACGCGCTGACGACGCCGAATTTCCGCGCGCGAGGCGTGACGCCGCCCCGCGGCTTCTGTAACAATCATCGGGCGATGATTGGCCGACACCTCGCGTCGGCGCCGCAGGAGCGTGTGACGGCTGGATGGATGACACGGAGGAGTATCGCTTTGGGCCCTATCGCCTGATTCCCCGCCGCCACGAGCTGTTCCGCGACGGCATGCCGGTGGCGCTGAACAGCCGCAGCGTCGAGCTGCTCTCGGCGCTGGTCGAAGCGAGTGGCGCGCTCGTGACCAAGCAGGCGCTGCTGTCGCGGGTCTGGCCGGGGCAGATCCATACCGAGGGCAGTGTCTGGGTCGCCGTTTCGGCGGTGCGCAAGGCGCTGGGACCCGGCCCGGACGGCGAGCCCTATATCGTCTCGATGGCGGCGCGCGGCTACCGCTTCGCCGCTCTGGTCACCCGGATCGGCCCGGAAATCCCGGCACAAGCAGAGACGGCGCCCGGCAATCTGCCCCTGGTCATCGCCCCCCTGATCGGCCGGGATGCCGAGATCGCGCGCTGCCTGGCGCTGCTGGAGCAGTCGAAACTCCTCACCATCACCGGCACCGGCGGGGTCGGCAAGACCCGGATGGCACTGGCCCTCGGCGATGCCGCGCGCGGTCGCTATTCCGATGGTGTCTGGTTCGTCGAGCTGGCCAGCCTGGCGACACCGGAACTGGTGCCGGAGACGATCGCCGCATTGCTCGGCCTGAGCGTGCAGGGCAGCCGCACCGCGATCCAGGTTGTTGCCACATATCTGCGCCAGAAGAGCCTTCTGCTCGTCCTCGACAATTGCGAGCATGTCGTGACCGAGGCGGCACGGGTCGCCGAGGCGATTCTGCAGAACTGTCCGCGCGTGTCCATCCTGGCGACCAGCCGGGAGCCGCTGCGGGTCGGCGGCGAGCAGAGCTATCCGCTGCCCTCGCTGGGATTGCCCGACCGGGTCGACGGGATCGCGGCGGCCCAGGCACTCGACCATGCCGCGATCCGGCTGTTCGTCGCGCGCGCCGGGCTGACGGTCGAGGGCTTCGATCTCACCGATGACCTCGCCCCAATCGTGGCCGCGATCTGCCGGCGCCTGGACGGCATCCCGCTGGCGCTCGAGCTCGCGGCCCCCCGGCTGCGCGTGCTGACACCGCGCGAGCTGCTGGACCGCCTCGACCAGCGCTTCGGCCTCTTGACCGAAGGCAGCCGGACCGTGCTGGCGCGGCACCAGACCCTGAGGGCGCTGATCGACTGGAGCTGGGATCATCTCTCCGAGGCCGAGCGCGTCCTGCTCGGCCGCCTCGCCGTCTTCGGCGGCAGTTTCACGATCGAGAGTGTCGAAGCGGTGGCCGGGACAGCACCCTTGGCGCCAGCACGGATCCTCGACCTGGTCGCCCGGCTCGTCGACAAGTCGCTGGTCGTCGCACTGCCCGCGGGGATCCGTGCGCGACGTTACCAGCTGATCGAGACGATCCGGCAATACGGCGCCGAGCGGCTGGCCGAAAGCGGCGACCAGGCAACTGCCCTCCGTCTTGCCCGGTATCTCGTCACCCGTTTCCAGAAGGCCACCGAGATCTGGCCGACCATGGCCGATATCGAGTGGCTGGCCCGCTATGAGCCCGATCTCGACAATCTGCGGGCCGCCCTGGGCTGGGCCTTCGGTCCGGGTGGCGACACGGCTCTGGGCCTCCAGCTCGTCAGCTATACCAGCGATTTCTGGACCTTGCTGTCGCTCGCGCCGGAGCGGCGCCGCTGGTTCGAGACGGCGGCGGCGCTGCTCGACAGCCAGACGCCGCCCGATGTCGTCGGCCGGATCCGCGCGGCGCTGGCCGACTCCAACGCGTTCGGCCAGCGGCGCAACGTGGCACCGGCGCTGGAAGCGGCAGCATTGTTCCGGACCCTGGGTGATCCGCTCTGGCTCGGCCGCGCCCTCGGTCTCGCCGGGCGCTCGCTCATGCGGCCCGGCGAGGTCGCGGAAGCCGAGCCGGTGCTGCTCGAAGCGGAGGCCGTGCTCCGCCCGCTCGGCCCGACCAAGGTGCTGGTCTCGGTGCTGGGCAGCCTGGGCGCGCTGCGCTTCTTCGCCGGGGAAACGCCGGCCGCCCGGGCCCTCACCGAAGAAGCCGGCACGATCGCGCGCCGCCTGGGAGCACTCCGCCACTTCCAGATTCAGACCAGCAATCTCGCGGAACATGATCTGGCCGACGGGCGGATCCACGACGCCATCGCGCGCGGCCGGGAAGTCGAGGCCTCGTGCCGGGCCAGCGGCAATCTCATGGTACTGAGCTTCTGTCTGCGCAACCTGGCCGGCTACCTGATCCGGGCCGGCGATCTCGCCGCCGGGGTCGAGACCGCGCGCGAGGCATTGCGGCTCAGCCAGTCGCTCGGCGACGGGCTCAACGTCACCATGTGCCTGGAGCATCTGGCGCTGGCGGCGGCCCTGGCGGAGGATCTCGTCCTGGCAGGGCACCTCATCGGCTATGGCGACGCCTTCTATGGCGCGCTCGGCCAGGCGCGCCAGCACCATGAGCACGAAGCCCGGCAGAATGTGATGGGCCGGCTCGAGGCCGCCCTCGACCCGGCCGTGCGGGCCCGGCTCCTGGCGGAGGGGGCGGCCTGGTCGGAGGACGCTGTGGTCGCGGTCGCGCTCGAGGAGTAAGGCCAACCGCCCGAAACCCTGACTTGCGCCGGACTGCGAAAACCCCTCGCCCGCACTGCGGGAGAGGGAGGGGCTCGCGCAGCGGGAGGGTGAGGGTCGGCGCGCAAGCGCCCCAAGATAACAAAGGGTTATCCGCTTGCGAGATGCCCGGCGCTTGCGCGCCTCACCCTCATCCGGCTCGCTATGCTCGCCACCTTCTCCCGCAATGCTGGAGAAGGACTCCCTACCGTCGTGTCATTTATTCCAGCCATTTCTTCTCCGCCTCTGGTGGCCCCGCGAATTCGGATATGCCGCATAGGTTAGATTACCACTGCGCAGCTCAAGCACCCTCCACTGGAGGTGCCAGATGGCAGACGACCGAGAGGCTTCGCGAGGCTTCACAACTTGTGCGGAATGCGCGAGCATGGCCGGGTTCGGGGCCGTGCGCGCCTTGCTTCGGGAGAGGCCGGATGAACCGCGTGATCGCCTGGATTCTGCTCGCCGGAACGATTCTGACGGCGGGCACGCCGTCGGTCAGGGCAGATCAGGATCCGTCGGCCGCGCCGATGGGGCCGACCGTGATGGTGACGCCGTCGCCGAACAAGCCCTTTGACGTGTTTTTGCGGGAGAATACCACCTGCAGGCGATTCGCGCAGACCGCGGTCGAGAACACTCCGCCGCCGCAGCCGCCCGCTACGTCTCTGGCCGAGCGCCTCGCGACACGCGACGCGCCGCCGGTCTCGGCGAGGCAGGCTTCGGCAGGCGCGATCCAGCAGACCTACGACGAAGCCTATGCGCAGTGCATGTACGCGCACGGAAACCAGGTCCCGGGATGGGTGCCACCCGGCTTGAAACCTTCCGGGTAAGAGAGAGATCGGATGATCGGCGCACTCGAAGACGAACTTCTGCCGGCGGGCGTGCGGGCCCGCTTCATCGATGGCATCAACGGGCTGCGGCTCCATTGCCTGGAGGCGGGCTTCGAGACACAAGGCCGACCGCTGCTCCTGCTGCTGCATGGCTTCCCCGAGCTCGCCTACTCCTGGCGCAAGCTGATGCCGCCGCTCGCCGCCGCCGGTTTCCATGTGGTGGCGCCGGACCAGCGCGGCCATGGCCGCACCACCGGCTGGGACGCCGAGTATGATGGCGACCTCGCTTCCTATCGCCTACCGAATCTCGTCGAAGATGCCGCGACGCTGGTGGCCGCACTCGGGCATCGCTCGGCGGCGGCCGTCATTGGCCATGATTTCGGCGCCTCGGTCGCGGCCTGGGCGGGTTTGCTGCGCCCGGAGATCTTCCAGCGCCTCGTGCTGATGAGCACGCCTTTCGGCGGTGTGCCGCGCGCCGCCGGTGCCCACGCCATGGCTGAACTCGACGACGCGCTCGGCCGCCTCGACCCGCCGCGAAGGCATTACCAGTGGTACTATTCGACGCGCCCCGCCGATGGCGACATGCGCCACTGTGCGCAGGGCGTCCCCGCCTTCCTGCGTGCTTACTTCCACATGAAAAGCGCGGATTGGGCGGGCAATCGCCCGGTGCCGCTCAAGGCCTGGGACGCGGCGGAGCTGGCGCAGATGCCGGCCTACTACATCATGCCGCGCGCTGAGACGATGGCCGAGGCGGTGGCGCCGGCCATGCCATCGCCGGCCGAGATCGCCGCCTGCCGCTGGCTCACCGACGCGGATCTCAGCGTCTATAGCGCGGAGTTCGCGCGCACCGGCTTCCAGGGCGGGCTGCACTGGTATCGCTGCGGCACCGACCCCGCTGGCATCATCGAGCTCTCGCACTTCGCAGGCCGCACCATCGACGTGCCGACGCTCTTCATCGGCGGCACGGCCGACTGGGGCGTGCAGCAGGCGCCGGGCGCCTTCACGCGCATGCAGAAGACCGCCTGCACCCGCTTTGCCGGCGCGCATCTCGTCGACGGTGCCGGCCATTGGGTGCAGCAGGAGCAGCCGGAGC
>Ga0302314_10009021_pt1 | contig 17681 bp, 15 predicted proteins | sample III_Palsa_N2_3_FD_200533 | JGI IMG/M metagenome (GOLD analysis project Ga0302314, IMG submission 200533) | Peat permafrost microbial communities from Stordalen Mire near Abisko, Sweden - III_Palsa_N2_3 | ecosystem: Environmental > Terrestrial > Soil > Palsa > Peat permafrost | place: Sweden...
TGGACCTTCGTGAACAACGCAACCGACCAGGTGCCGACGGATAGCCTGTCCCAGTTCGCGCAGCCGTACGAGTACTCCGAGATGCTCAAGGCCGCGCTCGCCGTGCCGGAGTGCATCTCGTTCACGGTCTGGGGCTTCACCGACTCCGATTCGTGGGTACCCGGCACGTTCGCCGGCGAAGGGTACGCGGCGATCTACGACGTGAACCAGCAGCCGAAGGCCGCCTACTACGCCCTCCAGTCGGACCTCGCGCTCGCCGCCTACGGTGCCCCGCAACGAGTACGCACCTACACCCCGCGTTCCTGATCGGCGCCGGCCGGGACGCGCACGTGCGGCGCGGCCCGGCCGGCGGAGAATCGTTATAAGCGTGAAATACCGACTGTCAATAATAGGCCTGTCGCCTTTCAGGTAATTCGCTGCAGGCTGCGGAGCCCGCAGTAGAGGCGCTAGACAAGGAGAAGGTGAGACCGGTGAGACGGATGAAACGTACGATCTTGCGCAGCGCTTTGGCGCTCGCCGTCGCTGCGTTGTTCGGCATCGCCACGACCGCAAGCCTGGCATCAGTAGCTAGCGCGCAGGCGCCCGCGGGAACGACTTCTGCGCAGACGGCCTCAAGCTACACGCCGGCGGCGACTGGCGAACTGGACTGCAACGGCTTCAGCCCTGTCCAGAAGGAGGTCCGGGCGAGCGACTGCACCGACATCCGCGGCATCGAGGGCGTGGACAACTCCAGTACCTGGGGTGGCAAGTTCTATGACAACGGCGTGTACATCGGTCACGACGAGCCGGACACCACGTTCCTGTCCAGCGCCCCTGGCTCCGGTAACGATGTGAACTGGGACCTGACCATCGGCCGCGACCCAGCCGCACTGCCAACAGACGTCAGCCCGGGCCATGACGTCTCGCACTGGTTCCAGCTTTCCCCTGCGCCGTGGTTCTCGATGGCCATGTGCGACCCGAACTCCTACCCGCAGACCCCGTGTACGCCCGACTCTGACTCGAACGCGCCCAGCTGCTTCGGAGTATCGTGCACAACCGCGCAGATCGGCGGCGGCTCGGCGTTCATGGAGATGCAGCTTTACCCGCCGGGCAACCCCCCGTTCGTCGACAGCGAGAGCTGCGACGACACGCACTGGTGCGCCGCGCTGACCATCGACAGCCTGGAGTGCACCACGGGCTTCGCGAAATGCAACTCGGCCTGCGAGGAACCGGTCAACTTCGGCTTCATCCAGCAGGACGGAGTGCCTACCGGGCCGCCCGCACCGCAGGACGCGGACACCGCCACGTTCACGCCGAACAACGAGACCCTGCTCATGAACCCTGGCGACAGGATCACGATTCACATGTCGGATGCGCCAGCGCCAGGCGGTGGTAGAGCCTTCAAGGTGGTTCTCGACGACCTGTCACGGCATACGAGCGGCTACATGCAGGCCTCCGCCGCCAACGGGTTCCAGAACACCTCGATCGCCAACTGCGCGGGGACTCCGTTCAACTTCGAGCCGGAGTACTCGTCGGCGAAGCCCGCCAACGTCATCCCGTGGGCCGCCCTGCAGACGAACATCAGCACCGAGTTCGAGACCGGGCACTGGGAGTCCTGCACCAGCCTCAGCGACCCGATCACCCCCAACCCGCTCGACGCGTCCGACACCGGCGGCACCTACAACGAGTGCTCGGGCCCGTACGAGAACGCCGGCCCGCCGGACGGCACGACGCCGGAGACCGGCGACGCGATGTGCTATTACGCCGGCGATACCCATCCCGGCTACGACGGGCCCGGCACCAGCACGCAGCCGGACCTGGCCACCGGCTGCCAGGACAACCTGCTCCAGAACGGCGACCTCGACTTCGACGGCAGCCCGTACTGGAAGGAGTGGCCGACAGGCAACCATCCGACCATCTACCCGTCCACATTCGTCGAACAGTTCCCGGCGTCGGCTGGCAGGCAGTACTCGCAGTACTTCTTCCAGACCGATATCGCGCTGAGCGAGTCGACGTGCACCGCGACCACCCTCAGCGGCTGCACGGTTCCACCCCAGGGACCTGGCGGCTTCTACCCGTACTGGACCAAATCGCAGGGCGGCGGCTCCTGCGCGCTTGAGTTCGGAAACGTCTCAGGCCGCTCGCCGTTCCTGACCGATTTCGGAAAGGACGCGGAGTACGGCCAGAACCTGTTCACCACGCTGGGTTATCCGGAGTTCGAGGGCCCCGTCCACAACAACACCTGCGATTTCCGGTAGAAAGCTCGCGAAGAGCTAGTGCGGAGGCCCGGTCGTCGGCAGTCGGCGGCCGGGCCCTACCGGGCCCTACCGACTTGCCTGCGGGGGCGCGTTCCTAGTGCGGCTCCACCCCGTCTTCGTGCGCCATCCAGTGCACGAAGCGATGCAGCGGATACATGGCATCGTGCGGATTGCCGATGGTACTCGGCCCCGCCTCGCCCAGCCGGACGATGCGCTGGGCTCCGCAGCTCGCGAGCCGGTCGCGATAATCGGGCATTCGCTCGAACGGATAGAACCCGACCGTCTGCGTCGCCACGTTCACGTACCGCACGGCATCGGCGAGCGAGTCCACCCGAACCACGTTGGCGGTCTTGTTGATGGGGTGGAAGTCCACTGGCTCGTCTGATCGGATCACCAGTCCCTTGCCGTCGGTCTTGCCCCACACGCGGAACTCGTCGTCGAGCATCACTAGCATGTCGATCTGCTCGCGCAGGTCCATATCGAGCGGCCTGGTGTCGCCGGAGGCAGCCGCCTTCTCGACGATGCGCGCGTGGAGCCGCTCGCAGAATCGGTCGGCCTCGCCCTGGTTCGCCTCGACGAAGATGAAACGGCTGGCGACGCAAGCTTCCTGGTTGAGGACCATGACATCGGCGGCGGCGAGGTCGGCGGTGAGGTCGAGCGCCTCGTCGCAGGAGACAGCCTCCCTGCCGACCATCGAGATCGACGTCTTGGGATCGAACGACACCAGTTGGAAGCCCGGCCCGAGATACTTGATCACGTTGCTGATCGCGTCGCCGCCGCCCCAGGCCACGATCTTGTCGAAATACTGGGGACGGTAAAGCACCCGCTCCAGCGCATCGTCGCCCCCGCGCCAGTAGACCGCCGACATCGACTTCACGATGGGATGGTCGCGGTCGATGTCGGCCATGATCCGCAGGACCGCGACGGTGGTGAAGGGATCGCTCGAGGACATCTTGAACAGGTTGATGGCCTTGACCAGCGCTCCCTGGGCGATGGACTTCACTGCCACGCCCGGAGAGTTACCGGGCAGCACGTGGATCAGCCTGGGCGCGAAAGCGCGAACGAAGCTCTTGCGTCCGGTGAAGTCTTGCTTGGGTACCCACTCGTCCAGTGCCTTCGGATCGGGGAAGTTCTGCTCGACCACCGTTTGCAGCAGCCGCTTGTCCAAATAGGCGGCCGCGCTCCTGGTCTGCCATTCCAGTACCGCGCGCGGCAGCACGTGGGTGACGGTCATGCGATCGACGCACTCCCGCATGAAGGGGTTGTTCGGATCGCGGATTCGCTGGCCGGTCTCGACCAGGAAATCAATGATCTCCGCGAGCGGAACGTTGAGCAGCGGCGGCACCTGGGTCCGTGGGTGCACCACCCGGTCCAGGGCGATCCGCGGCGTTGCGAAGGCGACGCCCAGGTCGCGTGAGCGGTGAATGGCATCCTGGCCCTCGAACAGCTCGCCGCGCAGGAAGAACGGCGCGGAGACGACCGCATCCGCGGGCTTGAGGACGGCGACGATCGCGTTCACGACAGGCCTCGCACGTAGGCGTCGACGGTGCCAGCGCAGCCGATCTTGTCGTCCCCTGGCAGGTCCGCGTAGCGGACGATGTTGTTGCGCACCGACGCACCCTCGCAACCACAGGCGCAGGGACTGAAATTGAGGGAGATCTTGTCGCCGGTGATGATTCCTCCCCAGCGCCCGTCGATCGAGAGATCGTAGAAGGCGGCGCGGCCTTCGATCTCACCGGTCTCGTGCGGCAGCAGGGTAAGGCCTTCCTCGTCCAGGATGAAGGGAACGAGCCACGGCGGCACGTGATATCGGTCGCCCTTCTGGCACTTGGGCATACCGGAATTGAGCTCCTGCATGGAATAGTTCTGGAAGTCCTTGTTGGCCGGGATGTTGAACGTCTGGTGGACAAATTCCTGGTAGTCCGGCGGCAACTGCGCGCGCTTGAGACCACCGCCGACATAGATGCAGTTATCGGGGTGAAAGTCCTGAGCCGAATACCCCATGTCGCGGACAATCTTGGCCACTTGGTACAGCGCATTCCACAGCCCCGAGATATAGAGCTTCTCGTCCCGGTACTTGATGAGCGCCTCCGCGCCCGCGATCATCGCTTGGTCGAGCGCTTCCTGCCGCGCCTCGGCGGTCTGCTCGAACACGGCCAGTTCCTCAGGCCGCGCGGTGCCGTCGGCGATCTTTTTACGGAGCACGATCATCTTGGTCAGCGACCCGACGGTGATCGCCGGGATCGGCAGCCTGAACCTCTCCTTGGCCGGGTCGCCGAAGGCCGCCTGCTGCGCCTCGCCGATGACCAGGTTCTTGGGGACGGCAGCAGTGGGTGCGAGGCCCATCATCCGCCGGTCCCGCGTCGGCTGCACGCCCGAGCCCCAGGAAAAGACATTGACCGTGTCCGTGCGCGACCAGTCCATGTCCCTGTCAGAGGCGAGCAGCATCGCCGACTTGCCGGTCGTGCCGCTGGAGCAGGAAACATAGTGTCCCTTGGCCCGAAGCCGTTCGACCCAGTCGTCGATATCGGTGATGTCCGAGATCTCGATCGAACTGATCGGATAGGGCGATACGGTGCCAAGCCACTTGCCGAGACGGTCCCACCTCTCCTCGATCAGGAAGCTTTCCGGATAGCTCTTGTACACGGTGTGCGGGAACAATAGCGGCACCATGTCCTCGCGGCCGCGGATCTCGGTGGTGCCAGCCTCGCGCGCCCGGTGGCCGAGCAGCTTGATGCGGTCCTTACGCTCCTGAAACCGCTCGTCAAGCGCCGCCACCTGCGTCTCGCGCAGTTCGGCGGCAGAGTAGTCGAAGCGGTCCTCGGCACTAGCCAGTCGCATCAGTTTTTCGATCGCTGAACTCACTGGGCCATCCTTCCGGGGGGTCGTCGTCGGACTGGACAAATGACACCTCTCGTGTATCATTATGAATGATCTTGGCGATGACGCAAGAGGCAGATTTGGCGAGGCCGACTTGATGCAGGCAACCTCCACCACGCGCCGCGGGGCCGGACGTCCCACCCGCGAGCAGGCCGAGGCGCGCCATGAGGAACTGCTCGACGCCGCGCTCGACCTGTTCCTTGAGCACGGTTTCGAGCTGACGACGATCGAGATGGTAGCCACCCGAGTCAGCATGACCAGGCGCACGGTCTATGCCCGCTATGCCGACAAGGCCGCGCTATTTCGCGCCGCTGTGCAACGCGCCATCGAGCGGCAGATCGTGCCGCAGGACGTGCTTGCGGGCTTCGACAAGGGCGACCTCGCCAGAACGCTGGAATCGGTCGCCCGGCTGCGCATCGGCCAGGTGATGACGCCAAACGGCCTGCGCCTGCAGCGCATCATCAACACAGAAAGCTATCGATTCCCCGAAATCTTCACCGCCAATCTCGAGCAGAGCGCCAAGCCGGTGATGGACTTCGTCGCCGGCGTGCTTGATCGCGCTACCGACGCAGGACAGATCTCCCCCACAGACTCCGGTTTCGCCGCCTCCGCCTTCATGAGCATGGTGGTCGGCGGCCAGGTACGCGCGATCGTTAGCGGACGCGCGGCGACGCAAGCGGAACTGGACAGGAAGGTCAACTTCACCGTTCGCCTGCTGCTCGATGGCCTCCGGCCGCGCGGAGACTAGATGGAGAAAGTACCGTGAGAATCGATGCGAACCGGCGCGTCGCGCTCGTCACCGGAGCCAGTTCAGGGATCGGGAAGTCAACTGTCATCAAGCTCGTAGAGCTCGGCTGGCAGGTGATCGGCGTGGGCCGCGACCCGCAGCGCAGTGCCGCCGCCGAAGCGGAGATCGCCGCGGCGGCGCGGGACGACGGCTTCACGATGGTGCGCGCCGACTTCACCTTGATGGCCGACGTCAAGCGCGTGGCCGACGAGGCAGGGAGCCGCACCGGGCGTCTCGATGTCCTCATCAACAACGCGGGCGGCGTGCGGGACCGGCAGGTCATCACCGCCGAAGGTACCGAGGCGACCTTCGCCGCCAACCACCTCGCTCCCTTCCTGCTGACGCGGGAGTTGATGCCACTGCTCAAGGCGAGCGCAGCCAGCCAGCCGCCAGGAACGACGCGGGTGATCGCCGTGTCATCGAGCGCCCACCGCGTGATCGAGGGGCTCAACTGGGACGACCTGCAGAGTCTCGGCGACTTCCATGCCTCCCTCGCCTACTGCCGGGCGAAGCTTGCCAACATCCTCTTCACCCGCGAACTGGCACGTCGAGCCGACCCGGACGAAATCGTCGCCCAGGCCATGCATCCCGGCGTGGTCGCCAGCAACTTCGCCTCGCACGCAGACGAGGCAATGCGGGCACACATGGCCGCGGCTGACACCGTGTCGCCCGACGAGCCGGCCGAGACGCTGGCCTGGCTTGCCACCGAGCCCGAAGGGGGCCGCCACAGCGGGCGCTACTTCTACCGGAAGGCGGAAGAAACGCCCGCCGCAGCCGCACAAGACGATGCCGCCGCCAGGCGCCTGTGGGCGGAAAGCGAGACGCTGCTAGCCAGGCTCGGCTTCTAACGGATCTCGCCGCCCCCATCGTCGCCGCTGAAATCTGCCCCTGTAATCTTCTACGCGGGAGGCGATCGTCCGTAGGAGGGATGTAGATGGGCTGGGTGACGTCGCCGGGCAGCGATCCGAGTCAGCCCGCTGCCGCGCGGATCTATGACTACCTGCTGGGCGGTAAGGACAACTTTGCGGTGGACCGGGCCGCGGCCGACAAGGTCCTTGCCGTTGCCCCGGATCAGCGGCGGCTTGCCCGGGCTAACCGGGCGTTCGCGATCCGGGCGGTCCGCGTGCTGGCCGACGCTGGCATCAGCCAGTTCATCGACCTGGGGACCGGGTTCCCGACCTCTCCAAATGTGCATGAGGCAGCCCGCCGGGCAGACCCGTCGGCCCGCGTGGTGTATGTCGACCATGACCCGGTCGTGCATGTCCACAACACGGCCCTGCTGGCCAAGGACGACCAGGTAGTTTCGGTGCTGGCCGATGTCCGCCGGCCAGAGATGATCTTGGATCATCCGGACGTGGCACGGCTGGTCGATTTCAGCCAGCCGGTCGGCGTCCTGTGCGCCGCAGTCTTGCACCTGGTGCCGGACGCTGAAGATCCGGAGGGGATCGTCGCTCAGTTCCGCGACCGTATGTGCGCAGGCAGCTACCTGGTACTCTCCCAATTCGCCAGCGACAGCGACCCGGAAGCGATGGCCGAACTGCGCGCAATAGCGACGGGCACGCCGGTAGAGACCTATTTCCGGCCCAGGAGCCAGATTCTGCGGTTCTTCAACGGTCTAGAGCTCATGGAGCCTGGTCTGACAGATGTCCAAGAGTGGCGGCAGGACATTACGGCTCCGACCCGGCTGAAGATCGCGGGGGCGGTCGGCAGGAAGCCGTGATGCCGGGGTCTGTACCGTGTCAGAACTCGGCGGGCTGCCGGGCTAGGACAGGTACGCGGGCACGACGATGATCTTGTCGAAGTTCGGCGCGTAGCTGGAGGGGTTTCCGAGGGTGATGGTGTTCGTTCCCGCGGCGAGCTGGACGGTCACCTCCACCGTGTCGAACTGGTCCCAGCTATAGGTGTTGCGGGCATATACGGTCTCGCTGGTACCGGCCGAAGTAGAGACGGTGAACCCCCGGTCGATCAGGTCGGTGTTGTAATTGTCCGTTGTTTCTGTCTCGTCGTCGGCGTAGCTGAGCATGACCCGGTAGGTTCCTGCCTGCGCGGCCTGGATGCCGGTGAAGGCAAGCGTGTTTGCCGCTCCATCCCCGATGTAGCCCACGTCGGCGCCGTCATAGGCGTACTGATCGCTCTGCACCACCGCAGCGCCGGAGAGGACATTTCCCGAAGCGGCGGCGGCATAGGTCACTGCGCTTGAGGCTGCCGCGGTATCCGGTGTCACCTGCAACGCGTCGATGAGGACAGGGGCGTTGCCGTCGTTGACGTACTCGATCGGGTTGATCCCCGCATGCAGGTACACCACGTCAGAGGTCTCGTTCGAGGTTGCCGTGGTTTCCTTCAGCTGGCTTCCGCTCACCAGAAGACGGAAGCTCGCCGGGGCTCTCAACCGCCCGGAGATGCCCAGACTGAGGGAGTAGTAGCCGTCGCTGGCGGCGTCCACGATGAATTCGGCGCCAGAGCCACGCCGTGCCGCCACCACCTGCGGCGCGGCGCAGGTCGAGGTGCACCGTACCGTGGTCGCTCCGCCGTCAAGGTCGGCGTCGGCGGCCGGGTAGCTGGTGGTGGGCCCTGTGACGCCAGGGACCGAGCCCGGGGCGTAGGTGAGCTGGATGTCGTCCATCGTGACCTGGCCCTTGGCCGTGCCGATGGAGGGATCGGAGACCCCGAAGGTAATGGTGTTCGATCCCGCCGTGAGGTCGACGTACATGTCCAGGTGGGAGCGGAACAGCCAGTTCAGAGTCGGCGGATAGCTGATGAACGACCAGGGGCCCCCATTCACGCTCATGATCTGCTGCGAGATATCACCCGTCTGGTTGCCGTAGTAGTCCGACAGGAAGTACCGGCCCGTCGTCGGTACGGTGACGTTGAACTGCACGCGGCTGTCGGGCTCGTCGATGGAGCCGACGTCTTCGCCGCCGGCGGTGGCGTAACCGTTGGGGTTGGACTCCGAGCCCTGGCTGTAAACGGTGGCATCGGTAAGCGCGGCGTCGGCGGCTAGGTACTGCTGTGTCTGCGGTGCGGCAGGCAGCGCCGTCTGCGTCCCACCGGCCGGCGTCAGGATTATCTGGTACGCGGCCATCGGGTTCACCGCGGCGAGCGGTACGGAGATGCTGCCGTCGACGACCGGGTAGTTCCCCTCCGCTAGGTCCACCGGTGTGTACGCGGAGCCGTCGTATCCGGTCCAGGCAGTGGACTGGAGCGAGACGTGTACCTCGCTGCCGAAGGTGGCGCGGCTGATGCCGGTGATGGACACCGTGTCGTCCCCGCCGGAAGGATCGCCGACAATGATGCGAGCCTGCTTCTTGCGGGTGTCGAGGGAAGCCAGGCCCTGCACGGTATCGACCGTATTGGGCTGCGGCACTGTGACTGCGACAGTATGGCCGGTCATCGCCCCATACCAGTCAAGCAGCCACCACTGCGCGTTCGGCTCGTCGTTCCGGACCGTCGAGTCAGCGTAGTTGTTCGAAATGTCCCAGAACGCCATGTCCGCATAGACCTTGGCGTCCTCGAACATGGATATCCACTGAACCATCTCGCCGGGGTCGGACTGGTCGTACCTGTCGGCGTACTCGTCGATGTCGACGGGCAGCTGCGGGATGCCGTCGGCCTTCTCAAGCGACACCAGGTTGGCGTAGTGCGAAGGGAAGAGATCCACGGAACTCGGCGCCAGCTCATGCCAGGTGATGATGTTGGGCAGCACGTCGTTGGCCTTCGCATAGGACAGGAAATCCGCCATCACCGTGGGGTCGAAGTACGAGGTGTTCGGCCCGGCGATCAGGGCTCCAGGATCGTCCGCGCGGATCTCCCGGTAGACCTCCGTCCAGTCCTGCTCGAACGACGCCATCTGCGCGGCGAAGCCGCTGTCCTGCGGGTATAGCGTGTACCAGATGTTGTTCGGCTCGTTGAACGGGACGAAGACGTACTTGCTCGCGTCGGCGCTGTGGTCGATTGACGCCATGATCGCGACGACGGTGCTCAGGTAGCTGCTGATGCCGACGTTCTGGTAAGGCCAGTCCGAGTAGTAGTCCTGCATGTAGACGAGCAGCCACTTGCCGCCCGCGCTGAAGAACTCGGGCGCGACCTGGTCGGAGTGGCCGTTGGGGTGCTGCGCCGCGTCGGGAGGTCCCTGCGCGATGGTCTGCACGTTGAGCGGGTCGAGCAGGTCGGCGCCCGGCACGTTGTCCTCGCTGAGCCCGTACAGCGCACCGCTGGCGCCGTGCAGCACAGGACCCGTGTCCGCGGCCAGGTTCACGGTGACCTGCTGCGATGTGCTCGCTGCGGCCAACGGGGTGCCGGGGGTCGTCAGCGCGAACATGATCGCTGCCCCCACCGCTAGGCAGCCGCCTCGGCGTGCCGCTCTTGAGATGCGCCGGATCATGGATCCTCCGTTGGATGTCTAAGCCGGTGGCGTTGTTGGACGTCTAGGCCTGTGGTGTTAAGGAACAGTCGGTCTGTGTGACTGGCGACCGCTGGCACCGCTATCCGCTACCGCGAGGCATGAGCACGGCCGACTGTGGCGGCGATGGTGCCGCAGCCGCAATGTGAGCGGTCACATTCACGTCGATCGTGACGGGTCACATGACAAGCCGTCAAGGGGTATTGCGCCACTTTTCTAGCGATAAGGCAGGCGTATGGTCCCGTTCCCCACCTTCCCCTGCAGCGCTCCCAGGTACCGCCGCGACCGCCGTTCTGCCCTGGCGTCCGTCCACGGGATGCCGCCGCGGCCGACTGCGGGCAGCGCCAATGCGTGCTTGTCGATCGCCTCGCTGACGTACTGCGGCAGCGGGATGTCGCGGCACTCCCGGGTCCTGCGGAGCTTCAGCGGCCTGAGTGCCTGGTTTGTTCGGCATGCGATACAACCGGGAATCGACGACTGGCTAGGCGGAATGGGCCGTGACGTCGCTGCCGTGCCTGATCTGCTCGAGAATCGCGGTGAAATGATCGCCCAGAGCCTCTTGGACGTGCCGGGACATTCCCTGGGCGAGGAGCGCGTCCACTGCGGTCTGCGCCAGCGGTCGCAGCCGCCGGGTCACCGCGGCGACCTGTGCCAGGTCTTCGCCGAGCAGCAGCCCGTCCCGCTCCCGGACGGCGAGCATGTGCCTGGTCACCGTGCCGGTCAGGTCGCGAGCGATGGCGTCGACGTGCGTACGCAGCCGTTCGGCCAGGTCAAGTACGGCACGAAGCGGCATGCCGACCGCCACTAGCTCGGCACCCGCGCTCAGCAGCCGGGGACTGGGGACGCGGAAGCGGTCGCCGTCGGGCTCAAGCACGCCGAGCGCAACCGCCCTGTCCAGGTTCTCCTTGGTAACTTCGGCACCGAACAGGTCGCTGAGCTCCTCTGTCGTCACGTAACCGGGAACCTCGTCCGACCACGGATCCCCGATGACCGACTCGAGGTCGAAGATCTCGGCCATGTCGCCGCCACGCTCCCAGGTGGCAAGCAGCTCCGCGATGTTGGCGAAGGTGTAGCTCCGCCTGAGCAGCTGGCCGATGAGCCGCAGCCTGGCCAGGTGCGCGTCGGTGTAGATACCCACGCGCCCCCGCCTGCGGGGCGGGGCGAGCAGCCCGCGGTCCTGATAGACGCGGATGTTGCGCACGCTAGCGTCTGCCAGTCGTGCCAGCTCGTCGATCCGGTACTCAGCCATGCGACTTAGATTACATCTTGCATTGAGACAATGGTCATTGTAACGTTCACTATAGCTGACCGGGGAGACCGGGAGGAGTCTGACATGCCGCGCGAAACCCTGCGCAGTCTCATCGGACGTTCAGCGCTCGCCGACCCGGGCTGGTGCCCGCTGAGCGAGTCGCCAACACGGTCGCGGCCGCGCTGCGGGCGGCCACCGCGGCCCGGGTCCCGCGTGACGTGGCATCGACCAGGCTGGGCACGGCCGCGCTCCGGCTCGCGCGGCACGCCCCGTCCGCCCTCGACCGCGCTATCGCGGCGCGGATGAGCACGATCTTGCGCCGCGGCGCCTATGCGGGCGCCGAGCTGGCGACCGGCCTGCGCGAACGGCTGAGCGCGGACGGAAAGGAGATTCACGCGTGACACCCACGTCGCTTCGCACCACCGACCGGGAAGACCTCGGGCGCCGCCTGCTGATGTCGTCGGCCAGGGCCTCATATGACCCGCTCACCGAGATTGACTGGGACGCCCCGGTGGACACCGACCGGTACGCGATGCCCGCGCACCGGATCTCGCTGTACGGCACGTACCTGTGGGACCAGCTCACCGAGAAACAACGCAAGGAGCTGAGCCGGCAGGAGGCGGCCAGCATCGCCTGCAGCGGCATCTGGTTCGAGGCCATCTTGATGCAGATGCTGATCCGGTACGCCTATCACCGGGACCCCACCACCAACCACGTCCAGTACGCCTACACCGAGATCGCCGACGAGTGCCGGCACACGGTCATGTTCGCCCGTCTCGTCCGCAAGCTGCGTGCCAAGCACTACCGGCTGGACCCGCTCGCCCATACCTCCGGATGGATGCTCAAGACGTTCTCGAACGGGCCGCTCACGTTCGCCGCGGCGCTGTTCGTCGAGGAACTCCTTGACCAGGGGCAGCGGGAGATCATGAATGACGAGAGCCTCGAGCCGCTGATGCGAGCGGTGTGCCGGATCCACGTCACGGAGGAGGCCAGGCACATGCGGTATGCCCGCGAGGAACTCGTCCGCATCATGCAGGCCCAGCCCTGGATCGTCCGTGCGGTAAGCCAGATCGTCCTGGCTGCCGTTGCCGCGCTGTCCGCGGACAGGCTGGTCAACCCGGCCGCCTACGACCGGGTCGGCCTTGACCCGAAGAAGGCCAAGCGGGTCGCCCGCCGCAACCCGTACCGCCGGGCGTCCGCTGCGTGGCTCGCCCGGCGGGCCGTGGCGACTTTCAAGGCGGCCGGGCTGATCGAAGGCCCCGCCAAGCACATCTGGCGCGCGGCCGGATTGCTGAATCCCTCCGATGCCTGAGACCCGAATGCCGGGAGTCACCGCTCCCGGCACCGCCGCGTTACGCGTGTCACGGCCCCCGACGTCACGGTGGCAATCATCGGTACCGGGTTCGGCGGCATCGGCACGGCTGCGCGGCTACGCCGGGCCGGCTTGGAGGACGTGGTGCTGCTTGAGCGTGCAACTGACCTTGGCGGAACCTGGCGAGATAACGCCTATCCAGGGGACGGCCTGCGCGCACCCGACCGTAAGCGTCCGGGCCCCACCATTCAGAAGTGACGCAGAGGAGACTCTCAACTTGGCCGCATCATGTTACCCGAAAGTAGGAAATGGAGATATTACTCAAACACATCAGTGAGGGGCGCTATGAAAAGCACTAAGAAATACCGTGCAGCCGAGGCCGCCACCGCGACCGACCGCCATATCACGATCTCGGGTATGAAGATCGCCGCCCGCGCCATCGCGGGCACCGTGTCCCGCACTATCGGCGCCAGCCATGCCGTGCCCGCCGCGTGCTGACGCCGGCCCGAGCGGGGACCGCCCGGTGACCGCCGCCATTCCCGCGCACGCACCGCGCCTCACGCCCGCCCCGCCGCCCATACCGCGCGACCCGGCCGCGCGGGACCCCGGCTGGCCCGGCCGCTGGCCGCGACAGGACCACCTGGAACTGGCCGCGCTGGCGACCGCCCCAGGATGCGCCCGCGCCCATGTCTGCGCCGTGCTGTGGGAGTGGAAGCTGGACGCCATCGGCGAGGAATCCGCCCTGATCGTGTCCGAGATAGTGACCAACGCCGTCCTCTCGACCCAGGCGCAGCGCAGCCCCGACCCGATCCGCCTGTGGATGCTGGGCGACGGGCCAAACGTCCTGTTCTTCATCTGGGACGCCACCACGCCCGCGCCCGCGCTCACACCCGCTGCCCCCAGTGACGAGCACGGGCGCGGCCTCGTCCTCGTGGACGCCCTGTGCACCCGGTGGGGCTACTACCGCCCTGACGGGCACCCTGGCGGGAAAGTCGTGTGGGCACTCATGCAGGCGTTATTGCAGCCGATGCAACATTCCGCAGCGTCACCCTATTAGACCCCCGCGTGGCCGGGAACGGCCCGGATCACGGATCCGAGGGCATTCGGCATGGTCCGCTCACCGGCAGGCCATGCGGCCTAACTGGTTCGGGCGGTAGCGTTCCTGCCTCGCCGGTGCCGTCAGGGGCGGCGGCCAGCGTCTCCCAGAACGCGACATAGCTCTTCTCGTGGGCGATTCCCAGGGTGAGCAGGCGGGCTCGGGCCGGGGTGTCGGGGGCGTCGGGGTCCAGGCGAGAACGCAGGTCAATGTAGGTGTCGCGCCATCGGCGGTGCTTCGCGGCCTGGGCCGCGGCCAGGTGCGCGACCTGTCCGGTCGGGCCGAGGTCGGCGAAGGTCAGCTTCAGCAGTGCGGGGTTGCGGGTCTCCGGGTCCGGGGTGCGCGGGTCGGCGAGCCAGGCGTTCAGGGCCGCGCGGCCGGCGTCGGTCAGATGGAAGACGCGGCGCCGGCGGCCGTGCTCCTCGGCTTCCTCGCGCAGCAGGCCGAGCTCGGCCAGGCGAGCCGGGTCGCGGTACAGCTGGGCGTGGGGGACCGGCCAGTACATGCCGACGGACGACTCGACCTTCGCCTTCAGCTCGTACGGCGTCATCGGGCCGTACCGGGCGATCAGCCCGAGCACGATGAGCTGGGACGGGGTCAGATCGCCGGGCACGATGCCTCCTGGGCTGGCGGGATCACAGTTCTCTTGACACCGTATCACTGAGACTATAGAGTCAGTATCATCGATACCGTATCAATGATACTATAGGATGGCAATGCGTTACCACCCGGAGATAACCCACGCCCTCGACCGCGTCCCCGCCTTCGACCCGCTGGCCGACCCCGTGGCCACCCGCGCGTTCCTGCGCTCCCTGCTGGCCGCCGTCACCCCGGCCGCCGACCCGCGAGTCGCCGTCACCGACACGGTGATCCCCGGCCCGGCCGGGGAGATCCCCGTCCGGATCTACCGGCCTGCGGCCGCAGAAGCGGGCACGCGCCCGTGCGCGCTGTACTTCCACGGCGGCGCCTTCATCTCCGGCGACCTCGACACCGGTGACCGCAACTGCCGCGACATCTGCCTGGCCGCCGGCGCCGTCGTGGTCTCCGTCGGCTACCGCCTCGCCCCCGAGCACAGGTACCCCGCCGCCCTCGACGACTGCTACGCGGCACTGTGCTGGACCGCCGGCAGCGCTGGGCAGCTTGGCATCGACCCCGCCCGCCTGGCCGTCGCCGGGCGCTCGGCCGGCGGCACGCTCGCCGCCGCGGTCGCTCTGGCCGCCCGCGACCGCAGCGGACCAGCCCTGGCGTTCCAGCTGCTGCTCATCCCCGCCCTCGACGACCGCGGCACGCATCCGTCGATCGCGCAGTCCGCCGACGGCCGGATCGTCGACGGCCGCGTCGTGACCGGCATGTGGCAGCTCTACCTCGACTCCGCCGCCGACCAGTACGCCGCCCCGGCACGAGCGCAAGACCTTCGCGGCCTGCCGCCAGCGTATCTCCAGATCGGCCAGGCCGACCCGCTGCGCGACGAGGCCCTGGAGTACGCTCAGCGCCTCACCGCCGCCGACGTCCTCACCGAGGTTCACCTGGTGCCAGGGGCCTTCCACCTGTTCGAGGGCTACGCACCCGCAAGCCGGCTCGCCAGCCACGCAACCGCCACCTGGACATCAGCCATCGCCGCCGCCCTCCTCCCGGCCGATCTCCCGTGACCACCAGTGTTCGGCGAGAACCTTCTGGGGCCTCGTCGGCCCGGGGTACCGGCGAGCCTCGGCTTAGGATCGGCAGGAGATCTGGGCGCGCGATTACCCCACAGGAGGACTCGATGCGATACGAGAAGCTAGGAAAGACCGGGCTTGAGATTTCCGTGATCACGCTGGGGTGCATGAGTTTCGGCGAGTCGGGCGGACGCGGGCGGCCGTGGACGCTGGACGAGGCGGCCTGTCGGGACATCGTGCGACAGGCGCTCGATGCCGGGATCAACTTCTTCGACACGGCGAATGTGTACTCGGCCGGCCGCAGCGAGGAGATCACCGGACAGGCGCTGAAGGATTTCATCCCGCGCGACGAGGTCGTCCTAGCAACCAAGGTCTTCATGCCGATGCGCCCTGGGCCGAACGGCGCGGGGCTGTCCCGTAAGGCGATCTTCGCGGAGCTGGACGCGAGCCTGCGCCGACTGCAGACCGACTACGTTGACCTGTACCAGATCCACCGGTGGGACTACGGCACGCCGATCGAGGAGACGCTGGAGGCGCTCCATGATGCCGTGAAGTCCGGCAAGGTCCGGTACATCGGCGCGTCCTCGATGCATGCCTGGCAGTTCGCCAAGGCGCTGTACCTCGCGGACCTGCATGGATGGACCCGGTTCGTCTCTATGCAGAACCACTACAACCTGATCTACCGTGAGGAGGAGCGGGAGATGCTCCCGTTGTGCGCCGACCAGGGCATTGGCGTCATCCCGTGGTCCCCGCTGGCCCGCGGCAAGCTGACCCGCCCCTGGGACGAGGCGACCACGCGGAAGGAGACCGACGACTTCGGCCGGATTCTGTACCGGGACGAGGACCGTGCGATTACTGAGCGAGTCCTGGAGGTCGCGGCCAAGCGGGACCTATCCCCCGCCCAGGTCGCGCTGGCCTGGCTGCTACGCAATCCGTCGGTGACCTCCCCCATCGTCGGCGTCACGAAGCCGTCGCACCTGTCCGACGCGGTCGCTGCGGTGGACGTCGATCTCGACACCGCCGAGGTCGCCTACCTAGAAGAGCCCTACGTCCCGCACACCGTCGCTGGCTTCCAGTAACGGGAGGGCGAGGGCGAGGGTGAGGGTGAGGGACTGGCATGGAATCCCTCCGCAGCTACGAGCGCATCATCACCGCAGGTGCGGATAGGGCATCCGCGACCTACCGCCCCCGCCCATGCGGAAATACAGGCGCGTGGCAGTGTCCGCGCAGGTAGCCCCCCATGGTCAGGCGATCTCCTCCATGGCCTGGGCGAACTGTGCCTGGTACAGCCGCGCATACGCGCCGCCTGCCGCCAGCAGCACCGCGTGGGTTCCCTGCTCGACGATGTGCCCGTCTTCCATCACCAGGATCACGTCGGCGTCGCGGATGGTGGACAGTCGGTGGGCGATCACGAAGCTGGTCCGGCCCTGCCGCAGGGACGCCATCGCGCGCTGGAGGAGCACCTCTGTCCTGGTGTCGACCGAACTTGTCGCCTCGTCCAGGATGAGTACGGCAGGCCGGGCGAGGAAGGCACGGGCGATCGTGATCAGCTGCCGCTCCCCCGCGCTGACGTTCTCGGCCTCGTCGTCAAGCACGGTGTCGTAGCCATCGGGCAGTGTCCGCACGAACCGGTCCACGTACGTCGCCTTCGCCGCCTCGACGACCTGCTCGTGGGTGGCGCCGAACGAGCCGTAGGCGATGTTGTCCTCGATCGTGCCGCCGAACAGCCAGGCATCCTGCAGCACCATGCCGGTCAGGCCGCGCAGTTCCTCGCGGCTCATCTGCGCGGTGTTGACCCCGTCAAGCAGGATCGCGCCCGAGTCGATCTCGTAGAACCGCATCAGCAGGTTAACCAGCGTCGTCTTGCCTGCGCCGGTCGGACCGACGATGGCGACGGTCTGCCCTGGCTCCACGGTGAGCGAGACATGCTCGATCAACGGCCTGTCCGGCGCGTACCTGAACGACACGTCGTCGAACTCGACCCGGCCCTGGACGTCGGCAGGCCTGGCCGGCTCGGCGGCGTCGGGCGCCTGCTCCGGAGCGTCAAGCAGCGCGAACACGCGCTC
>Ga0302314_10009023_pt1 | contig 17680 bp, 19 predicted proteins | sample III_Palsa_N2_3_FD_200533 | JGI IMG/M metagenome (GOLD analysis project Ga0302314, IMG submission 200533) | Peat permafrost microbial communities from Stordalen Mire near Abisko, Sweden - III_Palsa_N2_3 | ecosystem: Environmental > Terrestrial > Soil > Palsa > Peat permafrost | place: Sweden...
GAGGCCGCTGAGGTCGACTCCGGCGACGACATCATCGGCGGTGCTGGTGGCGTCGAACCGGGTCGTGATGAGCGGACTAGATGCTGTCATGATCTGACTATACAAACTAGGTACAACTTGTCTAGTAAGACGAGTAGCAGGTATGCTCAGTGGTGTGAGCTCCGCCGGATCAGACGTCCTCAGCCCGCCGGAGACCGGGGCCGGCCGTCGTGAACACGTCCTCGACGCCGCGCTGCTGGTCTTCGCCCGCTACGGCTACCGCAAGGCGTCGATGGACGACGTCGCCCGGGCCGCCGACATCTCCCGCCCCGGCCTGTACTTCTACTTCGCCTCGAAGCAGGACCTGTTCCGGGCCGCGGTCACCCACGCCCTGGACGCCGACGTCGCCGCCGCCGAACGCGCCCTGGCCGACCCCGGCCGCCCGCTCAGCGACCGGCTCATCGAAGCCTTCGACCACTGGACCGCCCGCTACATCGGGTCCCTGGCCAAAGACGTCACGACCGTGATCGAGAGCAACCCCGACCTGCTCGGCCCGCTCGTCGCCGAATACCCGGCCCGGTTCGCCCGCCTCGTCACCGATGCCGTGACCCGGGCCACGCCCGCCGGCCGCACGGGCGTAGCCAGCGACGTGGCTCAGACCCTGCTCAGCACCGCGATCGGCATCAAGCACCAGGTAGACACGCGCGAGGAGTTCCTCACGCGCATGACCACCGCCGTCGGCCTCCTGCTACCGGCCCTAGAGCACCGCTCCTGAGCAGATGGCGCCGCTGGCCCCTAGAGCACGCCTCCTGAACCGCTGGTGCTAACGGCGGACGACACGGCCGCGTGCGAACCCGGCACCTGCCAGGCCGCGGCGTCGTCGCGAAGCGAGCCGTACTGATCGCGCACCTCGGGGGTCGCGTCGGCCTCGTACGTCACCGACTCCTGGTCCGGCCAGGCCGGAGGCTCGGCCGCGCCCGACAGCGCCCAGGCCGCCTGACGGGCGGCCCCGAGGGCCACGTACTCCGCCGCCTCGGGAACCGCCACCGGCAAGGCGAAGATCGCCGGGGCTATCTGCCGGATCGCCGCCGACTTAGCCGCCCCGCCGGTCAGCACGACCCGGCGGGCGGTGATCCCGGCGGGCCGCAGGCAGTCGATCGCGTCCGCCAGCGAGCAAAGCACGGCTTCGATCGCCGCCCGGGCCAGGTTCGCCTGGGTCGCGTTAGAGGTGGTCAGCCCGCGCAGCACCCCGTTGGCGTGAGGCCGGTTCGGGGTCCGCTCGCCGTCCAGGTAGGGGAGCAGGGTCACGCCCCCCGCGCCCGGCGCCGCCTCCAGGGCCAGGGCCGACAGCCCGGCGGCGTCGGTGCCGAGCATCCGGGCGGTGACGTCGAGGACCCGGGCGGCGTTGATCGTGCAGGCCAGCGGGAGGAACCGGCCGGTCGCGTCGGCGAACCCGGAGACCAGCCCGGTCGGGTCGGCGGATGGCTTGTCCGACGCCGCGTACGCCGTCCCCGACGTCCCGATGGACACCGCGACGTCGCCGTCGAGCAGCCCGAGCCCGAGCGCCGCGCCCATGTTGTCCCCGGTCCCGGCGGACAGGGCCGCGCCCCACGAGGTCCGCGCGACGATCTCCGACGGCCCGGCGACCCGGGGCAGCGCGACCGGGTGCCCGAGCGCCCGGGACGCGTACTCGGGCAGCCAGGTGCCCTCAGCGGGGGAGAAGTACCCGGTCCCCGAGGCATCCCCGCGGTCAGTCGTCGGCTCGACGCCCAGGTGCCCGCCGAACCCGCCGTCGGCCAGCTTCCAGGTCAGCCAGTCGTGCGGAAGCAGCACCTGGTGCACCCGGGCGGCGTTGTCGGGCTCGTTCTCCTGGAGCCAGCGGAGCTTGGTGACGGTGAACGACATCGTCGGCACCGACCCGGTGCGCGCCGCCCACTCGGCCGCCCCGCCGAACTCGGAGACCAGCTCCGCGGCCTGCGGCGCGGACTTCACGTCGTTCCAGAGCATCGCCGGCCGGATGACCTCGCCCAGCTCGTCGAGCACGACCATCCCGTGCTGCTGAGCCGCGACCCCAACGGCATCGGCCCGCTCGAGCAGGTCGCGGCCCGCCGCGGTCAGCGCCTCCCACCAGCGTTCCGGCGGGCACTCGGTGCCGTCCGGGTGCGGCGCGCTCGCGGACGCCACGACCGCGCCGTCCTCGGCCCGGCACAGGAGGATTTTGGTGGACTGCGTGGAGGAATCGACCCCTGCGACCAGACTCATGATCGCGATGCTAACGTCCCCGCCCCCTCGCCGACGACCCCCCCTGCCGGAGTACGCCCCGGCCCGCTGAACTCAACCGGCGGGGCGCGACCGAGGCACCACAATGGGGGCATGAATCCCGCTGAGCTGACTGAGGCTGAACAGCTGCTCTGGGCGGCGTTTCCGCGCGGTGCCTGGGTGGATCTCGGCCGTTCCGGTGCTGGCCCGGCACCGGTCATCCGGGCGGAGGTCATCACCGCCTTGCTCCTTGGAGGCGTCAAGGCCGAACCCGGCGCCGCGGCCGGGATCCGGCTGCGCGGGGCGACGGTGACCGGCCCGCTTGAGCTGACGGGCACCGACGTCTCGTGGCCGTTGATCTGCGAGGGCTGCCAGTTCGACGCGGACGTGAGCTTCGTCGACAGCTCGGTGCGCACGGTCCGCATCACCGATTGCGAGCTTCCCGCCTTCGACGGCACGCGCCTGCGCCTTGACGGCATCCTGGACCTGTCGGGCTCTACGGTCGCTGGGCCGGTCCGGCTTGAGCACGCCAAGGTGAGCGGGCAACTGAGCATGCGCGCCTCCCGCGCGGATACCGTCGCGGCCGCCGGCCTCAGCATCGACGGGCAGGCCGACTGTTCCCACCTAGAGGCGCACGGACTGGTCTCCTTCCAGGTTGCCACGATCACCGGCGGCCTGGACCTGACCGGGGCGCGCATCGTTTCGCCCGGCGGGCGGGCGCTCGTGCTGAGTTACGCCGTGATCGGCGGGAAGCTCGAGTGCCGTGATCTGGCGGTTGACGGCGAGACCCGGGCTATCTGCTGCCGGATCACGGCCCAGTTCGACATGTCCGGCGCGCGGCTCGACAATCCGGGGGGCATGGCGTTTTTCGCCGGCGGGCTCGATGTCGGCGGCGGCGCGTTCTTCAGTAGAGGCTTTTCTGCCCGCGGGTCACTCCGGCTGATCGGGGCGCACCTGGCGGCCAACCTGACCATCGAGGGCGGCACCTTCGACCACCCGGGAGGCGTCGCCGTGAATCTTGAGCGTGCCGTCATCGGCGCGCTGCACGGCGACGGCCTTACCTGTCACGGACAGCTGTCCTTGATCGGCGCGAGGATCGGCGGCGACGTGAGCCTGGCGAGCGCCGTGCTCGAGACAGGAGCGGGTGCGTGTGCCTTGAACGCGGAACGCGCTCAGGTCGATGGCGCACTGGTACTGCGGCAGGCGACGACTCTCGGTGAGGTCAACCTGCGCAGCATCAGGGTGGGGGAGCGCCTTCTTTTTCAGCAGGCCACATTGAGCAACCCAGCGGACACCGCGTGCCGCCTGTCCCGCGCCCAGGTGAGCTCGGACGTCTTTTGCGATCAGATGACCGTCAACGGCAGGCTGAGGCTCGCGGGAGCGGTCGTCGGCGCCGCGATTACCCTCAATAGCGTCACGCTCGCCAACCCGGGCGGCAAGGCGGTGGACGCCAAGGGCCTGCAGGCCCGGGAGCTCATCCTGAGGCCGGCTGCCTTGATCGACGGCGAGGTCGACCTGAGGGACGCGGCGATCGGGGTGTTCCGCGACGATCAGAAAACCTGGCCGGACCGGCTGCGCCTGGACGGCCTGACCTATCAGGCGCTCGAACCGCTGCTCACCGCGGGTCAGCGCCTGCGGTGGCTCGCCCGTGATCCGAATGGCTATCAGCCGCAGCCCTACGAACAGCTCGCCGCCCATTACAACTCGCTCGGGCAGCCAGCCCAGGGGCGCAACGTCCTCTACGCCAGGGAGCGGATCCAGCGCCAGGGCAAAGGCCTCGCCGCGCGGGCCTGGAGCGTGCTCCAGGACGTCACCGTCGGGTACGGGTACCGTCCCCGTCGTGCTCTTGGCTGGATCTGCCTGCTGCTGATGACGGGAAGCATCGTGTTCTCCATCGCGCCCCCGCCCGCTTTGCAGGCCGGGGCCGCACCGCACTTCAACGGGATCATCTACACGCTTGACCTGCTGCTGCCGGTGGTCAACCTCGGCCAGAAGTACGCCTTCAATCCCGGCGGCGCGGAACAGTGGCTGTCGTACGTCCTCATCGCCGCCGGCTGGACGCTGGCCACGACCGTCGCCGCGGGCGCGGCCCGCGTCCTGCAACGCGGCTAGCGGAATGGCTAGCGGAAGAGAACGAGGATGAGTGACATCAGCGGGACCGAGACAGCCGCGACCGTTCCCCTGAGTGTTCCGCTCCGGCGCAACCAGGGTTTCCGGATGCTCTGGACCGGCCAGCTGCTATCCGATACCGGCACGCAGGTCGGCGGCCTCGCCTACCCGCTGCTGATCTTGGCGCTCACCCACTCGGCGGCGCTCGCCGGGGTGGTGGGGACGGCCCGGGCGGCCACTGTGCTCGGCCTGCAGCTGCCTGCCGGGGCGCTCGCGGACCGGTTCGACCGGCGGCTGACGATGATCATCTGCGACATCCTGCGCGCCCTGCTGCTGGCCGTGCTCGCCGTCCTGGTCGTGGCCCACCTGGCGCCCTGGCCGGTCGTCATGGTGGTGAGCATGATCGAGGGCGGCGCCGGGGTCATCTTCACCCCGGCGGCCGCCGCCGCGCTGCCCGCGATCGTGCCGGACGGGCAGCTCGAGGAAGCGTGGGCCGCCACCGAAGCCCGGACCTACGCGGCCAGCCTGGCCGGCCCGGCGCTCGGCGGGCTGCTGTTCGGCCTGGGACAGGCCGTCCCGTTCCTGGCCGACGCCGTCTCCTACGGGGCCTCGTTCGGCACGGTGAGCCGGATTCGCGGGCGGTTCCGGCCGGAGAACCCGGCCGGGCGCAAGGCGCTGTGGCGGGAGGTGGCCGATGGCCTGCGGTTCGTCGGCCAGGTGCCGATCCTGCGCGCGGCGTTGATCCAGGTCCCCCTGGTGAACTTCGCCTTCACTGGCGTGATCTTCACCGTCACCCTCGCGCTGCGCCAGCACGGCACCTCGGCCACGGTGATCGGCCTGGTGCAGGCGGCCATCGCGGTCGGCGGGCTGCTCGGCGCCGTGGTGGCACCCCGGCTGCAGGGGCGCGTGCGCCTGGCCACCCTGGGCACCGCGATCACCCTGACCGGGGCCGCGCTGTTCGGCGCGGCCGCCCTGCTCGTCCCGTCACCGCTGGTGGCGCTGCCGGTCGCCCTGTCGCTGCTGCTCGCGCCGGCCGCGAACGCCGCGCTGGTCGCCGTGATACTCCGCAGCGCGCCGGGGGAAATGCGCGGCCGGGTCACCAACACCGTGGTCATGGCGGCCACCGCGCTGGCCGCGCTGGCGCCGCTGCTCGCCGGCCTGCTCATCGAGCACGTGTCCGGCGCCTGGGCGGTGGGTGCCTTCGCCGCCGCGATGGCCGTAGCGGCCGCGCTGTTCCTGATCCTGCCGGGCATGCGGCAGGCGGAATCCGGCGGCCGAACCCAGTGAACCGAGCCGCTGACCGTTTCCCCCGGGTCGAACGACTCAACGCCGAAGACCTGGCCAGGACCCTGTTCGAGCAGACCGGTATCCGGCTGTCCGTGGAAGGCCCGTGCGCTGGCGGACAGGTCGGTACCGCCTACGTCCGGTGGCCCGACGGCCATAGGGGCGTGCTGAAGTGGCGCCCGCACATCACGGTCGACGAGCTCAGGTCCGGGCCGCTCGCCGTCGCCGACCACCTGCGCACGCTGGGGTACCCGGCCCCGGCCACCGAGCTGACCGCGCAGATCGGGCAGGCCGTCGTCATGGTCCAGGAGCTGCTGCCGGGCACGCCAATCGGTCACCTCGACGTCCATCACTTTGACCGGGTGATCGAGGTGCACCGCATCCAGGCGAATGCGCTGGAAGGCCGGGCTGACGTACCCGCTTACCCGCTCTACCTGCGCGATGACGGCCCCGGGTATTGCCTGCACGAACCGCTCCGCCAGTTCAGCCGCCGCACCGCCGCGCTCGAGCGCCGGATCTCCGAGTGCGGGGCCGGGCATCCCGGGCACCTGCGCGGCGATGACGCGGTGCACGGCGACTTCCATCCCGGCAACATCCTCGCCGCGGACGGCGGCATCACCGGCGTCGTGGACTGGGACGGCGCCGCGCGCGGCGACCACCGCTTCGACCTGGTCGTCCTGCGATTCGGTATTCATCCCGAAGGTGCTGCCCGCGAAGTCGGGGAACGCCTCGACCGCTTGCTCGATGCGCTGCCCGAGGAGATTCTGCGCCCGGCGTGGGCCCACATGAGCCTGCGCATGACCGACTGGGCGATCCGCCATTTCCCGCCGGGCGAGGTCGGGCGGTGGCTCGACCTGGCCGAGCAGCGCATCCGCTAGCCCAGCCCGGCGCAGCTAACCGAACCGCGTCCGTCAGCTACCGGTGCCGTTCGCGGCACCGTGCTCACCGTCGACCGGGGCGCCGTGCTGAACTGACGCCGCCCGGACCCGGACGGGCGAGTGCCGCCCGCCCGGGCATGTAAGGATGGTCCATGAGCAAGCTGAGCGGACAGCAGATCGCGGACGCGGGACTGGACGGGTGGGCGTACCTGCTCGGCGGCCTGCAGACCCGCGTCCACACCGGGAACTTCGCGACCGGGCTCGCGGTCGTCAACGCCATCGGCGCGGCCGCCGAGGAAATGAACCATCATCCCGACCTCACCCTGCGCTACACCGACGTCGACATCCGGCTGACCAGCCACGACGAGCGCGGAGTCACCAGCCGCGATATCCGGCTGGCTCGCGCTGTTTCCGCTATCGCCGCCGACGCCGGGGCGCGGCTGGACTCCGCGAGCGTCTCCCGGCTCGAACTCGCGCTCGACACTCCGGGCGCCGAAGCGATCCTGCCGTTCTGGGGCGCGGTGCTGGCGATGGAGCATCCGTCAGAGCCCGGATTCGGCGACGAGCTCCGCGACCCGGCCGACGGCCTGCCGGCCGTGTGGTTCCAGGAGTCCGGCAGCGAGGAACCCCGCCAGCGCTGGCACCTCGACCTGTGGGTAGAGCCCGCGCAGGTCCAGCCGCGCATCGACGCGGCCCTGGCCGCCGGCGGCACCCTGGTCAGCGACGCGGAGGCACCGAGCTTCTGGGTGCTCGCCGATCCCCAGGGCAACCAGGCCTGCCTGTGCACCTGGCAAGACCGGTGACCGACGCTCCGGTCTCGGCCCGGCCGCACAAGGTCACCCCGACGGAGGCGGCCAGGATCCTGGCCGAGCGCGATCCGGTCATCGCCCGCCTGGTCGCTGAGGCGGGCCTGCCGTCGTTCCCCCGGCCGACCGGCACCCACTTCGCCAGCCTGGTGCGTTCCGTCACCTACCAGCAGCTGGCCGGGGCCGCCGCCCAGGCCATCCACGGACGCCTGATCACCGCGCTCGGCGGGGAGGTCACCCCCGAACGTCTCCTCGCCACCACACCCGAGGTACTGCGGGCCGCGGGCCTGTCGGGCAACAAGGTGCTCTCGTTGCGGGACCTGGCCGCCAAGGTCCTGGACGGAACCGTCGTGCTGAATCCCCGGGGCCTGGCCCGGGAGAGCGACGACGAGATCGTGGCCCGCCTGACCACGGTCCGCGGGATCGGGAAGTGGTCGGCGGAGATCTTCCTGATGTTCCAGCTTCGCCGCCTCGACGTCTGGCCAACCGGCGACCTCGTCGTCCGCAAGGGCTTCGGCCTGGCCTGGGGCATCCCCACGCCCAAGCCGAAGCAGCTCGACGCGCTCGGCGAGCCGTACCGCCCCTACCGCAGCGTCGTCGCCTGGTACTGCTGGCGCGCGGCCCAGCTCTACGCCGGAGCGGCGGTCACCGCCGTCACCGCCGGCCCGGCCACCGCCTGAGGCGGGTCAGTCGGAGTTAATCCGGGGTCCCGGTCGGCGGCGCGCTCATCGCCGCCGCCAGGAACGTGATCGCCCAGCGCCGGGCCGCCTCGCCCGCCCCCGGGGACGGGCTGGCCGGAGGGCGCCGTTGGTAGACCTCGACGCGGTCCACGGCGGTCACGGCCAGGAGCCCCCGCACCCGGAACCACAGCTCCTCCGGGGAAAGGCCGGGCAGCGCCCGCCCGAAGGCGGCCAGGTAGCGTTCGCGGACCGTGTCCTCGGCCGGGCCGGTCCAGCTGCGCATCTCCTCGGCCGGGTCGGTGATGATCGTCACGATCAGCCGGGACGTCCGGGCACCGCCCTCGTCGCCGGCCGGCATCCCGTCGAACAGCGGCCCGGCGAACGCCTCCACCAGCTCGGCGACCGCCGGGTCCGGCGTCCGGGCGAGCAGCCGGTCGAGCCCGGCGCACTGCGCCGCGGTGATGGGCTCGATCACCCGGCGAGCGACCGCGGCCAGGAGCCCGGCCTTCGAGCCGAAGTGGTACGTGACGGCGGCCAGGTTCGCCCCGGCGAGATCGGTGATCGCCCGGACCGAGGTGCCCCGGTAACCGCGCTCGGCGAACAGGCGCTCGGCCGCGTCGAGGATCTGGGTGCGAGTGTCGAGTGACGCCATGGGTGCGTACTATACATACGTTTGATTTAAACGAACGTTTGACTTAAGCCAGTAAACGAAAGAGGGCTGTCATGAAACTGCTCGTCTACGGGGCCGGGGTGACCGGCAGCCGGCTCTCCGTCCGCCTGCACGAGGCCGGGCACGACGTCTCGCTCGTCGCCCGGGGCGAGCGCCTGGCCGCCCTGCGCCGGCACGGCGTGCAACTCGCCGAGGAAGACAGCCCGGTCATCCGGCGGGTACCGGTGCCCGTGGTCGAGCACCCGGCCGGCCGGTACGACCTGATCGCCGTCCTCGTCCGCGCCCATCAGGTGGACGCGGTGCTCGAGTCGCTCGCGGGCCTCGAAGGCGACGTGCTGTTCCTGCTCAACTGGGCGGCCGGCCCGGAACCGCTGGGCGCGGTGATCGGCCCCGAGCGGGTACTGCTCGGCTTCCCCACCGAAGCCGGCACGATGGACGGCGACGTGGTCCGCTACCGGGCGGCCAGCCTCCTGACCCGCCTGGTCTCGATGCCGGTCGGCGAACCCGACGGCCGCACCACCCCGCGGCTTGAGCGGATCGTCCGGGAGTTCCGCACCGCCGGGATCAAGGCCAAGGCCGAGCCGCGGATGGATGCCTGGCTCACGACGCACGCCGCGTTCACGGTGCCGCTCGGGCAGGCGGTGATTGCGGCGGGCGGCCCGGCGGCGCTGGCCGGCGACCCGGACGCGGTCCGGGCCATGCTCGGCCGCATGCGGCAAAACCTGGCCGCCCGGCCGGCGCCGCCGGTCCCGCGCGGGTTCGCGGCGCTGCGGACCCTGCCGGAGGGGCTGCTCGTGGCCCTGCTGCGGCGCTTCTTGCGCAGCCCGACGGCCGCGCACTCGGGGCTCAGCAACGACTCGCCCGCGGAGGCGGCCGAACTCGAGCGGCTAGCCGAACAACTCTCGTGAACGATCCGGGCTGGCTGTCACCGCTTCGGCCAGCGCCAGGACGGCCCGTCGAACGGATCCCAGCCGGCCACCCTGGTCTCGCCGAAGTCCTTGATCAGCTCGATCGCGCTGGCCGAGATGCCCGCCTCCTCCGTCGCCAGGTTCAGCGCGTCGATGAGGAACTTGGAGTGCGAGACCACGATGACCTGCGAGCGTTCGGCCGTAGCGGTGATCAGCTGAGCCAGCGGGGCCAGCAGTTCCGAGTGCAGGCTGGTCTCCGGCTCGTTGAGCACCATGAGGCCCGCCGGCCGGGGCGCCAGCAGCGCCGCCGTCCACAGCAGGTAGCGCAGCGTGCCGTCCGACAGCTCCTCCGCGCCCAGCGGCCGGAGCAGGCCGTGCTGGTGCAGCCGCAGCGCGAGCCGTCCGCCGCCCTGGCTCTCGACCGAGATGCGGCTGCCGGGGAAGGCCCGCTCGACGGCCGCGTCCAGGCCGGCCGCGTCGCCGTTCTCGCGGATCGTCTGCAGCGCGGACGCGACGTCCGAGCCGTCGGGGTTCATGACCGGCGTCCGCGTGCCGATCTGGCTGCCCCGGGCAGGCGCCGCCGCGTCCGTCCTGATGTGGTCGTAGAACCGCCAGCCCCGGACCTCGTCGCGCATCCGGATCACCTCGGGAGCCCGCCGGGGATCGGCGAACTCGCTCAGCATGCTGTCGTAGGACCGGATCGGGTACGGCTCGGACCACTTGCTGCGGTGATCGGCGCGGATGCGGACGATTCCGTTGGACCGTTCGCACAGCGCGACCGCGGGCCGCAGCAGCGGGCCCATCCAGATGCTCTCCCGCTTGATCTCCGGATCCAGGGCGAACGCGCTCTGGCCGTTGCCCACCGGGAGGCCGAAGTCGATGGCGTAGCCCCAGTCGTCCGCGCCGAAGCCGAGCCGCAGCGAGACCGGCCCGGTGCGGGCGGTGCCCTGCACCGGGTAGGTGCCTTCCCGCACGGCCCGCCCGATCTTCTCCGGGCCCGCCCACAGCGTCGACCGCAGGCCGCCCTCGCGGGCCAGCGCGGCCACCGCCCCGTTGCGGGCCGCGTCGGCCAGCAGCCGCAGCGCCCGGTACAGGCTGGACTTGCCGGTGCCGTTAGCCCCGGTCACCACGGTGAGCGAAGTGAGCGGAACGAAGAGCTGCCGCAGCGACCGGTAGTTCTCCACCGCCAGAGTGGCTATCACCGGCCTGACGCTACCAACGCCCTCCGACAATTCACCCGCGAGCGCGCAGCGCGGCGATCAGCCATTCGAACGCGGGAATATAGGACGGGAACGGCGGCGATCCGTTGATCGCGGCCGTGAGCTGCCAGTACCGTCCGATCCGCGGATCGGAGGCCGCCGACATCCGGGCCAGCTCGCCGATGGAAAGCAGTGATTCGTCCGCCATGGCCGCCAGTCTGCTTCATCCAGCCGCTGGAGAATCAACCGTCTTCAGATCCAGATCCCGGTTCACGGCGGACCTGGTCACTTCCCGTCCCGGGAGCGGCCGCTGGACAACGGGACCTGAGGCGACCCTCCGTAGGCCGACGCCGGGGAGCCTCTCAACAATGTGTGGCTGCCATAGGTCAATGCCACTTAGGCTAACGGCGGCGGAACATATACCCACATTCCGGACAAAGCCACGGGGTCGGCGGCGTGATCACGAAGGGTTTGTCACCGTGTGGCCGCGTCGTCAATTAGCCGGCATTGGCCGCTCCGCGGACCCGGCGTCCGTTAGAACGCCTTCCCGCACCACCCGGGGGCGCTGACCTGCATGATTGGGTGTCGTCAGCCGCAAATGGGGCTTGTCGCGAAACGCGTCCCTCGAAGCCCCGGCCCGCCAGGCGAGGCTTCCCTGCCGGACACGGGAGGCGGCTGCGGCAACGCCGTCAGGCCAGCTTGATCCCAGTCCGCGTCACCGCCGCGAACGACCGTCGAATGTCCAGTTATGGGCATGGAGGCCGGGTATTTGATGGCGGTTTCCGGTGCTCCAGCACCGGAAACCGCCATCAAATCGAAAAGATGATCTTCACGGCGGTGGAGGGTGGTGCCCCCGGTCGGCTGGACCGCTCACCGACGTCGGCCCCGACGACGCGCCCACCCGGCTGGTACTCGGCTCGCACCTGACCGTTGCCCGGTTCCTGGCGCCCCACGGCGAGGCGGGCACCGACGCCGACGCCGACCTCTGGTACCCCTCGACGCTGTGCCGCCCGGTCGCGCACGCCACCGGCACCGCCGGGGACGTGTTCTTGTGCCACCCGTTCATCGTGCACACGGCGACCTGGCCCCACCGCGGCGCCGGCCCCCGGATGCTCGCCCAGCCCGCGGTCAACGCGCCCGCCGGCTTCACCCTGGACGGCACCGACCCGTCGCCCGTCGCCCAGGCCATCGTCACCGGCCTGGCGATAGCCGACTGAGACCTCACGCCGGCTTGCGCCCCGCCGTCTTCCCGGTGAAGCCCGCTCACCACCAGGCAAAGGCAGAGGAAGGCAGGCGATCATGACTCGATCACCGGAAACCGCGCGAGTGCACACCACGATCCCCAGCCCGCTAGGCGAGCTGACCCTCGTCCGCGAGGGCGAGGCCCTGGTCGGCTTGTACTTCCCCCACCACTGGTACCGCCCCTCGCAAGACACCTTCGGCCCACGTAACGACAACGGCTTCGAGACCGTGGCCCAAGAGCTGGACGAGTACTTCGAAGGCACCTGGCACACGTTCGACGTGCCGATCCGCCTGACCGCCAGCCCCGGGCAGGCCGCGGTATTGAAGCTCGTGGCCCAGATCCCCTACGGACAGACGACCACCTACGGGGCCCTCGGCCGCGAGCTCCGGATCCCGGCCAAGGACGTCGGCGCGCTGATGGGACGCAATCCGCTCTGCCTACTGATCCCCTGCCACCGCGTCGTCGGGTCGACTGGCAAGCTGACCGGCTACGCCGGGGGACTGGCCCGCAAGCGGGCCCTGCTCGAGCTCGAGCACGCCCTCGCGCCGGAACCGCGGCAGCTCCTCCTGTGGACGGCCTGAGCGGCGATCACGCGGAGCCCGGTGCCGCCCGGCACTTTACTTAGCGCCCGGACAAACTGAACTGGTTAAGGATCGGTCAAAATGTCCGGGCGCTATGTAGAGACGAAAAATGACCGGGAACTAGGCACAGTAGCGGGCGGGTGCGGCCGTCCATCACGAACGAATAGGGCAATGGGCGGATCTGGCCCCTATCTCGTGAAGTCGACGGGGCACTCGTTGTGTCGGCAGGCCGGCATGAAACGGGGGTTACTGAGGGTTGGTTGCGACTGCCAGGACGCGGCGGAGCAGGGCGGTCCACTGCAGGGACTTCAGCCCTTCAGCGCGCAGGGACTGCAGCGCGGGGTCGTTGCCGGGGTCGAGCGTCACGGTCTCTTCCCACAGTGCGCGCTCGTGTGCCAGCCAGGACGGGCGGTCCCGGACCTCAACGTCGGTGAAGCCTGCCTGGCGCAGGCCGGCGCCGAGGTTTGCCCTGCGTATCCGGGGACTGAGCCGCTCATCATTGTGGTCCAGCGGTTCCCAGCAGGTCAGCGCGGCCCGGCCGCCGGGCTTGAGGACCCTTCGGATCTCCCGGTAGGCGCTGGCGGGCTCGTCGGGGAACTGGATGGCGTCGGTGCAGAGCACCGCGTCCACGCTGGCATCGGGCAGTCCCGTCGCCGTGAGCTCGCCGACGCGGAAACTCGCGTTGCTCACGCCTATTCGCACGGCCTGTTCCCGTGCCTCGGTCAGGGCCCGCGCGGAGAAGTCCACCCCGATGAGGGATGTCCCGGCCTGCTGGGTGATCAGCAGGCCGTAGGCGCCCCGCCCGCAGGCCAGGTCGAGCAGCGTGCTCCCGGGCCTCAGCCGGAGCGCTTCCGCCAGTTCCGGGATCGCCTCGGCGGGGACCGTGCCGGCTCGGGTGCCCGGCGGGAAGCCCATGTGCCGGTTCATGATCTCGGCGACGGCCTGCGTGGCTGCCTGGTCCGCGTACCAGCCGTCGAAGTACTCGGCGGACCGCGGTTTCGGGGGCACCGGGGTAAGTATAGGAAGCCGGACCGAGGAATCAGGGACTTCACGGGACATCCGGCGGGCTGCAGGAGGGCGTGCTGGGGCGACTCGGCCGGCACGTGAGGCGTGAGCCGGCGAAATCAGTCACGATGGGACCTCACGAATCTCTGCGACGGGGCGTCTGCCGAACGTGACCAACAAACAGCCCTTCGAGACGGTCGTCGCCGACCACGGGCCGACCGTGCTGCGGGTATGCCGCGCGGTGCTCGGCCCGGTCGACGCTGACGACGCCTGGTCGGAGACCTTCCTGTCGGCGATGAAGGCCTACCCGGAGCTCCCGGCCGACGCCAACGTCGAGGCCTGGCTGGTCACGATCGCCCACCGCAAGGCGATCGACGTGACCCGCGCTCGGCGCAAGGCGATCCCGACCGACGACCTCCCGGAAACGCCAGCCCCACCGGAAAAAGGACAGGACAAAGACGACGACCTGGCCGACGCGCTCGGCCGCCTGCCGGGCAAGCAGAAGCAGGCCGTCGCCTACCACTACCTGGCCGGCCTGCCCTACGCCGACGTGGCCGCCATTGTCGGCGGCAGCGCCGACGCCGCCCGGCGGGCCGCCGCCGACGGCATCGCCACCCTCAGACGTACCTATCCCGGCGTCACCGCCAGGAAAGGAGATACAGCATGAACAGTACCGATGGCCTCATTCGCGACCTGACCCTGAGCACCAGCCCGGCCCCGGTCAAGCTGGCCGAGCTGAAAGCCAAGCTCGCCGTCGCGGCCGAGCGCGACGGGATCCTCGACGTGGCCTACCGCGTCGTGGCCACCCCGGTTGGCGACCTGCTGGTCGCGGCCACCGAACGCGGCCTGGTCCGGGTCGCCTACGCCAGCGAGAACCACGACGCCGTGCTCCAGGCCCTGGCCGAGCGGATCAGCCCGCGCATCCTCAGCGCCCCGGCCCGCCTCGACCCGGTCGCCCGCGAGCTCGAGGAGTACTTCGCCGGGCGGCGGCGGAGCTTCGACCTGGCCCTGGACTGGCGCCTGTCGGCCGGGTTCCGGGCCGCCGTGCTCCAGCACCTGCCCGAGATCGGCTACGGGCACACCGCCAGCTACGCCGCCGTCGCCGCCCTGGCCGGCAGCCCCCGGGCGTTCCGCGCGGTCGGCACCGCCTGCGCCACCAACCCGCTGCCGGTCATCGTCCCCTGCCACCGCGTCGTCCGCGCCGACGGCGCCATGGGCGGCTACCTCGGCGGCCCCGAGGCCAAGCGCACCCTGCTCACCCTAGAAAAGACGGCGGCATGACCACAACGCGAACCCCGTGGGCGGACCGCGTCGAAGCCACCGACTGGCGCCAGCTCAGGAACGAGCTCGACAGCACCGGCTGCGCGCTCACCGGCCCGCTGCTCACCCCGGACGAAGCCGCCGGGATCGCCGCCCTGTACGACGACGACTCCCGGTTCCGGTCCACGATCGACATGCGCCGTTACCGCTTCGGCGAGGGCGAATACCGCTACTTCACCGAGCCCTTCCCCGACGCCGTCACCGGGCTCAAGCAGGCGCTCTACCCCCGCCTCCTCCCGGTCGCGAGGGACTGGTGGGCCAGGCTCGGCCGCCCCGCCCCGTGGCCCGACAGCCTGGAGGAATGGCTGGGCATGTGCCACGCCGCCGGCCAGGTCAAGCCCACCCCGATCCTGCTCAAGTACGAGGAAGGCGACTGGAACGCCCTGCACCGTGACCTGTACGGCGACCTCGTGTTCCCGCTGCAGGCGGTGATCAACCTCAGCAGCCCGGGCGTGGACCACGCCGGCGGCGAGTTCCTGCTCTACGAGCAGCGGCCCCGCGCCCAGTCGCGCGGCACCGCGACGCTCATCCCGCAGGGTCACGGGCTGGTCTTCACCACCCGGGACCGCCCGGTGCCCTCGGCCCGGGGCTGGTCGGCCGCCCCGGTCCGGCACGGCGTCTCGATGATCCGCTCCGGCCGCCGGCTGGCCCTGGCGCTGGTCTTCCACGACGCCGCCTGATGCGGCCGCCGGCCAGATCCGGAAGGAGGCCAGGTCGTCCAGGTGTATGATTTCCGTGTCCGTCATGTCACGCAATGACGGGAAAGGCCGGATGCTCGGATAGGGGACATGGTGGATCTGGCGCATGGTGCCTGGTGGTGAGGATGGTCCCGACCGCGGCCAGAGGGTACGGCAGGACGTAGCCGCGACCCGGGACGTGTACGCCGCCGGGACGCACCAGGTAGTGGTCAACTTCCCGTCGACCGGCAGGCCCGATCCGCGGCGGGCCTGGGGGGACGTCCCGGCCCGGAACCCGGGGTTCACCGGGCGGGAAGAACTGCTCGGCGCGGTGCGGGCCGCGCTGACATCCGGGGACCGGGCGGTGGTGCAGGCCCTGCGGGGGATGGGCGGGGTGGGCAAGACCCAGCTGGCGATCGAGTACGCCCACCGGCACGCCTCCGACTACGACATCGTGTGGTGGATCGCCGCCGAGCGGCCGGAGCTAGTCAACGGGCAGCTCGTCTCCCTGGGCGCCGCCCTCGGCTGTGCTGGCGTGGAGATGAAAGAGGACGAGGTCCGCCGTACGGTGCTCGCTGAGCTGCGGGACCGGGAGCGGTGGCTGCTGGTCTTCGACAACGCCGATATCCCGGAAGACATCGCGCACTGGCTGCCCGGCGGGAGCGGGCACGTCCTGATTACCTCCCGGTCGGGCGGCTGGGAGGAGGTCGCGGTTCCGGTCGAGGTCGATGTCCTTGAGCGGGGCGAGTCGGTGACGCTGCTGCGCCACCGGATCCCGGGCTTGAGCGAGACGGACGCGGGCCTGATCGCGGAGACGCTCGGTGACCTGCCGCTGGCGATCGCGCAGGCCGCCGGGTACATGACGCAGTCCGGCACCTCAGCCGTTGAGTACGTCGGGCTCCTGCGCACCCGGGCGGTTGAGATCCTCGAGTGCGGGCGGCCCGCGTCGTACCCGCTCACGCTGGCCGCCGTCACTCAGCTGGCCCTGGACCGGCTAACGGCGGACAGCCCGGCCGCCGCCCAGGCGGTGCGGATGTGCGCGTTCCTGGCCCCCGAGCCGGTTCCCGCCGCGTGGTTCTCCCTCGCCGCCAGGCAGCTGCCGGCCCCTTTGAACGCGGTAGCCGCGGATCCGCTGGCCTGGGGGCGGGTGCTGACCCAGATCGGCGGGCAGGCGCTGGCCCGCATCGACCGGCAGGGCCTGCTGATGCACCGGCTCACCCAGGCGGTGATCCGCACTTTCCTGACCCCGGATGAGGCTGTCGCGGCGGAAGCGCAGGCCAAGGCCCTGCTGATCGGCGCGCTTGTGGAACTTGACCCTGAGGACATGGTCCTCATGTTCCAGGCCTCGATGTTCGGTTGCTGGATGATGCTCCCGCCCGAGGAGCGGATGAGGGCCGTCACCAGCGTCCGCCTGCACCTGCGCGCCTGAGGCGGTCCGATCGGCCGGGCTGGTCGAAGCCGCGGCCCGTTCTCCCCGCGGATCTTGTGATGTGAGGGGAACGGGCCGCGGTCAGGCGCCCCCGGCTACCGGCTCCAGCGACGCGGTGAGCGCGGTCAGCTGGTCGCGCAGGGCACCGGCGGCGGCCGGGTCCAGGCCCAGGCAAGCGAGGAACGACCGGGGGACCGCGGCCAGGCGGTCTCGCAGGGCGAGTCCCTCATCGGTCAGGGTCACCAGGACCCGGCGCTCGTCGCTGGCGTCGCGGGCGCGGGTCACGTAGCCCAGCCCGGCCAGGCGCTTGAGCAGCGGGGTGAGCGTGCCGCTGTCGAGGTGCAGGCGCTCGCCGAGCTCGCCGACCGACCGGGAGCGGGCGGGGTCCTCCCACAGCGCCAGCAGGGTGACGTACTGCGGGTAGGTCAGGCCCGCCTCGGCCAGGAGCGGGGCGTAGGTGCGGGTGACGGCGCGGCTCGCGGAGTACAGGGCGAAGCAGAGCTGGAGGTCGAGCTCTTGCTCCGGATGACTGGCCATGACCCGATTTTACCAGTAACATCGTTATATTGCACGCAATGAGATTGTGTGCAACCGACTAGTTCCGGAGGTCCCTCATGAACGTCCTGTACACCGCGACCGCGCTCGCCACCGGC
>Ga0302314_10009027_pt1 | contig 17679 bp, 12 predicted proteins | sample III_Palsa_N2_3_FD_200533 | JGI IMG/M metagenome (GOLD analysis project Ga0302314, IMG submission 200533) | Peat permafrost microbial communities from Stordalen Mire near Abisko, Sweden - III_Palsa_N2_3 | ecosystem: Environmental > Terrestrial > Soil > Palsa > Peat permafrost | place: Sweden...
GAAGGGGAAGCAGGTATGGGCGCCGGGCAGCCGGACCAGCTGCTCGGAATAGTGCGCCTCGGCGCCGGCGACCTCGCCATATTCGCTCGAAATCATGACATCGACATGCCGCAAGCCCGAACTCAGCGGCGTGCAGGTGTTTGCCACCTGGATGCGGGCAACCCGATGCGCTGCGGCCTGCACGACATCATTGACCATGGCGGAGAGATTGGTGGCGAACAGGGCGATGTCCAAATCCTGGTCGCGCAATAGTCTCGTGCTGGCAATCGGATCCCTCGGCAGGCGCAGATAAACCAAAGCCGCGTTCCGGCACAAACCGCCGATTCGGCCATCGGGGTCGCAGACGCTATAGAGCCGGACTTCGAAACCGAGCTGCGCCAGATGCTCCATATGGGCCAGGAGGAAAACACCCTCCGGATTGTCGGTGACGCTGACCATGATAAAGCCGATGCGTGGCCGCGGCCGGCTCAGCCGGCGCACCATGAGCTGGTCGAGCCGACTGCCTTCCAGTGTCAGCAGCCGCTCGATCACACGCGCCCGCGCCGCCATGGCCGGCGCCATGTTTTGCTCGTTGAAATAACCCTGCACCCAAATGGCGGAGGTCAGGAAAATCGCCACCAGCGGCAGCGCCGCGCGGTCGAGCCGGTCGCGCAGCTGGACCATCAGCGGCGCCAGCGTCTCGGCGAAGCGATCGGAATCGCCCGGTCGCAGAAAGGCCGGCGGCGTCGCCAGCAGGGCCTGCAGCCAGAGCGGCTCCGCCCAGCCGAGCTCCTGGTCCAAGGGCCGCAGCGCCACCAGCTCATAGCCGTGCCACGACAGCGCCAGGGCCGCCAGCCCATAGACGAAGCCGGCATCCTCGCCCCAGCCCTGGCCCAGGCGCCGGCAGCATTCGGCGAAACTCGCCTCCTCTTCGGCCGTGCGGGGCAGGTGCCGCACCCCGGAGTCCAGGATGGCGGGCAGCAGCAGGCTGGCCGGCCCCTCCAGCCGGGTCCGGATCACCGTCCCGGGCAGGCCCAGCAGGGCATAGATCGCGCCGTCGCGGGCCTGACGCAGCTGCTCCAGCCGATGCTCGTCCGACACCTGGCGATAGGTCTCGGCCAGGTGGCAGAATCGATCGGCGGCCGCAATGAAATGCCCGATCGCCGCGGCATGCTCGTCCGGGGCGGGTTCCGGCGTAGCGCGCGGCACAGACAGACTCGTCATGCTCAACCGGTGCGCTCGCCATCTTCGAGCCAGCCGAGCAGGCTGGGCAGGAAGTCGCCGTCGGCGGAGCGGAAGAACAGGATCGCTCCGGCAGTGAGTTGGGTCGGCACCTGGTCGATGGCGATGCCGATGAGCCCGGTGCGGGGATCGGGTGCGAGGCCGAAGAGGGCGGCCCGATAGCCGTTGGCCCGCATCCCGGCCAGGATCGCCGCGGTCTCGGCGGTGCTCTGGCCGGGCCGGGCGGTATCGAGCGAGACCATGATCAGCCGCGGGGCCATGGCGCCGAAATTGAGGCTGGCCAGGAGGACGAAGTCATTGCCGGCGGCATCGATCCGGATGAGATCGGCGTCGTTGAAGGCGGCATGCTCGATCAGGGCGGCCATGCCGATATCCGGATCGGCGGCTGGTGCCGTGCCGGGCCGGCTTGCCGGCCGGCCATCGGGGCCGAACAGGATGCCCAGCCAGTTTTCCTCGATCAGCGACCGGCCGCTGGCCTCGAAGCCGGTGCCGACATGGATGAAGCGCCGCCTTCCGCCCTGGCGCAGATAGGGTACCACCACCTCTTCGAGCAGATCGAGGGCAGAAAAATTGGGCCGGGGGGCAAGCGCGCCGATACGGTTGGCGCGCTCGGCCTCGGGCAAAGCGTGCAGCGTGGCGGAGCGCTGGTCCCATTGGGCGAGCAGGCCGGACAGCGCCGGTGCCAGCTTGGCGGCGTAGCGGGCGGTATCGCTGAAGGGCTGGCCTGCCAGGGTCACTTCGGCCAGGCGGGTCGCCTGGGCGGCCAGGAAATCCGGATCGCGCCCGAGCCGGATCGCGCGTTCGAGATAGGCGGGCTCGCCAGACGTCACCCAATCCTCGAGCCCGATCTCGCGCAGCATGGCGTAGCTCTGCCGCGACCGGCCGGTGCCACCGGCGCGCGCGACGATCGGCAGGCCGACCGCGATCGGGTCGTAGATCGAGCAGGCCCCGGAATAGGGGAAGCTGTCGAGATAGATGTCGCCGAGCCCCAGCACCTGATGCAGGTCGGCGATCGTCGGCAGCGCGTCCAGCACGCGCAGGCGGTCTGCCGAGACCCCGGCCTCCTGCAGCTGGGCACCGATCCGCCACAGCAGCGTCTCGGTGCCGTAGCGCTTGCTCCAATTGGGATTGAAGGGCAGCAGGATAAGATAGCTGTCCGGCACCTGGGCCAGGATCCGGATCCAGCTGCGGCTGAGTTCCGGCACGATCTTGAAACTGTTGGCGGTCGCAACATAGACAGTCGCCGTATCGGGAATGCCCAAACCGGCGCGGCTCACCGTGGTGGTTGCGACCTCGCCGTCGAGCAGGTGATGGAAGGGGAAGCAGGTATGGGCGCCGGGCAGCCGGACCAGCTGCTCGGAATAGTGCGCCTCGGCGCCGGCGACCTCGCCATATTCGCTCGAAATCATGACGTCGATATGCCGCAAGCCCGAACTCAGCGGGGTCCAGCTCGCCATGGCCTGGATCGGGGCGATCCGGTGGGCTGCCGTCAGGACGGCACTGTTGGGCGTGGCAACGAGATTGGTCGCGAAGACGACGATATCGAGATCCTCGCCGCGCAGCAGAGTAATTTTGCCGACGACATTGTCCGGCAGGCGTCGATAGATTACCGCCGCGTTCCGGCACAGTGTGCCGATCCGGCCTTCCGGATCGTGGACGCTATAGAGCCGGACTTCGAAACCGAACTGCGCCAGATGCTCCATATGGGCCAGCAGGAAAACGCCTTCGGTCCCGTCCCGGACCATGACCGCGACGAAGCCGATGCGGGGCCGCCGCCGGCTCGGCCGGCGCACCACGAGCTGGTCGAGCCGGCTGCCTTCCAGAATCAGCAGCCGCTCGATCACGCGCGCCCGCGCCGCCATGGCTGGCGCCATGTCCTGCTCGTTAAAATAGCCTTGTACATAGAGATCGGCGGCGAGGAATGCCTTCATCAGCGGCAACCTTGCCTCCGGTGCCGCGCGGTCGAGCCGGTCGCGCAGCTGGATCATCAGCGGCGCCAGCGTCTCGGCGAAGCGATCGGCGTCGCCCGGTCGCAGAAAGGCCGGCGGCGTCGCCAGCAGGGCCTGCAGCCAGAGCGGCTCCGCCCAGCCGAGCTCCTGGTCCAAGGGCCGCAGTGCCATCAGCTCATAGCCGTGCCACGACAGCGCCAGGGCCGCCAGCCCATAGACGAAGCCGGCATCCTCGCCCCAGCCCTGGCCCAGGCGCCGGCAGCATTCGGCGAAACTCGCCTCCTCTTCGGCCGTGCGCGGCAGGTGCCGCACCCCGGAGTCCAGGATGGCGGCCAGCAGCAGGCTGGCCGGCCCCTCCAGCCGGGTCCGGATCACCGTCCCGGGCAGGCCCAGCAGGGCATAGATCGCGCCATCGCGGGCCTGGCGCAGCCGCTCCAGCAGATGGCCGTCCGACGCCTGGCGATAGGCCTCGGCCAGGCTGCGGAACCGATCGGCGGCCGCGATGAAATGCCCGATCGCCGCGGCATGCTCGTCCGGGGCGGATTCCGGCGCAGCGCCCGGGGCCGTGTTCTGCGCGACCGTGATGACGCCGTCCACTTCGGTGCAGGCCACCAGTTCGAGCGCATCGAGCGAGCGGCAGAAGCTGCGGCCATCGGTGGCATTCATACGCAGCCCGTGCCAGGGGCACATGATCTGACCGTGGCGGATGGTACCGCCGGCCAGATCGGCGCCCTCATGCGGACAGCCGCGGTAGAACGCCACTGGCCGGCCCGCGATCCGGGCGATGCACAGATCCTCATTGACCGGTCTGATCTCGCCTTCCGGCACCATGCCGCCCGGGATCTCGATCTCGCCCGTGGCCAGAAGGGTCGAGACCACCTGTGCCGGCAGCTTGCTGCCGGTGTCGAGCGTGATCGGCCCGCGATCGGGCGGCGCCTGGCGGTAATCGATCGGGCTCGGCGGCGGCCCCTCGGCCGTGCAGGCCGAAGGCCGCACGTAATTGTACCAGGGCTTGCTCGGGTATTTGGGCACGTCGGTGGTCAGCCGGAAGCTGATCACAAAACGGGTCTGGTCGGTCTGGTTGATGGTCGAGCCGTGCAGATGCACCGTCTCGAAGATCCAGGCATCGCCCGGCGCCAGATCCATGGTGATGGGGGCACCCAGATATTGATCGGTCCGGATGCCGCCATCGGCCTGAATGAACGGCAGATGATGGCCGTAGAATTGCGGGAAGACCGACATGCCGTTGGCCTCGACGACATGGTCGATCGCACACCAGACGTTGATCGCCCCGGTCGGGTGGAAATGCCGGCTATCCTGGTGCGGCGGGTGCAGGGTCAGCTCGCCGCCGCTGCCGCGACGCTTGGTATAGGCCCGGAATTCCGCCTCATGCTGCGAACTCACATCATGCGGGATGAAAATCCGGACATTGGGCGTGTCCTCGAAATGCACATCCGGCCCCAACCCCAGCAGCGAGCCGGTCAGATCCGCGATGATGCCCGCGGCCAGCCGGCGCGAGCGCTGCTTCATCAGCGGGTTCATCTGCATCAGTTGGTCGATCGGCACGAATTCATGCAGCCGCGTCAGGCCCTCGGCCACGGCGCGCGCCCGCGCCACCGGTCCGGCAACCTCTTCTAGCGTGTCCAGGATCATCGCCCGCAGCGGCTCCAGCGCCCCGATCGCCTGCAAGCAGCCGCGCACCACGAAGGTCTCGCCACGCTTCAACCCGGGCCCGACCCGATCCAGCCCGACCTCGTCAATCCCCGCCAGCGAATGACGCTCGACCCGCGGCACAGACACACTCGTCATCGATCTCTCTTTTCCATTTCGTACACTGGAATTGACGGACGGGACCGTCGCCGACCTGGTTGCCGCCGCCAGGAAATCCGTGCAGGCCTGCTGGGCCCGTTCGGCGGCGGCATCCAGAACCGATTGCGGGACGGGTCGCGCCTGCTCGAAGGCTTGCACGAGCTGGTCTGGACCCGGCATTACGGCAAAGGAGGTGATGCCCAGCTCCTGCGCGATGCCCTGCAATTTCTGTTGCCGTTCGAAAGCGACGACACGGCTGCCCAACCATGCGCCGATTATTGCGCCATGGAAGCGCGACGAAAAGATCCGACCCGGGCGGCCCCAGCGCTGGACCATGGCTGCTGTCGACGCGGCATTATATTCCGGCAGACGCAGATCGAGCCGGCTGCGCGCTTCCGCCGGCAGCTGTCCGAACAGGTCGAGCTCCGATCCGGGCAAGGTGCGCACTTCCTGCACCAGCCAAGGGACCGTCATGCCGGTATCGCTGACCGCCGTAATAAGCGCCGACAGCCCGTCGATCGAGTATTGTGTGGCCACTTCGAAATTGCAGACGAAGCCGGTGCTGTCCGGTTCGAGCCGGGCCGGCGGCAGCGTGCGCAGCACGAGATGCGACATATCGGCCCCGGTCGTCATCCGGGTGAAACCCATCCGCTGCAGAGCCGACGTCGAGAGCGCCTCGCGCGTCCAGATCCAGTCTGTGCTGTCGAGCAGTTCACGGATGTCCGGGCGCTCCATATCGGCGCGAAAGTCGACGCTGCAGCCGAGGAAGAAGACGGGCGTGCCCCGGCGGCGGCATTCGTGGATCTGCGTGACCTGATCGACGAGTTGCCAGTGATCGTCGAGCGGCTGCAGCACCGAACCGCCGAGGCCGAGCCAGACGTCGCATTGCGCGGTCAAGGCGTCGCGCGCCGGCCGCGTGTATTTCGTCCATTCGATCTGGGGAAACCGGCGGCGCTGCGCCTCGATGTCGTAATGCGACGTACAAGTCAGCCGAAGCCTCAGCCCAGGCGCCGCATTGGCAATGCCTCTGAGGAAACCATCCAGGACGAGATCGTCGCCGAGATTGCCGGAGCCGAAAAACATGTGTCCGATATGGATGTGCATCGATCCCGTCGCGCCTCTGCGGTATTCATCCCGGCTGCACCAGTACCCTCGGAGGCGGATGCACGCCAAGGCTATTTTGCATCCTGCTGTCTTTGCAGGGAGCACATTCCGTCATTGGTCCAGGGGCGCGCGGCCTATTGAAGGCCGGCAGATCGAGGGCATCTATAGGATGGTCGCAGCACGATCTTGCCCGGCATGCGGCAAGGCTCACCCGGCAATACTTGCCGCTTAGGCCATCGAGCTCCGACAAAATCGGCGGAAATCAAGATGTTCGGCCGTAAATTTTGATGGCCCGCGCCTTGCGGGTCTCGCCGACGGAAGCCCCGCCGCCCGGCAAGTCGGCGGCCCTATACGAGGAGGGATCATGTCAGTCTCGATATCCAGCAGCACACCGCTGCCCAGTACCGCCACCACCGCAGCGGCCAGCCAGAACGGTGCGCAGAAATCCGGTGGAGCCGCCCAGGACCAGGCGCCGCAGGTCACCAATCAGGCCACGACCACCAATGCGGATGGGTCGTCGACGACAACCATCACCTATTCCGACGGCACGACCACGACGACGAGTCAGGCGGCGCCGGCCGGGCAGGCGAGTGCAAAGACGGCTCAAGCGGCACCGGTAGCGCAACCGGCCACGGGCGGATTGCTCGACGCAAACAATATCGGCCAGACCGCAACCCTGCTGGCGGCCCAGGAAAAGGCCACCACCTGACTGAGCAGCCGGTTATTTGCAGGCGATGTCCTGGATCACTGGCAGGCCGTCGACAGTCGTGGTCGGGTCGTAGTTGACGGTGCATTCCTTGGTGCCGGCCGGCAATTGCCGTTCCAGCGTTAGCGTCGTATTGGCGTAGCGGCAGCCGAGCCAATAGACCGAAGACGGCATGCCGGCCAGGCGCCAGGTCGCGGTGATTTTCGCCTTGGTGTGCTTCTCGTCATCGGGCGCCAGCGAACCGCCATCCTTGGGGGCACCCTCATAGAAGGTGACGCCGCTGAGCTGGGTCGGCACGCTGTCGGCGCGCGCGGTCCAGCCGTCGACCGGGGTCGCGAGCTGTGCCGCCGACGTCTTGATTTCGGCCGGGCAGGCAATCTTCTCGGCGGCAGCCGGAAAGGCGACCAGCAGGGCGGCGAGCGGCAGCCCGCGCAGGATCATCGGCATTAAGGGGCTACTCCGCTGCGGCTGAACTGTTCTGGTCCTGCCGGCCCAAATCGAAGAGCGGCAGGAAGAATTCCGGGTCCTGGGCGCCGGACAAGGCGTATTTTCCGTCGATGATGAAACAGGGCACGCCGTTGATGCCCAGCCGGCGCGCGCTGCGATCCTCGGCCAGAACCGCCTCGCGCTCGCTGCTGCCGAGCAGGAATTCGATTGTGGCACTGCGGTCGAGGCCGAGCGAGGCGGCGATATCGGCCAGCACGTCGATCCGGCCGATATCCTCGCCCTCTTCGAAATAGGCCTTGAACAGGGCGCCGATCATCGCGTCCTGCTGGCCGGATCGATGGGCGAAGCGGCTCAGTCGATGGGCGTTCTGACTGTTCGGCGTGCGCCGGATCCGATCGAAGCGGAAATTGATGCCCTCCGCCTCGCCGGCCTTGGCGATGGAGTCGTAGATCCGCCCGGCATGGAGCGTGCCGCCGAATTTTGCCGTGAGATAGGCCTGGCGGTCGATGCCCTGCGCCGGCATTTCCGGGTTCAGCTGAAAGACGCGCCACAAGATCCGATGCGGCAGATCCGGCCGCAGCGCCAAGGCCCGCTGCAGCCGCCGCCGGCCGATGAAGCACCACGGGCAGACCACATCCGAGACGATCTCGATCAGCATGGCGGGCGCCCCTATTTCCAGAATCGCTTGGTATCCGTGAAATGCTCCCAGGTCTCGGCGAAGCGTTGGCGGGCCGAGGTCACCTCGGCCGCCGTCCAGCCCGACACCAGGCCGGCGGCGCGCGCCCCGCCGATCGGGTCGCCCTTGGTCAGCTGCGGCAGCAGGGCGCGCGCGACGACGGCGTCGTTCAGCGTGCCCAATATGTCCTGGATCGATTTCAGCGCCGCAACATAGCGCTTGGCCGGCCGTGTCGCAAACAGGCTGCGGACGAATTCCGCGGTGTAGCGCAGCCGCTTGGCCTGAATGCGCAGCGCGTGCAATTCGGCCGGCTTGGGATCCTGCAAGGCTCCGCCTTCCGCCAGCAGTTTGCGGTGATGCTTGCGCAGCAAGGCGCGGGCATAGGTGGCGAAAGGCTGCTCGAGCAGGGTCGCCGCCTCAGTGCCGGCCTGCTCCGGCCAGATCCCGGCATCGAACCAGGCGGCCAGCCGGCACGAGATCGCCATGAAATCCGGAGCGGTGACGGCCTGGCGCGCGGTTTCGGCGGCGTTTGCGCGCAGCACCGACGCGGTCAGGCGCAATCCGCGCAAACAGCTCTCCTCGCCGCTCGCGCGGGTCAGCGGCTCCAGCGTCTCGGCCAGAAAGACGTCCAACTCGCGGGCATGGCCGAGCTTGCCGGCGAGTGCCCCCAGATCGCGGGCCAGCGCCTGGCGCGAGAAGACCGGCAGCACGTCGCGAAACACCGAGAGGGCCGAGCGCAGCCGCCGGATCGCCACGCGCGCCTCGTGGATCCGTTCGGGATCGGCGCTGGCTTCGAGGGCGTGAATCTCGGCCCGCACGGCGGCGGAGGCGGCGCGGCCGATCGCCAGGATGCCCTGGCGCACGGTCATGCCCGGCTCAAGGGCCGCGATGCCGGCACGGTTCACGGGCCACCAATCGGCGCCGGCGACCAGCCGATAGCCCTGTTGAACCGGATCATGCGTGGCCAGCCGGACCGGCACGACCCGTTGCAGGCGCTGGACGAAATCATAGAGGCCCTGCGGCGGCCCGGCCGTCGGCGCCAGTGCGACCTGGCAGAATTCCACACGCCCGGCCGCCGAGTCGATCACGCCGAGATCCAGCGCCACATTCAGGCTCGTCTCGTTCCAAACCACCGGCCAGATTGTCCGCGTGAGATCGATGGCGAAGACCGGGACCAGCATCTCGGCAGCCAGCCGTGTCACCAGCCCGGGATCGCTGCCCGGCAGCAGGGCCAATCGGGTCAGATCGAGCGCATCACCGACCAGCGGGCTGTCTTGCTGGCGCAGGATGCGGCCGCCGGTCGGCGCTTCCTTGATGTTGCGCAGCAGCTGGGTCCGGCGCTGCCCCGCCGTCTGCATGGCAATCGCCAGCCCAGCCCGGCCGAGGCGGTGGTCGGCCGCATCCCAGAAGACCTGGCGCAGCTTCCGGGTTGTCGGCCGGCGCTGCGCCGACCCGGTCAGCAGCTCGGCCTGCTTGAACGCGGCGAGCGCGTCGCCGGGCAGATCCAGCAGCAATTGCAGTTCGGCCATGGTGGGAGGAGCGGCCGCGGCAGGGCCGGCAAGGACAGCGGGCGGCCCGTCGCGCTGCTCGGCCGCACTCTCAGAACTCACGCCGAGACTCCAAGGTCGGCACTATCCATTTCGATCCCGAAACGATTATTTTAAGGAGGCGTTGCCGCCCTTGATCGGCGAGCATAGCACGGGGCGGTCGAGCCGGCGACAGATCGTTCAGCGGCTGGCCGGCGGGTGCCGCAGCCGCCCGCGCCGAATGATGCCGGCACAGGGATTATGGCCGAACCAATAGGCCAGCTCGGCCGGCTGGGCGATATCCCACAGCACGAGATCGGCGCGCAGCCCGGCCGCCAGCTGACCGCGATCGGCGAGGCCGAGTGCCAGGGCGGCGTTGCGCGTGACCCCGGCCAGCGCCTCTTCCGGGGTGAGGCGGAACAGCGTGCAGGCCATCGACAGCATCAGCAGCAGCGACAGGGCAGGGGCCGAGCCGGGATTGCAGTTCGAGGCGACGGCCATCGGCACGCCGGCCGCGCGCAGCCCCGCGACCGGTGGCTGGCGGGTTTCCCGCAGAAAGTAATTGGCCCCGGGCAGCAGCACGGCGACGGTGCCCGACGCGGCCATGGCGGCAACACCCTCGGCACTCAGCCATTCGAGATGATCGGCCGAGAGGGCACCGAATTCGGCGGCCAGTGCGGCACCACCGGTATCGCTCAGCTGATCGGCATGGAGCTTGACCGGCAGGCCATGGGCCCGGGCCGCGGCGAAGATCCGCCTTGTCTCCTCGGCGGTGAAGGCGATGCCTTCGCAGAAGGCGTCGACCACATCGGCGAGCCCGCTGGCGGCCACTTCCGGCATCATCCCGGTGCACAGCAGATCGACATAGGCAGTTTGGCGCCCGGCGAAATCCGGCGGCACGGCATGGGCGCCGAGGAAACTCGTGCGGATGTCGACCGGCAGGATCTCGCCGAGGCGGCGCGCGGCCCGCAGCATCTTGAGTTCGGCCTCGAGCGCCAGCCCATAGCCGGACTTGATTTCGATGGTGGTGACGCCCTCGGCGAGGAAGTTGCTCAGCCGGCGTGCCGCACTCGCGACCAGGGTCGCTTCATCGGCGTCGCGGGTCGCGGCCACGGTCGAGACGATGCCGCCGCCGGCGCGGGCGATCTCTTCATAGCTGGCGCCCTCGAGCCGCAGCTCGAACTCGCGCGACCGCTCGCCGCCGAAGACGATATGGGTGTGGCAATCGATCAGGCCGGGCGTCATCCAGCGCCCGCCGCCGGAGCGGACATTCCGCGCCAGCTCGGCCGGCGGTCCCGGCAGTGCTGCGCGGCCTCCGACCCAAGCGATGGTCTCGCCTTGGATGGCGAGCGCGCCATCGGCAATGGCACCATAGGGCGCGCCGTCCGGCACCATCGTCGCCAGATCGACATCGATCCACAGCTCGTCCCAGGGCGGATTCATGATGCGTCCGAGCATAGGGGAAGCGATCCGGCGTGACCAGAGACGGCGATGCCGGGCTTTACCTCGACCCCGTCCGGGTTCTAGACAGGACCGGACCGTATTCGGGTCGAGCGAGGCCGAGATGAGCGTGTTGTTTGCCGGGACAGCCCTGCTGCCGGAGGGCTGGGCCGAGAATGTGCGGATCGAGCTCGATCCGTCGGGCGATATTGCCGCGGTGACCGCCAATGCCAGCCCGCAGGGCGCGCGCCGGCTCGATGGGCCGGTGCTGCCGGGCATGCCGAATCTCCACAGCCACGCCTTCCAGCGCGCCATGGCCGGATTGGCCGAGACCGGCGAGGCGGCGCCCGGCAGCTTCTGGAGCTGGCGCGAAATCATGTACCGCTTCGCCGGTCTGGTCGGCCCGGACGAGGTCGAGGCGATCGCCGCCCAGCTCTATGTCGAGATGCTGAAGGCCGGTTATACCAGCGTCTGCGAGTTCCATTACCTGCACCACGACCGGGACGGCGCGCCCTATGCCGATCCGGCCGAACTGTCCTGGCGCATCGATGCCGCGGCCCGGCAGACCGGGATCGGCCTCACCCATCTGCCCGTGCTCTATCGCTGGAGCAATTTTGGCGGGGTGCCGCCCCATGACGGCCAGCGCCGGTTCCTGTGCACGCCGGACACTCTGCTCGGCATCGCCGAGACACTGGCCAAGGCCTGGGCCGGCGACGGGCAGCGCCGCGTCGGCATCGCCCCGCATTCGCTGCGCGCGGTCACGCCGACCGATCTGGCAGCCCTGATCGAGGGCTTTGGCGCGATCGATGCCGGTGCACCGGTGCATATCCATATTGCCGAACAGGTCCGCGAGGTCGAGGACTGCGTCGCCTGGAGCGGCCAGCGGCCGATCGCGTGGCTGCTCGATCATGCGCTGGTCGATCGCCGCTGGTGCCTGATCCACGCCACCCATGCCGATGCCGGCGAGCTGGCCGGGATGGCGGCGCGCGGGGCGGTGGCCGGGCTCTGCCCCTCGACCGAGGGCAATCTGGGCGACGGGTTGTTCGGGCTGACCGAATTCCACGACACCGGCGGCAGCTGGGGCATCGGCTCGGACAGCCATATCTCGATCGATCCGGTCGAGGAGCTGCGCTGGCTCGAATATGGCCAGCGCCTGGTTCAGCGCCGGCGCAACCTGGCGAGTGCCCCCGGCCAGTCGACCGGGACGGCACTCTGGCGCCGGGCTCTCGCCGGCGGTGCCCAGGCGGCGGGACGGAATATCGGCCGGATCGAGGCTGGGGCGCGGGCCGATCTGGTCGTGCTCGATGGCGAGCATCCGCTGCTGTACGGCAAGGCCGGCGACCGCATCCTCGATGCGCTGGTCTTCGCCGGCAATGCCGCCCTGGTGCGCGACACCATGGTCGGCGGCGTCTGGCGGATCGAAGCCGGCCATCATCCGGAGGAGGCGCGAATCGCGGCGGCCTATAGGCGGGTCCTGCAGAAACTGCAGTAATCCGGGCCGGCCGTCGGTCGCGATGGCCGGGAATCTGCCCCGCCGGCGCGTCACTGCTGTTGCGCGGGGCGGGTGTCGCGGCTTAGAACAACGAGAAGAACGGGTCCCGGTCCCATCAAAGCGGCCGACCGTGCCGGCCCTAACACCTTATTAACTGCGCCTCGTTAGCCTACGGCGTCACGTGCTGCGCCTTCTAAGAGGATTTTCGTCCGATGGATACGAGTGTGCCGGTGTTGGTCGTGGACGACTACAGCACTATGCGCCGGATCATTAAGAACCTGCTCAATCAGATCGGGTTCACCAACATCGAGGAGGCCGATAACGGAGCGGCAGCCTATGACAAGATGCGCGGACGCAAGTTCGGCCTTGTCATTTCCGATTGGAACATGGAGCCGATGACCGGGCTCGAGCTGTTGAAACTGGTGCGGGCCGACAGCGCGCTCAAGGCGACGCCGTTCATCATGGTCACCGCCGAGTCGAAGACCGAGAACGTGGTCGCGGCCAAGGCCGCCGGCGTCAGCAACTACATTGTGAAGCCGTTCAACGCCGAGACGCTGAAGACGAAGATCGCGTCGGTGCTTTAGGCACGCGGCTCTGGAGTTAGGAAAACATGGCAGGTTTGAAGGTCCCCAAGGACCTCACCGGCGAGCAATATATCGCCATCGAGGACAATCTTCTGTCCTCGGAGACCGGGCGCGCCTTCCTGCGCATGCGCGACAAGCGCGGCGCCGTGCTGGCCATCGACGAATACCATAACGGCCTGCGTTCGATCCGCGCCTGGATCGAGCGCGCCAATCAGCGATCGGCCGAGGATGTGCATCTCGAAGTGCTCCGCAAGGAGCTGATCGAGATGGCGTCGTCGATCCGCAAGGCCAAGGCCGAGATTTCGGCGATGAAGCCGGCCGACGACGATTCGCCGCATTCGACCCGCCGCATCAATCTGGCGACCGAGGAGTTGGACGCCATCGTCTCCTCGACCGAGCGCGCGACCACCGACATCCTGAACGGCGCCGAGCGCATCATGGAGGTCAACACCCGGATCCGTGATGCCGGGCTGGTGCTCGAAGCCGAGCAGATCGATCAGGAGGCGACCAATATCCTGATGGCCTGCGGCTTCCAGGACATTACCGGGCAGCGCATCTCCAAGGTCGTCTCGACCCTGCGCTATCTCGAGGAACGGGTCGACGCCATGATCCGGATCTGGGGCGTCGACGGCATTTCGCCCGACGAGATCCCGCCCGACCGCAAGGATATGCGGGCCGACGCGCATCTGATGCATGGGCCCTCGCTCAAGGGCGGCGTCGACCAGTCCACGGTCGATGAATTGCTGAACGCGTCTCCGGCCGATCTCGATTGGGGTGATGCCCTGACCGAGACCGTCACCAAGTCGCCCGAGCCGGCCCCGCCACCGCCCGCCGCGGCCAAGCCGGTCAAAATCGAGAAAAAGGAAAAGCCGAAGGAGCCGCCCGCCAAACCGCCCGAGCCGGCGGTTGCGGCCTCCGACGCCGGAGCGCTCGACCAGTCTTCGATCGATTCGCTGTTTCCCTGACGCTTTCTTCCCCTCTCTGCCCCATTGGGGCGGAGAGGCCGGGTGAGGTGGGGAACGCAATGGAAGTTCCGGCAGAGCTTTGGCCCGAATTCGCCGGTGGTTTGGAAGGTGATGCACCGCACGCTCGGAGCATCCCCCACCTCACCCGACCTCTCCGCCCCCGAGGGCGGAGAGGTGCAGGACTCCAGAGATATAGCTAAAGAAATCAGCGAGTTGTACAAAACCGGATCATGGCCACTGAACTCGATGCGCGCGGCTTGATCTGCCCGCTGCCTGTGCTCAAGGCGCGCAAGGTGCTGAAATCCGTGCCGATCGGCGAGATCCTGATCGTGCTGGCGACCGATGCCGGAGCGCCTCAGGATTTCGTGCATTTCTGCGCCACTACCGGCAATGAGCTGCTCGGCACCGAGCAGGATGGCGACCATGCTCGGATCTCGATCCGGCGGCTGGTCTGAGGGTCAGCCCGGGGTGGCGTTCGAGGACTGCACCAGCATGCCGATCTCTCGGTAGAATTTCTCGGCACCCGGATGCAGCGGCAGCGCCAGCCCGTCGATGGCATGGGCGCGCACGATGCGTTTGCCGATCGGATGACCGCTGTCGAGCACGTGGCGGGTGCTGTCGTTCCACAGCGCCTTGACCATCTGATAGACGAAATCGGTTTCGAGCGTGCTGCTGGCGATCCATTCGGCGCCGATCCCGAGCGTCTGTGTCTCGGTATCGATGCCCTCATAGGTGCCGGCTGGGATCGTGCAGTCGGTCAGGAAAGAGTATTTCTTCTTCAGCTTGTCGCCGACCTCGGGGGGAATCGGCAGCAGGCGGATCTGCAGGGTCGCGGCCAATTCGCCGATCGCCGAGACCGGGTATCCGGCGATCTGGAAAACGGCATCCATCGTCCCGTCCCTCAGCCCATCCTCGGCCGCGGCCAGCTTGATGTTGCTGCCCTTGACGTCCCGCTCCGACAGCCCGACCGCGGCCAGGACCAGCTTGGCATCGACCAGCGTGCCCGATTCCGGTTCGCCCAGCGCCACGCGCTTGCCCTTGAGATCCTTCAGCGTCCGGATCTGACTGTCGGTACGCACGATGATATGCAGCGTCTCGCTGTAGAGATTGGCCAGCGCACGCAGCGTGGTCATGGCGCCCTGCTTTTCGAACAGATTCGTCCCGCTGAAGGCCCAGCTGGCGACATCGGCCTGGCACAGGGCCGATTCGAGCTGGCCCTTGGAGACCAGTTCGACATTCTCGACCGAGCCTTGGCTGGCCTGGGCCACGGCGATCACGCCCGGCACGCCGCAGGAGCCGCCGCGGGCGCAATCGCGCGAGCCGGGCGGGTTGGACAGGGCGCCGGCGATCTCGGTGCCGATCGGAAAATAGGTCCCCGAGGTGGCCCCGGTGCCGATGCGGAAATAGCGGGTATCGGCAGGGGCACTCAGGCTGCGGCCGGCCGGCAACATGGTGACCCCGGCCACCGTCGCTGCCAACAGCCCACGCAGCACCGCTCGCCGTCGGATCCCGGAATCGGAGGGAGGGATCGGGGGCGAGGAGGGCGGCGGCGTGACCATTTCAGGCTCCGGCTCAACGGCAATGGGGCATCCGCAGATGCCGGGAATGGGGGCGCCCGTGCCGGTCGAGCACAGAGTTGCGAACCCCATTCCGGTTCCTAGTGGAAACAACGGAATGATCGGCTGACATATTCCGTCGCAATATCTAGCATTTTAGCAATTTGCTGACCGGCGCCGAGCATCGGTCTAAACTGCGGCGAAACTATGAACGCCGAAGGGAGATCGATCATGGTCGCGACTGTCAGCCTGCCCCGATTGCTGTCGATCGGCGGCGGCGCCCTGAAGGAGCTGCCGGAACTGCTCGGTCGCATCGGCGTGCAGCGCCCGCTGGTCGTCACCGATCCGTTCATGGCGAGCTCAGGTGTGCTCGACCGGTTGACCGGGCTGCTCGACCGCGCCGGCATCCCCTGGCAGTGTTTCGCCGAGACCGTGCCGGACCCGACCTCGACCGTGGTCGAAGCCGGAGCCGCGATCCTGACCGAGGGCGGCTTTGATGGGCTGGTGGCCTTGGGCGGCGGCAGCCCGATCGACACCGCCAAGGCCATGGCGATCCTCGCCGCCAATGGCGGGCGGATCCGCGACTACAAGGTGCCGAACCCGATCCCCAGGCCAGGATTGCCGCTGATCGCGATCCCGACCACCGCCGGCACCGGCTCCGAGGTCACCAAATTCACCGTGATCACCGATGTCCAGACCGACGAGAAGATGCTGATCGCCGGGCTGGGTGTGACACCGCTGTCCGCGATCGTCGATTTCGAGCTGAGCCTGACCGCGCCGCTGCGGCTGACCGCGGATACCGGCATCGATGCGCTGACCCATGCCATCGAGGCCTATGTCAGCCGCAAGGCCAACCCGTTCAGCGACGGCATGGCGATCTCGGCCATGCGGCTCATCTGGAAGCATCTGCGCACGGCCTGCGCCGAGCCGCAGAACCGGGCGGCGCGCGAGGCGATGATGCTGGGCGCGACCCAGGCCGGCATGGCCTTTTCCAATGCCTCGGTGGCACTGGTCCACGGCATGAGCCGGCCGATCGGCGCGTTCTTCCATGTCCCGCATGGCCTGTCCAACGCCATGCTGCTGCCGGAGATCACCGCTTTCTCGGCACCGGCAGCGCTCGGCCGCTATGCCGATTGCGCCCATGCCATGGGCCTGGCCGATCCGGCCGAAGGCGAGCAGGCCTCGGTCGGCCGGCTGATCGAGGGGCTGCGTCACCTCAATCGCGACCTCGATGTGCCGAGCCCGGCCCGCTATGGCATCGACCGCGATCGCTACGTCGAACTGATGCCGGTCATGGCCCAACAGGCACTGGCCTCGGGCTCGCCCGGGAACAATCCGCGAGTGCCGACGATCGAGGAAATGGTCGATCTGTATCTGCGGTGTTATGCGTGAGGGGATGGACGGAAATGACGCAGGAACTCGTCAGAAGCCGGCGAGAGGCTCGGGAATATGATGAATTCCTCGCCCGCAAGGTAGAGACAGCGCGCTTCGATGCGTGCCGGCCATGGGCGGTCGAACGAAGATGTCGAAGCCACGTTCGCCGAGCGCCGCGCTGAAGTGCTGCGAGCGGGAGAGCCGTAAGGGTCTATTGGACTCCCGAGGCTGAGCATGACCGCTCGGCAGCAACCCGGGAAAGTGTCAACCGTGTGCCCAGTCGTACACTGCACCACCCCCTCACCCAACCCCCTGCCGCGCGCTTCCGCGCGGCCTGCTTCGCAGCCGGAGCGCCGCGCTTTAGCGCGCGCTCCCGCGAGGGGAGAGGGCTTGAAATTGTACCATTCTTCTCCCTCTCCCCTCGTGGGAGAGGGGCGGGGTGAGGGGGCAAGCCGCGCGCTCCATAGGAGCAGAAACAGGAAATCGCTGTACTAGGGGCCTCCAGGCTCGGGTCCTAAGACCGGTCCTAAGCCTTCGGTCCGATTGTTGGTCCCGGGGCGGCATGACACTCTCGGTGCGGGAAGTCTCGGCGCCATTTGGCGATTCTGTGATCGGCGCTTGGCCGCGGTGATCGGCGGCGCCCCCAACCGACCCGGAAGGGACACGCGACCATGGCGGACAAGCAGGAATTTACCCGGCTGCTGAAACAGATTGAAGCAACCGGTGTCCAACTCCGGCAGGAGACCAGCAACGGTCCCAAGATCACGGCCGATGCCGTCAGCCGATCGCTGCTCGCGCGCAATTCCGACGAGGAGGAAGGCTGGATGTCA
>Ga0302314_10009028_pt1 | contig 17679 bp, 16 predicted proteins | sample III_Palsa_N2_3_FD_200533 | JGI IMG/M metagenome (GOLD analysis project Ga0302314, IMG submission 200533) | Peat permafrost microbial communities from Stordalen Mire near Abisko, Sweden - III_Palsa_N2_3 | ecosystem: Environmental > Terrestrial > Soil > Palsa > Peat permafrost | place: Sweden...
CCGCCGGCTGAAAGCCGGCATAAGCTGTCGCGCGATAGCTTTGTGCCGGCTGGCGCCGGCAGGGCGGCCAGGGACGACCGCCCCACTATTGAGTCTCAGGCTTCCGTAATTTATTCACAAACTCGAAGCGGTTAAAGGACTTACGCGCCAGGCTCACTCCGCTGTATAGACGACGAAATACTTGGCCATCGGCTCGAGCACGGCGAATTCGCCAGTGAAGCCGGGCTCGACCACGAGGGCGTCGCCAGCGTGCAGCACCTGGCGCTCGCCGTCGTCGCCGATCAGCTCGCAGGCGCCGCGCAGCACGTGGAAGAATTCCCATTCGGTATAGGCGACGCGCCAGCGCCCCGGGCTGGATTCCCATAAACCCGCAGAAAGCTTGCCGCCAGCATGCTCGGCGGCGAGTTTGAAACTTGCGCGCGGGGCACCGGCGAGGATCCGGTCGGGGGCCGGCCCGGCATCCTCGGCCGGCAATGCTGCCAGGTCGAACCGCACGAGCTTGCCCATTTCCGTCTGCCTCACAGCCGATCGCGCAGAGCGTACCAGAGCATGGCCAACACATGCAGCGGCTGGCGCAGGCGCGTGCCGCCGGGGAAGGCGGGCGGCGCCACTTTGGCCATGATATCAAAGCGTTCGGCCGTGCCGGCGACCGCCTCGGCGATCAGTTGGCCGGCCAAAGTGGTCAGGATCGCGCCCTGGCCGGAATAGCCATGGGCGAAGAAGAGGTCGCCCTGGCGGCCGATATGCGGCAGCCGGGTCGTGGTGATCGAGACCAGCCCGCCCCAGCCATAGTCGATCCGGCACTCCGCCAGCTGCGGGAAGATCCGTGCCAGATAGGGCCGGACAAATCCGGCTATGTCGTTGGGCGGGCGTGGAAAATAGAGCTCGCCGCCACCGAAGATCAGGCGTTTCTCGGCACTCAGGCGGAAGTAATCGACGACGAACCGGCTGTCGGACACGGCCCGATCGCCCGGGATCGGCGACATATCCAAGGGCTCGGTCGCGACGACATAGCCGCCGATCGGCATGATCCGGGCCGCCAGCGCCGGCACCAGATCGCCGAGCAGGGCGTCGCCGGCGAGCACGCCATAGCGTGCACGGACTTCGCCGGCGGCGGTTACGACCCGCACGCCAGAGCCGGTATCTATCTGTAATACCTCGGAGTTTTCGAAGAGCCGGACGCCGGCGGCGCGCGCGGCGTCGGCCAGGCCATAGGCGTAGTTGAGCGGATGCAGATGCCCGCCGCGATGGTCGAGGAAGCCGCCGTGGAAGCCGGGCGCGTCGAGTTCGGCGCGCAGCTGGGCGGCATCGAGCAGGGCGAAGCGGTCATCCGCCATGATCGTGGTCCGGCATTCGGCTTCGGCGGCGAACCCGGCCATGTGCCCGGGCTTGACCGCCGCGGTCAGATGGCCCAACGGCTTGAAATCGCAGGCGATTTTGTGCCGCTCGATCGTCGCCGCGAGCAGATCGCAGCCCGCCATCGCCAGCCCATAGAGGTCACGCGCCTGCTCCTTGCCATACTCGGCGACCAGCTCGACCGCCCCCTTGCGCAGGCCCGGCACCAGCAGTCCGCCATTGCGGCCCGAGGCGCCCCAGCCGATCCGGCCGGCTTCGAGCAGCACCACATCATAGCCGCGCTCGGCCGCGTGCAGGGCCGCGGAGAGCCCGCTCCACCCCCCGCCGATGACGCAAATTTCCGCGGTTTGCGCGCCCTCGAGCATGGGAGCGGAGACAAAGGGGTTCGCCGTCGCCGCGTAATAGGAACCGGCGACGTTGAGCGTGTCGTTGAACACGGCGCCCTAGACCTTCAGCAGCAGATGCTCGCGCTCCCAGGAGCTGATGACGCCCTGATAGGCATCGAGCTCGGCCTCCTTGATGGTGCAGAAGGCCTGGAAGAAATCAGTGCCGAGCAGATCCTTCACCTCCGGGCAATTGCTCATCCGGTCGAGCGCCTCGTCCAGGGTCTTGGGCAGGGTGCGTGCCCAGTTATAGGCATTGCCGGCGACCATGTCGGTCGGCTCCAGCTTTTCCATCATGCCGATATAGCCGGCGACCAGCGAGGCCGCGATCGCCAGATAGGGGTTGGAATCGGCACCCGGCAGGCGGTTCTCGATGCGGCGGTTCTGGCCGTCGGAGATCGGCACGCGCAGCCCGCAGGAGCGGTTGTCGTAGCCCCATTGCAGATTGATCGGCGCACTGAAATTGGGCCGCATGCGGCGGAAGGAATTGACGTTGGGCGCAAAGAGCGGCGTGATCCGTGGCAGGAAGCGCTGCAGCCCGCCGACGAAATGCCGGAACCGGTCGCTGTCCTTGCCGTCGGGCTGGGCGAACAGGTTCGTGCCGGTCTTGGTGTCGATGATTGACTGGTGCAGATGCATGGCGCTGCCCGGCTGGTTCGCCATCGGCTTGGCCATGAAGGTCGCATAGACGCCGTGCTTCAAGGCGACCTGGCGGATCAGGCGCTTGAAGATCAGCACCTGATCGGCCAGGTAGACCGGGGCGCCGTGATTGAAATTGATCTCGAGCTGGGCCGCCCCCGATTCATGGATCAGCGTATCGATCTGCAGCGAGGCGATCTCGGCGAATTCGTAGATATTCTCGATCAGATCCTCGTATTCGGTGATCGCCTCGAGCCCATAAGGCTGTGGTGCCGTCTCGGCCCGGCCCGAGCGGCCGGTCGGCGGCACCAGCGGCAAATCCGGGTCGGGGTTGATCTGGGTCAGGTAGAATTCGAGCTCCGGCGCCACCACCGGCTGCCAGCCCTTGGCCTCATAGAGCCCGAGCACCTTCTTCAGCACATGCCGGGGGGCGATGACGAAGGGTTCGCCGTCGCTGCTATAGGCATCGGCGATGACGAAGGCGGTCGGCGTCTTGTAGCCGGGGGCCACGCAGATCGTCGAGAAATCCGGATGCAGCACGACGTCGGGATCGATGACCTGCATGATCTCGCCATCATCTTCCGGATAGTCGCCGGTCACGGTGACGATATAGACGCTGCTCGGAATCCTGAGCGTGCCATCGCGCACCGTCTGCAGGAATTTCTGCGCCGGCAGCACCTTGCCGCGGATGATGCCGTTCATATCGGGGACCAGGCACTCGACCTCGCTGATGCCCTTGGCCTTGATCCAGGTTTCGAAATCGCTCGACATTTTCAGTCCCCTCGGCCGCTCCCGGGACCCGCAGGCCCCTGGCGGCACTTTATGTTACCGCATGGCTCTCGATGGTAACGGCGGGGCGCTATCCTGGTTCTTGCCGGACATCCCTCCAGGTCAGCTCGATGGCACGCGCGGCCAGGCTGACGAATTCCTCGATCTCGGCATCGCTGATGGTGAGCGGCGGGGCGAACACCATGGTGTCGCGCACCGCCCGCATGACCAGCCCAGTGGCAAAGCAATGATTGCGGCAGATCATGCCGACCCCACGCTCGCTCGGGAAGAAGCGGCGGCGCGCCTTGTCGGCGACCAGCTCGATGGCGCCAATCAACCCGGTGCCGCGGATCTCGCCGACCAGCGGGTGGTCGCCCAGCGTCTCTTTCAGCCGCTGCAGCAGCAGCGCGCCCTGCACGCCACTGCGTTCGACCAGGCCCTCGCGCTCGATGATGTCGAGATTGGCCAGTGCGACGGCACAGGAGGCCGGGTGGCCGGAATAGGTGAAGCCGTGGTAAAACTCGCCGCCCTTCTCGATCAGGGTCTCGGCGACGCGATCGCCGACCAGCACGGCCGAGAGCGGCAGATAGCCCGAAGTCAGACCCTTGGCCGCCGCCATCAGATCGGGCTGGAAGCCGAAGCGATGGGCACCAAACCAATGCCCGGTCCGGCCGAAGCCGCAGATCACCTCGTCGGCGACCAACAGGACGTCATAGGCCCGGCAAATGCGCTGGATCTCCGGCCAATAGCTCTCGGGCGGAATGATGACGCCGCCCGAACCCTGGATCGGCTCGCCGAAGAAGGCGGCGACGTTCTCCGGCCCCAGCTCCAGGATCCGCTTTTCCAGCTCCTGGGCGGCAAAACGGCCGAAATCATCGGGCGCCATGTCGCCACCGCTGCCATACCAATAGGGTGGGATGATGTGGCTGAACCCGGGCAAATTGGCGCCCTGATTGTGCATGTCGACCAGCCCGCCGGCCGCCGCCCCGGCGATGGTCGAGCCGTGATAGGCATAGTGCCGGCTGATGATGGTCTGCTTGCCGGGCTTGCCCTGCAGCGACCAGAATTGCCGGACCATGCGGATGATCGTGTCGATCGCCTCGGAGCCGGAATTGGCAAAGAACACCTGGGGAAAGCCCGGCCCGGCCAGGCTCGACAGCCGGTCGGCCAGCTCGATCGCCGGCGGCGTCGCGGTCTTGAAGAAGCTGTTGTAGAAGGACAATTCCCGCAGCTGCCGCGCCGCCGCATCGGCCAGCTCGGCGCGGCCATAGCCGACATTCACGCACCACAGCCCGGCCATGCCGTCGAGGATCTTATGACCCTCGGAATCCCAGATATAGACACCCTCGGCACGGGTGATGATGCGGCTCTTCTCCGCCTTCAGCGCCTTGTGGTCGGTGAAGGGATGCAGGTAATGGGCGGCGTCGAGTGCCTGCCACTCCGCCGTCGTGTGTTTCGCGCCACTCGTCATGACAACCCCCAGCGGGCCGGTCCGAACCGGTCCCACGGCGCCGGCCCCGTCTGCCGCACCGGATAGAAGGGCGCGCCACCGACGGGCCGCGCCACCCGGATCGGCTCAGCCCAATCCGGCATCACAAATTGTGATCACAGATGAGGATGGTTGATTTGGGGCGGGGAGTCAAGCGCGGCGGCGACCCAACCTTCTCCCTCTCTGCCCCATTGGGGCGGAGAGGGTCGGGGTGAGGTGAGGAACGCTCGGATCTAGAAGCCCTCAGTTCATATTCGAGCTTCGCCATCTAAGGTCGAAGCTTGAAGAACACAGATGAACACGGATGCCAAGGGATTGCACGGAACTGGAGTCGAGGTCGCGTAGCGACAGTAAACAGTTTGCGTTAAACGGCTTTCTCGGAATTTGACGCGCTGCGCGCTTATCCGTGTTCATCCGTTGTCTATCCGGTACTATGTAGCACCCACCACCAGGGCGGATCTACACGACACAATCGTAAATCCCAACATGATCAGCGGTGAATGATCCTGTGGAAACGGGCGGCGTGGGCCGCGTTTGGATTATTCCTCTTCAACATCATACCAATGAGCGCTTGGGCCGCAGCGTATGAATCTATCCTCGGCGATCTGGACAAATCCTGGCACCCACACAAAGGCGAATCCGCTACGTCGTATTACACCATGAACATCGGCGTATCTAAGCCATCCTTTTACATACAATTTCCAGCCCTCTTTGGACAACTCTTCATCGCTAATCGGAAGGGGGTACATGGGATAGTCGGGACTATAGGTTTCCCCCGGTCCCAATTCCCCATAGCCGAAGAACACGTCGGCTTCACTCTCCGGAGTAATAACTTCACCAATATCCGGGCTTATTCTGGAGGAGAATTGGCTTTCACGAGCGAAGGCGGCCCCATTTCCTTTATTTTTTATATAGACATCAGCCTATATCCTGGCGGTAGGCTTACATCTGGGACCAATCCGCTAAATGGGCTCAAGATAATATTTTCCATTATGCAAAGCGGACGGTTGGTTCTGAGTATGTTTCTGGCGGTCAAGGACGCCGCCTCGGCAGCTTTCCGGGCGGTATTATCGGCCCTGAACAGGAAGTACCCTTGGGCAATAGACACTATGGAAAGAATTGCAGTGAAGACGGCAAGAACGAACGTGAAGAAAGCAACAGGGTCGCCCGTCGTTCTTTGCCAGACGGTTTTGGATCCGTCATTGTTGCCGGTGTCGTAATCGGAACAATATTGGGGCTTATCATTTCCATCATTTCTTACAATTTGGCCAAAAGGAGCCATTGGATCTGGCTGGCACAAATAGCTAGAGCCCGACCAAGCCCCAAAAGCAGCGACGAGCAGTAACACCGCATCTAGTGCGGCAGCGCAGATCATAATTTTGTATCGGCGTTTCATGCGGCAGAAACTGACACAACCCCTACGCGTCGTCTATCCTCACACGATCTCGGCCCATCGCCTTCATGGCCGCAAACAGGAACCAAGCCGGATAGGCGCCCCGGATAACCATGACTGTGATCGACCCGAACCAACGCATCCGGTACCAGCTGGCGGCGATCTCAGCTATCTTAGCCCTGACTATGTGGCCGAGTACGTGTCCGGCAGCTGTGGCTGTATTGAAGGAGCAGACGGATGATCACAGCGGCTCGATTGGCCGGTACGCTTGCAGCACACGCCATCTGGTGCGTGTCCGACGGTGCGGTTCTGACGCCGATTTTCGGCTTCACGACTGAGACCGGTGAACGGCGCATGGATCGTATCGCAACCAACGACCTCCAGCAGGCAGTTGAGTGGGGCAAGTCGCGTCTAGCGGCGGACAAGGATGGAGCCGTCGATGCGGTCCTCCTTTTCGATGGCCGGATCCCGATCGGCGAGCGCAAATTCGACGCGATCATCGTGGAGATGCGGGCTTATTTCTCGCCGCAATCGGCAGCGACTTTGGCGATACCCTACTCACCCAGGTCAGCCGGCAGCTTCCGCGTGCATCGACCGAAGTTCCTACAATGGCAAAATTGCAGCGATTTCTCGCTCGATGCCGTCGTGGGCGCGTTTTTCGAGGGTGTCGACGCGCACGAGCAAGGTGCAAAGGTTTGGAACGCGGCCCTCGACCACTCAATCTGACGGTTTGTTCGGACCGACGCGCTTCGCGCTTATCCGTGTTCATCCGTTGATATCCGTGTCATCCGTGTTCTCTTCGACGCAAGATGCGGCCATGTTCATACAGCCGACATTGGCGAAGAATGGGCGTTCCCCGCCTCACCCATCCCTCTGCACCCCAATGGGGTACAGGATCTACACATCCTTATAATTTAAAGTTTTCAAGGACTTCGACCAACTAAGGTCGAATACTGGCGATAGAGGCGGCGTCGGGCCGACATGGATGGCCGGGACAAGCTCGGCCATGACGGGTAGATTGTAAGCCATTGAAACTACAAAGAAAGATCCGAACACACCCTAGCGCCAGGCGGGCGAGGGCTTCGTCGGCACACTTCTGCTCCCGGCTCCCCCATCACTCCAGCCCGGCCGTGCCGATCAGCCGCATGCCGTCCTCGATGTCGCTGGTGATCGCCCGGGCCAGGGCGTCGGCGTCCTTCTTTTCGATCGCGCGCAGCGCCAGCTGGTGCTGGTCGATCAGGTTGGCCGTGCCGAACCGGCCATAGACGACGCGCATATAGGGGCCGAATTGCAGCCACAGGATCTCGATCAGCTGGATCAGAATCTGGCGCGGCTGGGCCCGGTAGATGGTGAAATGGAAGTCGAGATTGCCGGTCATGTAACCATGGACATCGCCGTTCTGCAGGCAGACCTCCATATGGTCGTCGACCTCCTTCAGTCGCCGCAGCCGCTTCGGATCGATCATCGGCAGGGCCTGGCGTGCCGCCTCCGGTTCGAGCAGCACGCGGCAGCGCAGCAGATCGTCGAAGCGCTCGCGCGTCATCGGCGGCACCACGATCTTGCGCTTGGAGCGGATCTCGACCGCGCGCTCGGCGGCGAGCCGGCTCAGCGCCTCGCGCACCGGCATCTGGCTGACGCCGAGTTCGAGGGCTAAGCCCCGGGTCGACAAGCCGACACCCGGGATGATGCGGCCGGTCAGCAGGCGATGGCGCAGCTCGGCATAGACGGTGGTGTGCAGCGATGCCAGCGCCTCGACATCGGGCGCTGCCTCGCCGGGGTCGGATGCGGGCGGCTGGGGCAACGAAGCCAGGTCGGTGGCCATCTGGTATCACAGCCTCGGGCGACGGAAGGGCAAGGCCCATGTTTTCGGCCAATTGCCCGGCCAATGCAACTGCTCGTATGGCGGTGTGCCAGTGCGCCACGGGCGATGTCTGGGCTGGATGGCGATTTCCTGTTTCTGTTCCTATGGAACGTGCGCCCCCTCACCCAACCCTCTTCCACGAGGGGAGAGGGTTGGGTGAGGGGGCAGGCCGCATGAACATAAGAGCAGAACTTTGAAATCGATGTACTGAACCGCAAACCGCCTCAGCCTGTGATCACTGAGCCGCCGCCTCGCGCATGAGCGCCGCCAGGCGCGGCGCCATCACGGTCAGCGAATAGGCGGCCTCGACCCGCCGGCGCCCGGCCGCGCCCATGGCCTGGCACAGCGCCGGTTCGTCGCGCAGCCGGCGCAGGGCGGTGAGCCAATCCTCGGGTGTTTCGGCGAGGAACCCGGTGACGCCCTGCTCGACCACCAGCGTGTTGACCCCCACCGGCGAGGCGATGGTCGGCTTCCACGACGCCATGTATTGCAGCAGCTTCAGCCCGCATTTGCCGCGCTCCCAGGGGCGGTCGGGCAAGGGCATGATGCCGACATCGATGTCTTGCAGATCGGCGATCTCGGTGGCCTCGTGCCAGGCGCGATATTCGACCGGCAGGCCCGGCAGGATGCCCGGCCGCCCGCCGATCACGACGATGCGCAGCCTGGTCTCCGCGGCGAGGCGGCGCAGCGGCGCGTCCAGTGCTGCCAGATAGGGGGTATTGCCCGGCGTGCCGATCCAGCCGACGACGAAATCTTGGCACCCGGGGTCGCGCGGCTTCGGCTGCGCCGGATAGCGCGCGAGATCGATTGCCGTCGGCAGGCTCGTGACCCGGCCGGCGCCGGCGCGCCGGGCGCGTTCGGCAATATAGGGGCTGCCGCAGGTGACGAGCCGTGCCGCCGCCATGCCGCGATCGATCTTGGTGCCGAACAGCGTGCGGACCAGCGCCGACCGGTGCTGGTCGTAGCGGTGGAACTGGCTGTCGTCGAGATCCAGCAGCACCGGCACGCTCCATCCGAGCAGCAGCCGCTCCAACCCCCAGGGCAGCCAGGGCAGCAGCTCCTTCTCGATCCAGATCAGATCGGGCCGGCGCTGCTGCAGCAGCCGGCGGATGCGATCCAGATAGGCACCGACCAGCCGCGCCTTCGGCATGCGTTGCCCGGCCAGCAGCCGCTCCATATACCAGTCGTCGAGCAGCGGGCTGATCTCGACATCGATGCCCTGCTCGTGCAGGGCCGCCACGAATTGCAGCATCCGGTAGCGCGAACTGGGTGCCGTCCGGCCATAGCGCGGCAGGGCGAGGATGTCGAGGCGCCGCACGGCAGAGGACTCGCTCAAGGCCGGGCCGATCCGGGATTGAGCAGCATGGCATAGCCGGCAATCACGTCGCCTGCCGCCGCCGGGCCGTGCTGAAACAGGGCGAAGCCAAGCCGGGTCCAGGGTTCGACCAGCAGGGTGCAGAGTGCCACGGAGAGGAATCCCGCAGCACTGAAATGCTTGCGCGCATAGGCGAGGCGGCTCAGCAACGACAGAGAGAGCCGGCGCGCCGACACGCGCCGGCTGCTGCTGCCGCCGATATGGGTGATGGTGCCGCGCGCCTCGAACCAGCTGCTGCTTCCGTGGCGGAACGCCCGCAAGGCCAAGTCGACATCCTCGTAATACAGGAAGAAACGCTCGTCGAAGCCCGCGAGCGCGGCGAACAGGTCCCGCGGCATCAGCAGGCACGCCCCCATCAGTTGATCGACAAGCCGGCTATCCTCATGCGGCCAATCTTGCATGAAAGGCGCGTAAGCCGCAAAGGCGGACAAGCGATCGAGCCCCAAGGCGCGCAGCCAGAAGCCGAGCGGAGTCGGAAAGCGCGAACAGCTGCGCTGCGTGCGCCCGGCGGCGTCGAGCAGGCGGAGGCCGACCAGCCCGATCCCCGGGCCGAAGGCCTGCAGGGCCGCCGCCAGCGCACCGTCATGGATTTCGGTGTCGGGGTTGAGGAACAGGAGATAGGGCGCGCTGCCCTGCGCCGCCCCGCGATTGCTGGCCGCGGCGAAGCCCAGATTGCGTCCGGCCCGATCGACGATCAGCGGCAGGGTCTCATCGCCGGCGACATCGGCACTGCCGTCGCCCGAGCCATTATCGACCACGATGACCCGCGCCACGTTGCCCGCCCCGGCATTGCGAGCGAGCGAGGCGAGGCAGCGGGCGAGATCGCCGCCGGAATTCCAATTGACGATGACGACGTCGATCATCCCGGCCTCGGGCGCGCCGCCGGTCATCCTGCCGTCCAGTCCCTGATCACGCTGCAGTGCCGCCTGTCGAAGTGCGGGCGCACTAATGTCAGATGCCAGGGATCGGGGCAACAAGCGCGGTCCCGGCCGGGCCATTCTCCCAGAGGCGGGTCCGGGCGCTGTCGCACGCCACCGGAGGCGACGCCCAACATTATGAGCATCAATGCGAGCAATGTCGGCTTTGGAAGGAGCGCGAGAAAAAGGGGTCAGAGTGAATTTCCCGCCCCGCCCGTGCCGACAGGGGAACCACGCGTCAAGGAAATTCACTCTGACCCCTTTTTCTCGAGGGCTCGGTCGGAGCCGCACATTCCCTATCTCCTCCTATCTTAGCGCCTGCGGGGACAAGCCCGGCGCCTGCGGCGCCCCCCTCCTCCCAACCTCCTCCCGCAAGGGGAGGAGGAGTCAAATCTGAATTAACCTTCAATAGATCCAGGAATCCGGCGGCCCTTGCGGACCAGCGCCGAACGCTCCGGTTCTTGCGGTCGAAACGAAAACAGGGTGTGCGGCTTCGGCCATTGCCCAAGCGCCCCAATTCCGTATCCTGCAGCCTGACCCTCACGCCGGGATACGCCCATGACCGCCACCGACAAGATCATCGCCAGCCTGGACGGCGCCGTCGCGACCCTGGTCTTCAACAATCCCGAACGGCACAACGCCGTGTCGATGGAGATGTGGCTCGCCGTGCGCGCCGCCCTGGAAAGCTTCGCCGCCGATCCCGCCGTGCGCGTGCTGGTGCTCAAGGGCGCCGGCGGCAAGGCCTTTGTCTCGGGCGCCGATATCTCGAAATTCGAGACCGAGCGGTCGAGCGAAAGCGCCGTGCTCGAGTATGAGCAGGCGACCGAGGCGGCCTATGCCGCGCTGGCCGGTTTCGGCAAGCCCAGCATTGCGCTCATTCGCGGCTATTGCCTGGGCGGCGGCGTCAATCTCGCCCTCTGCTGCGATCTCAGGATCTGCAACGAGGCGGCGCGCTTCGCCGTGCCCGCAGCACGGCTGGGGTTGGGCTACGGGCTGGGCCAGGTCCGGCGCGTCGTCGACCTGATCGGGCCGGCCTTCGCCAAGGAGATCCTGCTCACGGCCCGGCAATTCGACGCCGCCGAGGCGCTGGCGATGGGGCTGGTCAACCGCGTTCTCGGCGATGCCGAGATCGAGGCTTTCGTTGCCGATTACGCCGAGCGGATCGCCGGCAATGCACCGCTGACATTGGCCGCCCTGAAGCGCATTGTCGACGAGGCGCTCAAGGATCCGGACGAGCGCGACGCCGCACTCTGCGCCCGCATGGTCAAGGCCTGTTTCGACAGCGCCGATTACCGCGAAGGCCGTCGCGCCTTCATGGAGAAGCGCAAGCCGAACTTCACCGGCAGCTGACACGGCGATGGCCAAGACGGACCTCTCGACCTGGCTGTGCCGCGACTGCGGGTTGCTCGATACCGGCGGCGCCGGGACCTGCCCGAAATGCGGCTCCGCCCGGGTCCTGAGCCATCCGGAACTGGGCAGCCTCGCCATCGCCCATGTCGATTGCGATGCCTTCTATGCCAGCGTCGAAAAGCGCGACCGGCCGGAGCTGATCGATCAGCCGGTGCTGATCGGCGGGCAGACGCGCGGCGTGGTCGCGACCTGCTGCTATATCGCCCGGCGCTATGGCGTGCGCTCGGCCATGCCGATGGGCCGGGCCCTGGCCCTCTGCCCGGATGCCGTGGTGATCCGGCCGAATATGGAGAAATACAAGCAGGTCTCGGCGCAGATCCGCGAGTTCATGCGCGCGGCGGCCCCGGTGGTCGAACCGGTCTCGATCGACGAAGCCTATCTCGACCTGTCCGGCCCGGACCGGTCGGAGCCGCCGGCGCGCAGCCTGGCCCGGCTGTCGCTGCAGGTCGAGCGCAAGATCGGCGTCACGGTCTCGATCGGACTCGGCGCCAACAAGATGCTGGCCAAGGTGGCGAGCGATCTCGGCAAGCCGCGCGGCTTCTATATTATCGGCGCCACCGATGCGATGGCTGTACTGGGGCCGATGCCGATCCGCACCTTGCCCGGCGTCGGCCCGGTCATGGCGCAGAAGCTCGAGGCGCTGGGCCTGTCGAAGATCGCCGATCTGCTCACCGCCAAGGAGGACGATCTGGTCTTCCGTTTCGGAATCTGGGCGCGGCGGCTCGTCGGTTTCGCCCATGGCCAGGACGGCCGCAAAATCGGCGGCGGCAGCCGGAAATCGGTGACCATCGGCGCCGAGACCACCTTCAACACCGATTTGGCCAGCCTGGACGAGATCGGCGCCGAGCTCCGGCCGCTCTGCGACCTGGTCGCGGCCCGCCTGGTCCGGGCCGATATGGCGGCGTCGAGCCTGACCCTGAAGCTGCGCCGGGCCGATTGGCTGACCATCACGCGCGCCTGCAAGCTGCACGACCCGACCAGGCTGAGCGAGACGATCTGGCAATCCGTGCTGCCAGTGCTGGCCGGCGAACTCGACGGCTCGCGCTTTCGCCTGGTCGGGGTCACGGCGACGCAGCTGGTGCCGGGGCGGCAGGCCGATCCGCCGGATCTGTTTCAGGCAGTGCCGGTGCTCACCCCACCCCACCCCTGAGATCGCGCGCGACGGCGACGACGATGGCCCGGGCACACGCCGCGATCTCGCCCTGCGACTGGCGATAGCCGCCCAGCACCCAGCGCTGCGCCATGTGGACGACGGCGCCGACCAGACCGTCGGCAACCAGCTCCTCATCGGGCACGCTCGGCGGGCCGGGAGCGCGCAAAGGTGCCACCGCCCGCAGCAACAGCGCGCCGAAGCCGTGCATGGTCTGGCGATAGAGGTTGTCGATATCGGTGCTGACACCCAGCACCTCGAATAGCAGGATGCGCGCGCCCGGTCGGTTGGTCTCGACGAAATCGAAATAGATCGCCAGCACGGCGCGGATATAGGCCTCGGGATCGGCCGGCGGCGCCTCGAGCACCGCGTCGAAATGGTCATGCAGCCCATCGACCAGGAACTCGTAGACCGCGTGCAGCAGCTGTTCCCGGTTGAGGAAGGATTCGTAGAAATAGCGCTCGGTCAGCCCGGCCGCGACGCAGACCGCGCGCACGGTGCCGCCATGATAGGTATCGGTGCCGAAGACCTGGATGCCGGCCTCGATCAGGCGCCGCCGCCGCTCGGCGCAGCGTTCGTCCTTGGCCAACCCGCGATAGAGCCGCGCCTTGGGCGCATCGATATGGTTCATCATGCCGGCATATTGACATAGGCTGTTGTCTGATGCAAATTGACATGACCAATTGTCAATAGCGACTCCGGTCTTAGCGCCTATGGGCCTTGTCCCGGTCACCAACCTCGAGCCGCCGCCGCATTTGCTTCAGGCACCAGCGGCACCTTACCGAATTGGGTACCCGGGACAAGCCCGGGCATGACGGATATTTCTGCCAACCCCTGATTGTTCGCCGAAAGTTTTGCCAGTTCCCTCAGCGCGCCGGGCGCCACATCGGGTAGATCACCGGGCCGCCGGGAATCGGCAGCTCGGCGCGTTGCTCGAAGCCGAAATTGGCGTAGATCGGCACGTTCTCGGGCTTGCTCGCTTCGAGATAGGCGGGCAGATGCAGGGCGTCGATCTGGGCCAGGCGGTGGCGCAGCGTGATGCCGCCGAAGCCCTTGCCCTGTTTCTCAGGGTCGGCGCCGATCACCATCAGATACCAGTGCGGCTCCTTGGGATGGTGCTTGTCCATGGCGCCGAGCAGCGTCAGCGCCCGTCCGGCGCCGCCGACGCCATAGATGCCGAGAAAGCTCGGCAGATGCAGCAGGACCTCCCAGAGCGGAATGCCGGCCCGGCCGGGCGGCCGCCACATGCTCGCCGCCTCGCAGCCCGAGGTGACGTCGCAGCCGCCGAGTGGCAGGTTGCTGGCCTGCAGCAAGGCAAACAGCCGCGGCAGCTTGCGCCGGCGATCCTCCGGATCCGGAAACATGAAGACCATGACCGGATCTTCGATGAAGGCGCGCGCCAGCATGGCGCAGATTGCCGGCTGATCGGCCGCGACGGCCGGGCGGGCGCTCAAACCCTGACGCTCGCCGGCCGCCGCATTGGTCACGTTCGCTCTCCCTAATCGGCGTTGCCGAATTGGAACTCCGCCTGCGGCACGACATAGGTCCCGCGGCCCTCGTCGAAGTCGCGGGCGATCTGCTCGTCCTGGGCCATCATGGCACTGGAATCGAGCGCCGAGAAGTCGATGACACCCATATCGGTGAAGGCCTTCTGCACCTTGGGCCCCCAGAGCCCGATATCCTTGACGATCGGCACGATGCGGGCGAACAGGAAACGCCGGAACATCTTCATGCTCTCGGAGTTCTCGACATGCTCCATGCATTCCTTCTTGGGCAGCCCGGTCGCCTCCCACAGCTCCTCGGACAGGAAGCGGTCGCGCATATGGTAGCAGCCATCGACCACGAATTCCTCGCGGATGTCGCGCTCGTGCTGGGTCAGCTGCGGGTAATAGTCGCGCAAGGCCAGGCGCCCGAAGGCGACGTGGCGCGCCTCGTCCTGCATGACATAAGCATTGACCGAGGCGGCGAGCGGGTTGCGTGAATCGGTCCGGATGCCCTGGAAGGCGGCCAGCGCCAGGCCTTCGATCAGCACCTGCATGCCGAGATAGGTGAAGTCCCAGCGCGAATCCGCGATCACATCGTTGAGCAGCGATTTCAGCGGCGGCGTGATCGGATAGGCCAGCTCGAATTTCTCGTGCAGCAGCCGGGAATAGGCCTCGACATGGCGCGCCTCGTCGATGACCTGGGTCGCCGCGTAGAATTTGGAATCGATGTTCGGCACCTGTTGCACGATCTTGGCCGTGCAGATGAGCGCGCCCTGCTCGCCATGCAGGAATTGCGAGATGTTCCAGGCCTGGGCATGGCGGCGGAAATTCGCCTTTTCCTTCTTGTTCAGCTTGTCCCACATCGGCGTGTTGAAGATGGCGATGAGGTGCTCCGGCAGCTGCATCGGGTTCTCGGGATCGAGATCCTGGCTCCAATCGATGCGGTCGGCGGCATCCCACTGGCCCTTCTTGCCCTTGTCGTAGAGGGAAAGGAGCGACGCGCGGCCGTCATCATATTCCCAGCGCAGCACGGTCTCGGTCTGACCATTCACCACCCAGTTGGTCTGATCGATCGGCAAGGCATAGCGCAATTCGGTGCTCATCTTCCCTCCCACGGGTTCCGTCCACAAGACGATATCAATATTATCATTATCGTTACGCGCATGCTAAACTCGCGTCAACCGGCTTTGCGCGGAATCCAAGATGAAATCGCGGACAGCTTCCGCAGCGGGCCGCGAGCGGCTACAACAAGGGCAGTCACAACCACCAACGCCGACAGGACCGGGTTCCGAGGAAATGAGTCAGGTTTCGACCAAAGCACCGGTGGGGTCAGGCCGCAGCAGGGCGCGCGGCGAGGACGGCGCCGTGGTCTCGGCGCGCCGCCAGCCGATGCAGGGCCGCAGCCAGGAGACGGTGCGGCGCATCCTCGATGCCGCGGCCCGGCTGACCGCGACCATCCCGATCGAGGACATCACCACCAGCCGCATCGCCGAGACGGCCGGCCTGACCATCGGTGCCGTCTATCGCTTCTTCCCCGATCGCGACGCCGTGCTCGACGCCATCCTGCACAGCTGCATCGAGCGCTTCCGCGACGTACTCGTCACCCATATCGAGGAGACCGATCCGGCAACGCGCGAGGCGCTGGTCGACGGGCTCATCGATGTCTATCTGCAATTCATGGCGCGGGAGCCGGGGCTGCAGGCGCTCATGGTCGGCGGCTATCTGACGGTCAAGACGATCGCCGATGACCATGCCGCGGTGCTCGAACTGGCCCGCGCCATGCGCCGGCATCTGGTCCAGCGCCTGGGCTATGAGGACACCGAGGCGCTGTGGCTGCGCATCGTGGTCAGCGTCGAGGCGGCCGGGCATCTGCTGGAATTCGCCTTCCTGCAGCAGGAATTCGCCCGCGAGCGCGTAGTCGCCGAGGTCAAGACCCTGATCGCCCGGTATTTCTTCGATTGAGACGATGGCGCTGACATCCCTTCTCCGCCGGATCCGGCAGATCTTCGCCCGCCCGGCGACCCCGGACCAGCCGGCGCCGGACGCCCTGCGCAACTGGGATGCCGAGGCGCTGCGCGCCGAGTTCAAGCGGCGCTATCTGACCGAATTCGTCCGCTATGTTGCCGAGGACATGGTGGTGAACCACAACGCCGCGATCAGCTTTGCCACGCTGGCCGCGATCCTCGGCGGCTCGATCCTGGCCGGGCCGGTGGCGATGCTGCTGGGCGGCGGCCTGGCGCTGCGCCACATGATGATCCGGCGCGATCTGGGTCAGGCGCTGATTTCGGCCGGGCGGCTCCTGAAGCGCGATCTGGAATTGGGCGGCACCGATAACCTGGCCGGCGTCGAGACTTGGCTCGACCGGCATGAACAGGATCTGCCTGACTACCTCGACAAGCTCGACCGCGCCGAGGACGAGCAGCGCCTGGTCCGGCGCATCATCGCACGGCTGAACCGGGCGAATACGCTCACCAGCCTGACCCGGGACGAGCGCAAGCTGCTCGCCCGCCACGGCTATCGGCGCCTGACGCTGCCGATTGCGACCACGCTGCGCCTGCCGCCCCGCACCGAACTCGGCAATTGGCACCACGCACAATTGTCCCGCTCACTCTGGCGCGACGTCACCGCCGCGGCCGGCGACCGTGGCCGGCCGTTCAAGCGGCTGCTCGGGCTGGCGCGGATCGCGGCCAAATCTCCGCGATAGAAACCGTACCGCCCTCGCCCTCGAGGAAAAGGGGCCAGAGTGAATTTCCCGCTCCGCTCTCGCCGGTACAGCATACGCCCGTCGAGGAAATTCACTCTGACCCCTTTTCCTCGCGATAGGCCTTCGCCGCTCAGACCGTGAACCCCTGATCGACCAGCGGCAGCGATCGCACCCGTTTGTCCGTCGCGGGAAATCGGACGCCTGCACCCCGGTCACGGCAATTCCTGAACCTGTTCGACATTCACCCGCCGGGCAAAGCCCTTGGCGATCCGCGCGCCGTGCTCGCGCAAGGGGATCTCGACCAGGCGATAATTTGCTTCGCTGAGCGCCACCATGATGACACCGGCGGTCAGGACAAAGGCAACGCCATAGCCGGGACCAAACACGGTCCCGGGCGGCGAAAGGCGATACCAGATCTCGCGCGTCACGCAGAAGGCAAAGACGTGGGTGAGGTAGAGCGCGTAAGACCGGCTCCCGACCCACAGGACCACGCGCTTGACCGGGCCGTCATCGAACAGATAGTCGCGGTTATAGGAGGCGATGAAGACCAGGGCCGCCGACAGCAGGGCGATCAGGTCCAGGCGGAAGGGAACGATACGCTGGCCTTCGACCGCCAAGGCGCTGATGAGGGCGAGCGGCAGCCCGAGAATGACGATGCGGATGAAACGGTGCGTCTTGAGCGCGACGGGCTCGAAAGCCTGGTAGAGCGGGTGCGCGCTGGCGATCGCCAGCAGCACGCCCAGCAAGACG
>Ga0302314_10009030_pt1 | contig 17677 bp, 14 predicted proteins | sample III_Palsa_N2_3_FD_200533 | JGI IMG/M metagenome (GOLD analysis project Ga0302314, IMG submission 200533) | Peat permafrost microbial communities from Stordalen Mire near Abisko, Sweden - III_Palsa_N2_3 | ecosystem: Environmental > Terrestrial > Soil > Palsa > Peat permafrost | place: Sweden...
CCCCAGCCGGAGACGACGTGAAACGTGGGATAGACCGTTCCGGCGTCACCCAGCGAGATCAGCGTGCTCGGATTGAAGCTGAAGGCGAAATTGCCCGCCGCGGGCAGGATGAGTATCGGCCCGTCGACCAGGAGCGCGCGCCATCGCGCCTTCTCCGCATCGGCTTTCGCGGCGCGAGCGACTTCCAAGATGCGCAAGGCCGCGACGCCATAAATCGCCGCGCGCGCTTCGACGGGCGCCGGCGCGGGACCGTGCAGCGTGGAGGCGAGCAGGTCGCCCAGATCGGACCCCGCCGTGAGCTTCGCCCGCCATCCGGGCAGTCGTTCATCGAGCAGCATTCCGTACGGCGGACCGGATATGTAGGCGAAGAAGCGGACAAAGGTCGCCGTCTGGTCGGGATCCGTAAGCCTCCCGATCGTCCGCCATCGCGCGGACGCGAGATCGGGCTCGCCCACGACCGTCCCGGTATATTCGGGGATTCCTTCGGCGATCTCCAGTCCGTCTTCAATTTCTCGCGCGCCGGGAAAAAGCGCGCGCCGATGGGTGCGGAACAGGAGCGCATCACCGATCGCCCGCGTTTGCGCCTCGCCGTTCTCGACCAGCGCCGCGGCCAGGGCGCGCCATTCAAGCTGCATCCAAAGCCGGCCCTCCACCGTATCGAGATGCAGGTTCGGCGTATCCGGCGCCATGAGCTGCAGCGCGGGCTGGACCCGGTGAAACGATTCGTGCGCGAACATGACCCGGCGCACGTTGGTGTCTTCCGGAATATAGGGCCACATGAGCATGGTCCAGCGCTTGCCTTCCCACTCCACCGGCGCATTCGACACGATCACGCTTTGCGGCAACACCCCGACATAGAGGTCGCCGTCCGCGTGCAGCACGCCGTCCGGATCGGGCTCGTTCGCAACCACGAAACGCGATTCGGGATCGACGAAGAATGTCGCGCCATAGAGCTTCACCCCCCAGAGCCGGCCGCCGTCCTTGTCGGACACCGCCTTGTCTTCGGCGAAATACGCTCGTGCTTTCGCCAGATCGATCGGCGGCGGCGTCTGGGCGTAAGCCGCGCCGGCGCCAAGCATGATCAGAAAAATGGAGACCGGCAGACGAAATGCCCTAAGTCGCGCGCCAACCGCCATGAACGCCCCCGGCCTATATTCGAACCTGCAAGCCGCGCGCGGACCATAGGTTCGCGCTGCGGGCCTCGTGGATGTGGTCATTCAGTTTACCTCCTGGTAAGGTGATTCCAACCTGTGCTGCAGGTCAACCCTTAATAGGAGACGTGCGTCCATGACCGCAGAGATCGAATTCTTCTTCGACTTCATCAGCCCCTACACCTATCTGGCCCACCTCGGTTTGCGCCGCCTGGGCGCCACGCGGGGAGCCACCGTTCGCTACCGGCCTATAGTCCTGATCGACCTGATGGCCCAGGTCGGCAACCGCCCGACCACCCTGGAAAGCGCCAATAAGGGCGCCTATGCCATGATCGACCTGCAACGCTGGGCCCAGCGCGACGGGGTCGAGTTCGCACCCAATCCTCACTGGCAGAGTCTGGATTTCGGCCTGTTGGGCCGCGGCGCGTTGGTGGCCATCGAGGATGGGCGCGGCGGCGACTACGTCGAGGCGGTTTATCCCGCCCTCTACGGACGCCCCCGCGACCTGGGCCAGCCGGGCGAACTGCTCGCGGTGCTGGAGGCGGCGGGTTTTGATGGGCCTCAGCTGCTTCAGCGCGCCGGAGCAAAGCAGAAGATCGACGAACTGGCGGCGAACACGACTGAAGCGGCCGGGCGAGGGGTATTCGGCTCGCCGACGATGTTTGTCGGCCGTGAGATGTTCTTCGGCAACGACCGGATGGATTTCGTGGCGCAGGCGCTGGTAGCGGCGTGAGGATCGGCGAGGGGGGCGGTAGCGCTGCTCCCCCCAACTCACCAGCGGCCCACTCAGACCGTCGTCATCGCCGCGCAGGCTGGCGGACCTGGGTAGAGCGGACCCCTGGATTGAGGCAGAGAAAATAGGGACAGTTCTCTTTGAGGAGAACCGATGTCCAACCAGGAAGTGCGAAGTTTCAGCCGAGAGTTCAAACCGCGTGCGACCCTCAAGGACCAGCCGGCGTCGCCGGCACGCTAAGCCCGCCGCCCAGCGCGGCGTATAGGCTCACCAGATTGTTCGCCTTGGCCAGTTGGCTGGCGACGAGGCTCTGGCGCGCGGCGTAGAGGGTGCGTTGGGCGATCAGCACGTTCAGATAGGTGTCGCTGCCCTGCTGGTACCGCGCTGTCGAGAGACGCAGAGAATTCGCGGCGGCGGCGGTCAGAGCCTGTTGGGCCGCGAGTTGTTCATCGATCGTGCCGCGTTGGGCCAGGGCGTCAGCCACCTCGCGAAACGCGGTTTGGACGGCCTTTTCGTAGGTCGCTACGCCAAGATCGCGCTGAGCCTTGGCGTAGCTCAGATTGCCCCGGTTGGCGCCGGCGTCAAAAATCGTCTGACTGATCGTCGGCGCGAACGTCCAGGTTTCAGACGCGCCCCTGAACAGGGTCGACAGCGCCAGGCTGGTGACGCCGCCTGAGCCGGTCAACGCGATACTCGGGAAGAACGCCGCCCGCGCCGCGCCGATATCCGCGTTGGCGGCGCGAAGTTGCTCCTCGGCCTGAAGCACATCGGGACGCGCAAGTAGCACGCGGGAGTCCACGGCCGCGGGAAGCTGCTGAAGAACGGCGACGGAGTCCTCCGCGCCCTTTGGCGGCAGGTCATCGTCCACCGGCGCGCCCACCACCAGATCCAGCGCGTTCCTGTCCTGGGCGACCTGAGTGGTCAGTCGGGCGACGTCGAACCGGGCCTGCTCGACGACGGTTTGCGCCTGGCTGATGTCGAGCTCGGAATCGACGCCATTCTCGAAGCGATGTTGGGTCACTTCCAGTGTCTCGGTCCCGCTCTTCAGCGTGTCGGCGGCGATCTGGAGGAGCGCTCGATCGGAGCCCAAGGCGAGGTAGTCGGCGGCGACCTCGGAGACCAGGGTGATCTGGGCGGCGTCGCGGGCGTGGCGGCTCGCGAAATACTGGTCCTGCGCCGCGCGGGTCAGGTTGCGCACCTTGCCGAACAGATCGAGCTGATAGGCGGCGACGCCCGCGCCCAAGCTGTAGAGGTGCTCGTTATATTCGCCCGCGGCGCCGCTGGGCGCCGCGCCGCCGGAGATGACGCTGGTGGGCTCCTGACCCAGGGTGGCGCCAGCCTGGGCCGTCAGCGTGGGAAACAGGGCGGCCCGCTGGACGTGGTATTGCGCCCGGGCGGCGGCGATATTGGCCACGGCCACGCGCAGGTCGCGATTATTGGCCAGGGCCTGCTCGATCACCGTTTTGAGCTTGGGATCGGAGAAGAAGCCGCGCCAGCCGACCAAGGTCTGGGACGCGCCGGCCTGTACCGAATAGGCCGGTCCCGTCGGGAAGCGCGCAGGGACCGGGGCGTCGGGGCGCTGATAAGCGGGCGCAAGATCGACGCAGCCGCCGAGCAGGCTCGCCGCCAGAACGATGAAGCATGCGGTGTGGCGCATCCTACGCCTCCCCTGACCGCGCGGGGTCGGCGGCGGGCTGGTCTTGCCGGAACAGACGCTTCACGACGATGAAGAAGACCGGCACGAAGATGATGGCCAGCACCGTCGCCGAGATCATGCCGCCGACGACGCCGCGCCCGATCGCGTTCTGTCCGCCTGAACCGGCGCCGTGCGATATGGCCAGCGGCAGCACGCCGAAGATGAAGGCGAAGGATGTCATCAGGATCGGCCGCAGCCGCAGCTTGGCGGCCGCCAGCGCGGCGTCGGCGGCGTTCATGCCCATCTTCATCCGCTCTTCGGCGAACTCGACGATCAGGATCGCGTTCTTGGCCGAGACGCCGATGGTGGTGATCAGCCCGACCTGGAAATAGATGTCGTTGTCGAGGCCGGTGAGGTGGGCGGAGAGCACCGCGCCGACCACGCCCAGCGGCACGACCAGCAGCACCGCGATCGGAACCGACCAGCTTTCATAGAGCGCCGCGAGGCTGAGAAAGACGATCAACAGGGAAAGCGCGTAAAGCGATCCGGCCTGCCCGCCCGAGGCTTTTTCCTCATAGGAAAGGCCAGTCCACTCATAGCCGATGCCGGGCGGCAGCTTCTTGGCCAGCGCCTCCATGTGGGCCATGGCGGTCCCCGTGCTCTCCCCGGGGGTCGGCGAGCCCTGAATCTCCATGGCGGGCTGCCCATTGTAGCGCTCCAGCCGCGTCGGACCGTAGATCCATTGGGTGGTGGCGAAAGCGGAGACCGGGGCCATGGTCCCAGAGGCGCCGCGCACGTAAAGGTTGTTCAGGTCCTCCGGCTTGGTGCGAAAGGGCGCATCGGCCTGGACATAGACTTTCTTCACCCGGCCGCGATCGATGAACTGGTTGACAAAGGCGCTCCCGAACGCGGCGCTGACGGTGGTGTTGATGTCGACCTGGGACAGACCAAAAGCCCCAGCCCTCGCCTGGTCGACATTGAGCTTGAGCTGGGGCACGTCGTCCAGGCCGTTGGGACGGACCTGCGCCAGTCCCTTGTCCTGCCTGGCCATGCCCAGAAGCTGGTTGCGCGCGGCCACCAGCTTGACGTGGCCGACATTGCCAATGTCCTTCAGCTCGAAATCGAAACCGGTGGCGTTTCCCAGCTCGAACGCCGCCGGAGGCGCAAAGGCGATGATCTGCCCCGACATGACGGTCGGCGCGAGCTTCTGGAACACCCGCTGGACCACCGCCTGGACGCTGTTGGCCTTGCCGGGCCTTTGCGACCAATCCTTTAGAGTGGCGAACCCGAGGCCGGTGTTTTGGCCTATGCCGACAAAGCCGAAACCGGCGGCGGTGAAAAGCCCGGCGACGTTCGCCTTCTCATCAACCAGATAGTGATGGCGGACCTTGGCCATGACCGCTTCGGTCTGCTCGGCGGTCGCGCCGGTCGGCAGGGTCACCTGGGTGAAGAGGAAGCCTTGGTCCTCGTCGGGCAGGAATCCGCCGGGCAGGCTGACAAACAACAGCGCCATCCCGCCGACGATCAAGCCATAGATGACGAATGTCCGTCCCCAGCTGCGGTTGGCTTTTTCGACGCCTCGGCCATAACCGGTGACGCCGCGCTCGAAGTTGCGATTGAACCATCCCGCAAAGCCCTTCTCGGCGCCGTGCCCGGGTTTCGCGGGTTTGAGGATCGTGGCGCAGAGCGCCGGCGTGAAGGTCAGCGCCACGAACACCGATAGCGCCATCGATGAGACGATGGTGATGGAGAACTGCCGATAGATGACACCCGCCGACCCGCCGAAGAACGCCATGGGCAGGAACACGGCCGACAGGACCATGCCGATGCCGACCAGCGCGCCAGTAATCTCGTCCATCGACTTGCGCGCTGCTTCCTTGGGCGAAAGCCCCTCGGTATGGATCAGGCGCTCGACATTTTCGACCACAACGATGGCGTCATCGACCAGCAGGCCAATGGCGAGCACCATGCCGAACATGGTCAGGGTGTTGATCGTGAAACCGGCGATGTAGAGAATCGCGAAGCTGCCCAGCAGCACCACCGGAACGGCGATGGTCGGGATCAAAGTGGCTCGCCAGTTTTGTAGGAACACCAGCATCACCAGGAAGACCAGGGCGATCGCTTCCACCAGGGTGATCACGACGTCCTTGATCGACAGGCTGATGAAGGGCGAAGTATCGATCGGATAGACCACCTTGATATCGGACGGAAAGGTCGCCGACAGCTCCGCCATCTTGGCCTTGACCGCCTTGATGGTGGCCAGCGCATTGGCGCCGGGCGCCAGCTTTATGGCCAGGCCCGTGGCGGGGTGGCCGTTGTAGCGCGAAATATAGGCCTCGTTTTCCGCCCCGATCTCGACGCGGGCGACATCGCCCAGCCTGACGGTCGAGCCGCTGGCGTTGGTGCGCAGCAGGATCTGGCGAAATTCCTCCGGCGTCTGCAGCCGCGACTGAACGTTGACGATGGCGTTCAGCCTCTGGCCCTTGACCGTCGGCAGGCCGCCGATCTGGCCGGCTGAAACCTGATCGTTCTGGGCGGCGACTGCGCTGGTCACGTCGCCGACGGTGATCTGCAGGTTGGCCATCTTGATCGGGTCGAGCCAGATCCGCATCGCGTATTGCGACCCAAAGAACTGTGTATCGCCAACGCCGTTGACGCGGCTGAGCGGGTCCTGGACCTGGGAGGCGATATAGTCGCCCAGATCGTCCTGATCGTGGCTGCCGTCGACGGATTCCAGCGCGACGATCAAGGCGAAGTTTCTCGCCGACTTGGCGACCGTAAGGCCCTGCAGCTGGACTTCCTGCGGCAGCAGCGCCGTCGCCGCCTGAAGCTTGTTCTGCACCTGCACCTGGGCGGTGTCGGGATTGGCGCCTTGCGCGAAGGTCATGGTGACCGTGGCGGTCCCCGACGAATCGCTCGTCGAGGAAAAATAGATCAGATGGTCGAGCCCCTTCATCTGCTGCTCGATGATCTGGGTGGTGGTGTTCTCGAGCGTCTGGGCGTCCGCCCCCGGAAAGACCGCCGTGACGGAAATCTGCGGCGGCGCGAGCGCCGGGAACTGGGCGATCGACAGCGACCGGATCGCCAGTATCCCGGCTAGCATGAGCACCAGGGCGATCACCCATGCGAAGATAGGGCGGTCGATGAAAAAGCGAGACATGACCGCTCTAACTTCCCGCCGCGGCGGGGCGTGCTTTGACCTTCGCGCCGGGGTGGAGATTGAGCAGACCGTCGACGATCAGCTTGTCGCCGGCCTTCAGGCCGTCAGTGATGATCCATTTGTCGCCAATCGTCTGGTCGGTCTTGACCATCCGCTGCGCCACGACATCGCCAGGTCCGAGCACCAGCGCCGTGGCTTGACCACGCTCGTTGTGCGAGACGCCGGCCTGCGGCGCCAGCAGCCCCTGCTTTCGCACGCCTTCGATCAGACGCGCGCGAACATAGAGGCCCGGCAGCAGGACGCCGTTCGCATTGGGAAAGACCGCCCGCACGTCGACCGCGCCGGTGGTCGGATCCACCGTGACGTCGGCGAACCGCAGCACGCCCTCGATCGGATAGACGGCGCCATTGGGCAGGATAAGCTGCACCCGCGCGCTGTCCGGCCCCGGCTGGGTGACATCGCCGCCGTTCATCGCCGCGCGCAGATTGAGCAGGTCGGCCGCCGACTGGGTGACGTCGACATAGACCTGATCCATCCGTTGGATGGTCGCCAGGGGTTCGCTCTGGCCGGTCTGGACCAGCGCGCCGGGCGTAAACAGCGAACGGCCGATACGGCCTGAAATAGGCGCGCGGATGCGCGTGAAACCAAGGTTGACCTCGGCGGACTTCAGCGCGCCGCGCTGCGCGACCACGGCGGCCTTGGCCTGCGCCGCCGCGGCCTCGGCGTTGTCGGCGTCCTGCTTGCTGACCCCGTTGATCGCGACGAGCCGCTGATAACGATCGGCCTGAAGCTGCGTCGAGCGGATATTCGCCTCGGCCTGGGCCAATTGGCCCCGCGCGTTGAGCAGCGTGGCGCGGTAAGGGGAGTCCTCGATCTCGTACAGAACCTGTCCCGCATGGACGATCGAGCCTTCGACAAACGCGCGCCGGCGAACGATCCCACTGATCTGTGGACGCACGTCGGATGACTCCATCGCCGAAACCCGGCCCGGCAACTCCGTGGTCAGCGTCACCGGCGCGGTCTGCAAGACCACATAGCCGACAGCAGGCGGCGGCATCGGCGGCGGCGGCTTCGGCCCACAGGCGGCGAGCGCGAGGCCACAGGCAACACAGAGCGCCGCGACGTTGTTAAGCCCCATGCCGGACAGCCCCATTGAGTTGGGTAGATATTCAAGCCATCACGGACACATCGGAACACCGAGGAGTGCACAGGCGGCTCAGGATCGATATAGCCGCTTGGACCACGCCCTCCACTAGGATCGCGGCTCGCGGGTTAGAAAGCTAGTTACTCCGGCGCGCGCCAGCAAGCGGCGCTGTGTGCATTTCTCGATGAGGTTCAACCTAGGGCCGGCCAGCCCAATGCCCTGCCTTGATATTAGGCTGTCGGTCGCAGTCGTTGGAACCCACGCGAGCGCCAGACGGGGATCATCTTGAGATCATGACCGGCACTGGCATTTTCGTGAGCAAGGTCCGCGTGGCGTTGCCGAAGAGAATTTCCCGAAGGTGAGCCGGGTTGCGGGCGCCGACGACCAACAGGTCGGAACCATTTTTCATGGCCCGGTCGAGAATGACTTCCGCGATCGGACGGCCGCGCGAAGCCACCTGTTCGACTTCGACGTGGGCGCCGTGCCGACCCAGATGTTGGGTAATGTCGCAGCCCGTCTCTTTGCCGAGCCACTTGCAGCTCTCGGGATCCACGATCAGCGTCGTCACGGACGTGGCGGCCACGAGCAGACACATGGCGTCGGAAACCGCGCGCCGCGCCTCGGGGCTGGCGTTCCAGCCGATCATGATCCGATCGCCGATCTTCTCGCCCTTCCAGTCGTTGGGGACGATCAGCAGCGGCACGCCGCTGGCGAGCAGGATTCGGTCGGCCGACATGTCGTCGGGCAGGCCGCTCGGCTCTGGATGCCCGATGATCAGCAGGTCGGAATGAAGCGAGTTGATGATGGCCGTCTCGGCCGTCTTTCCCCGTTCAATAGGGCGAAACTCCGCGGAGACGCCCAATCTGGCGCAGAGCATCTCGAAGTGTTCGCCGACCTCCGCGGTCGTGCATTCGCAAGCGTCCTCGACACGTCGTTCGTGAGCGATGACGCCCGCGATCGCCTTTTCGCTGCGGGCATAGGCCAATGACGGATGCGACGTCACGCCCTTGAACACCACATAGATACCGACGAGATGGGCGTCCCAGCGCCGAGCGAAGGCCGCCGCATGCGCCGCGCGCCTTTGTCCCGATGCGCTGGAGTCGAGGAAGACGGTAATTGTCTTCGGGTTGATCGGCATCGTCACTCCACCCCGGAAGCGGCCATGTCAGGATCCAGCATCGGATCCCGCGATGGCTTCTTAGGTCAAGTGTGCGCCAAAAGGTTCAATCGGTGTAGCCAATATTTCGATAACGCGAGACGGTCCGGCAGCCGACGACGTCGCGGCTCCCGACAGTTCGCCGATCCGGCGCCTCCCAAGGATGAGAGCCCCTTATGCGCCAGGCTTTCTGTCGCCACCACCGCCGTGGCTGGCGGGCGCATGCGCGGCGGCGTGAGCGACGCCCCCGCGAGCGGCGTCGGCATGAGCCGCGCCGCCGTGGCCGCCGCCTTGAGCGGCGCCGTGGCCAGCAGCGACCCGTGCGTCATCGGCGTGGGCGCCGCCCGAACGGTTAGCTTGGCCGCCGGAGCGACCACCGCCGCCGACAGCGCCATGACCGCCGTGCCATCCGTTAAAGCCATCGCCGCCGCCCCAGCCGAGCCCGCGGCGGTTGGCGTAGCCGCACCAATAGAAGCCCGGGCCTCGCCAACCGTTATCGTACCAGCAGAAATTGCGGCCGCCGAAGATGAACTGGACCCGTTCCAGCGACGGCGCGTCGCCGGCTCTATCGACTGCAAAGATCACCTGTGATGAAGGCTCTGCCTTGGCCGCGCCGACCGAAGCGCCCAACAGCGCCGTCGTCGCCGCGACGCCCAGGAGGAAGTTTCGCATGGAGTTTCTTTCAAGAGCGTCGCCGGCAGGATGCCATACGCTGCCATTCGCCCCACAGAGCGGACATCTCGGAAACGCTTGAGCCGCGGCATGGTTCAGTTAGGCGCTGCCATCAATGCCGCGAGCGACCACGCACGCGGCGGCGGCTTTCCTAGAAAAGGGGTCAGAGTCAATTCTTGGGACCTAGCCGACTCTGGAGAGCCGGCGCTGTTCCATTGGGCGGAGTGATCGGGCAGTTGCGTCAAAAATCCACTCTGACCCCTTTTACGGAACGGCTCGCTATCGATTGAGCTTACCCCTGAAGAACCCGTTCAAAGAGAGACGACCACCTTCTGGGCGGACATGCCCTTCCGCTGGACCTCGAACCCGGTCTCAATAGCCTCCAATCCCGCGCCGACCACCAAGGCCGGGGGCGCGGCGACATAGCGGCCGTTCGCCAGGGCCTGGGGCAGGAAGTCCACATAGATGGCTTCGCCCACTTCGTTATCCACCAACGAACCGCCGAAGATGAACTTGGTGCGGATGCCGCGCAGGCGGGACTTGAGCGCGGTGGAGAGGTTCCCCGCCATCAGTTTGGGCAGCAACCGCAGGATATCCAGGGCCCCTCCCGACCCCACGTCCCCCAGAGAGATCGCGGCGGCGGCGAGGGCGACGAACTTGTCGCCTGGGCAGGCGTGGACGACGTCGAGACAGAGCCCGACCGATCCGGTGGCGATGGCCAGGGCGCCGGCGATGGTCTTGCCGTTCAGCGCCGCGATGATGTCCTTCGCAACGGTCTTGCCGTGGTAGTCGAACACCTGGCTGGCGCCCAGCGATCGCACATAGCCGAAATTGTGCGGCGAGGCGGTGGTGAAGACCTCATAGCCGGCGGCCACGGCCAGTTGGATGGCGTTGCTGCCGACGCTGGTCGCGCCGCCGGTTATCAGCAGCGTCTTGCCGATGGGTTTGGCGTCGGCCGACGGGTGCCGGAGCGCCAGAAAGTCCTTCTGGAACAGGCCGCAGGCCGCGGTGGAAAGGCCAAGCGGCAGAACCGCCGCGCTCTCGTATGACAAGGCGTCCGGGATCGGCGAGGCCATGTGGGCCGGAACGACGCAATAGAGCTGAAAGGCGCCTTCCGCCGTCTTGTTGCGGTTTTTGTTCAGCCCCACGGCGTGACCGACAACCCGGTCGCCGACCTTGAAACGCGTGACCCCCGTCCCGACCTCGGCCACCTCGCCGGCCAGGTCCTCGCCCAGGATGGCCGGGAGAGTGATCCAGGGAAACATCAGATGGCCGAGGATCGGGATCGCCCAGTCCACCGGGTTGATGGCCACGGCATGGTTTCGGATGACGATCTCGTTCTCCGCTGGAGCCGTATAGGGCGCGGGCTTCACCTCGAGTTTGGTCTGTTTCGCGACATACCAGGCGGCTGTGTTGGCGGGCATCAGACCACCATGCCGCCGCCGTCGACCGGCAGGATCTGTCCCGTCGCGTAGCCGTTGAGCATGAGGTAGACGTAGGCCTTGGCGGCCTCCTGCGGCGACGCGGCGCGCGGTAGCGGCAGGGACGCCACCATCGCCTGCACCATCGCTTCCGGCATCATCTGCTTGACGTGTTCGGTGAGGATCAGGCCCGGACACACCGCGTTGACCCGCACCGGGGCCAGATCCATCGCCAGCCCGCGGGCCAGGTATTCGACCGCGCCCCCAACAGCGGCCACGAACGGCGCGCCTTTCATTGGACGATGCGTGAGCATGCCGCTGGTCAGCGTGATCGAGCCGTCCTGGGCGATCGTGCGGCAGCCGTGCTTGGCCGCCGCGAGTACGCCCCAGAACCGCACCGCCATGCCGTCCCGCGCCTGGGCGAGGTCGAGGTCCCGGGTGGAAACGAACATCGGTATGTCCCAGTCACCGGCCGTTATCGCCAGGTGATCGAACGCGCCAAGCTCGGTGAAAAAGTCGGCGACGCTGGCCTCGTCGCGCAGATCGATGGTGCGGCCCACCGCGCCCGGCAGGCGCTCGGCGGCCGCGCTGACCCTCGCCGCGTTGCTGGAGGCGATCACAACCGCGGCGCCCTGGGCGCGGGCCAGTTCGGCGACCGCGAAGCCGATGCCCGACGCGCCGCCAATGACGACCACGCGCCTGCCCTCCAGCGACATCCCTGTGCCAGCCATCTCACCTCTCCCATGCCGTCGATCTGGCGTTCTATGCGGCGCAAGCTTATCCTGTTAAATTAGTGATCTTATCCCGGTATATGAACTAATAGGCTGCATCATGGCCCACCTTAACGACAACCGGCTCGGCGACTATCTGAAGAACCGCCGCACCAAGCTCGATCCCGCGTCCTTTGGCTTCTCCGGCGGACGCCGGCGGACGCCCGGGCTGCGCCGGGAAGAAATGGCGCAGCGGGCCAATATCAGCGCGACCTGGTACACCTGGCTGGAGCAGGGCAGGGGCGGCAGGCCGTCGGCGGATGTGCTGGACCGCATCGCCAAGGCGCTGATGCTGACCGAGGTCGAGCGCGAACACCTGTTCCTGCTTGGCCTCGGCCGTCCGCCCGAAGTCCATTATCGTGGCGGCGACGCGATCACGCCCAGGCTGCAGCGCCTGCTCGATGCGCTACCCTACAGCCCGGCGATCGTTCGGACGGCGACATGGGACGTGGTCGCGTGGAACCGGGCGGCGGAGGCCGTGCTGGTCGACTACGCCTCCCTGCCGCCCGAACAGCGCAACATCCTGCGCATGATGTTCAGCGATCCTCGCATGCGCGCCGCCCAGTTCGATTGGGAAAGCGTGGCCCGCTACCTGGTCGGCGCCTTTCGGATCGACACCGCCCGCGCGGGCGCCGAGGCCGAGGTGCAGCCGCTGGTCGACGATCTGTGTCGCCTAAGCCCCGAGTTCGCCGCCATGTGGCGCGACAACGACGTCCAGCCCCACGGCGGCGACGGCGTCAAACACCTGCGCCACCCCGTCCTCGGCCCGATCACCCTCGAATACTCGGCCTTCGCCGTCGACGGCCGGCCCGATCTCCAGATGATCGTCTACAACCCCGCGACACCAGCCAGCCAGGCGCAGGTCAGGTCGCTGATCGAGGGAACGGCGGCGATTGCGGCGGAGTGAGGGGGGGCGGCCTTCCGTGGGGGTGAACCCGCGCCGGTTCGACCCCGGCCGCCCGTGCCGGCCGACGATCCTCCTCGCCTCGGTATCGCACCGGCCGCTCCATTCCCCCACTTGCTTTGACCCGGCCCGCCGGCGCCTTATCCCACCCATACCACCCCAAGGAATCCCCCACCCATGCAGGCGTCCGCCCCTCTAACCCTCGACCTCGTCCGCGACGCCGCGACGGCAAACCAGCCCTACGTCCTGCGCACCCCTGTCCACGCCTGGCGCGGCCCCGAGCTCGACCACCGCGTCGGGCCGGACACCGACGTCATCCTGAAGTTGGAGCTGTTCCAATACACCGGCACGTTCAAGGCCCGCGGCGCCATCACCGCCATGCGCGCCCTGTCGGCCGAGGCGCTGGCGCGGGGGATAACGGCGGTCAGCGCGGGCAATCACGCGATCGCGGCGGCCTATGCGGCCCAGCGGTTGGGCGCCTCGGCCAAGGTGGTGATGCTGGGCGGCGCCAACCCCGCGCGGATCGCGCGGTGCCAGGCCTTTGGCGCGGAGATCCTGATCCGCCCCACCGGCGCCGAGGCCTTCGCCCTGGCCGAGGAGATCGCCGAGGCGGAGGGCCGCGCCTTCATCCACCCCTTCGAGGGCCCGGCGGTGGCCACGGGCACGGCCACACTCGGCCTGGAGTTCAGCGAACAGGCCGGGCCGCTGGACGCGGTGATCGTGCCGATCGGCGGGGGAGGGCTGTGCGCTGGCGTCTCCTGGGCGTTCAAGCAGCTGCAGCCGGGGTGCAAGGTCTATGGCGTCGAGCCGGTCGGCGCGGATTCCATGACCCGCAGTTTCACCGCGGGCGAGCCGGTGACCGCCGCGCCGGTGACGACCATCGCCGACAGCCTGGGGCCGCCCTATTCGCTGCCCTACAGCTACGCCCTGTGCCGCGAGAATGTAGACAAGATCGTGCTGGTTGACGACGACCAGATCGTGGACGCCATGGCGGTCTTGTTCCGCGAGATGAAGCTGGCGGTCGAGCCGGCCGGCGCGGCGGCCACCGCGGCCCTGTTCGGCCCGCTGCGCGATGAACTTCGCGGCAAGCGGGTTGGCGTCATCGTCTGCGGCGCCAATATTGACGTGGAGACCTTCGCCGGCCAGATCGCGCGGGGCAACGCGCTGGCCAATCGACAATAGTCTGCCGGGTGCGACATGGTCGCGCAGGCGGGCGTTTGGTCGGCTCCAGATAACGCGGTCTTCATGCGGAGGGCTGAACAGTGTCCGCCCGCAAAGGAATCTGTCATGGCCACGCCGACCCGATCGCTCCAGCGGCTGATCTATCGCAGCAAGCAGACCACTGACGTCGCCTCGGATCTCGATTTCTCGGTCAAGCAGATCATTCAGTCCGCCATCCGCAACAACCGCATCGACAATCTCACCGGCTTGCTGATCACGGTGCAGGGCGCGTTCGTGCAGACGCTGGAAGGACCATCCGAGGCCTTGATGCGGACCTATCAGCGCATCTCGAAGGACCCGAGGCACAGCGACCTGGTCGTGATCTCGTCCGGCCTTGTCGAAAAGCGTCAGTTCGGCGAGTGGAACATGTGCGCGCGCGCCCTGGCGCCGTCGGACAAGGCGATCCTCGACGTGCTGGACGCCAAGGGCCCGTTCGACTCCACGCGCCTCACCGCCGACAGCGCTTTGCGCCTGCTCAGCGCGGTGGCGGATATCCAGCGCCGCACGGCGCTCAGCGCGCTGGTCGCCTGACGGGCGAGGCCGCCGACGAATTCTCTCCGCGGCGAAGGACTGCTGACAGCACACTGTCAGCAGGCGCGTGATAGGCTCGCACCCGCGGCTGGCGATGGAACGCCGGCGATCGGTTGGAGTAAAATGTCATGGAATCGCGCATCGACGAGATCGGCGCCGGCGTCTATCGCATATCGACGCACGTCACCGGGGTGGCGGGCCCAGAGGGGTTCACGTTCAACCAGTTCGTGATCGACGCGGACGAACCGCTGCTGTTCCACTGCGGCCAGAAGTCTTTGTTTCCGTCCGTCTCGGCCGCCGTCGCGCGCGTGCTCGACCTGAAGCGGCTTCGCTGGATCGCCTACAGCCATACCGAGGCCGACGAATGCGGATCGCTGGATGAGTGGCTCGCCGCCGCCCCGTCCGCGACGGTCATGCAGGGCGCGCTGGGCTGTAACCTTTGGCTGAACGACGTCTCGCCAAGGCCGGCGCGGTCGCTGGCCGATAACGAGGTGGTCGATCTCGGCGGCAAACGCGTGCGCTATCTCAGCACGCCGCAGGTGCCGCACGATGTCGTCGCGGGCCTCTTGTTCGAGGAGACGGCCCAGACCCTGTTCTGCAGCGACCTGTTCGCGCAGCCCGGCCAGCGGCCGCCGCTGACCGACGACGACATCGTGGCGCCCGCGATCGCGCTGGAGGCCGTCTTCCCGTTCACGCCCCTGACGCCCAATACCGCGCCGACCCTGCGCCGCCTGGCGGAGCTTCGCCCGCGCTTGCTGGCCGTCATGCACGGCGCGTCGTTCGAGGGCGACGGCGCCGCGCCGCTGGAGCGCCTCGCGGGGCACTACGACGCCGCCCTGCGCGCCGCCCAGGAGGTCCAGGGGGCTTAGGGCGCATGCAAAAAAGAGGAGCGTACTCCACTAGCCGTCATCCCGGCCGTAAGCCCGCTCGAGGGGCCAAATACCGTGCGTTCGCCCCTGGATCCCGGCTCTTCGCTTCGCTGCGGCCGGGATGACGGCGCGAGTACAGGATCCCTCATGCCGCCCTCAGCCCCGCCACCCACTGGCCGATCGCCGGCAGGATCGCCTCCGCCGGCTGGAAGCCGCTGGTGACCAGGCCGAAGGTTCCGTCAGCATTGGGGCCGGCGATCAGGGTCGGAAAGCCGACAACGCCCGCGCGCTGCGAGGTTCCATAGTCGCGCCAGGTCTCCTGTTTCAGCGCGTCGCTCTCCAGGCGCTCGGCGAACCCCTCCCGCGCGACGCCGAACTCGGCGGCCAGCTCGGCCAGCACCTCGGCCTGGGTCACATCGCGGTTCTCGGCATAGAAGGCCCGTTGCGCGCGATGCAGGAAGGCCAGCGCCTGGTCCGGCCGCTCGCGGCGCACCAGGACCGTGGCGCGGGCGGCCGGGTCGGTGTCATAGACGAAATCGCGGCGGTCGAAGAAGCCGAAGTCGAACGGCTGGCCCGACGCCTCGTGCACGTGCTCCCAGTGGGTGCGGGTCGAAGCCTTGGCCGCCTCGCTCATCACCTTGTCCGTGCCGGGGCGCAGGCCGCCCAGGACCAGGCGGATCGGCAGGGCCTCGCCATAGATCGCGTTCAGCCGCTCGATCACCGGCGCGAAGCCCCAGCACCACGAACACATGGGGTCGGCGAAATAGATGAAGTGCAGGCCGTCCATCCGGGCATCCTTTCCCAGAACACCGATCCCGGCTCTTGACGCCTTCGGTCTTGACGCCGGCGTCAGGGGCCCGTTGATACCGCAACGGAGCGGATCAGACTCCGGTTGGGCGAGGTGAGGGTGACGCCAATGCTGCAAGGCTTCAAGGTCGTTGAATTGGCGACCCACATCGCCGCGCCGGGCGCCGCCGGCATGCTGGCCGATTGGGGCGCCCAGGTGATCAAGATCGAGAACCCGGACGGCGATCCGATCCGCCTGGGCTTCGAGACCCTGACCCCCGATGGCGACAGCCCGGTATTCCAGCTGGACAATCGCGGCAAGCGCTCGGTGGTGCTGGATATCCAAAAACCCGAGGGGCGCGAGGCGCTGGTGCGGCTGATCAAGGACGCCGACGTGTTCCTGACCAATCTTCGGCCCCGGGCGCTGAAACGCGCACGGATCGATTGGGAGAGCCTGCGGACCGAGAACCAACGGCTGATCTACGCCAGCGTCACCGGCTATGGCCTGCAGGGCCCCGAAGCCGACCTGCCGGGCTTCGATGTCGCCGCCTTCTGGTCGCGAGGCGGGGTCGCCTCGATCATGATTCCCAAGGGCGAGGAGCCGTTCGTGCTACGCACCGGCATCGGCGACCACACCTGTTCGCTGGCCACGGTCAGCGCCATCATGACCGCGGCCTACGAGCGCGAGCGCACGGGCGTGGGGCGGCTGGTCGAGACTTCGCTGATCCGCTCCGGAGTCTATGCGGTCGGCTCGGACATGGCGGTCTATATGCGGCTGCGGCGCCTGTCCTCGACCCGGCCGCGCATGACCTCGCTGGCCCCGCTGGTCAATTTCTACAAGACCGCTGACGATCGCTGGGTCTGTCTGATGCCCAAGGACGCCCGCGCCGATTGGCCGAAGATCGCCAAGGCCGCGGGGCGCGAGGATTTGATCGACGATCCCCGCTTCAAGTCCGACCGCGCCCGCCGCGACAATACGCCCGAACTGGTCACCCTGCTGGACGCCGGCTTCGGCGCCGTCGCCTATGCCGAGCTGGCCCGGCGCTTCGTCGAGGCCGACCTGGTCTGGGCGCCGGTCCAGACACCCGCCCAGCTGGTCGACGACCCACAGGCCCAGGCCGCTGGCTGCTTCGTCGAGACCCCGGACGGCCAGGGCGGCTTCTTCCCGGCGCCGGCGGTTCCGGTGAGGTTTCCCGGCATGGACGATGGCCCCAAAGGCCCGCCGCCGGGACTTGGTCAGCATACGGACGATGTGTTGGCGGAAGCCGGCTACAGCAACGCGGAGATCGCCGCGATGCGGGCGAGCGGGGCTGTGGCTTAGGAAGAACACTCCTTTGGGGGAGCTACGGCGTTCACACATCGTCGAGGTCGTCCGCCGAACCCTTCTCCCGCAAGGGGAGTGGAGTGACCCCCTGGAGTGAGACAGGATAATTGGGGACAGTTCTCGACGAGGAGAACGGATGCCCAAGATGGAACGACGTCGCTTCAGCGGAGAGTTCAAGCTGAAGGTTATCGAGCGGCTG